>OCZV010000622.1_pt1 | contig 12773 bp, 15 predicted proteins | sample 1539051 | NCBI WGS metagenome assembly OCZV01 (sample SAMEA3113581, study PRJEB22503) | soil metagenome
GAATAACGACAAATTCGTTACGAATTTCTAGTTGAACGATTTGGCAATCGATTTGACTTAGTTTGCGTCGCCGGTATCCAAAATAGATCTACGAGAATAGTAAGTAATATACTTCCTCCTCAATTGTATTACCAAATATCAGTAAACAATTGACTTGAAAGTTCTCTACTCTAGGATCAGCTTCAGTGACTTCAATACCGTCTTCTCAAAGTTCTTAGTTGAATCGTAATATAGGTCCTATTTGTTATCTACAAAATCAAAGTAATTTCGTGTCTGCATTTCTTTCACTAGTTAATTGGGATGAGATTAATTGAGGAAAGCATAAAAGTACTAGTTTCCTCCCTCTTGATTCAACCCCCATCTTTCTCTAACGCTCTCCTCCAGTTTGGAAAAAAGGACACGGTCAAAAACGAGCCCGATAGCGAATATGGTGATCATAGACGCAATTATCTGATCCATGAGTTGAAACTCTCTACCTACTAATAGAACATGACCTAAACCAACCGAAGCAGCAATCAATATTTCCGCACCTATTAGTGCATGCCACGCAAATGACCATGCTTGTTTTATTCCAACGATTAGCGACGGTGTAGCTGCAGGAATCATAACATATCTGAATAGAGAGAACCCTTTGGCACCCATATTTTTTGCAGCGCGAATATAAATGGGGGATATGTTTCTTATACCTCCATATGTAGACATCATTACCGAGAAGACAGAGCTCATAATTACGACGAAAAGTATTCCAGCATCGTTGAGTCCTATTAGTAGTATAGCAAATGGTACCCATGCTACGCTTGGAAATGATTGTAATCCAACAGCAAAAGAGCTCATAGTCTTACCGAAGCCGGGGAATTTTACCATAGCCAAACCCACGGAAACACCGATAATGATTGACAGAGTAAAACCAATGACAAGGCGGTACATTGTTACTCCAATACTGACAATCAAGGTCAAATCCTTGACCAGGTCGACAAACGATTTTGCAACCATGGCTGGAGATGGCAATGACACCTCAGGCCATATTCCTAGCATGAACACGAGTTGCCATATTCCTATAAAGGCTGCAATAAATAGGGTTACATTGGCAAGATCCTCAATATCTAATCTAGCCTTTTTTTTTAGCTTGATCGATGATGGACCTAAAGTAATAGCCAAGCTTATTTCGCCTTTTCCTCCAGATTCCCTCTTTTGCATTTTGTTGGGTAACTTGAAACAACTCTAAGTCAGGATATATATAATTGCCTTCAAATGTGACGAATTGAATAGTTCCACGAACTTATTGCATATACTTGGTTCAATCTGACTCATCTACACCCCATGGCCTCAATTGTGCTCTCAAACAGATGAGAATATTTTCAGTCCCAGGATAATACCAGACTCCTCCCGCCCATAGTATTATTACTATTCGAATTCATTATATCACGGAAATATCTTGGAATTGGACATATCCTAACATTCGAAAGCGGATCTTGATTAACGTATTTTAGTGGTTTAGAACAATTCAAACAAATAATATTGGCTGTCCTAGCTTGTCTAAATGTACCACTAATATTGGAGAGACAGAATGTTTCAAGGAGGATTTGATAGGTAATTTTGAGGGTAAGGACCAAATTCGCACTATCTGGCATAATTATCCTTGTAGTTGCCTTTAGTTCGCAATTCAATTCAGATTTCCTTTTAAACCTGTCTACCTCCCTAATGGGTGGGTCACAACATGGTGATAATGAAGGCTTCGAAGAGGGAGCAGTCCAGAAGTCAGATTCCAGTTCGAATGTATTGCGCTTGGGCTACTTTCCTAATCTAAATCATGCCCAAGTAATAATTGGGTTAGCAAATGGGCACTTTCAAAAGGCACTTTCAGAAAACAACACCAATGGCAGTGAAGAAGGGCACAAGGGTACTAGTATAAAGGAATACGTATTTAGCGCTGGTCCTTCGGCTATAGAAGCATTATATGCAGGTCAAATCGATGTAGCATACGTTGGACCCAATCCTGCGATAAACGGTTACCTAGCATCTAATGGTGAGGGAATTAGGATAATTTCTGGTTCTGCGAGTGGAGGGGCCGTATTTGTCGTGAGAAACGACTCTGAAATTAACTCTGTACAAGATTTAGGAGGAAAAAAGTTTGCTTCTCCTCAATTAGGGAATACACAGGATGTAGCATTAAGAAAATATCTGATTCAGAACGGCTATGAGACAGTCGAGAACGGTGGCAATATAACAGTGGTTCCAGTAAAGCCATCAGACATTCTCACGTTGATGCTGAAAAAAGAAATCGACGGCGCATGGGTTCCTGAACCATGGGGAGCGCGCCTGGTCAAAGAATCAGGCGGCAAGATATTTCTAGATGAGAGGGATCTATGGCCGCCGGATGGCAAATTCGTAACCACGAACATGATTGTTAGGACTGATTATCTGAAAAATAACCCCGGGATAATAGAAAAGCTGCTCGATGCGCATATCGATGAGACAATATGGATAAATGATACCCTAAAGGACCTGCACCAAGCCAATGTCAGTGATGCTTCAGCAAATGTGGAAAACGAAACATATGATAATTTTGACAATGATGGCGTCGAGGGGTTCATACAAGCTTTTAATAAGGGACTCGAGCGCATAGCTGGCAATACCATACCTGCAGACGAATTGAGGGACGCGCTAGTAAGTCTCGAATTTACCTACGATCCGATTGAACGATCGCTTGTTAGAATGGCGGATGACGCCTATGAACTAGGTTTGATAGGAAGAGGAAATGAACCTGATTTGACGAATATATATGATCTCGAATTGTTAAATGAAGTACTCCAAGAGAAGAAACTCCCTGCTGATATTTTATAAGGAGTTGCTTGGCGATTTGAAGACAGTTAATCTCTTTTGGGGTGGGGCTAGAAAAGATGCTTGCCGAGGAAGCATCTTTGACTGAGGACACCGAGTTTGAATGGCGACTAGTTATTCAATTTTGAATTTGAAGTTGATCTTGCCTCTCTTGAAGTTCGTCGAATTAGCGGATAAGGGCTCAATACCTAGGTGCGCAACCAAAGAGCATCATTCATTCTATCCAGACGAAGATATAGAGAATAATAACAATAGCAGACTTGTTCTGATAAATCGCTATGGGACGGCGTGTAAAAATACGGCATTAGGACATGACCGATCGATGGCAAAAAACTTCGCCGACAAATTAACTATCCCTTGCTAAATATCTGACCGACGGTTGAATCATTTAATATAAACCTGCATCAACTGTCGTGAGGTTTCTAGCTCGGCATCGTTCATACTAATAATTCTCTGTTGACGACTGTAAGAGGTGCCTCGCCGCGTGACACCCTTTCAATATTTATCGAAATTATCCTAGTAATGGTCTCAATAGCTTCTGCAGTCCAGCCAGCAATATGCGGAGTAAGTAAGAAATTCTCAAGTGAAAGAATTTTGTCATTCGGATCGGGAGGTTCGTCCCAAAACACGTCAAATGCAGCCCCCGCAATTCTTTGGGAGTTCAAAGCACTAAAGAGTGCATCCTTGTTTACTATCCTAGCCCGTGCAACATTTATCAAGTATGCCGATTTTTTCATCATACTGAGTTCCTTCTCCCCAAACATATCCCTCGTATCTTCTGTCAGTGGTGTATGAATTGAAACAATGTCTGCTCTGGCCAGGACCTCCGGAAGGCGGTCTATCCCAGCCAAGTCGTCGACAAAATATTTCTTATCATAGCCCTGACTTTTCGTAGAAGGATGTTTGGTCACTGCTTCCACTCTCATACCTAACCCTCGTGCAATTTTTGCAACCTCTATGCCTGTTACACCTAAACCTACAATGGCCAATGTCTTACCGTGGAGCTCCATACCGGCAGTAGCTTTCGATTTTGTGTGCAACATGCCTATTGCCGGAGGGGGGTGCCCAGTCCCGATAGACACGTTCTTTGACAAAAGAAAAATCAGGAAAATAGTGTGTTCTGCAACAGAGATTGCATTGGCAAGTGGGACATTTGCCACATAGATCCCCTTCGAAGAGCAATACTTAATGTCGATATTATCTACTCCAATCCCAGATTGCTGTATGAGTTTAAGGTTAGGACAATTTTCTAAAAGTGATCTGTCTATGACTTGAAAACCATTTATGACAACTTGAGCAGGAGCAATTTGTGATAGCAAAGACTTATCAGGATCAAGATATTTGATCTCGAGATCATACTCCTTCAATTTCTTCAACAATGATTGTCTAAATGTTTGACCTTGTAAAAGTCCCACTATATTCAATCTTTAGATAACAATAAGGTAAACCTTCTTCATATTTTTTTGTATTTAATTAGGGATGCTTAGAGTCGGATGTCCCACTTACATGATAACAAATATCATTTGAAACCTGGGCTTGACTGGGAACTCAAAATCAACTTCGAAGATAAAGTAAACATCCCTAGTAACCCTCAATGAACCTTTTAATGATCTCGTTGATTAATTTCGGCTTTTCAGCATGTGGTCTATGTCCACAATTCTCTAATAAGCACAACCTGCAATTTTTCATCTTTATAAAGGGAAGTATGAACCTGACCGGAATTACATGATCTTCTTTTCCCCAAATAACAAGAGTGGGTGATTTTATCTTATTGACATTGATTCTACTTGCCGTAGTACTGTACTTCAGTGCAGATACGAATGCGTCTTTAGCTCCTTGCATGGATATTCTTTCGTGTGCCATAGAGACATCATGGCCCCTGACTGGCGCAACAGTGGTCTCAGACAATGCTTTTTTTATTTCGGCCCTCGATATAGCATCAATAATACCTGCATATTTTCGAAGACCGGGAGAACCTAAAAAGGACTTGGGAGTGAAGCCTGCAGGACTAATGAGTACTAGCTTGCCCACTTTGTTAGGATTTGTTTTGGCGATATTAGCGGCAATTTGGCCTCCGAGTGATGACCCGATGATGTGGATAGGAAGCCCGATGTTTAGCTCATGAATTGCGTGTAAGACAAATGACGTAAAGAAGCTTAAAGTGTATTTTCTATACGGTTTGTCGCTAAGCCCGAACCCTGGAAGATCAAAGGCGACTGTCCTGTAGCTTCTCGACAGCTGCCCTGTATTATTCTGCCAGCTTTCGATAGATCCTCCTAGGCCATGAAGAAACACCACAGTCTTTGCACTTTCAGTGATACTATCTTGATAGCGAATATTCAAATTATCTACTACAGCATACGTTGATTTTAGCCTCTCTACTGCTTTCACATGATAATTCTCTGAAAAGCAACTAGTAAATCATTACGTTAAAAAAAGGAAGCCGCTCAAGTCCTACTTCTGGAAACTCTTGGACTTGGTTTCCACCACCCATTTAGGTGACAATCCAGCTTAGGAATGTGGGGTATGTAAAGTTGAAGCACATAACCTAAGTAGGGCGGAAATAAACGTTAGAACTGGTATGCGGATATCGGGGTTGCAACCTACCCAGCATATGGTCAGTATGTCCTGTTGTTGGACCTTCAGTGTCTGTTACGGTTCGACGATATTATAATAACTATATATGGGTGCTGAAACTTGGTTACAAGTTAATACTCCACTATCTACCAATGGTAAAGATTCGAACACCCCCTTTAGCCACTGTCTCATTAATCGCATTAAATCTTCTGATTTTCGCATTTGGCTTTCTAACCGATACTCATATTTGGATAATTAGAAATTTCGGATTTGTTCCTGATTCTGTATTCGACAGCAGCAGAATGGGTAGCTCTCGCCAGTCCTACGAGTATCAAGCGGATCCGACCAGCCTAGAAAATGTGGCAACTTCTACTTTTATCCGGCTACTGTCTTCTATGTTTATCCATTCTAATGTAACTCATATTGTTTTCAACCTGGCTGCCTTAGCATATATTGGAGGTTACTCTGAGAGGTCAATTGGAACAGGAAGATATGTAGTGATCTATTTTCTCTCTGGGATATGTGCAGCATTGTTCCATGGGGCAATAGCCTCTTATGTTTTAGACAGCGGCCAGACTTTGTTGATAGGGGCGTCAGGTGCTATTTCTGGCGTGCTTGGTATTGCTGCCGCTCTTGGGAACCGACGAGCTTACTATTGGCTTATAATTCAAATAGTTTTTGCAGTAGTAGGTTCAGTAACTTCAATTCCCATTGCATTCACAGCTCATGTTGGCGGATTTCTCGCTGGTTTAGCACTTACTAAATTTATAGTGAGAGGAGAATTGTTCCGAAGAGAAGCTGATCGAATTGATGAAGGCGGAGCAGACTAGAACATGCCAGCGCATTCCAAGTCGGTCTAAGCTCAGACAGAACTCTGATCTAAACTCAACCATATGGTAAATCAATTTATTTGCCAAATATTTTCCAAAGTTCGAGTAACCTAATATTGGTTAAAGTGATCTGCAGAAATTTGGTCGGCCATTTGAATTGCAATGCAGCTAATTTGACTGGCGACCCCGTATTGATAGATCTGTTTACTATTTTAGCAATCTACTGTTTATTTTTAAGCCATATCATATCTCTCATTAGCCATACCATGTCTTTTTTGAGAAGCTTCATGTACATCTCTTCATGCTTGGGACAATAATTGGTCCTGCCTGCAATCAGTTCGTACGAAATAGATGATAGCTCTTCAAAATGCCTTTGCGCCTCTGCTCTTAGAAAGTCTTCCCAAAATTTTCCCAGCCTACCCACGGGCATCATTCATACATTACAAGGTATACATCCAAACTAGTTATGGATATCGTGATTATATTATGCGATGTATGAATTATAATTCCACAAGCCATTTACGTGAAGAATATGTTTGTCTCTCATAAGGTTAATTCCCTAATTTGTGAGGTAACGATGAGGTTATCGAACTATATTGACTCCATCGTGAGAATCCCTCGGCAATGACTTCGTGTAGTGCAGACAAACGAATGAAGAAAGCATTTCTGGGAATGTTCAGTGTTAAGACTGAAATGGAGACGGGAATTTGCTCTTGGGTATTAACCTTCATATATCTTGTCATGAATGTAGGGTTACTTTGAACAAATATGGCTTGTAAGGGGCTGTGCACGAGATATAGGGCACAGAAACGTTACGGTGTGGGGAGATATGTGAGTGGTCAGAAGCGATGTCAAATCTGTGAGGTTTTTGTAAACTGGTCAGGACTATGGTGTCCATGTTGTAGACAAAGGTTGAGGCTGAAGCCACGTCTGATGAAGTTCAAGACCAAGTTCCAATCCAACTTTATCGGTAGTCCGATCCAGATTTCTCCTAATTAAAAAATGCTGAAAGACAGAATGCGCTTTCGAGTAAGTATCAATTACTATGGTAATATTCAGTATGTTGATTGCCCGGTAAAAAGAGTTACTAGACGTATGGTGATTATCATCCAAAGCCAAATAGTAAATGCACGAATATTTTCCTCGGCAACAAGAAACTGTACCCGAGACGGTTAGATTCACCGTCAACGATTACCTAAGTACTAACCAAAGGAGAATTTAGCTTCAATTTATATATCAACTTCTAAGTTTGAAGTGTTGTACCTCACAGCCGTGCAATTCAGAATGAGCGTTGTGAATAAATGGCCGGAGATCAATTGGCAAAAAGTTCCAAGCTTCTTGGCAGGGTTGGGAACATTTCTGGTCAAGTTCTGATGCGAATAGGAGACTCCATATACCTACTATTTTCCATCCCTAAATGAGAATACTAAAAGCCGACTCGTACTTTCTCTCCGCCTTAACACTAATAAACATCAACCGAATCTTGACAATATTGAAAATTTGATAATCTAACATGAAAGGTGAAAGAGCCATTCTAAATGAGGCGAAAGCTGACCGGTTCGACACATACGTTAGCATTGAGCCTCAAGGTGATGATTGCAAGCTTAATGCAAAGCTACTTTATCTACTACAATTACTACTATTACGACACCTTGGTCTACTTGGGGTTTGGGTCCCCGATTATATCCGCGAATTTTAACCTCGTTTACGCGTCTTCGTGATTACCTTGGAAGATGAATTTTTCCCATTGCCTAGTGATTCAAAGTACGAAAAACAATTAATTAGCTTATAGGCAAAGTATCATTTGCAGTCAGGGAATTTGATAATTAAGTCGATATTTTCTGAGAAAGAGGTTGAATATATCCTGTCACATAGTATCGCACGGATTGCAACGGCTGCTGAAGTGGACTCAAGGTCAATAAATGCATCAAAAAATAGTTTCTCGAAAATTGTACAGCCTGATGTTGTGCCTGTGGGGTTTAACTTTGACGGTGAATATTTTTACATAGGTGGAATTGACATGCCTAGATCCACTAAGTACAAGAACATTTTCAAGAATAGGGCTACCGCATTGGTAATTGACGATTTAAAAAGTATCAATCCCTTGCAGCATCGAGGAATTAAAATATATGGTGAGGCGGAGATCGCTAAACGACAGGGAGCATCATTGAATAAAATCGGCCGATTCGAGATTGTTTATTTGATAAAAATAACTCCAAAGAAAAAATGGAGTTGGGGTATCGACCACGTCTAGGCCTAATACAAGAATGCCCACCGATCACCATGAAATAAAGGGAGTGTTGGTTAATACTATATATGCGGATAAGATTTTCAAAGAGGATTGCTGGTCAACTTATTACATTGCTAACTTATCTACACGATGATGCTCATAGTTATTTCCACTATCACATTCTGTAATTAACAACACGTATTTGAATCATTTTGAATCATTTTGGGGTTTAAACAATATCAGCAGACTGCAATTCAATCAATGAGTGTTTGATGAATTTCCTAATTTTGCCAGAGCTAGATCAGGTTTGTAGAAACGATAGGCTGCTGCCTCCATTCGATGTAGTTAGTTGAGTGGAACAGATTGAGATCAAGTTTCTTATTATTCCAGCAGTCATGGAAATGGCAAAAGGAAAGCGTTCCCATCAGTATCGGTACCGCTATCTTGAGAATTCTCATTACCGTCACTGGAATCTCCATCACCGTTTCGAGGTAGATCTCCACGCTGCTGTTGTAACCCTGGAGCGATATCATTTTCTGAAGGAACAGGCAGAGATAGATCTGATTGTGAACAAGCGGCATTATCCTGAACTGAGCAATCGTTTTGGGCAAACGCATGAGAGCTGATTATTGAAAGCACCACAAAACTTATCGTAGATATCCATGTCATGACTGCTATGAAATTGTTCTGCAGCACTTTTCCGATCTTGTAGACTAGATTTTCAATAAGGAATATTAACATTAAGATACTATTTTACAGAAATGAATTAAGTATCTATAATATGATAATGTCCCGTCTAACCGAAGTTCATCCTAAATACCCGTTCCGGCGTATTTACATTTTGACTTAGGATTAAAACAAACTCAAGACAACCAGAAAAGGAATCAACCCCTCTACAAATAGGGCTAGAATATTACGGGAAAAACATTCTATAACTTTATATGATATGCACAAATTTACTGTACTAGAATGAGGTCAAAGTTATCAATAACATTAGTAGCTTTGTTAGCATTGGGCCTAGCTATACCTGGTTCGATGTTGGCTCCACAACATGTCTTCGCAGGCGATGATGATGATGACTGCGGATCAGCGGCAGCGGCAGCGGCATCAGGGGATAGCGCCGCTGCAGCAGCTGCTTCTGGTTGCGACGACGACGATGATGATGGGGGTGGATCAGCGGCAGCGGCAGCGGCAGCTGGCTCGGCGTCAGCAGCAAGTGCAGCATCTGGCGGATCGGCTGCTGCAGCAGCAGCAAGCTAGTGGTAAACTGCTTACCAGCAATTCCCTTTCTTTTTTTTGTTTAGTAGGGTTAAATTTTTGTTAATAGATTGATTGAAGGTCAGGACTTGATCCTTTTCTTATTATTGGATTGGATCGAACACTATTAGAAAAACTAAGTTTTACGATAATGATTCCTATGTAGGCAAGGTAAACTCAACCAGAGTCCCGTCAGTAATTCCGTTCGCGGATGAAAACCCTGCTGTCGTCTCTAGAACATATTGAGCCGGGACGTCTGGGGCATAAGATGGACACGGTAGCAAGGTGCTACATGGTTGAAGATTCTCTTCAATGTGGACCACTTTCTTGTCGGCACTTAGCCATATTATATCTATGGGAAATTTCATATCTTTCATCCAGAAGCTTAGGATACGTGGACTCTCATATGGAAATAGCATTCCTTCGCTAGATCGAAGTGAATCCTTTATTGAAAGACCTTTTCTCTGTTCATCGGCAGTAAGTGCTACATCGGCTAGTAGTCTAAGCCCGTTAATGGTAACGTTAACCCTATTCGGAAGCGATTCAGTGCTTTCCAGATCAGAATTTCGCGTCTCATCCTGCGCTAAACCATCACTCCATAAGAGTTTAAAGCTAGAAACAGCTAAGAGGACTACAAACAGGAATAGGATTAGTATTTTAAATTCAAGAACCCTACACTTTCTAGATATGCGTATCAACTGGAATAGTGCGTATTATTTGAGCTGGCAATATATTCTGTTCTTATTTTGAATGAAATTGAGTAACGTCAATTGCGAGTCACAACAGATATAGACCACGAATGACCACGTCGGGTCTTTTTAAAAAATGGTTTTCTGTCGCTACTAGGTACATAGGCTATGTCTAAGCATCTGTAGAATTTCCACAACATCACATTTTAATCAAACCACTCCCTTAATTCGACCTGACAAGTGTGGATTGCGCTTTTCCCTGTTTCTTGTTCATATCGTCTTTGTAATTTTTATAAGATTATCCAACGTTGGCTCCTCTTGAATAACGATCCAATGATTAACTACAAATAAACTTGAATTGGAACACTAAATAAATAAAAGGAAATTTCTAAATTGAAATAAATATACTTTTATAGTAATTCAGCGTTACGAACTGAGACCTTTAATGAATGTCAGCTTGTTAAATAAAATGTTAAGGCCAAAGATAATATCAGTTATTATAATTTTAGGAATCCTGATTTTTATGTTGCCGACATCATTTTACTCGATAAAGGACTTCACGAGTATGAATATGGCATGGGGTTCTTTTCAATCTCCAAATGAACAGAAAGAAAACATAGTCAAAATAATTAAAGATTCTATGACAAGCTATTACATAGTTAATAATGAGACCGAATTCATCGGGACTTTTGATACAACTTATTCTATTTCTGGGAACAGTGCTTCTTTGATGAATTCTCGTGATACTATTATTTCTGTTATACAAGAGGACTTCAGTAGATCCCCTACAATGGGATATGTTACAGTCGGAAATATTTCAACTACCTCAACCGCCGATGCTCTGGCCTCAAATCGCCTCTCTATATCTAATCCATTCGCGGATCCAGCCGCAATTAACCAAACTATAAGTCAAAAAGTATCAAATGCAATAGAAACGCTAGATAGACGTGATGTACCTACCATCGAAATTAAATGTGACTTCGATATGAATATTGCTGAGTGGAATTGTGTGAATTAAGACTTGGATTTAAGATAAGACATAATTTTATATAATTAAATTATCTGATTTTTAATGGCCTGAAGTTAAGATGATCTAAATAGAATGTCAATGGAAAGGGGAACAACAGAGTCTCCACTATGACGGAACTCTTGAATTTCGGCGGAAGTGCTTTAACATATATGGAATATTGTGTTGCACTATGTCAGTTAGGGCGTGTCCAGTTCATTTTCACTAGGAAGGCAGTATAATGCTCGAAGGTGGGTTACGAACTAGTGCGGTTCTGTCTCCGCAGGGTGGAAACAAGGTAAAGCCAACCAAGAATCGCCGTGACGTCTGCCGGCTATCCTTGCTCCTATTAGCGACGTCTCATTGTTGCTTTAAGATCACTTGTCAAGTATTAATATCACTAATGCGAAAAAACTGGTTCAAACTGAGACCTTTTGACAACAATCAACATGTTATTACCCAAATGCTATTTGCTAACCTCACCTGCGTTAACGACAAGCTTGACAAGTGCTATCTAGTTGGATCATACTCGTCGCTCCAACTCAGATACGCTGAAGGTTGAAAAGTGTAAGTCGATTTCCAGTCGGTTATCAGTTATCCTCAGAATCAAAGGGTATTGGAGTTACAAGTTGAAACGGAGTTCTCAACTTAATGGCTTCTTCCAGTCTCTCCTCAACCGTCCCTTGGACTCTTGCAATAAATTCGTCGACAGCTTTCTTTGTTTGAGAAGATATTTCCTTATCAACTGAATTTAGCTGATCAGTACTTGGATCTTTGTCGGCTTCAAGAATTGAAATGCTGTTTTCAGGGATATGCTCCTCCTGCTGGATGGTAGAGGAATTTTGAGTATGAATTTCATCAGGTTGGGAAAGCGGAGGAGTTATTCCATTGGAGTTGGTTTGTAGAGACTGTGGCGTAATCCCCCCACTTGCTGGAGTTTGTTGTACACTTTCACGAGGGGAGTATGTAGACATTACAGCAGTTGTGCCATCCAGAACTGGTTCAAGGTTATTTGTAGTCGTGTTTTCACCACCTTGCGAAGGAACTGGAGTCCGTGTCAGTGAGGTATTTGAATTGGTAGAATTGGTAGAATTGGTAGAATTGGAAGACACCCCAGTTACATTCAGGCTATTGAACTTAGTCGAGTTTGCGCTACCATTCAAGCAAGTAATTTTTGCCGTCATTTTGTTATCTCCTTCAGTGATCAGCCCATAAGTTGGTAAAAAGGTGTATTTCCACAGCGAGTAATCCTTGGTACTATTACCTGAACCACTTTGTTCCGTAGGCGTTACTCTCTGGTAGGGTTTGATACCATTCAATATAACATACACGTCACATGTACT
>OCZV010000623.1_pt1 | contig 12762 bp, 12 predicted proteins | sample 1539051 | NCBI WGS metagenome assembly OCZV01 (sample SAMEA3113581, study PRJEB22503) | soil metagenome
AAGCAGCTCTCGCGCATCACCGAGGTGCTCGGCGACCACCAGGACGCGGCGCAGACCGCCGACCTTGCCCGTGAGCTCGCCGCCGACGCCAAGCCGACGGCCGCATTCACCCTCGGCGTGCTGCACTCGACCGAACGCGGACTGGTCGACGCCTCACGCCGGGAGTTCGCCGCGATCTGGCCCCAGGTGAGCCGCCGCAAGTGGCGACGGTGGCTCGAGCCATGACCCGGCGGGGCGACGAGGGCGACCAGACCGTCGTCGCTGCGGGCGCCGTGGTGTGGAGGCCCCAGACCGCCCTGGGCGGTGCGATCGAGATCTGCCTCATACACCGGCCACGCTACGACGACTGGTCGCTGCCGAAAGGCAAGCAAGACCCGGGCGAGCACATCCTCGCCTGCGCCGTCCGCGAGGTCGAGGAAGAGACCGGCCAGCGGGTCGTCCTGGGCCGCCCGCTCCCGACGCAGCACTACGAGGCGAACGGGCGGCCCAAGCGGGTCCATTACTGGGCGGCCCGGGCGGACGACGGTGCGCCGGTCTGGCCGGGCACCGCCGAAGTGGACGAGGTCGCGTTTCTGCCGGCCGTCGAGGCCATGCGACAGCTGACCCATGCCCGCGACGCCGAACTGGTGACGGTGCTGGCAAGTGGCCCGATCCGGACGACACCGCTGGTTGCGCTGCGCCACACCCGGGCGGTCGCGCGATCCTCGTGGACCGGCCCGGACCAGGAGCGACCCCTGGACACCCGAGGCACGCGACACGCAACACGACTTGCCCCCGCACTGGCGGCACTCGGCGTCACACGTGTCGTGTCCAGCGACGCGGTCCGGTGTGTCGACACGGTGCGGGCCTTCGCCGAGGAGCGCCGCATCACCGTAGAGATGGAGCCGGTCCTCTCCGAGCAAGGCCACCTCGCGCAGCCCAGCCAAGCCGGTCGGCTGATCCGGTCCTTACTGGCCGACGGGGCGCCGACCGTGGTGTGCTCACACCGGCCGGTTCTGCCGGACGTCATCGCCGCGGCCACGGAGCAGGCCCGTACCGATGTCCCTGCTGAACCCCTGCACGCCGGCGAGTTCCTGGTACTGCACCACCGCGGCGGCGTCGTCGTCGCCGCGGAACGGCACACGTAGTACCCGCACGTCCGGCGGGTTCATGTGACGGCTACCACAGCGTCCGCCTGACGACCAGCATTCGGCAGTTTGCGTTCACTGTTCGTTCACTCGTCAAGGACCACGGCGTCACCTCCACTCCCTACGTTCGCGCTGTCATGTGGACACAGAGCAGGTCCGAGGAAGGAACATCGAAGGTGAAGATCAGCCTTGTTCGACGGCGCCTAGCGGCCCTTGCGGTGGCGGGCGTTGCCGCTCTCGTGCTGGCCGCGTGTGGCGAGGGCAACGACCCGCAGACCACATCTGACGACGAGGGCAGCAGCGAAGAGCTGACCGGCGAGGTCGTCATCGACGGTTCGAGCACCGTCTTTCCGCTGACCAGCGCGGCCGCCGAGCTCTTCATGGAGGAGAACCCGGGTGTGAACGTCTCGGTCGGCCAGTCCGGCACCGGCGGCGGCTTCGAGAAGTTCTGCGACGGCCAGACCGACATCTCCGACGCCTCCCGTGCCATCGAGGACGACGAGGTCGCCCTTTGCGACGAAGCCGGCATCACGTTCGACGAGTTCTCGATCGCCAACGACGCGTTGACGGTCGTGGTCAACGCCGACAACGACTGGGCCACCTGCCTGACCGTCGAGCAGCTCAACGCGATCTGGGCGCCGGGCTCGACCGTGACCAACTGGAACCAGGTCGACCCGTCGTTCCCCGACCAGGAGCTGGTCCTGGCCGGACCCGGCACCGACTCCGGCACGTTCGACTACTTCACCGGCGAGGTGAACGGTGAGGAGGGCGCCTCGCGCACCGACTACCAGGCGTCCGAGGACGACAACGTGATCGTCCAGGCCGTCCAGGGTTCGCCGGGCGCCTTGGGCTACTTCGGCTTTTCCTATTTCGAGGAGAACCAGGAGACGCTCAAGGCGCTGGAGATCGACGGCGGCAGCGGGTGCGTGGTGCCAAGCGCCGACACCGTCCAGGACGGGTCGTACGCACCTCTGGGCCGGCAGCTGTTCATCTACCCGTCGGCTGAAGCGTTGGAGCGGCCGGAGGTCGAGCAGTTCGTCCGGTTCTACATCGAGAACGTCGACGCGATCGTCGAAGCCGCCGCGTTCATCCCGCTCAACGACGAGCAGAAGACCGAGCTGCAGGAACAGTTCGACGAGTTGCTCGGCGGCTGAGCGGAACGTGAGCACCATCACCAAGGCGGCCGGCGCGGGGGTTTCCCTGCGCCGGTCGCAGCCACGCAGGGGCGAGCGCCTCATCGAGGCGGTCCTCTTCCTGGCCGCGTTCATATCGGTGCTGACCACGATCGGCATCGTCGTCGCGATCATCGGGCCGACGGTCGAGTTCTTCCGCGAGCCCGCGGTGTCGTTCTGGGACTTCCTCACCGGCACCGAGTGGACGGTGCTGTTCGCCGAAGCCCAGCGGGAGTTCGGGGTTCTCCCGCTGGTAACGGCGTCGTTCGTCACGACCTTGATCGCCCTGGCCGTGGCGATACCGGTGGGCCTGGGCGCGGCGATCTACCTGGCGGAGTACGCCACCCCCCGCGCCCGAAGGGTGCTCAAGCCGCTCCTCGAGGTGCTTGCCGGCATCCCGACGGTCGTCTACGGCTTTTTCGCCCTCGCCTTCGTGGCGCCGGAGCTGCTCGGCCCGCTCGTGGATGTCGGCACGTTCAGCATGCTCAGCGCCGGTCTGGTCATGGGGGTCATGATCATTCCGACGGTCGCCTCGCTGTCGGAGGACGCGATGACCGCCGTGCCGCAGGCCCTTCGGGACGGGGCCTACGGGCTCGGCAGCACGAAGATGCAGGTCGCCACCAAGGTCGTCGTGCCGGCCGCAATCTCCGGAATCGTGGCCGCATTCGTCCTCGGGCTGAGCCGTGCGGTGGGCGAGACCATGATCGTGGTGATGGCCGCGGGCAGCAGGGCCAACTTCACATTCGACCCCCGCGAAGGCGCCCAGACCATGACCGCGTTCATCGCCCAGGCGGCGTCCGGGGACCAGCCGACGGGCTCGGTCGGCTACGAGTCGCTGTTCGCCGTCGCCGCCCTGCTGTTCGCGATCACGATCCTGATGAACTTCGTGAGCATCCGGCTCGTCCGCAAGTATCGCGAGGTGTACGAGTGAGCGTCACCGAGCTGGCCACTCCTCCCGCGGCGCCGCAGCCTCCGCCGGCGGCCCTTACCGGGCGCCGCCATGACCGGGCGCCCAAGGAGTACGGCTTCCGTGCCGTCCTGCTGGCCTGTCTGGCCGTCGGGGTGATCTTCCTTGCCGTCTTGCTGGCTTACGTCCTGATCGAGGGCTGGGCGCGGCTCGATCTCGACCTGTTCCGCAACCAGGCGTCCCAGCTCCGGCCGGCTACCGCCGGCGCGCAGGCCGCGATCTTCGGCACACTGTGGCTGATGGCCCTCACGGCATTGATCATCCTGCCGGTGGGTGTCATGGCGGCGATCTACCTCGAGGAGTACGCCGACAAGACGCGGTGGTACAACCGGCTGATCGAGCTCAACATCCAGAACCTCGCCGCAGTGCCCAGCGTGGTCTACGGCATCCTCGGTCTCGGCCTGATCGTCCGCGGACCGCTCGGACTCGGGCCCGTCGTGCTAGCCGGTGCCATCATCCTGGCCTTGCTCGTGTTGCCGGTGGTCGTCATCTCCAGCCGCGAGGCCATCCGGGCGGTGCCCGACTCCCTGCGTGACGGTTCGCTCGCGCTGGGTGCCACCCGGTGGCAGACGATCTGGCGGACGGTGTTGCCCAACAGCATCCCCGGCATCGCGACCGGATCCATCCTGGCGTTGTCCCGGGCAATCGGCGAGGCGGCACCGCTGATCGTCATCGGAGTGGCCGGCTTCCTCACGTTCAATCCGGCCGCCGTCAGTGACCGCTTCACCGCACTGCCAATCCAGATCTACAACTACGCGAGCCGGCCGCAGGAGGACTTCATCATCTTGTCCAGCGCGCTGATCGTCGTGCTGCTCGCCATTTTGCTGATCATGAACTCAGCGGCGATCTTCATCCGCAACAAGTACCAGCGTCGCTGGTGACCCGACCTGGCGAGGCGAGAGACGATATGACCGACCACGACACGATTGCCGTGAGGACGATGAGCGAAGACAGCGCGAACCCGGGGACCGCAGAGTCGACCGTCGCGCCGCCGCGGCCCGAGCACGAGCGCACCCCGCGCGAGCGCCTCCCGCTCAATCCGCTGATCACGGTCGAGAAGCTCAACATCTTCTACGGCGACTTCCACGCCGTCCGAGACGTCGACATGCTCATCGGCCGCAACGAGATCACCGCGCTGATCGGCCCGTCCGGATGCGGCAAGTCCACGGTGATCCGTTGCTTCGACCGGATGAACGACCTGATCCCGTCTGCCCGGGTCGAGGGAAAGATCCTCTTCCACGGCCAGGACCTCTATGCCAAGGAGGTCGACCCGATCGAGGTCCGCCGTCGCGTCGGGATGGTCTTCCAGAAGCCGAACCCGTTCCCGAAGTCCATCTTCGACAACGTCGCGTACGGGCCCAGCGTCACCGGGATGAAGCTCTCCAAGAGCGCCATGGCCGAAAAGGTCGAGCAGTCCCTGCGCGGGGCCGCGCTCTGGGACGAGGTCAAGGACAAGCTCGACCAGAACGGCCTGTCGCTCTCGGGCGGCCAGCAGCAGCGGCTGTGTATCGCCCGCGCGATCGCGACCCACCCCGAGGTCATCCTGATGGACGAGCCCTGCTCGGCGCTCGACCCGATCGCGACCGCCAAGATCGAAGACCTGATGCGTGACCTGGTGAAGGAGTTCACGATCATCATCGTGACCCACAACATGCAGCAGGCGGCCCGCGTCTCCGACCGTACGGCGTTCTTCACCGCCAATGTCGACGACAAGGGCCACCGGTTCGGCCAGCTGGTCGAGTACGACCTGACCAGCAAGATCTTCACCAATCCCGAGGACCCGCGTACCGAGGACTACATCTCCGGCCGCTTCGGCTGACAGCTTCGCGTGTTCACCGGCTAGTGGGCTCGGGCTGCAGGCCCTGACGAACCTCGTGCTCCCAGGCGTGCGCGACCACGTTCGGATGCGGGAAGGGCGGCGAGGCACACTGCGGCCGTGAGGCAGGCCGCCGCAATGACCGCCATGACGACGAGGTACCCGGCTGATGCCGCGAGCGCTGCGGCGCCGAGGGGTGCGCCGGCCTTGGCCAACGTGGTGGGCGTCGCGAGGATCCCGGCGATGGTGGCGTAGCCGTTGACGCCGTAACGTTCGGCGACGATGGCGGGTCTGGCGATCGTCGCCACCCCGAAACCGAGCCCGAACGCCGCGACGGACGCGACCGCGCCAGCCCCGTTGCGTCCGATCAAAAGGAGGCCGGCCAGGGCGATCCCCTGCGTGGCGAACACGGTGGCCGTGACGGCCGTGACCGTACGTCTACGGGTCAGGCCGGCCATGGCGAGACGACCAGCTACGGACAGAATCCCGAGCAGACCGGCGACGGCCGCAGCGAACGTAGGCGTATGGCCGACGCTCATGAGGTAGGCGACGAGATGAACCGCCATGACCGCAATGGCCGCGCCTTGGAGTACGAAGGCGCCGGTCAACAGCCAGAAGCTCTTGTCGCTTGCGGCGGCCCGTACGGCATTGTCGCCACGGTCGTACCGGGACGTCGCCGGCGACGCGGTCTGCGGGGATCGAGCGTCTCGTAGCGCGAGGGTATGCAGCGGAATCGTCACCGCGGCCTGGATGCCGGAGAGGATCAGGACGGCGGTGCGCCAGCCGTGCTCCTCGACGAGGATGCCCGTGAGCGGGACGAAGACCGAGCTGGCGAACCCGGCGACGATCGTCACGGTGAGGATCGCCCTCGCCCGGCGCCGAGGGTCGAGCACGGCGACCAAGAGGGCGAACGTCGCCTCGTAGAGCACCATCGCCGACGCGATGCCGATGCCCGCGAAGACAACGTAGAGCTGGGCCACGGTCTGCACCTGGGACCAGGCGGCGACCGCGAACGCGCCCAAGATCGAGCCCGTGATCATCATGGCTCGCCCGCCCTGATCGTCCAGCCACCGGCCGACCGGGATCGCGCAGACCGCGCTGACGAGCACAGCGAGAGTCAGCGCTCCTGTGATCGTGGTGGTGGAGACGCGTAGATCGGCGGCCAGACGTGCGAGGACGACGGCGAAGGCGTAGTAGAGCACGCCGTAACCGACAGTCTGGGTGACGGCGAGTGCGGCCACCAGAGCACGTCCCGGCTGGTGCTGGCCGCCGCCTCGGTCGCGGTGGACGACAAGCACCTGGGCACCGGACGACGGATCAGCCGCAGCAGCCACCTGCACCGGTACCGGTGCTGACATCGACCAACGGCAGGGTTAGCAGACCACCGCTCAGGCCGGTGGCGAGTCCCCGGCCGCCGGGTTGCGCGTCGCCGTACGCGCTGTTGGACGAGCACACGCCGGTCTCGGGCAGGTCGAGCTCGACGTTGCGGGCAGCGTCCCAGTCACCGTCGAGTGCGGCCACCACCGAGCGGGCCTGCTCGTACCCGGTGGCCAGCAGGAACGTCGGCGCCCGCCCGTAGGACTTCACCCCGAGCGCGTAGTAGCCCGGCTCTGGATGGGCGAGCTCGTCGACACCATGCGGAGGGACGGTGCCACAGGAGTGGTGGTTGGGATCGATCAGCGGCGCGAGCGCCCGGGTCGAACCGAGAATCGGATCGAGGTCGAGCCGCAGTTCCGAGGCGACCGTGTGGTCTGGCCGGAACCCAGTTGCGTTGACGACCAAGTCGCCGGTGAGGCGCTGTTCCCGGCCGGCGGCGTCGCGACTGTGCAGGACGATGCGGTCACCGTCAAGCTCGACGCCGTTGGTGTGGAAACCGGTCACGAGTTCTATCGCACCGGAGTCGACGAGCCTGTGCAGCCGGGCACCGAGGGCACCCCGGGCGGGCAGCGCGTCGGCCTCGCCGCCACCGAACGCCCGGCGCGGGCTGCCGCCTCGGATCGCCCAGACGGCCTGCGTACCCGGCACCTCAGCGGCTAGCTCGGCAAGGTCCAGTAGCGTGGTCGCGGCGGAGTGCCCCGTGCCGACGACGATGGTCCGCCGCCCGGCGAAGTGCGTCCGGTTCGCACCGAGCACGTCGGACAGTGCCGGCACGATTCGTCCGGCGGCTACACCGGCCGCCTCACCGTGCGCTGGCAGCCCGTAAGCACCCAGCGTGTTCGGAGTCCGCCAGGTGCCGGAACCGTCGATGACGGCACGGGCGACGACCTCTTCGCCGTCGGTGAGGCGCAGCAGGAAGGGCGCAGATTCACGGCCGGCCGAACGAACCCGGTCGAACCCGAGTCGGGTGATCGCCTCGACCCTTGCCCAGTATCGGATCCGGGACGCCAGCGAGGGCAGTTTCGCCAGCGGCGCAAGGTAGCCGCCGACCAGCTCGGCGCCGGTCGGCAGTTCGTCAGGGTTCGGCGCGATCCAGCCGTCAGCTTCTAGGAGTCGCCTCGCTGCGGAGTCGACGTCGAACCGCCAAGGGCTGAACAACCGGACATGGCCCCATTGCTCGATCGCTGCACCGGGCGAGTTGCCCTCCTCCAGGACGACGAAGTCCATCCCGCGCTCGGCGAGGTGCGCGGCGGCAGCCAACCCGACGGGCCCGGCGCCGATCACCGCGACCGGCTCATTCGTCGCTGGCGTGCCCTCGCGGGACGTTGGGACGCTCTGGATGTCCATGCGCATGTGCTCCTGTATAGATGAATGTCAATGCCTTGGGCCAGCTTGCCTCCTGGATCGATTTTTGTCAATATAGACTCATGTCGATTCAGACCGCGGAGCCGATGACCGAACCGCAGGCATGCTGCTCGCCGTTGGTCACGCAAGCCATGGACTCCGCAGAGGCCGAGGATCTCTCGAGACTGCTCAAGGCGCTCGCCGATCCGGTGCGACTGCGGCTGCTCTCGATGATCGGAGCGGCCAGCGGCGGTGAGGTCTGCGTGTGCGATCTGACCGACGCGTTCGAGCTCACCCAGCCGACGATCAGCCACCACCTGAAGGTCCTCCGCGAGGCTGGTCTCATCGCCTCGGAGCGGCGCGGCACCTGGGTCTACTACCGGCTGCTGCCGGCGGCCATGGACCGGCTGGCCGGGCTCTTCACGCCCAAGGTCGCGGCCTGAGTTCCAGAGTCATGAGCCTCGAAGCGAACAAGCAGCTTATCCGCAGGCTGGTCGACGAGGTGATGAACGCCGGACGTCTGGACGTCCTCGACGAGCTCTACCACCCACACCTTGCAGCTGCCGCGCGGCGGTGGATCGAGCCCTTCCAGGACTCCTTCAGCAACATCCACATCCGTATAGACGAACTCCTCGCGGATGGTGACCGGGTCGTCGGCCGCTTCAGCTGCTCAGGCACCCACACCGGCACTTGGCTCGACCACCCGCCCACCGGCCGCCGATTCACCGATGTCGCGGAGGTCTACATGTTCCGCATCACCGACGACCGAATCGTGCATGCCTGGGGTCTGGAAGACACCTACGCTCGCCTCCGCCAGCTCGGCCTTCTCGCGTCCGAGCGCGAGCGGCCTCGGCCCTGAGCCGCCGGCAGTGGTGATCGATCCCAGTCCGCACGCCGGGACGAGTGGCCGCTTCAGACGGGTCAGGTCAACCAGCGACTCAGATAGGCGCGCAGGCCGGCGAGGTCGGTGCCGTCGCGATACGCGAGGTGCCCGTCGGGCCGGATCAGGTAGTGGGCGGCCTGCGCCTCGGCCAGGCCGAGACGGTGCATTGCGTCACCACTGTGGTCGTACAGCGCGTCGGCATCCGGGTCACGAGTGAGGCGGTGAACGCGGACTCTTCCGGCGTACTGCGCAGTGAGTTCGGTGACCGCCCGAGTCCGCCACGTCGCGACCGGCCCACACAGCAGCAGCTGAAAGCTCGGCCCGGCGAGCGCGCGGTGAAGAGTGTCGGCCTCTCCGTTCCTGCGAACGGGCGCGTCTGGGAGTCGGTCACCCGCCCGGGGACCCCGCCGTGGCGGGTTCGGCCCTTCCACCGAAAGCGGGCTACGCCGGTAGCGGATCGCGAGTTGGGCGACGGTCCGGAATCCGTATGCCCTTCCCTTCCTGAACCGAACGACGAGGGGCACCAGCCGCGGAACCAGTCGAGTGCGGGCGAACCGCGTCAACGTGTTGGTGGATGTCGCCACCCCGAACGCCCGGTCGGTGAACCGCAGGACTCGGCGGCCGACCGGCGCCCGCTCCGACTCGTACGTGTCCAGCAGCGCCGGATCGGCCACACCCGTCGAGACGAGACCAAGTTTCCAGCCGAGGTTGACTGCGTCCTGGATGCCGGTGTTCATGCCCTGCGCACCGGCCGGGCTGTGGATGTGCGCGGCATCCCCGGCCAGGAAGACCCGCCCTGATCGGTAGTGCGCGGCGCCTCGGTTATGCAGCCGGAAGTTGGTCATCCACACCGGATCATGCACCCGAACCGATCTCGCCGTGTAGGCATCGCTGAGTGCCTGCACCTCGTCGAGCCTGACCGGTTGCTCGACGGGTGTGGTGTCGGTTCGCGGGCGCATGGCAAGCATCCGCCACGTCGCCGGCGCTACGAGCGGGAAATAGAAGGACATTCCTCGCGGCGAAATGAACACGTGCGCTGCGCCGGCCTCGATCCCGTCGGCCTCGATGTCGGCCAGCACGAAGGTCTGCGGGTAGGCCGCACCCGTGAACGCAATCCCGGCTTCCTGCCGCACCGTGCTGTGCGCGCCGTCGCAGCCGACCACGGATCGGGCGTGGACGCTCTCCTCGTGCCCGTCGCGTCGGCGCAGCTGGCAGGTCACCACACCATCGCACTGTTGCAGCTGTGTCAGCTCGACCCCACGCTCGATGTCGACGCCATGTTCGGCGAGCCGGCGAACGAGAATGCGTTCGGTCTCGGCCTGCGAGAGGAACAGAAGGTAGGGATAGGCCGTGTCGTCGATGCCGATGTCGAACAACGGAACCGGCACGACGCTGCTGCCGAAGTGCATCTGCAGCCGGACGGCTTGGTTGCCGCACGCGACCATCTCGTCGGTCACACCGGAGCCAGCAAGAACCTCCAACGTACGCGGCTGCACGGCCAGCGCCCGCGACTCGCGCACCCGGTCGAGCTGACGATCCACGATCCGAAATCGAGTGCCGTATGCCTGCAGCTGCGCCGCGAGCGCCAGGCCGGTCGGACCGGCGCCGACCACGAGCACGTCGATCTCAGCACGGTTGGCGCTCATGCGGCCTATGCTGACAGCGCCCGCCTGAGAAGACGCGAAGAAGCACTACAAGGTAGGCGACGGCCACCGCTACAGGCCAGGGAGCGCGTGCAGCAGCCAGTAGCTGACGGCGGCGACCAGGGCGGCCATCGGAATCGTGAGCACCCACGCGGTGGCGATGTTGCCGGCGACTCCCCATCGGACGGCCGACACTCGTTTGGTCGCACCGACCCCCATGACCGCCGAGGTGATCGTCTGGGTCGTGGAGATCGGGGCCTGGAAGACGAAGGCCGTCGTATAGAGCACCGACGATGCGGTCGTCTCGGCGGCGAACCCGCGTGGCGGATCGAGATGGACGATGCGCCTTCCCAGAGTCCGCATGATCCGCCATCCGCCGGCGTACGTGCCCGCGGACAGTGCCGAGGCAGCCAGCACGATCACCCACCATTGCACCTCGAACCCGATCTGGTAGCCGCCGACCACCAGCGCCAGCGTGATGACCCCCATCGTCTTCTGGGCGTCCTGCAGGCCGTGCCCGAGCGCCATGGCAGCGGCGCTGAGGGTCTGGGCGATGCGGAACCCACGATTGACGCGGCCCGGGCTGCGACGCCGGAATGCCCACAGGATGGCCGTCATGAGCCCGTACGCCAGGAGAAAGCCGACGATCGGAGAAAGCACCATCGGGATCACGACCTTCTCGACGATGCCCGACCACTGCACGACTTCGGCCGCCGCCAACGTGGCGCCGACCAGCCCGCCGATCAGCGCGTGTGACGACGAGGACGGCAGGCCGTACCACCAGGTGATGAGGTTCCACGCGATCGCGCCGAGGAGTGCCGCGAGGACGATCACCAGGCTGGAGTCCTCGGTCGGAAGGTCGACGATCCCCGACCCCACGGTCTGAGCGACGCCGGTGCCGAGAAACGCACCAAACAGGTTCATCACCGCCGCCATGACGAGGGCCGCGCGTGGCGTCAGCGCCCGGGTGGAGACCGAGGTGGCGATCGCGTTGGCGGCGTCGTGGAATCCGTTCGTGTAGTCGAACGACAACGCGACAACGATGACCGCGATGATGAGTCCGAGCTCCAAGGCTCAGGACTCCTTGAGTGCGATCTGCTCGACGACGTTGGCCACGAGTTCGAGGCCGTCCACTGCCGACTCGAGGGTGTCGACGACGTCCTTGAGCTTGTAGGCCGTCAGGGCGTCGTACTCGCCGGAGAAGATCCTGGCCACCAGCTTCCGGTAGTCCTGGTCGGCCTGGTTCTCCAGCCGGTTGACCTCGATCCAGTAGTCGTGCAGGTCGCCCATCGTGCGCAGGCGCGGCATCGCCTCCGCGGTAAGCTCGGCGGCCCGGTCCAGGACGTCGACCATGTCGGCGACATCGGTCGGCAGCTCGCCGATGCGGTAGAGGACGATCAGGTCGGCGACGGCTTCCACGTCGTCCAGCACGTCGTCCAGGCCGGAGGCGAGGCGGTAGATGTCCTCGCGGTCGAACGGGGTGACGAACGTCGAGTTGACCCGGCGGATGATGTCGTGGGTGTGCTCGTCGCCCTTGTGCTCGACCTCCTTGAGTCGGGCGGCGACGCTGACCCGGTCGGCGTCGTCGGCCAGCGCCTCGGCGAGCAGGCGGACGCCCTCGCGGAGATTCTGAGCCGAGGCGGCGAACAAGTCGTAGAACACGGTGTCGCGAGGCGAGAGGCGCAGGCGCACGGGGCACTCCGTCCGGATTGCGGATGGAACGAGGCGAATGCTAGGGGTAAGCGCGCCCAGGCGCGCATGGACCGGGAGACGAGGTTACGTGTGGTCACATCCCGAGCGGGTTGGGGATGCCCGTCCCGGGCCACCACGACGTACCGTAGCTGTCCCACCACAGCGCGAGTGCCCAGGTGAGAGCCAGGAACAGACCGGTCACCGACCACGCCCACCGCGGGTCGCGGTCCAGCGGCGCCGCGAGCACCCGCACGCCATGGCGGACCCTCGCCGTCCCCGGCCCGAACCACATGAGTAGGAGCGCGACCGCGCCGCCGGTGAGATAGGGCATCCGCAGGTTCGGCTGCTCGCTCAATCCCACAGCAGCGCCGACGACGAAGCCGCACAGGCCGACCCAGGCCGTCTGCGCCGCGGCGGGCGCCGCGACCAAGACGAGGTCCCACGGCGTTCCGATCGCGGCGATCAAATGGTCGCCCCGCTGGGTTCCCCTGGCCAGCCGGCGTTCGCGCAGGCGCCACCTCATCCGCCAGGCTGCGCGCGCGACGACCGTCGCCGCGAACAGGACGAACGCACCCACGTACGGCGCCACGCCGATCAGCATGAGGATGGACAGCCCGGCGGCCCCGACGGCCAACCGCGCCGGCCACTCCCGCAACGGCAGAGCTTGACCTGGCGGCACGGGCGGTGCCACGGGCTGCGACGGCGCCGCCTCGGGGCGGGCCGGCTGCGACTGCCGCGCGG
>OCZV010000624.1_pt1 | contig 12750 bp, 11 predicted proteins | sample 1539051 | NCBI WGS metagenome assembly OCZV01 (sample SAMEA3113581, study PRJEB22503) | soil metagenome
CCGCCGTTACATGCAGGAGATGATTCCATTCGTCGGTCCGCACACCGACATCATGGGTCCTGACATGGGGACTAACGAACAGATCATGGCGTGGTTCATGGACACTTACTCCGTTTACATGGGCTACGCGGTGAATGAAATCGTTACCGGAAAACCGGTCGCTATCGGCGGCACCGAAGGCCGGCGAGAAGCCACCGGGCGTGGAGTTGTTTACTTGGTCGAGCGCGCCATGAACATGTTGAAAATGAATCCCGAGAAGTGTACGGCAATTGTGCAGGGGTTCGGCAATGTCGGTTCCGTCGCTGCTCTCTCGCTCGCGTACAAGAGCGGCGTCAAGATCGTTGGGATCAGCGATGCGTACACTGCGATTTACAACCCAAAAGGAATCGACGTAAAAGCCGCCGAGCAGCATGTCCTCAAGAAGCGACACCTGAAAGCGTTCGACCAGGCGAACCATGTCGATCCGAACGAGCTGCTCACCATGAAATGCGATGTGCTGATTCCAGCTGCGGTCGATCGCGTTATTACGGAAAAAAATGCTGCGAAGTTGCAATGCCGCATTTTGGCAGAAGGCGCCAACGGCCCGACCACGCCTGCGGCAGATCGGATTCTTGAGCAGCGATGGGATGAAGTATTCGTTATACCCGATATTCTGTGCAACGCGGGCGGTGTGATCGTTTCCTACTTCGAGTGGGTGCAGGGTCTGCAATCATTTCTTTGGACAGAAATGGAAGTGACCGACAAACTTTTCCGCATCCTTGAGCACTCGTTTGCGCAAGTAATCAGGCGAGCGAAGGAACACAAGGTTTCGCATCGCACCGCGGCCATGGCGATCGGCGTCGAGCGCGTCATCAAAGCCAAACAAGTGCGCGGCTTGTTTCCGTGATTCGCGGTAAAGTCGGAGTCCTATCCCGGGGAAAGTGAATTTAAGCTTTCGCAACTAGCGGTTTGACGAAGCGCCTTGTTGCACCGTTGAATCTGGTATGCCAGCCGCTTCGCTTCAGGCCTTGCTCGAGCAGTCAATTGATTATGCAGGAATGTTCCCGCCTTGCAGCCTCGCGCTGGAACCCGCGCTGCGGAATCAGGCCACATATGTCCGATCCGATGATGCCTGGATGCTGAACACGTTTGTTTTGCCAGTCACACAATTCGACTCGGCTAAACAATTGCTTCCGGCGTTCGATCCGTCCCATCCGCTACGCGTTTCTGCGCTGGGGCCGAAGACCGAGAGCGCGGCAGCTTTTCGTGAAGCCTTCGCAGAAACCGAGGAGGCCATTCGTTCGCTGGCGGCGCACAATGTCGATCTTGTTTCGGTCAATCAATTGGAAATGTGGCTCCCGGACGACGTCGATCTTTCTGTCCTCACAGAAGCCCGCGCGATTATCGGCAATTTGCCGGCGTTTTGGGAGGCGCCGGCCGAAAGAGCGCGAGAGACGATTACGTTGTTGGCCGAGATCAATTCCGAAATCGATGAGCCGACTTTTGGTTTCAAACTGCGCACCGGCGGCGTAACGCCGGACGCATTTCCAACCTCAGCCCAGATCGCCCGGGCGCTGGTCGTGCCGGCGACGCATCAAGTCCCGATCAAATTTACGGCCGGTCTGCATCATCCGTTCAGGCAGTACCGCGAAGAAGTGCAAACTAGGATGCACGGATTTCTCAACGTGCTGGGCGCGGCCATTCTGGCAGCTGAATATAGGTGGGACGAAAAACAGACTGCTGCAATGCTGGAGGACGAGGATGCGAAATCATTTTCGTTCGATGACGAATTTTTTGCCTGGCGTGAATGGAAGATCGACATCGAGCGGCTGAATGACAGGCGGAAATTCGTGACCTCTTTTGGCAGCTGCAGCTTCGATGAGCCACGCGAAGATTTACACGTTCTTGGTCTTCTTTGATCACCACGAAGGACACGAAGATCACGAAGCCTTTAAAAGAGGATTAAAACTCTTCGTGTCCTCTGTGATCTTCGTGGTTAAATCGTAAGCATGCCTCTTCGTTCCTTTATCGAAATCGCAAAAGATTCGCATTTTCCGCTGGAGAATCTGCCATTTGGCGTTTTCCAACCGAAACAGGCTAAACCGCGGGTGGGAGTCGCGATTGGCGACCTGATCGCTGATCTTTCTGTTCTCGAAGAGCTCGGTCATTTCCGCTTACCGGAGTTTCAGAATCAACAGGTCTTTTCGGAAGAATCACTCAACGCCTTTCTCGCGCTGGGCCGGCGGGCGTGGCGCAAAGCGCGCGAAGTGCTTCAGCATCTTTTGTCCGCCGAAACGCCGACTCTGCGCAATGACGCAAATCTTCGCGCCCGCGTTTTTCACGCGCAAAACGATGTGACCATGAAATTGCCGGCGCGCATTGGCAATTACACTGATTTCTATTCGTCCTATCACCATGCCCACAATGTTGGAACAATGTTACGTGGGCCCGAAAACGCCCTGATGCCGAATTGGAAATGGTTGCCCGTGGCCTATCACGGGCGCGCCAGCTCCGTTGTCATCAGCGGCACCGACGTGCGACGACCAAGCGGACAAATCAAACCACCGGAGGCAGCGGCCCCAATTTTCAGCCAGGCTAAAAGCCTCGATTTCGAACTGGAAATGGCGTTCCTGATCGGACCTGGCAACTCGCTTGGCGAACCGGTTTCAATCGATCGCGCGATTGATCATATCTTCGGCTTCGTCTTGATGAACGATTGGAGTGCGCGCGACATTCAAGCGTGGGAATATCAGCCGCTCGGGCCGTTCCTGGCCAAGAATTTTTGCACCAGCATTTCACCGTGGGTGGTAACGGCAGAAGCACTTGAGCCTTTTCGCAAACCGCTGCCACCGCAGGACCCCAAGCCGCTACCGTATTTGCGTGGGAAAAATGATGTCATGTTCGAGATCCAACTCGAAGCGCATCTGCAAACTACCGCGATGGATTCGCCGGCCGTTATCACACGCACAAATTTTCAAAATCTTTACTGGAGCGTTGCGCAGCAACTTGCCCATCACACTGTTAACGGGTGCAATTTGCAACCCGGTGATTTGCTGGCGAGCGGCACAATCAGCGGACCAACGGAAGAATCGCGCGGCTGCATGCTGGAGCTGACATGGCGCGGAGCCAATCCGTTAAAGCTGCCCAATGGCGAAACGCGCAAATGGCTCGAAGACGGCGACAAGCTTGTGATCACCGGCTGGAGTCAGGGCGACGGCTACCGAGTGGGTTTTGGCGAAGTAAGTGGACGCATCGTGCCTGCCGGGTAAACCGCTGTCACAACAAAGGTTCGCCGCTCGGCGGGGAACGCATTCGTCAGCATGCACGCACGCGCTGCCGTTAGTCGATCCAAATCGTTTTTGGATTCGTGAATTCGCGAATTCCGGCAGCGCCGAGCTCTCTCCCAAATCCGGAGCGTTTTACTCCACCAAACGGCAGACGCGGATCGGACGCGACCATTGCATTGATGAAAACCATTCCCGTTTCCAGCTCGGAGCTGAAGAGTTCTTGCTCGGCGGAATCGTTCGTCCACGCGCTCGCGCCGAGGCCGAATGTGCTGTCGTTTGCCATCTCGATTGCGTCGGCTGCGTCTCGTACCCGGAAAATCGACGCCACCGGGCCGAAAACCTCCTCGCGAGCGGCTGGCGATTCTTTCGGCACATCGACAAGAACAGTCGGCTCGTAAAAAAAGCCGGGGCCATGAATACGATTCCCCCCTGTCAGTAATTTTGCGCCTGCTGCGATCGATTTCTGAACCTGCTCGTGAACCCCCTGTAAAATCTGTTCCGTAGCGAGGGGCCCAATCTCAGTCGTCTCATCCATGGGGTCTCCGACCTTCAGCGCGCGTGTCCGCTCGACAAATTGCTTGAGAAACTCGTCGTAAATGTTGTCCGCGATGAAAAGTCGCTTTGCCGCGATGCACGATTGCCCGGTGTTGATCGTGCGGGCTTTGATCGCGGTGCTCAGTGCGCTCTCGAAATCTGCGCTTGGCATGACGATGAATGCGTCGCTGCCGCCGAGTTCGAGGACGCTTTTCTTGATCTGGCGCGCAGCCGTGCTTGCTACCGCGCTTCCCGCCTTTTCGCTGCCTGTCAACGTCACCGCTTTAACACGCGTATCGATAATTACCTTTTCCACCTGGTTCGGCTCGATGAGCAGCGTTTGAAAGACGCCATCTTCAAATCCCGCGCGGCAAAAGAGTCGTTCAATCTCCAAAGCACACTGCGGAACGTTCGACGCATGCTTGAGCAGTCCAACATTGCCTGCCATCAGCGCCGGCGCGGCAAACCGAAGCACCTGCCAGAACGGAAAATTCCATGGCATAATGGCCAGGACGGCGCCGAGTGGTTCGTAGCGCACGTAACTGCGCGCAGCATCAGTCTGCGCGACTTCGTCTTCGAGAAAACGCTCTGAATTCTCGGCAAAAAAGCGACAGGCTCGGGCGCATTTCACGATTTCATCCTGCGCAGTGTGGAACAATTTTCCCATCTCCAGCGTAATTGTTAGAGCGAGCTTATCCTTCTCCTGGTCGAGCAATCCCGCTGCGGCCATCATGAGTTGCGCGCGCTTGGCGAATGGGCGTCGCCGATGATGCGCAAACACGCGCTCGGCCAGCTTGAGGCGTTTCTCGATTTCGCTGTCGCTGAAAGCTGGGAACTCCTTCAGCTTTTCGCCCGTGGCTGGGTTGACCGACGCAATGGCCATAATTCTACCTTACATCGCATTTGCAATTAATGGAGGGGCGAACTCCGTGAGCCCGGGCGTCGCGGAGCTCCGCCCTCCATCCTCACACGCGAGCGACGACTGGCGCGCTAGATTCGCAGGCCCTTCGGAATCAAAACGCGATCGAGAAGATCGAAACCCCATTGCACCAGCAATGCGAGCAAAGCTGCTGGGATCGCGCCCTCCAGGATCGTTACGTGATCGTTTAAATTCAGTCCGCTCAAGATCGGCTCACCCAGACCACCCGCTCCAATCAGCGCAGCCAGGGTCGCCGTTCCCACATTGATCACGGCGCTGGTTTTGATTCCAGCCAAAATGGAGCGCGATGCCATCGGCATATAAATTTGCCACAGCCGCGCCATGGGGCTGAGTCCCAGTGCAATTGCTGATTCGCGCAACCCTCGCGGAATATCCTGCAAGCCGGTTGCGGTGTTGCGCACAATTGGCAGTAATCCGTAAAGAAAAAGCGCGGCAATCGCGGTGCGGACGCTGATCCCAAAAAACGGAAGCGGCACAAGTAACGCGAGCAACGCGAGCGATGGGATCGTTTGCACTACACTCGCGAAACCGAGAATAGCGTGGCCGGCCGGACCGCCCCGGCTGGCGACGATGCCGAGCGGGACACCGGCGATAACGGCCAGCAGCAGCGAGAACCCCGCAAGTTCCAAATGGCGCAACGTCCAGCGCCCAAGCTTGTGCCAAAATGATTCGCCACCGGCAAATGGCGATCCAGCTCTGTCTTGAAAATACAGGTTCGCGGCTTTCCCATAATCCTTTGTGCGTTCCGCTTCGGCGTTCAGTCGGAGCATGCGCGTTTGGTCCAGCATTCCTTCGAGTTTGCGCAGTACCGTGATGGTCGATTCTGGCAACGAAACCCGATATAAGAACACTGCATCGTATCGCGGAAAAAATTGCAGGTCATCGTCCAGTGCGACGAGATCGTATTCCGCAATCTTTGCATCGGTCGAGTAGGCATCTTTCACATCGATCGAGCCATTGTTGAGCGCCGCGTAACCGAGCGCGTGATCGATACCGGTCACATTCTGTTGCGGAAGCCCATAACGCGCGCGTAATGGCTGCCATCCATCCTGCCGATCCAGAAATTCGTGGGTAAGCCCGATTTTTAGCTCCGGATGATTTCGCAGATCGGTGATTGTGCGGAGACCGAGTCGCTCCGCTTCACTGCGGCGCATCACAAGCGCGTAGGTATTGTTGAACCCGAGCGGTTTCGTCATGCCCACGTCGAACTTCGTGAGCGCGTCGCGAATTTCGTCCAGCGGTAATTCACGGTCCGTTTTCAGAATCTGCTCCGCGATCGTTCCTGTGTATTCCGGGTAAGCGTCAACCTGCCCACCACGCAACGCCTGCCAAAGAATGATCGTCCCGCCCATGCCCTGACGGTGCTCTGCGGGAATGCCGGCATCATTTAGCGTGCGCTTCGCAATTTCACCGAGCACATAGGATTCGGTAAATTTTTTCGAACCGATAACGACGGGATTTGCATTCGCAGAAAAGATTGAAAGGAACAGAACTAAAAATGGCAGGAACAGAACGCTGGGCCGTCCTCGGCGCGCCCGGCGGTCGCGCCCTACCAATCTTGGGCGAGGCAATAGTTTCATGTGAAGGCAAGCGCCCGCTGCGAATTGATGAATTCGCGTACGAAATCATTTGCTGGCTTTTCGCGAAGATCGCGAAGCGAACCTTGTTGGACTATGTGGCCTTCGTTCATGAGCACGATTTCATCGCCGAAATACGCTGCTTCCGCCAAATCGTGGGTGACAAAGAACGCTGTTTGACGCAGGCGCGTGAAAATTTCTTTGAGCTCCTTTTGCAAGGAAGCGCGCACCAATGGGTCGAGCGCGCCCAGCGGTTCGTCGAGGAGAAGCAGTTCGGGCGAAAGCATCAATGCGCGCATTAAACTGACACGTTGACGCTGACCGCCCGAAAGTTCGATGGGGTATCGCGAGAGCAAATTGTCGGGAAATCTTGTCAGCTCGCATAATTCGCGAAGCCTTGTGCGCATTTTCTCGCGGGATTTTCTCAGATACCGTGACATTAAGAGAATGTTGTCGCGCGCTGTCAGATGTGGGAATAGACCGCCTTCCTGAATGACGTAACCAATTCGGGGACGCAACGTATCGATGTTAGCCGGCGTGATCTGTGATCCATTGAAAGTGATGGTTCCAGAATCAGGCGTGACTAATCCGATAATGAGCCGCAGCAATGTCGATTTGCCGCAACCGCTCGGGCCGATTAATACCGTAGTTTTGCCGCGTTCAATCGCCAGATTTGTTGAATGCAATGCCGCCGCGCTTGCATAGCGCTTGCTCACATCGAGGAGTTGAACCAGCGCGCTCATTTCTTGTAGCCGCGGGCATTGACCGCAGGGGGTCATCCCGACGTATCGGGACTACTCGTGAAATAGAAAACGCCAAACAGACGCGCATCGTCTGTCCATATCTTTTGAAACTCGAAGCCAGCTTTGCGCGCGAGGGCGGCGAAACCTTCCGGGGCGTATTTATAGGAGAATTCCGTGACGATCTTTTCACCGGAACGAAACCCGAATGTGTAATCGGCGATGTGTACAGCTTGATCGATTTGACTGATGAGATGCATTTCGATGCGGCCGGCCTCTGAGTTGTAAATTGCCCGGTGCCGCCAATGTTGCAGATTGAAATCCGCGCCGAGTTCGTGGTTTGTGCGTACCAGCAGGTTCAGATTGAATTGCGTTGTGACGCCGGCGGTATCGTTATAAGCAGCTTCGATCACGCCCCGATCTTTGCGAAGATCAACGCCGATGAGTAGTGCGCCATTGTGGCGGCAAACTTTAGCGATTCGGCGGAGGAACTCAGTTGCTTCGTCAGGCTCGAAATTGCCAATGGTTGATCCGGGGAAATAGACCACGTTGCGCGCCGCTTCGTGGCGAGTGGGAGGGAGTACGACAGGCTGTAAATAATCGGCGCACACAGGCTGGATTTCCAGATCGGGAAAAATTTTACGGAAACGAGCTGTCGATTTGCGCAGTTGTTTTTCAGAAATATCCACCGGGATATAAACGGCCGGTTTTTCGAGGGCTTCGATCAGGATCCGTGTTTTGGTGCCCGAGCCGGTGCCGAGCCCAATCAGGCTGATTTCTGGGCCGAGATGGGCTGCGATTTCGGCGCGATATCGATCCAGAATATCGATCTCGGTCCGCGTAATGTAATACTCCGGCAGCTCGCAAATTTTCTGGAACAACGCCGCGCCGCGCTCATCGTAAAAATACTTACATGGCAACGTCCGCGGTTTGCTGGAAAGACCCGCGATTACTTCTGACAGGAAATTAGGGCTTGCCGATGCAACGCCGGCTGGCGGACGCGTAATTGTGAGTCGGTTCGCTGTCATTACGGGATGTTGGTTCGGCGCGATCGTGATGGCGACCAGCGAGCCGCCGCTTACTGTGAATCGCGTGCCAGCCGAATTCCGGTGAATTGCCAGCGTTTCTCAGGCTGGAAAAAGTTGCGATAGGTGCGGCGGATATGGGTGCGCGACGTAGCGCAGGAACCACCGCGCAAGACGTACTGGTTACACATGAACTTCCCGTTGTATTCGCCGAGCGCTCCGGGAGCGGCGCGATAACCGGGATAAGGCGAATAGGCGCTACGGGTCCATTCCCAAACGTCGCCAAACATTTGATGAAGATCTTGCGTTCGCCCGGAAGCTGAAGCTGGTTGCGGATGAAACGCTTCATTCTCGACAAAATTTCCTTCGACCGGACGATTGGACGCGGCGCATTCCCATTCAAACTCGGTTGGGAGACGAGCGTCCGCCCAATTCGCATACGCATCGGCTTCGAAATAACTGACGTGCGTCACTGGCTGGGATTCCGCGACGGGACGAAAACCAGACAGAGTAAAATTCCACCAAGCGCCATCGCGTTTCAGCCAGTAAAGCGGCGCTTGCCAGCGCTGTTCGTTAACGGTCATCCAACCCAGCGATAACCAGAATTCCGGTCGCGAATAACCATTGTCCTCGATGAACTGAAGAAACTCGCCATTGGTGACGGGCCGGGAAGCGAGTGAAAATGCAGGAACCAAGGCGCGATGCTGCGGGCCCTCGTTGTCGTAGGAGAAACCCGATCCGTCATGGCCAATCTCGACAGTTGCTTCCTCGAAATCAACGAACTGGCAGGGGCGGCGCGCTGCGGCGTCCGGACGGCGTAGCGCGCCGTCCTTACCAGATCGGAAAACAGGATAGAGCGGATTTTGTGCGAACACGTGCTTAATGTCGGTGACAAGCAATTCCTGGTGCTGCTGCTCGTGATGAATGCCGAGAATCAGAATGGGCTCGATTTCTTCGATAAGGTTTTCGTCCGCATCGGAAAGCAGATTGTCCATGTGGGCATCGATCGATGAGCGATAGCGCTGCGCTTCCCTGACCGTCGGACGCGAGATTAAGCCGCGCAGATCGCGCCGATGCATGTCGCCGGCGGCGTTATAGTATGAGTTGAAGAGATAAGCGTAATCCGGAACGTCGGCGCGATATCCGGAAACAAATTTTTTCAGGATAAAAGTCTCGAAAAACCATGTCGTATGAGCAAGGTGCCATTTCGTTGGGCTGACATCCGGCATTGACTGGACGACAAAATCTTCGGGCTCAAGATTTACGCATAAGGCATTCGTGAAATTCCTGACTTGATGAAAACGCGCGAGCAAAGATTCGACGCGCGTCGAGCGGGCGTCCGAACGGGATCGTCCAGCCGGCTCCTTGTCAAGGACAGGCGCAGCTGCCGAGGTCAAAGGATGTCACCTTCCTGTTGGAGTTCTTCTCTGCGTGCCTCCAGCATTTGATCGTGGGTTGCCTCCTCGATGCCATCGATCACCAAGTGCTCACCCACGGTCTCCTCTTCCTCAACGCCAGCACGCGGTGCACGGTGACCTTTGGAGCTTGCGATCACGTTCCATTCTTCCGTGAGATCGGCATTATCGGGAGTTTCCTCTGGAGGGGTATTATTTTCCGCGCCCATCAACTCCTGGAGAGCCTGACTCCAGTCTGCATCGGTAAATTCGGCAGGGTTGCGCTCATTAATCATCGCAATTTCCCGGGCGCGCTTTTCCACCTCTTCGGGCGATGGGGCGCCAATGCCGTTGCCGTGCACCGAAATTTTTCCAGCTCCAGGTTGTGAGTGATCGTTCATAACCAATAATATGAAACCCACGGCGGCAATATCCGCACCACACTTTGGACTACAGATCGCAACGTTGCAATGCAAACGCTGAGAAAGGGCGCCTGCGTTTAAAAGTGAGCAGTGAAGATTTCGTTCCACTTCAAGAGGGAGGTGTAATTGCCTTTGAGGAGTACGGCGACGCGAACGGCGTGCCAGTGATATTTTGCCACGGCTGGCCGAGCTCGCGCACTATGGCGCAGCTCACAAACAATGCCGCGCGTGATCTGGGAATCCGCATCATTTCGCCTGATCGCCCCGGCATCAGCGGATCGAGTTTGAAGCCCAATCGTGAATTGAGCGATTGGCCGTCAGTTGTGCGACAACTGGTCGATCATCTCGGCATCGGCGCATTTTATGTGCTCGGGATTTCCGGTGGCGCCCCCTACGCTTATGCAACAGCCGCCGCCATGCCGGAGCGCGTGCGGGGAGTCGCGATTGTGAGCGGCGCAACTCCAATTGTCGACTTTGGCCACCGTGAAGGATTGCTTCCGCTTTACCGCTGGATGCTGGCGCTTTATCGAACGCGGCCACAACTCCTACGACGATTATTTTGCCTGGCGCGACCGATTCTGTCCTTGCGGCCGCCGGTTCGTCTTCGTCCGCTGATCCTGAAAATATTGATGCTTCGGCCATGCGACGAAGAAAGCTTGCGGGATTCTGCGGCGTTTGAAGCTGTCTTTGAAAGTCAACGGCGCGCCTGGCGTGGATCGGCTGAAGGAGTCATCGCTGACGCACAAATCTACGCGAAACCCTGGGGCTTTCCCATTGAAAAAGTCCGGATGCCGGTCCGGCTCTGGCATGGGAAAGAAGACCGGGCATTTTCAGTTCGGCTGGTGGAAGAAATCGCCAACCGTTTACCTGATTGCAAGGCGCGTTACGTTGATGGCGCAGGTCATTATTCATTACCCATTCGGTATATTCGCGAAATCCTTCAGGACCTGATTTCAGTGTAGTGGCAGGCGTGTCGCCTGCGCCGCAGCCGACGCTGCCGCTACAGGCCCGCAAGTTTTCCCGTGCGCGAAGCTCAGCTGCGTCGAAATTTCGATATGGAAGATTTTACCGGAGGCGCCATTCACGATCAGCCAACACGACGGCAATGGACGGTGAATCCACCGTTTGACGCGCGCATTCGTGAACTGGTTCGCGAGTGGGGTGCGGAAACATCGCCGCAGCTGATTGAGGAAATGATCGTAACCGCGCTAAAGATAGCGCGCGATGGCATGAGCGTCGCAGACCTCAAGCTGATCAACCGCTCTATGAAAGAGATGCGGTCTTCGGCGAAGGTGTTCGCGCCATTTCAACGCTTCCGAAAGGTCGCCGTCTTCGGTTCGGCCCGCGTTTCCGCCGACTCACCTGAGTTCAAGGTGGCAGAGGATTTTGGACGGGAAATGGTTGCGCACAATTTTATGGTGATAACCGGCGGGGGTGACGGAATCATGGGCGCAGCGCAGCGTGGCGCAGGCCGGAAACACAGCTTTGGAATCAATATTCGCCTCCCATCCGAACAGCGAGCCAATGAAATTATCGAGGGTGACCCGAAGCTAATTAATCTGAATTACTTTTTTACCCGCAAACTAAACTTCGTGAAGGAGGCGCATGCGTTCTCACTGTTTCCCGGCGGTTTCGGTACGCTCGACGAAACGTTCGAAGTCCTCACGCTCATGCAGACCGGGAAAGCGCGTGTGATTCCGGTGGTCCTACTGGATCGGCCACGCGGAGGTTATTGGGAGACGTGGATGAAATTTCTTACCGATCGCCTGCTTAAACCCGGGTTCATTTCACCGGGAGATTTTTCGTTCTTCAAAATCACGCACAGTGTCCGGGACGCCGTCGAAGAAATCTTGCAGTTTTACGAAATCTACCACTCGATGCGCTGGGTGAGGGAGCGACTTGTCATCCGCCTGAATCGGGCCTTGTCGAAGAAAGCGATTGCCGATCTCAACGAGAAGTTCGGCGACGTGTTGCGGAAGGGCGAGATCATCCAGGGTGCTGCGCTTCGCGAGGAGAAAAATGAACCCGAGATTTGGAACCTGCCGCGACTGATTCTCACTCCTTATCGCGACAGATTTGGACGTCTGCGCCAGCTGATTGACGCGATTAACTCTTCAACTCTGGCGTGATCTGCAACCTCCGCCCTTGCTCTCGGCAGATCATTTCGCATTGATAAATGATGCTGCCGGATCGCCGACATTCAATTAACCGCAGCTCGTTTTTCGAGGATATAATCGTGGATTGTATTTACGGTCTTAAGCGCTTTCCCCGCGACTTCAGAGTTAGGCACGCCAACGCCGAAAGTCTTCTCCATGCTCACCACCAACTCAAGCGCGTCGATTGAATCAAGACCAAGTCCGTTGGGACCAAAAAGGGGGAGATCGTCCCCGATTTGATCGGGGGATGTTTGCAGCATCAAATTTTTTACGAGCATCTCTTTGATAGAGGAGCGCAGATCGGGTTCAGACATAAAAGAAGTGGCGATTTTGTCGCAAGTCGCGCATCGCGTCAAACGTGTAGAGTGTCCTCACGCGCGGTCCCGCGGTTCCCTGTGCGGCTGAGGACTCCGGATGGGTTTGCGAGCAGGCAACTGGCACTACACCTGGTCGGCCTTGTCGCCGGGCGTAATTGCTTGGTTGGGATCCGGCCGTACCTCGCTGCTCATTGGCTGATCCGCGACTCGCGGCACCGTCGATTGCGCCGGTTTCACATCCGACTTGGCCGTTTCTGTCTCAGACTTCCCGGCCTTATGGATTTCATCGCTAAACTCGTCCTTCGCCTTTTGAAACTCCTTCACCGCCTGACCCATTCCGCGCGCCAGCTCTGGTAATTTTTTCGCGCCGAAGAGAAGC
>OCZV010000625.1_pt1 | contig 12749 bp, 14 predicted proteins | sample 1539051 | NCBI WGS metagenome assembly OCZV01 (sample SAMEA3113581, study PRJEB22503) | soil metagenome
GTCAGTCTCAAGCGGTGCTCCCCAGCTGTGCGGCGTTTCGACACCGGAATGTAATGAAACCGCTAGCTGTCCGTCACATCGCCCCCATGGGAGACTGCGGCCCATGTCCGAGCTCCGCACCGAGATCAAGGACCGCGTCGCCGTCGTCACCCTCGACGCGCCCACCCGGCGCAACGCGCTGACGCTCGAGCTGGTGGACGAGATCGAGGCCGGGTTCGACGCCATCGAGTCCGATCCCGAGGTCGGCGCCGTCGTCGTGACCGGCGCCCCGCCGGCGTTCTGCGCCGGGGCCGACCTGTCGCACCTCGGGCGCGCCAACCAGAGGCAGGGCCTGTCCCGCATCTACGAGGGGTTCCTGCGGATCGGCCGGTGCCCGCTCCCCACGATCGCGGCCGTCAACGGCGCCGCCGTCGGGGCGGGCGTCAACCTGGCGCTCGTCTGCGACGTGATCCTGGCGGGCGAGTCGGCCCGGTTCGACACCCGGTTCCTCAACCTGGGCCTCCACCCCGGCGGTGGCCACACCTGGATGCTGCAGCGGCGGGTGGGGTCCCAGGCGGCCGCCGCGCTGGTGCTGTTCGCCCGCAACCTCGACGGGCAGCAGGCGGAACAGGTCGGCCTGGCGTGGTCGTGCGTGCCCGACGGCGAGCTGCTGCCGCTGGCGCTGGAGATGGCGACCGCCGCGGCCAGCGCCCCCCGCGACCTGGTGGAGCGGATCAAGCAGACCCTGCGCGACGTCACGGGGCTGCCGGACCACGCCGCCGCGGTCGAGCGGGAGCTCGACCCCCAGGTGTGGTCGATCAACCAGCCGGCGTTCCAGGAGAAGCTGGCAGCGCTGCAGCAGCGGATCAGCAGCAAGAGCTGACGCCCCGCCGAGCTCGTCAGGCCGGCGGGAACGCCAGCGTGCCCGTGATCTGCTCGGCCAGGGCGTCGTGCGACGCCGCGTCCTCCGACGTGACGATGACCGACCACACGATGTCGTCGGGACCGGCGACGAGCGTCTCGGTGCCCTGGGCTTCCGGGGACCGTCCGGCGGTGCCCAGGCCGTACTGCATGCGCACCGTGGGCCGCTCGGCGCCGCCCACGACCTCGATCGGGACGTCGCCCAGCCCGGCGCTGCCGGCGAGCTGGCGGGCGTAGTCCTCGAGCTGGTCGACGGTGGACACACCGGCCCCCGGAGCGGCCCGGACCTTGACGTCCGCCACCCGACCGGCGTCGTCCACGCCCGCGGCGTAGAACACGGCGCCCGCCTCGGCCGCGGCGTGGGCGTTGTCGAGGAAGCCGGGAACCTGCGGCGACGACCGCTCCAGGCTCTCCAGCACGTCGGCGGCCAGCACGGTCGCCTCCCAACCCGGCGGCACCGCCAGGCCGAAGCCGAGGCCGGCGACCGGGATGGCCGTCCAGCCGTCCGGGGCCGGCACCTCGATCCCGCCGGTGTCGAGCGTGGTGGAGGTGAGCGATCCCGCGTCCTCGCCGTCGTCCCTGTCGTCGCCGCCACCGAGCGCGCCGGCCACGGCGGCCACCAGTCCGCCCACCAGCGCGATCGCCAGCACCAGCGCCACCAGGCGGGTGCGGTCCCGCCTCTTGTCCCGCTGCCGGCCCTGCCTCGGGCCCTGCCTCTGGTCCCGCTGCCGGGACCGGGCACTCACACGAGCCACTCGCGCACCAGCTCGTCCCGGCGCTCGTGCCATTCGTCGGCCGTGAGCGCGTAGCGGATGTGGTCCTCCCACACGCCGTTGATCTCGAGGTAGCGCTGGGCGATGCCCTCGTCGCGGATCTTCAGCTTCTCGACCACCCGGCGGCTGCGTTGGTTGCGGGGGATGATCGAGATCTGGATGCGGTGGAGCCGCACGTGCTCGAAGGCGAACCGGGCCACGGCCACCAGCGCCTCCGGCATGTAGCCGTGGCCCGCGTGGGCCCGGTCGATCCAGTAGCCCACGTAGGCCGACTGGAACGGGCCGCGCTGCACCGACGACAGGTTGATCTCACCGGCGAACTGCTCGGACCGGCGGCGGCCGCGTCCGCCCCGCCCCGTGGCACCCTGGGAATCGGCCGGATCGACGAAGATGCCGAAGCCGAACCCGGTGCCGAGCTGGCGCTCGCGCTCGCGGGCGCTGCAACGCATGGCGAACGCCTCGGCCGACTCGACCACGTCGGGCAGCCCGGGGTTGCGGGCCGGCTCCCAGGGCGTGAGCCATTCGGCGTTGCGGCGGCGGACCTCCTGCCACGCGGCGAAGTCGGTGGCGACCAGGGGACGCAGCAGCACCCGCCGCCCGGTCAGCTTGGTCATCGCCGGTGCCGGTCGAGGACCTCGGCCAGCGCCCCCAGCACCAGGGTGACGTTGCGGGGCCGCGCGGTGTGGCCCATGCACCCGATCCGCCACATCTTGCCCACGTACTCGCCCAGCCCCCCGCCGATCTCGATGCCGTAGCGCTCCAACAGCGTGGACCGCACCTTGGCGTCGTCGACGCCGTCGGGCACCAGCACCGTGGTCAGCTCGGGCAGCCGGTGGCCCTCGGCGGCGAACAGCTCGAGACCCAGATCGGTCAGCCCCTCGTGCAGCAGCCGCCCGCACTCGGCGTGGCGGGCGATGGCGGCGTCCAGCGCCTCGTCGAGGATGGCGCCCAGCCCGGCGTGGAGCGACATGATCATCGAGACCGGCGCCGTGTGGTGGTAGACGCGTGGGCCGCTCGCCGGGCCCGTGTACTTCCCGATCATGCGCAGGTCGAGGTACCAGCTCGGGCAGCGCTCGACGAGGCGCTCGCGGGCCCGATCGCTCAGCGTGAGCGGCGCCAGGCCGGGCGCCACGCCGAGGCACTTCTGCGTGCCGGCGTAGGCGATGTCGACACCCCACCCGTCGACGTCGACCTCGATGCCGCCGAGGCTGGTGACGCAGTCCACGAGCAGCAGCGCGTCGCCCTTGCCCTGCCCCAGGGGGGCGATGTCGGAGCGCACCCCGGTCGACGTCTCGGCGTGGACGACGGCGATGACCTTGGGCGCCGGGTGGGCGGCCAGCAGCCGCTCGGGATCGACGGGCTGCCCCCAGCCGACGTCGACCCGGACGACCTCGGCGCCGCAGCGGGCGGCGACGTCGCACATGCGGGCGCCGAAGACCCCGTTGACGCCGATCACCACCGGGTCGCCGGGCTCGACCACGTTGACGAACGCCGCCTCCATTCCCGCGGAACCGGTGCCCGAGATCGGCAGGGTCATCGCGTTGGTGGTGCGGAAGACGGTGCGGAGCCGGGCGCAGGTCTCGTCGAGGATGTCCACGAACGCGGGGTCGAGGTGGCCGAGCATCGGCCGCGCCAGGGCCTCGACGGCCTCGGGATAGGGGTTGCAGGGCCCGGGCCCCATGAGGACGCGGTCGGACTGGGGCATGCGCTTCCTGACCGTAGCGAGGCTCACCGGCGGGCGGGAAAGCGGAGATGTGGTCCGGGAGCCGGACTATGAGCCGGGCTGATCGAGCAGGCTCAGCGCCAACCCGTCGAGGATGTCGGCTTCCGACACGATCATCTCGTCGAACCCGAAGTGGCGGAAGATCGCCACCAGCACGCAGCAGCCGGCGACGATCACGTCGGCCCGCGCCTCCTCGAGCCCGGGGTTGTGGATGCGCTCGGCCCGCGACTCGGTGGCCAGCGTGCGGAACACGTCCTCGGCGGCCTCGCGGGTGAGGTGGAAGTGGTGGATGCGGTCGCGGTCGTAGGTCTCGAGCCCGATCTCGACCGCCGCCACGGTCGTGATCGTCCCCGCCAGCCCCACCAGCGTCCGGGCCTCGCTCACGGTCGGGATCTCACGCACGACGTCCTCGAGGTAGGCGTCGGTGAGGCTGATGCAGGCCGTCAGCTCCTCGGGCTGGGGCGGGTCGTGCAACAGGAACTTCTCGGTCAGCCGCACGCAGCCAACGTCGACCGACATCACGCCCTCGACGCGATCGGTGCCGACGATGAACTCGGTCGAGCCGCCGCCGATGTCCACCACCAGGAACGGACCCGAGCCCGGGTCCAGCTCACCGGTGGCGCCCCGGAACGAGAGGCGTCCCTCCTCGTCGCCGCTCAACAGCTCGGGGCGGGTGCCGACCAGCGCCTCGACCGCATCGAAGAACTCGTCGCGGTTGGTGGCGTCGCGGGCGGCCGACGTGGTCGCCACCCGCACTCGCTCGACGCCGTGGCGGTCGAGGATCTCGCGGTAGCCCCGCAGGCAGTCGAGGGTGCGCTCGACGGCCTCCGAAGCCAGACGCCCGCTGGCCCCGACCCCCTGGCCCAGCCGGGTGATCGTGTTGCGCCGGTCGAGGATGTCCAGCTTGCCGTCGACCGGGAGGGCCACCAGCACGCGGGTCGAGTTGGTGCCGATGTCCAGCGAGGCGATGGGGCCCATGACCTGGGCACCCTACCGGGGGTCTCGCGCCGCCAGGCGGTCGTGGACCCAGCGGCCGACCGGGTCGTCGCCGCCCACGAGATACCAGGCGTAGTGCGCGTGCAGGCACTTCACCCCCGTGCGGGTGCCGCCCACCCCGCCCGAGGGCCTCGGTCCCCGGTACCCCGGCGGCAGCGCGGCGTCGCGCACGGCGGCGTACCGGGCGTGGGCGGCCGCGAGCGCCTCGGCGTCGACCTCGGCCTGGACTCGGGCCACGCCACCAGCGCTCTCGAGGCGGGACACCTCCGAGCGCTCCGGCTCGCCCACCAGCCAGAAGCGGGTGGGCATCGGGGTGCCGTCGTCGAGCAACGGGGCATTGCGGATGACCAGCGGCGAGCCGTCGTCGTGGCGCAGCACGACCTCGAACGCACCCCCCGGCCGCCGTCCCAGCAGCCGTTCGACCTGGGCGCGATCGGCGTCGGTTGTGCGACCGGCGCTCAGGCCCACGCGACCCTGTGCACCCGCCACGGCACCGAGAAGCCCTTGAGCGAGACCTCCTCGCCCGGACCGAACCGCAGGTCCCCGCCGGCGGCGGTCAGGTCGTGGGTCAGCCCCGATACCAACACATCCCCGGGGCCGGCGGCGTCGGCGATCCGCACCGCGAGGATCACGTTCTGGCCGAAGACGTCGCCGTCGGATTCGACGGTCTCGCCGGTGTGCAGGCCGATCCTCAGCTCGATGGGTCGGGACGGGTTCTCGGCCCGGTAGCGCGCCGCCGCCCGCTGGATGTCGACCGCCGCCAGGATGGCCTCGCGGGCGCTGGCGAAGACCACCAGGAAGCCGTCGCCCTGCGCCTTGACCTCGATGCCGCCGTGGCGCTCGACTTCGGCGCGCACCAGGGCGTTGTGCGCCTGCAGGATCTCCCACCATTTCCGGTCACCCAGCTCCTCGGCCAACGCCGTCGAGCCGACCATGTCGGTCACGAGGATGGTCATCGTCCCCTGGGGCAGGCGGCTGGTCGCCGTTCGACCGTTGCTCCGCCCTCGCACATCCAGGGGCGATCCCTGGGTGCCCGGGAACGTGCGGTGGCGCGGGCGCGCTGCGAATGCCGGGGGCGGCGGTGGGGGGAACGCCCCCTGCAACGACCGCAGGGCCTCGCGGGTGATGTCACGGAGATCCTCGATGTGGTCGTCGAGGTCGTGGCGGTGCAGCTGACGGCGGCGCTCGGCCGAGCGCGAGCGACGCCCCCCGGTGCGGGCCACGACCCCACCCCACAGCCCGCGGGGATCAGCGGCGCACTGGCGGCCGGCTCCGTCGACGACTTCACGCGGTTGTGGCTGCCGCCCATCACCACCAGGCCGTCGAGCTCGACCCGGATGCCGTCGGGCACCACCACCTCCACCCCGCCCATGATCGCCCAGGCGGTCACGTCGACGACGGGTTCCTCGATCACCGCCTCCCGCAGGTCGACCTTGGCGTGCCCCCAGAAGGCAAACCCAGTCACCCGGCGGGGTGCCCGCCAGCGGCCCCGGGCCCGGGTGCCGCACATGACGGCGACGAACCGGCGCCGTGATCCGACCCGTTGGTCAACGCGCTCCGGCGCCGCGGGCGGCGCAACGTTGCGGACCGCCTCCGGTTCCGAGGGCAGGTCGGACAGCAGCTCGTCGAGGTCGCGGCGGGTCCGGGCGGCGTAGACGCGACCGGCGAGGTCGGAGAACTCGTCGAGGGTGAGTCGTCCCTGGCCCGTGTGGCGGCTGAGGGCGTCGATCACCGCCTGGCGATCCTGATCGCCAACGCGTACATCACCGGGCTCCACCACTGGGACAGTCTGCACCTCGTGGCAATGCCGGTGGGTGGCTGTGACCCGGTTCACGATGGGACGGACAAATTTGGCTGGGGGTCGACCACCCTACCGACCAGTAGGTAGGGTGGGTTGGTGCCGAACCCGCCGCTCGACGCCGCCGCCCTCCTCTCCGAGCTGGAGCCAACGGCCGCCCGCCTGCTCGACCGCCACTTGGCGCAGGCCAAGGAGTGGTTCCCCCACGAGCTGGTCCCCTGGGGCCGCGGGCGCGACTTCGAGGCGGGTTGGGCGTGGTCGGCGGCCGACACGGGGTTGTCCGACGAGGTCAGGTCGAGCCTGTTCGTCAACCTGCTCACCGAGGACAACCTGCCCTATTACTTCCGCACCATCGAGGCGATGTTCGGGCGGGACTCGGCGTGGGGCGAGTGGAGCCGCCGCTGGACCGCCGAAGAGGGTAGGCACTCGATCGTCATCCGCGACTACCTGACCGTCACCCGCCAGCTCGACCCGGTGGCGCTGGAGCGGGCCCGCATGGCGCAGGTGACCTGCGGGCAGGTGCCCGAGCCCGAGCTGCCGCACGACGGGCTGGTGTACGTGAGCCTGCAGGAGCTGGCGACCCGGATCGCCCACCACAACACGGGCAAGCAGCTCGACGACCCCGTCGGCTACGAGGTCATGAAGCGAGTGGCGTCCGACGAGAACCGGCACTACCTCTTCTACCGCGACGCCACCTCGGCCGCCCTCGAGCTGGACCCGTCGGGGATGGTGCAGGCCATCGAGCGCCAGGTGCGGTGCTTCGAGATGCCCGGCACCGGCATCGTCGACTTCGAGCACCACGCCCGCGCCATCGCCCGGGCAGGGATCTACGACTTCCAGATCCATCACGACCAGATCCTGGCCCCCGTGGTGCTGCGCCATTGGGGGGTCGAGCAACTGACCGGCCTGACGGACGAGGCGGAGCGGGCCCGCGACGTGCTGCTGAAGCGGATCGAGCGGATCGGCCGGGCCGGCCGCCGCCTGGCCCGCCACCGCGACCGCGAGCTGGTCGGCCAGCCGGCCTAGCCGGACCGTTCAGCCGCCGTCGGTCTCGTCGCCCTCGGACGGCGCCTGATCGGGCGCGGGCATGATCGCGTAGGGCTCTTCGCCCGGCATCACCAGGTTGTGGTCCCGCCGGGCGAGCTCCTCGACGGTCTCGGGGTCCCGCAGCTCCTCGGCCCGCTGCGCCAGCCGGTCGTTCTCCTCGCTGAGCACCTCCAGCTGCTCGCGGGCCCGGTCGGTGTCGGACCGCTGGTTGAGGTAAGTGCGCACGGGGAAGACGGCGTACACGAGGAGGCCGGTGAGCGCGACGGATCCCACCCGGGTGCCGAGCCACCGCAGCCGGGCGTTGCGGCGCTCTCGGGCCTCCTCGTCGACGGGAGCCAACCCGTCGAGGTGCAGGTTGGGAACCCGCCGGGGGGGCCGCCGCCGATCGCCAGCGCTCGGGCCCGACGGGCCCGACTCCGCCGGTCTTTCAGGCCGGAACTGGCCGCTGTAGCGGCCACTTCTGTTCCGAGAACCGGGTGCGGCACGCACGGTGACCAGCACGCCGCCGGGTGCCCCCGGGGGCGGGCCGGTGCGGCCATGACGGCGCGGTGCCTTGGCCGTCGAACGCGGGAACGCCGGCGGGCCGGCGGGCGTGCCACCCGTGCGGCGGGCGGGCCGGCTGGGTCGGTCGAGCACCGTTCCGTCCGGCGCCCGGACCACGGATCGGGCGGCCGGCGCTTGCTCATGGCGCGCCGTCCCCGGCCCGGGCCAGCGCCGCCCGCCCGCGGAAGGCGGCGGCCTCGCCGAGATCGTCCTCGATGCGCAGGAGCTGGTTGTACTTGGCCACCCGGTCGCTGCGGGCGGGCGCGCCCGTCTTGATCTGGCCGCAGTTGGTGGCAACGGCAAGGTCGGCAATGGTCGTGTCCTCGGTCTCGCCCGACCGGTGCGACATCACGCTCGTGTAGCCCGCTCGGGTCGCCAGCTCGACCGTGTCCAGGGTCTCGGTGAGCGAGCCGATCTGATTGACCTTCACCAGGATGCTGTTGGCGACGCCGGCGTCGATGCCGCGCCGCAACCGCTCGACGTTGGTCACGAACAGGTCGTCGCCCACCAGCTGCACACGGTCGCCCAACGCCTTGGTGAGCTCGGCCCAGCCGTCCCAGTCGTCCTCGGCGCAGCCGTCCTCGACGGACACGACCGGGTAGCGGCCGCACAGGTCGGTGAGCAGGCCGACCAGCTCCGACGGCGACAGGTCCCGGCCCTCGCCCGCCAGCGTGTACCGACCCTCGGCGAAGAACTCGCTCGACGCCACGTCGAGGGCCAGCGCGATGTCGTCGCCGGCCCGGAAGCCGGCCCGCTCGATGGCCTCGACGAGCACCTGGATCGCCTCCTCGTTGGACCCGAGGTTGGGAGCGAAGCCGCCCTCGTCGCCGATGGCGGTCGACAGTCCCCGCTCGTGCAGCACGGTTCGGAGGACGTGGTAGGTCTCGGCCCCCCAGCGCAGCGCCTCCCCGAAGCTGGCGGCGCCGACCGGCATGATCATGAACTCCTGGAAGTCGACGTTGTTGTCGGCGTGGGCACCGCCGTTGAGGACGTTGAGCATCGGCACCGGCAGCACGTGGGCGTTGGCGCCGCCGACGTAGCGGTACAGCGGCAGCGCCAGCTCGTCGGCCGCCGCCTTGGCCACGGCCAGCGACACCCCGAGGATGGCGTTGGCGCCCAGGCGCCCCTTGTTGTCGGTGCCGTCGAGGTCGAGCATCTGGGTGTCGACCTCGCGCTGCTCGGTTGCGTCGAAGCCGATCAGCGCCTCGCGGATCTCGCCGTTGACGTTGTCGATGGCCTGGCTCACGCCCTTGCCGCCGTAGCGGGCCGCTCCGTCGCGCAGCTCGACCGCCTCGAACCGGCCGGTCGACGCCCCCGACGGCACCAGCGCGCGCCCCTCGGCGCCCGAGGCGAGGTAGACCTCGACCTCGACCGTCGGGTTGCCGCGGGAATCGAGGACCTCGCGGCCGACGATGTGCTCGATGCTCGACATCGCTGGGTGTGGCTCCTGTGACGGGTGTTGCCAACGTTACTTCCGTGGGACCCGGTTGAGCAGGTCACACCCGTTTCTGCCCGCGCTCACCCGCTATGTGCGCGGTGAGCGCGGGCAGAAACCGAGAGATCACGCCCCTTCGTGCCGACGGAACCGGTCACGCACGTGCTCGGCCGCGATCCGCAGCTCGGTCTCGGGATCGTCGCCGGCCGCCCGGGCCTCGTCGACCAGGTCGAGCAACCGGCGGCCGGTCTCCCCCAGGGAGTCGTCGCCGTCGAGCAGCGTCCGCCAGTCCACCCCCTGCGACGCCGCCTTGCGCTGCACCTTCAGGGCGTACAGCAATGCCGGCAGCGTGGCCGGGATGCCGTCCATCACGCTGGCCCGGCCCTTCTCGGCCTTCTTGAGCTGCTCCCACCGCTCCGCCACCTCGTCGGGGTTGTCGACCCGCACGTCGCCGAACACGTGCGGGTGCCGGCCGATCAGCTTGTCGCTGACGCCCCGGACCACGTCGTCCAGCGTGAAATGCCCCTCCTCGGCGGCGAGGGTGGCGTGGAAGTAGACCTGGAACAGCAGGTCGCCCAGCTCCTCCTCCAGGGCGTCGAAGCCCTCGCCGGCGTCGACGTCGAGGTGGTCGAGCGCCTCGAGCACCTCGTACGCCTCCTCCAGCAGGTGGTGGCGCAGGGTGTGGTGGGTCTGCTGGCGGTCCCAGGGGCACTCGGCCCGCAGGCGGCGGACGATCTCGGCGAAGGCCGCCATCCCCCCCGCCAGCGGCGCGGCCAGGCGGGGGATGTAGATCGACGTGAGGTGGTCGGGCTGGACGGCCCGGTCGAGCTCGTGCCAGGCCAGCTCGACGATGCGCTCGTCGGGGAGGCCGAGCCGCTGCAGGACGGTGACGGTGAGGTCGTCGCCATCATCGGCGTCGTCGCTGGCCTCGCCCAACACCAGCTTGACGGCGGACAGGACGCGGCGGTCGTCGCACTGGCCCACCAGCAGCGGGCCCCGCTCGCCGGCGGCCTCGACCTCGAAGCGGTGCCCGTCGACCAACCGCACGCCCCGCTCGACGGGGTCGATGCCCAGCCGCACCCACGCCAAGTCGACGAACGACAGCGCGGGCAGCACGTCGACGCCGACCCGTTCGTCGGCCAGCAGCAGCTCGACGGTGCGCTCGGCCACGGCCGGCGATCCGGGCACGGCGTACAGCACCTCGCCGTGCTCGCCGGCGGCGGCGACCAAGGCGTCGACGATGCCGGAGTAGACGTCGGCGATGTCGCCGGCGGCCTCGTAGAGGTGGTCGAACGAGGCGGCCTCGCCGACCACGCCGACCGACGGATGGCGGGTCGTGCGCAGAAACCGGTGCGGGATCCGGGCGACGGCGTCGAGCGTGGCGCCGGTGACGAGATCGGGGCCCGCCGGTCCCAGCCCGCACACGACAACCCGCGGCGGTGCCGGACGAGGCGTGGCGGTCACCCGTCGCCGGGGGATTCGCCGTCCGGCCCGCCACCCGGCGACACGGGCCCGTCGGGCGGCACCACCGTGTACTGGTCGCGGTCCCACGAGCCGTAGTGCGAGCTGACCTCGATCTCGGTCGCGTCGGCGGCCTCGGTGATGGCCTCGCCGTAGCCCTGCTGGCCGAGCTCGTCCTGCAGTCGCACGCGCCGGGACAGGTCGTCGATCAACGAGTTGCGGAGGCCTTCGGACATGTCGTCCAGCGCACCCTGGAGTTGCTCGGTCACGTTGGAGCGATCGTCGTCGGTGACCTCGAGATCCTGCTCGTCGAAGACCTGCTCCGCCAGCATGAACTCGATGCGCTGACCGAGCGCCGCGGCCACGAACTCCTGGGTGTAGCTGCCCGGCAGCTCGCCCGCCACGCTGTCCGGGTCCTGGACGAACGCCTGGCTGGACGCGAAGGCATCGAGCTCGGCCTCGAAGTCCGACTGCGACACCGTTCTGTCGCCTACCCGCACAGCGGCCGACTGCTCGGAGCAGCCGGCTCCCGCCAGGCCGGCCACAGCGACGGCGGCGACCAGCACGATCAGGCGTCGGGGAGTGAGCACGAGGGCAGATGCTAGGGAATCGCTCGGTCTTCGGACGAAAGCAACTCGGCGACCCGCCCGAGGGTGGTGCGCAGGTTGTCCTCGCCGTCGACGCCGCCGATGGCCAGCGCCTCGTCGACGCTGAGCCAGCGCAGCGCCGCCGACGGCGACTCGGGTGTCGCCTGGTCGGGCCGGCCGGTCGCCAGCAGGTAACGCAGGTCCGCATGCTCGTGCTCGGGCTCGCCCCGTCCCTCGGGCACCGGGACGATCACCACGTGCACCAGCGCGGGGCTCGACGGGTCGGGCCAAGCCGCCAGGTCGTCTAGCCCGGTCTCCTCCCCGGCCTCGCGTCGTGCGATGGCGAAGGGGTCGGTCTCACCGGGATCGCCGTGCCCACCCATTTGCAGCCAGCCCTGCATGCGGTCGTGCCACCGGAGCAGCACCCGCCCGCTGTCGGGGTGCACCACGATGGCCGATCCCGTCACGTGCACCGGTGACGACCGGCTCCACGGGTCGCCGCCGCGCAGCAGACCCCGGATCCGCTCCACGTCTTGGGCTTCCTCGTCGGTGCGCGGCTCGAACCCGTCCAGCGCCGCCGCCACACCCACCCCCTCGCGTCCCCGCACGGCCAATCCCCGATCCCTATGCGGCCACCGGACTCGGGAACAACGACTCGAGCAGGTCGACCAGCTCGAGCGCGACCGTCCGCCCGCCCTTGACCGGCACCACCAGCTGGCGGAGGTCCGGCTTGTGCACGGCCTTGGGCATCAGCCGCTTCAGCCGGATCTCCTCGGAGACCTTGAGCTTCACGGGCGACAGGCGGGCGGTCCACGTGGGCACCCCGAACCCGGTGGTGCGCACCACGTTGACCTCGCGCAGGTCGAGCCGCGCCGCCTCCGCCCGCAGCCGCGCCACGTCGAGCAGCGCCGCCGCCTCGTCGGGGATGGGGCCGTAGCGGTCCTCCCACTCGGTGCGGATGTCGGCCACCTCTGCCTCGGTGGTGACCGCGGCCAGGCGGCGGTAGGCCTCGAGCCGCAGCTCCTCCTTGGGCACGTACGCCTTGGGGAGGTTGGCGTCGAGCGGCAGGTCCAGCTTGATCTCTGCCGGCTCGCGCACCTCCTCGCCCTTCAGCTCGGCCACGACCTCGCTCACCATCTGGCAGTACAGGTCGTAGCCCACGGCGGCGATGTGGCCCGACTGCCCGGTGCCGAGCAGGTTGCCGGCACCCCGGATCTCGAGGTCGCGCATGGCGATCTTGAACCCCGAGCCCAGCTCGGTGGCCTCGCCGATGGTCTTGAGGCGCTCGTACGCCTCCTCGGTGAGCGCCCGGTCCCGCGGATGGAGCAGGTAGGCGTAAGCCCGCTGGCCCGATCGGCCCACCCGACCCCGGATCTGGTGGAGCTGGCCCAGCCCCAGCAGGTCGGCCCGGTCGACCACCAGCGTGTTGACCGTCGGCATGTCGATGCCCGACTCGATGATCGTGGTGCAGACGAGCACGTCGTAC
>OCZV010000626.1_pt1 | contig 12731 bp, 13 predicted proteins | sample 1539051 | NCBI WGS metagenome assembly OCZV01 (sample SAMEA3113581, study PRJEB22503) | soil metagenome
AGCGTCCCGGAGGGCGAGAGAGCGAGCCCGGCCCGAGCGGCCGTGGGAGCGGGAGACGACGCGTCGACAGCCCGCGCGGCCCGGCCGAAGGCCTAGAGCGGGAAGCAAGGTCCACCGCCGTGCGGGCCCTGCGGGGCGCCACCACCATCGACGTCGACGACAGGGACCACCTGTTCGAGCGCGTGATCGCCCTGCTGGAGGCGCTGTTCGAGCGCAACGGGATCCATCACGACGACCTCATCAGCGTGCTGTTCACCGCCACGGGCGACGTCCGGTCGGCCTTCCCGGCCGAGGCGGCCCGCAAGTTCGGGCTGGGGGACGTGCCGCTGATCTGCGCCCAGGAGCTGGACATCGAGGGCGGGACGCCGCGCTGCATCCGGGTGATGATCCACGTCACGTCGGACGTGCCCCGCGACCAGCTCCACCACGTCTATCTCGAGGGCGCGCGCAACCTGCGCGACGACCTGCCCGACTGAGCGAGCGTGGTGCTCGGACGCCCTCCCGAGCCGGGGCGTGCCGTCGTGGTCGGCACCGGCCTCGTCGGCGGCTCGATCGGCATGCGGCTGCGGCGGGTCGGCTGGCACGTCACCGGCCGCGACCTCGACGACGACTGCGCCAAGCGGGCGCTGGGCCTGGGTGCGCTGGACGCCGTCGGTGACGACCCGGCTGCGGCCGTCACGTTCGTCGCCACCCCGGTGCGCACGATCGCCGGCGAGGCCCGGCGGGCGCTGGCGGCCGGGCCCGGGTTGGTGACCGACGTCGGCTCGGTCAAGGCGTCGATCGTCGACGCCGTGGCCGACCCCCGCTTCGTGGGTGGGCACCCGATGGCCGGATCGGAGCAGGAAGGGATCGACGGCGCCACCCCCGACCTGTTCGAGGGCGCCACCTGGGTGCTGACGCCCACCGCCGGCACCGACGCCGCCGCCTACGCCCAGGTGCGCCAGATCATCGGGACGCTGGGCGCCGACGTGGTTGCCCTGCCGCCCGACCGCCACGATGTCCTGGTGGCGATCGTGTCGCACGTGCCACACCTCACGGCTGCGACCCTCATGCGCCTGGCCGACGCCCGCAGCGAGGAGCACCGGGCGCTGCTCCGGCTCGCAGCGGGCGGCTTCCGGGACATGACCCGCGTCGCCGCGGGGCACCCGGGCATCTGGCCGGACATATGCAGCGACAACCGTGGCGCCATCGTCGAGGTGCTGGACGACCTCACCGACGCGCTGGGGCAGATGCGCTCGATCGTGGCCGAGGGCGACCGCAGCGGGCTGCTGGAGGCGCTCGAGCGGGCCCGCGCCGCCCGGGTCAACCTCCCGCCCCGGCTGCGGACGGCCGAGGACCTGCGCGAGGTCCGCGTCCCCGTGCCCGACCGCCCCGGCGTGCTGGCGGACGTGACCACCCTGGCCACCGACCTCGACGTCAACATCGTCGACCTCGAGATCGCCCACTCGAGCGAGGGGGCCCAGGGCGTGCTCATCCTGCTGGTCGAGTCGTCGGCGGTCGATGTCCTGCGGGGCGGCCTGGCGGCGCGGGGCTACCGGCCGTCGGTCCATCCGGTCGAGCCCCCGGTGCTGTGAGGCCCACGGGCGCCGCCGTGCGGGCTGTCGAGCCGATCGACGGCCCGCTCGACGCCACGGTGACGGTGCCGGGGTCGAAGAGCCTGACCAACCGGGCGCTGGTGTGCGCGGCGTTGGCCGATGGCACCTCGGTGATCGAGGGCGCCCTGGTGGCCGACGACACCGAGGCCATGGTCGAGGCGCTGCGCCGGCTGGGTGCCGGGATCGTCGCCGGCCCTGTGCCCGATCGCCTCACTGTGACCGGGACCGGCGGGTCGCTGTCGGCCGGACCGGTGGAGCTGGACCTGCGCCTGTCCGGCACGACCAGCCGCTTCCTGCTGCCGGTGGTGGCGCTCGGCCGCGGGCGCTACCGGCTGGATGGGCGGGCGCCGCTGCGGGCCCGCCCCATGGGGCCGGTCCTGGCCGGCATCGAGGCGCTGGGGGCCCGGGTCGAGCCGCATGGTCGGCCAGGCCATCTACCCGTCACGGTGGTGGCACCGGGTGGGCTGGCCGGCGGGCGGGTCGACGTCCCGGGCGACGCGTCCAGCCAGTACCTGTCCGGCCTGCTGCTGGCGGCGCCCTACACGCCCGGCGGCCTGCGCCTGCGCGTGACGACCTCGCTGGTGGGGCGCCCGTTCGTCGACATGACCGCGGACGTGATGGCGGCGTTCGGCGTGGACGTCGAGATCGATGACGCCGAGTTCACGGTCCCGGCCGGCCGCTACCGGGCGACCGACTACCGCGTGGAGGCCGACGCGTCTGCTGCCTCGTACCTCTTCGCCGCCGCCGCCATCTGCGGCGGCCGGATCACCGTCGAGGGCCTCGGGAGCCAGAGCCGGCAGGGTGACGCCCGGTTCGCCGACCTGCTCGCTGCCATGGGAGCCGACGTGTCGCGGTCGGCCAAAGCCACCACGGTGGCCGGGGCCGGTCCCCTGCGGGGGCTCGGCGACGTCGACCTGTCCGACATGCCGGACATGGCGCAGACCCTCGCGGTGGTTGCCGTGTTCGCCGACGGGCCGACCCGGGTGCGGGGCGTCGGCTTCATCCGGGGCCACGAGACCGACCGCATCGCCGCCGTGGTACGCGAGCTGCGGCGCTGCGGCATCGACGCCCGGGAGGAGCCCGACGGCTTCGTCGTCCATCCCGGGACCCCACAGCCGGCACGAGTGGCGACGTACGACGATCACCGCATGGCCATGAGCTTCGCCCTGCTGGGGCTGCGTGCTCCCGGGATCGAGATCGAGGACCCCGACTGCGTCGCCAAGACGTTCCCCGGCTATTGGCAGGCCCTGGACGAGCTGCGTGCTCACTAGGGTTGCCGGCTCGTGAAGGTCATCGCCATCGACGGGCCCGCGGGCTCCGGCAAGTCGACGGTCGCCCGCCGCCTGGCGGAGCACCTCGGGCTCGACTACCTCGACACCGGGGCGATGTACCGGGCGGTCACGTTCGCGGCCCTGCGGCGGGGGATCGACCCCGCCGACCGCGGCCCGGTGGCCGAGCTGGCCCGCGCGGTCGACCTCGACGTCAGCATCGACCACGTGCGGGTCGACGGAGTCGACGCCACCATCGAGATCCGGGGCCCCGAGGTGTCGCGGGCGGTGTCGCTGGTGGCCGCCAACCCCGAGGTGCGGGTCGAGCTCGTGCGGCGGCAGCGGGAGTGGGCGCACGAGCGGGCCGGCGGGGTCCTGGAGGGGCGGGACATCGGCACTGTGGTGTTCCCCGACGCCGTGCTCAAGGTGTACCTGACCGCCCGCCCCGAGGTCCGGGCCGAGCGGCGGGCCGCCGAGGTGGCGGATCTCGACTACGAGACGGTGGCGGCCGACATGGCCCGGCGCGACGCTTACGACCAGGGGCGCGAGGCCGATCCGCTGCGCTTGGCGGACGACGCCATCGAGCTCGACACCAGCGACATGACCATCGACGAGATCGTCGCCGACCTGGCCGGGAGGATCGATGAGTGACGCCGCAACCGACCCGGCCAGCCCGGCGGCCCGCGCTGCTCCCGCTACCCCGCCGACCCGCCGTGTGGAGGCTGTCGACGTCCACCCGCCGACCCGGCTCGAGCGCTTGGCGTACGGGGCCATCCGGGGCCTGTTCGCCGTGCTGGCCCGGCCGTACTTCCGGCTGGAGATCCACGGCCGCGAGCACGTGCCGAGCCACGGGCCGTTCGTGTTGGCGCCGGTCCACCGGTCCAACCTCGACTTCATCCTGGTTTCCACGCTGACCCGCACCCGCATGCGCTATATGGGCAAGGCGTCGATCTGGAAGTGGAGCTGGGGCGGCAGGTTCGTCTCGATGCTGGGGGCGTTCCCCGTGCATCGTGGCTCGGCAGACCGTGAGGCGCTGCACACCTGCCTGCACGTGATCGAGAACGGCGAGCCGGTGGTGATGTTCCCCGAGGGCACGCGCCGCTCGGGCCCGGTCGTGGAGGCGCTGTACGAGGGGCCCACCTACGTCGCCACCCGCACTGGCGTGCCCGTCGTCCCCGTGGGCATCGGCGGATCGGACAAGGCGATGCCCGTTGGGTCGAAGCTCATCAAGCCGCACAAGATCGTGCTGGTGGTGGGCGAGCCGCTCGTCCCCCCGGCCGGGGACGGGAGCGGCCGCGTGCGCCGCCGGGTCGTCCGGGAGCTGACCGAGCAGCTCCAGGCCAGGGTCCAGACCCTGTACGACGAGGCCCGCCGCTTGGCCGGCTGAGCGACAGGGGATGCCAGGGAACCGGCGCTCGCAGGAACTGGTCGACTACGAGCAGGTGGCGGAGCTCTACGAGGAAGGCCGCGCCCTGCCGCCCGAGGCTCTCGCCCGCTGGGGGGAGACGGTTCGTCCCCACCTGCCGTCTGGTACGCGACGGGTCCTCGATGTGGGCGCGGGCACCGGCATCTTCGCCCGGGCGTGGCCCGCCTGGGCACCGGCGGCGGTCGCGGCAGTCGAGCCGTCGGCCGCGATGGTGCTGGCTGGCATGCAGGCGGATTCTGGAATCCGGTACCTCCGGGCGGTGGCCGAGGCGCTCCCGGTCCGGGACGGGACCGCCGACGTGGTGTGGATCTCGGCGGCGCTGCATCACTTCGGCGACGTCCACCGAGCGATCGACGAGCTCGGGCGGGTGCTGCAGCCAGCGGGCCGGGTGCTGGTGCGGACGTACGTGCCCGGACGCACGGAGATGACCTGGGTCGACGAGTTCCCGGGACGGGCGAGGTGGCAGGCCCGCTTCCACTCGGAGGAGGACCTCGTTGCGCTGTTCGGCGGGCATGGTTTCCATCTCGTGGACGTCCGCGACGTGTTGGAGTGGACCGAGACCTATGCCGAATCCGCACGGTGGGTGGCGCGCATGAGACACGCGGACTCGATCCTCACCGCTCTCACCGACGAGGAGATCGGCGCAGGGCTCGATGTCCTGCGCTCTCAGCCGTCCAGGCTCGGCCGGATGGAGGTCACGTTGTTCGTGTTCGGGCGACAGTGACCCGGGGTCACCGACCTCAGCGGGACAGCGCCTCGCGCATGCGGTCGAGCCACTGGTCGTCGAGGTTGGCGTAGACCAGCGTGGCGCCGCCGAAGCGCCCCAGCTCGGTCACCAGGGCGTCGCGGTCGAGGTCTTCCACCAGGAGCGCCAGGATGGTCGAGCCGGGCTGCACGGTCTGACGGAACCACCCGACCCACTCGTCGCTGACGCCGTGATCGATCACCTTCGCGGCCACGGCGCCCGTGCCGGCCCCGACGCCCGCGCCGACGGCCCAGCCCACGGGACCGCCGAGGATCAGGCCGAACAGACCGGCCCACACGGCGCCCGAGAGCGCCGAGCGCCCCGGCGCCAGGTCCACCGTCTCACGGACCGTCGTGCGCCCCGACTCGTCCTTGCTGACGAACACGGCGTCGAGCAGCCGCAGCCGCCCGTTGGCCGCGAGCCGGGTGGCTGCGGTCAGGAACTCCTGGGCCCGGAAGGCATCACCGAACGACACGCCCACCAGCGTGCGCTCCTTGCCCTCTTTCGGCCGCTCCACCGGTGTGTCGCTCACGCCCCCAGCCTGGCACGTCCACGTCGGGATCAGCTCGCTCTAGACGCCCTCGTGTTCTCGGCTCACCGCTGGCTGGCGAGGACGCAGACGACGGGTGGGTCGAGGTCGAGGGTTTCGACGTGGGTCAGCGAGAAGCCCGCCTCGTGCAGCAGGGCCTCGATCTCTCGTGCGGCTTGGGTCGACGTGTCCTTCGTGGCGCCTGGACAGCGGGGCTGTGCGGCGATGGCCATGCGTCCGCCGGGCCGGAGCAGGGCGCGTAGTTCGACGAGCCGTTCAGTCGGCTCTGGCCAGAACCCGAGGGAGTTGACGGCGAGGATAGCGTCGAGCGGCTCGTCGAAGGGGGGCAGCTGCTCGACCGACGCCCGGACGAGGTGTACGTGCTTCGCCCGGACCGCGGCGGCGTTGCGCTTGGTCGCCTGCTGGAGCATCACGTCGGAGTGGTCGATGCCGTAGACCGTCCCACGGGTGACGCGGCGGCTCAGTTCGGCGATCGCGAGGCCGGGGCCGAAGCCGATCTCGAGCACGCGGTCGCTGGGCTGCACGTCGAGCAGGGACACCACCCAGCGGTTGCGCCGCCGGTTGGACGAGCGATGCGCCATCACCCATCCGGCCAGCCGTCCGCCGATGCCGTGGGGATGACCGAACTGGCGGACCACCGCCGTGATCGCACGCTTTTTGATCGCCATGCCGAGCACCCAACGCCTTCAAGTACGCTTGAAGTCAAGATGGTTGACCAGCACCTGACCATCGGCGAGCTGGCGAAGCGGACTGGCGTCGCCACCTCGGCCCTGCGCTACTACGAGGAGCTCGGCCTGATGCCGGCGCCCATCAGGGTTTCGGGTCAGCGGCGCTACCCCGAGTCGGCGGTCGGGCTCGTCGGGGTGATCCTGTTCCTTCGAGACGTCGGGTTCTCGCTCCGCGAGTCGAAGGCGCTCCTCGCATCGCGTGCCAGCGCCGTCGACGGCTGGCGCCAGCTCGCCCACCGCAAGCTCGCCGAGCTCGATGAACAGATCGCCAAGTCCCAGGCGGCGCGGGAAGCCATCTCCCACGCGCTGAGCTGCCCACACGAAGACATCGCCACGTGCCCCAACTTCGCCAGCGTCGTCGCCGGCTGCCTCGCCGGCAAGCCGCTGAAGGAAGCCCATACGCACTGAGCTCCGGACCTCACGACCGATCCACTGAGAGGTCACGCAGGAGCCGGCCGGTGGGGTCCCCGCCACGGCCTCTAATCTCCCCCAGTGCGCACGGGGCTGTTCCTGCCGATCTTCGGTGAGCTCAGCGATCCCCGCGTCACGGCGACGCTGGCGGCGGAGGCCGAGGCGGCCGGGTTCGACGGGGTGTTCGTGTGGGATCACGTGCAGTACCGCGCGCCGGCCAGCCACGTGGCCGACGCCTGGATAACGCTGGCGGCCATCGCATCTGCGACCGAGCGTGTGCGGATCGGGCCGCTGGTCACGCCGCTGCCCCGACGGCGACCCCAGGTGGTGGCCCGCCAGGCGGCCGGTGTCGACCAGCTGTCCGGCGGCCGGTTCGTTCTGGGCGTCGGCACCGGGCGAGACTCGGCCCGGGAGCTGTCGGCGTTCGGGGAGGAGCTGGACGCTGCGGCCCGCGGCGCGATGCTCGACGAGGCGCTCGACGTGATCGAGGCGCTGTGGAGCGGCGACGAGGTCCGGCATCGCGGCGATCACTACCTGGCCGACGGCGTGACGTTCCTGCCAGCGCCCGTGCAACGGCCGCGCATCCCGCTGTGGGTGGCGGGACGATGGCCCAACCGCAAGCCGCTGCACCGGGCCGCCCGCTACGACGGCTACTTCCCGATCGACCTCGACGAGCCGGCGCAGCTCGGCGAGCTGCTGGACGAGCTCGGCGAGGTGCGGGAGGGCGACGGCGGCCCGTTAGAGGTCGCCATCGAGGGTTGGCCCGGCGACGATCCCACCCCCTGGGCCGCCGCAGGAGCGACCTGGTGGCTGCTCCGATTCTCGCCGTTCGACGTCACCGCGGCCGCGGTCCGCGCCGTGGTTGCCGACGGCCCTCCGCACTGATCGACCGGAGCGACCCTCAGGCGAGCATCGCCAGCACGTCGCTGGCCCGGAGCTGGCGGTCCTGGACCTCCGGCCGGTCCGGGACCGATCCGCCGAAGCCGAACGTGGCGACCACGTCCACCCCGGTGAGCAGGTCGCGCAGCTCGCGGGGCGGCGGGAAGTACTCGTCCTCGTCGGTGATGCGCACCTCGTCGACCCCCTGGGCCGGCGCCAGGCGGGCGATCACGGCGTCGACCAGCTCCTCGGGGGCCGACGCGCCTGCGGTGACGCCGACGGTGCCGGTCAGGTCGCCGGGCAGCTCCTCGGCACCGTTGACCCGGTAGACCCGGGCGCAGCCCGACTCGTGCGCCAGCTTCTCGAGAGCCCGGGTGTTGGAGGAGTTGGCCGATCCGATGACCACCACCGCGTCGCAGCGGGAGGCGATCTCCGCCAGCGCCGACTGGCGGTTGGTGGTGGCGAAGCACAGGTCGCTGCGGCCCGGGCGCCACAGGCCCGGGAAGCGCTCGGCCGTGCGCTCGGCGATGGCGGCCCAGTCGCGGTGCGACAGCGTGGTCTGCGCCAGGAGGGCGACCGGCTGGTCGGTGGCCGGCAGCGCGTCGACCTCGGCCACCGACTCGACCCGATCGATGGCCTCCGGCGCCACCGCCATTGTGCCCACTGCCTCCTCGTGGCCCTCGTGGCCCACGTAGACGATGCGGTAACCCTTGCCCGAGCGCACCTTCACCTCGTGGTGGACCTTGGTCACCAAGGGGCACACGGCGTTGACCACGTAGCTCCCCCGGGCCTTGGCCGCCGCCACCACCTCGGGGGCGGACCCGTGGGCCGACAGCATGATCGGGCGGCCCTCGGGCACCTCGCCGATGTCGTCGACGAACACCACGCCCAGGTCGCGGAAGCGGTCGACGACGAGCCGGTTGTGGACGATCTCGTGGTAGCAGTACACGGGCGGCTCGAACGCCCGCACCATCCAGGCCAGCGCCTTGATCGCCATCTCGACGCCGGCACAGAAGCCACGGGGCGCGGCGAGGAACACCTTGTCGACGGAACATGCTTCCCGCTCTCGGCCTCCGGCCGGGCCGCTCGGGCCACGCTCGCTCATTGCCCTCCGGGACGCTCGCTCAGGACCCCAGCGTACCGATGCAGGGACCGCCGGCCGTCAGGCGGGCGCCGACCGCCCGGCCAGTAGACTCTCGTGCCTGTGTCTGCCCCCCGTGTCGTCGCCGTCGCGCCCGGATCGCCGGCCGCGCGCGTCGGGCTGGTCGAGGGCGACGAGATCCTGACCGTCAACGGCGAGGCGCCCCGCGACCTGCTCGAGTGGCGCCGGCTCGTCGACGACGCCGCCTTGGCGGTCGAGGTTCGCAGGGGCGGCCTGGAGACGCTCGTCGACATCGACAAGCGGGCGGGGGAACCGCTCGGGGTCGAGGTGCACTCGGCGCTGTTCGACAAGGTGCGGACCTGCGACAACCACTGCGAGTTCTGCTTCATCTACCAGCTGCCGCCCCGCCGGAGCGGCGGTGGGAGCGGGAAGCATGGCCTGCGCCGCAGCCTGTACCTCAAGGACGACGACTATCGCCTGTCCTTCATGTACGGGAACTTCACCACCCTGACGCGGTTCACCGAGGCCGATCTCGAGCGGGTGGTCGCCGAGAAGCTGAGCCCGCTGTACGTGAGCATCCACGCCACCGACCCCCAGGTCCGGGCGGAGATGCTGCGCAACCGCCGGGGCGCCACCAGTCTGCGCTGGCTGCGGGCGCTGCTCGACCACGGCGTCGAGGTCCACGGCCAGGTGGTCGTGTGCCCGGGCGTCAACGACGGCGCCGTGCTCGACGACACCCTGGCCGGCGTGCTGGACCGATATCCCGAGCTGGCGTCGCTTTGCGTCGTGCCGCTCGGCGTGTCGCGGTTCAACACCGAGGCGCGCATGCGGCCCCACACCCGGGCCGAGGCCATCGCGGTCGTCGACACCGCGCACGACTGGCAGGAGGTGTTCGCCGCGGTGCTGGGCCACCGCATGGTGTTCGCCGCCGACGAGTACTACCTGCTGGCGGACCGCCCGCTCCCCCAGGCAGAGGCCTACGGCGACTTCCCCATGTACGAGGACGGCATCGGCATGGCCCGCGCCTTCGAGTCCGAGCTGTTCGACAACGGAGTGAGGGCGCAGGACGCCGACCGCGGCGGGTTCTTCCGCTCGGCCGACTGCGACGTGTCGGGATCGTCCGACGCCGAGTACGAGCCGTACCGCGGTGTGCGGGCCACCGGCGACCAGCTGCTGCGCATCGGTCCCCGGCGACAGGCGCCGGTCGGCATCCTCACGGCCCCGTACGGCGCCCGGGTGCTCGGCCCGCTGGTCCACCGCCTCGACCGCCCCGACGTGCGGATCGTCACCGTCGACAACCAGTACTTCGGGGGCAACGTGGCGGTGACGGGCCTCATGGTGGGCGCCGACCTGGCCCGGGTCCTGGCCGCCGAGCCCCGTGGTCACCGCTACCTGCTGCCCGACGTGTGCCTGACGCAGGGCCGATTCCTCGACGGCACCGATCCCGCCGACCTGCCGCACCCGGTCGAGATCGTGCCCACCGACGGCCGCTCGCTCCGGGCAGCCCTCTGGCTCGGGACCGGGCCCGGGAACTGACCGTGGTCGAGCTTCCTCGGGGGCTGCGCCCCCGCACCCCATCGACGTCCGGCTCCCTGGCTTGTCGACCCAACTATCCGCCCGTCTCGCGGCGACGAGGCGAGCGGGCTCTAGTTGGGTCGATCGCACGGCCGTCGGTTCACGAGCTGCGCTCATGAACCTCCCCGTGGTCGCCATCGTGGGGCGGCCCAACGTCGGCAAGTCGACGCTGCTCAACCGGATCGTCGGCCGCCGGGCCGCCATCGTCGAGGAGCAGCCCGGGGTCACCCGCGACCGCAAGGACGTCGACGCCGACTGGCTGGGCCGCCCGTTCCGCCTGGTGGACACCGGCGGTTGGATGGCCGCTGGCAGCGACCTCGACGCCAAGGTGAGCCAGCAGGCGGAGCGGGCCATCGTGGAGGCGGACGTGGTCCTGCTCGTAGTCGACGTGACCACGGGGGTCACCGAGGAGGACAGCAGGGTCGCCGAGTTGCTGCGCCGCTCCGGCAAGGCCGTGCTGCTGGTGGCCAACAAGGTGGACGACGTCAACCGTGAGAGCCAGGTGTGGGAGCTTCTGAGCCTGGGCCTCGGCGAGCCCTACCCAGTCAGCGCGCTCCATGGCCGCGGCACCGGAGACCTGCTCGACGCGGTGGTCGAGCGGCTGCCCGCACCCCCAACGGTCGAGGACCAGGACCTCGCCGACGCTGCCGTTCCCAAGCCGGACGAACAGATCGCGGTCGCGATCGTGGGGCGGCCCAACGTCGGCAAGTCCACCCTGTTCAACCAGCTCACTGGTGACGAGCGGTCGGTGGTCCACGACCTGCCCGGCACCACCCGCGACTCCATCGACACGCTCATCGAGACCGATCTCGGCCCCGTCCGCTTGGTCGACACCGCAGGCATGCGCCGGCGCTCGAAGATCGACGAGGGTACCGAGTACTACTCGCTGGTGCGGGCGCTGCAGGCCATCGACGACGCCGACGTGGCGCTGATGGTCATCGACGCCACCGAGGGGGTCACCGGGCAGGACCAGCGCCTGGCCGAGCGCATCGACGCCGCCGGCTGCCCGATCGTGCTGCTGCTCAACAAATGGGAGCTGCTCGACACCGACCAGCGGGCCGAGCTGCGCTGGCAGGTGGGCGACAAGCTGCGCTTCATCGGCGACGCCCCCGTGCTGCCGATCACGGCGCTGACCGGGCGCGGTGTGCACAAGCTGTTCCCCGCCCTGGCCCGCAGCGTCGACGCCTACCACCGGCGCATCCCCACCGGCCGGGTCAACGCCGTGATCGAGGAGGCCCAGCAGGCGCAGTCCGCCCCCGGCGGGGCGCGGGTCCTCTACGCCACGCAGGGCGCCGCCGAGCCGCCCACCTTCACGCTGTTCGCCAACCGCGAGCTGCCCCGCACCTACCTGCGCTACCTCGAGCGCAAGCTGCGGGAGGCGTTCGACCTCGGCGCCACCCCGGTGAAGCTGCGGGTCCGCCGCCGCTGATCGCTCCGCCTCGGAGCGTCACGCGACCGCCACACAGCCTGCCCTCCCCACCGGTAGCATCGTGCCCTACATGAAGCCGATCCTCGCCCTCGTGGCGGTCTCTTCCCTGGTAGCGGCCATCGTGTGGGCTCGGTCGACGCGCCGCCTCCATGTGGTGTGGAAGCGGGTCGAAAATGAACGGGGGCCCGACGCCGACGTCACGGTGTTGGCGCGGTCGGCCTTCCGCAAGGACCTCCACACCACCTGCCTGTACGCGGTGCTCGCCATCGCCGCCACCGGCGTCGTGGCGGCCGGGGAGGACATCCCGAGCCTGCTGTTCGTCCTGATCCTGGTCCCCGTGGCGCTGTCGGTCGCGTTCGGGCGCGACTTCGCCAGCGAGGCCCGGCTGGCCGAGGACCGGTCCAGCATCGAGCGCAGGGCCGAGGAGGTGCTCAGCCAGGAGGAGCTGGCCCCCAAGCGCTGGGCCGCCCGGCTGGCGCCGGAGGACCTGCCCGAGTTCACGGGCTTCGAGCTCGGCCGCGTCTACCAGGCGGGCACGGGCGTGATGGCGGGCGACTTCTACGACGTCTTCCAGGTCGCACCGTCGCGCCTCGCGGCCGTCATCGGCGACGTGACCGGCCGGGGGATCGAGGCGTCGATCACCGCCTTCCAGGCCAAGTACCTACTGCGGGTGTTCCTGCGGCAGTACCGCGACCCGGCGCAGGCGCTCGAGGAGCTCAACACCCAGGTGCTCGCCCCCGAGCGCACCGAGGAGTTCATCTCGCTCGTCGTCGTCGTGTTCGACACCGACGCCGGCACGCTGCGCTTCGCCTCGGCCGGCCACCCGGCGGCCTGGCTGTGGCACGACCGTGACGTCCGCCCGCTGCGCTCGACGGGGCCGCTGCTCATGCTCGATCCCCGCGGGCGCTACCACAGCCGCGAGATCCCCCTCGACGCCGGCGACCTGTTGCTGCTGTACACCGACGGGCTGGCCGAGGTGCGCAACGGCGAGCAGATCTTCGGCGAGGAGCGCATCGCCAACTC
>OCZV010000627.1_pt1 | contig 12728 bp, 10 predicted proteins | sample 1539051 | NCBI WGS metagenome assembly OCZV01 (sample SAMEA3113581, study PRJEB22503) | soil metagenome
CGATCAGCACGTTCGCCGGCTTCACGTCTCGGTGGATCAGGTCGCGCCGGTGCGCCGCGGCCAGCGCCGAGGCGACCTGCGCCACGATCCGGGCGGCGCACTCGGGCGGCAGTCCTCCCTCCGAGTCGATCAGCGCCCGCAGGTCCGTCCCCTCGACGTAGCGCATGATCAGGTACAGCAGCCCGTCACCCTCGCCGGCCTCGTAGACGGGGATGACGTTCGGGTGCTCGATCGAGGCGGCGATCCTCGACTCGCGCTTGAACCGCTCCCGGAACGTCGAGTCGCCGGCCAACTCCGGCGCGATCGCCTTCAGCGCCACGGGGCGCTCCAGCGACAGCTGCGTCGCCCGGTACACCACCCCCATGCCGCCGCTGCCAACGACCGCCTCCACGCGGCAGCCCGCGACCACTGCACCCTGTGCGAGCTCGGCCATCGCCGACATTCTCCCTGGGGCGTCGGCGACGATGAAGCACGTGGCCGGCCTCCACCAATCCTCCCCGGCGGAGCTGAAGGAGCAGCTCGAGGCGGAACGCGCCGGGCAGCCGTTCCTGCTCTACCGCGAGCCCGAGGCGGGTCAGGCGATCGTGCCGCTCACGACCGGCTCCCTCACCGTGGGCCGTGGCGAGGGCTGCGACGTCTGCCTCGCCTGGGACGGCGACGTGAGCCGCGTGCACGCCGAGCTCGAGCGGAAGGGCGGCGTGTGGACGGTGAGCGACGACGGCCTTTCGCGCAACGGCACCTACGTGAACGGCGAGCGGGTCAGCGGCCGGCGCCGCCTGCGCGACGGCGACTGCGTCCGCTTCGGCGGAACGGTCATCCGCTTCCGCGAGCCGTCACCCGGCGACACGGGCGAGACCCGACTGGCCGGCGACGCGCCGCCCGAGGCGAGGGTGTCAGAGGCGCAGAAGCGCGTGCTGGTAGCGCTGTGCCGGCCGTTCGCGGACGGAAGCCCCTACGCGACCCCCGCCACCAACCAGGAGATCGCGGACCGGCTCTTCCTGTCGGTCGACGCTGTGAAGACCCACATGCGGGCGCTGTTCGACAAGTTCGACGTGGGCGACGTCCCCCAAAACCAGAAGCGAGCGAAGCTCGTCGAACGCGCCTTCCAGTCGGGTGCGATCGGCCCGAAGGACCTCGCGTAGATTCGGAGCGTGCGCGCTACCGCAAAGACGCGAACGCAGCCATGGGAAAGGAGCTGCGCTGCGCTCAGCGCGCCCGGGGCGACAGCAGCAGAGCGTGAAGCTCTCGTTCGGTCACGGCTCGGGTGATCTCCATTCGACCGAGCGGGTTGGCCGCCCCCGGGGACGCGAGGCCGCTGCGATCCTGGGTGAAGACGACCTCGAAGCTTTGCAGCAGCCGGGCCAGGAGTTCGCGTGGAATGCGCTGATCGTTTGTGCCGGCCTGGCCGTAGTTGCCGTACGGGGGCGCGAAGGCGAGCGGTCGATAGCCGCGCACACGGAAGGCAGCTGTTCCTCACCCATGTGATGTCCGAGAACACCCTTTCGCGCCAGCCGCCGAGTATCTCCTCCGACCCCCGATAGGCATAGAACGGGCCGACGTCGTCGGGCGCGGGGCCGTACCGGATCTGATGATGACCGGTGCCGGACTGAAGCAAGCGCTTCGTTGACGCCCCGGAGGTTCGCAGGATCTCCCGGGGGGCCGTCACGCGTCGGCGAAACCCCTCCGCGCTGCGGATGAAAGCCTTGGCTTGACTTTCGGAGGTCGCCCGAACAAGCTGCGCGGACCTGCATCGAAACCCCCTGAAGACGCGGGAAGGGGCTCCGCTGAGGGGGGAGAGGAGGCAGAACGGTGCTTGACCACATGCGGCTGAGCCGCCGCAGGTTCCTTGGTGTCGTCGCCGGGTCCGCGGGCGCCGCGTCGCTCGCGGGCTTCTCGAAGAGCGCGTGGGGCGACGACGACGATGACGACCGCCTGCTGCGCAAGGCCAACATCGGGATCATCCTGTTCAGCGTCCGCGACGCGGTCTCGCGCGATCCCACGACGAGCGACCTCCCGTCCGGCTTCCGCGAGGTGCTCGAGCGTATGGCGCAGATCGGCTACAAGCAGATCGAGTTCGCCGGCTACGGCCAGAACGCGAACGCGGTCGGCGGCGCGAACCCCGGCCCCGGCAACCCGGGCGCCTACCTGGCGTACGCGCGGACGCTGCGCCGGTTCCTCGACGAGTTCGACCTGAAGGCGAACGGGACGCACGCGTTCATCCCAGGCTCGCTCACGCCGGCGAACCTCGACCGCTACCGGCTGGAGCTCGAGTTCGCCGCGACTCTCGGGATGGACTACTACGGCACGGGCGGCGATCCCAGCGGCAGCCGCTTCAAGGCCGACTGGGACGTCGCCGCGGACCGCTGGAACCAGCTCGGCCAGATCGCGCGCGACGAGTATGGGATCCGGCTGTACACGCACAACCACGACGGCGTCTACAACTTCCTGCTCGACAGCGGTCCGCTCGACGCGCTCGGCCGCCCGACGCGCTCGTCGGGAATGCGGATGCTCGAGTACGGGTTCACCGTGCTCGACCCCCGGTACGTCTTCTTCGAGTTCGACATCTTCTGGGGGCACGTCGCGCAGCACCGCTTCCAGACGTACACCGCTCCGGACGGCTCGACCGCGACGGACGTCTTCGACCCGGCTGCGACCGTGCGGGCCGAGGAGCGCCGCACGAAGCGGCTGCGGTTCCCGCTCTTCCACGCGAAGGACGGCCGGCGGACGGGCGACCCGCCGGGGGTCGGCCAGGGTTACACGTTCGTGCCGTTCGGGCAGGGGGACATCGACTTCGCGACGTTCTTCAGCCGGATCGGGAAGGCCGGCCAGCGGATCCCGTTCTGGGAGCAGGACAACGCCCCTGGCGGCGCGGCCAACCCGGCGCAGTCGCTGCAGTTCGCCGAGATCAGCTACGCCCCGCTCGCCAACCTACAAGAGGTCGACGACGACTCCGACTCGGACAGCGACTAGCGCCCGCTAGGCGGAGGCGGTGATCTCCTGGTCGACCGCGTCCGGGGGGAGCACCGCTTCGATCACCATGACGGCCGCGCCGAGGATGCGGCGCGGTCGTCGAGGAAGCTCTTGAGCCGCACAGCGTGGGACTGCGACGTCGGCCAGCGCGACTTGATTCACTTGGGCACGGGATGGGCACGGGAGGCGTTGCCCGGATGCGATCGCGTGTGTGCCTGGCACTGTGCGCCGGGGTCGTGGCGTTCGCGTTCACGACCACGGCGGGTGTCGGCTCCGCCAGCGCCGCCGAGCCGAGGTTCGACGCTCACGGCAGCGTGGAGCAGGTCTACGTGACGGATCTGTCCCCGGGCGAGCAGGTGTCGCTGCTGAACAGCGCCGGCACCACAATTGCCACCCGGCAGGCCAACTCACTCGGCGGCAGTCTGTTCCGCAACGTGCCGCCGGGAAGCGGCTACCGCGTGCAGGCCTCCGACGGGACGGAATCGGACCCCCTGACGGTGCTCACGACCCAGTCGGCTCCGCCGAGCCCGGACGTCTACAACCAGACGATCCCCCCGGACGGTTACGGCTACCTGACCGCCCGCGATGGCACCAAGCTCGCCATCTATGTGCACCCGCCGCAGGACGCGGCGAAGGCGTTGCCCGGGGTTCAGCCACCGCCGGTCCCCGCAGGGCCCACTCCCACCTTGATCGAGTACTCCGGCTACGGCTACGCCGACCCGGCGGGCCCTCAGAGCGGCATCTCGATCCTGGCCAACCTGATGGGCTTCACGGTGGTCGACGTCAACATGCGCGGCACCGGGTGTTCGGGCGGCGCGTTCGACTTCTTCGAGCCGCTCCAGAACCTCGACGGCTACGACGTGATCGAGACGATCGCGCGGCAGCCATGGGTTCTCCACAACAAGGTCGGGATGATGGGGATCTCCTACGGCGGCATCAGCCAGCTGTTCACCGCCCAGACGCGGCCGCCGAGCCTGGCGGGCATCTCGCCGTTGTCGGTGATCGACTCGACGCAGACGACGCTCTATCCGGGCGGGATCCTGAACACGGGGTTCGCCGTCCCCTGGGCGCTGGAGCGGGTCCATGACGCCGAGCCGGCGTCACCCAACGGAGGGCAGAGCTGGGCCTATCAGCGCATCCAGGAGGGGGACGACACGTGCGAGGCGAACCAGGTCCTCCATCCGGAGGCGGCGGACCTGATGGCCAAGATCCGCGCCAACGACCACTACGTGCCCGAGGTCGCCGACCCACTGGCACCGGTGACGTTCGTCGACAAGATCAACGTGCCGACTTTCATGGCCTGCCAGTGGACCGACGAGCAGACCGGCGGCCACTGTCCGACCCTGGCCGACCGCTTCTCCGGAACGCAACGGAAGTGGTTCACGTTCACCACCGGCACACACGTCGATTCGCTTGACCCGGAGACCTTCAACCGCTGGTGCGACTTCCTGGCGCTCTACGTGGCCAAACAGGCGCCGATCCAGAACTGCGCGGCGACCCACGCCGCGGCGCCGGCGATCTACCAGGCGGCGATGGGCATACCGGGCGTGACGCTGCCGCCCGACCCGATCCAGCTGCAGCCCACCTACGAAGGGGCGCTGGCGGCGTTCGAGCAGCTGCCGTCGGTCCGAATCCTCTTCGACAACGGTGCCGGCGGCACGCAGCCCGGTCACCCGGTCCCCGGCTTCGAGCGGTCGTGGCCGAGCTTCCCGATTCCCGGCACCACCGCCCGGTCCTTGTTCTTCGCGCACGACGGCGCGCTTCGCGATCGTACGCCCGGCCGGCCGGGGGCAGATTCGTTCACCTGGGACGCTGATGCCCGCCCGCTGACGAACTTCCACGGCGACACCGGGGCGGGCTCCGGCGGCCTGTGGACAGCGAGCCCCGACTACGAGTGGACTCAGAACCCGCCGGGCAGCGCCGTGTCGTACCTGACGAGTCCGCTGAGCGGCAACACCACGGTGATCGGCGCCGGCGCCGTGCAGGCCTGGGTCCGCTCGTCGGCGCCGAACGTCGACCTCCAGGCGACGATCACCGAGGTCAGGCCCGACGGCAAAGAGACGTATGTGCAGAGCGGCTGGGTGCGAGGCAACAAGCGCAAACTCGATCCCGACAGGAGCACGCTGCTCGAGCCGGTCCTGAGCCTCAGGGAATCCGACGTATCGCCGATGCCGCCCGACCAGTACGTGGAGGTCACCATCCCCCTCTACTACGAGGGGCACGCCTACCGCGCCGGCTCGCGCATCCGGGTCACGATCAGCGCCCCGAACGGCGACCAACCCATCTGGTCGTTCAGCGAGACCGAGCCGAACGGCACCGCGACGGTCTCGATCGCATACTCCCGGCAGATGCCATCCAGGCTGCTGCTGCCCGTGGTGCCGGGCGTGGACGTTCCGACCGGTCTCCCGCCGTGCCCGGGCCTCAGGGGCCAGCCGTGCCGGGAGTACTGACGCCCGTGTTCACTCGCGTCATCGCCCTTGGAGTGTCGTGTGTTTGGCGGCCGGCCGACCGGGGCACGGTTCAACGGGGGTACACGAGGGAGTGAGTTTGCGGGGTATCGGCTGGCGCGTCGGCTTCTGGGCCGCGGTTGTCTTGGCGCTTCCGGGCGCTGCGCTTGCGCATCTCGAGCGGCCTTCCTACTGGCCGGACCCGGCGCCCGACACCTCGGTCAGTCCGCCGGCCGGTGGTGAAGTCCCCACGGCGCGGTCGCTCGACTCCGCGGTCACCGGCGAGGGGCCTGGAGACGTCCGGGTGGTCTGCCAGGGGGACGAATCGCTGGATCGCGCGATGACATCGATCGCACAGGCGCGGGCAAGGGGCTTCAAGATCCGTCCGAGCCAGCCGACGATCCGCTACACGGCCGCCGAGGCGAGCCGCATGCGTGAGATCAACCGTGCGTTGGCCCGTCAATGCGCGTACAGCTCGATCCAGGCGGCGATCAACGACTCCGGCAACAACGACCGCGTGGTCATCATGCCGGGCGTCTACACGGAGCCGCTTTCTCGCAGCCAGCCCGAGAACGATCCCCGCTGTAATCCGGAGCTGCTCCAGCAGGACGCGAGCGGTGACTACGCGCCGAGCTACGAGTACCAGGTCACCTGCCCCAACGACCAGAACCTCGTCTACGTGCAGGGCCGAGCGCTCGCGGGCCCGCCGCTCGACGTGCCGCGCGAGGACCGGCAGGGCATACCCGAGCAGGAGCTCGGGCCGTGCGTGCGCTGCAACCTCCAGATCGAGGGCAGCGGGCCGAAGCCGACCGACGTGATCATCGACGCCGGTGAGGGGTACCTAGGGGACGGCCCCGAGGCCAAGCCGACCGGTCACGCGAAGCACGTGGTGCTGCGAGTAGATCGCGCCGACGGCTTCGTCGGCCGGAACTTCCTGATGCGCGGCGGTCTCGAGTTCGGCTTCTACACCGAGGAGACCGACGGCGTGCTGCTCGACCGGACGAAGTTCTACTGGAACGCCGACTACGGGCACCTGAGCTTCACCAGCGACCACCACCTGGTCAAGAACTGCGACGGCTTCGGTGCGGGAGACGCGGCCATCTATCCGGGCGCGGCGCCCGAAACCGGCTCGCAGGCGACCGACTTCTACCCCGATGCGCCGCGTCACAACACGGTGATCCGCGACTGCGACATGCGCAACTCGGCGCTTGGCTACTCCGGTTCGATGGGCAACGCGGTGCGGATTACGGAGAACCACATCTACGGCAACACCACCGGGATCGCGAGTGACACGCTGTCATCCGCCGGGCACCCGGGCTTCCCTGCGGACAGCGCGCGGATCGACAACAACCTGATCTACTCGAACAACTTCGACGTCTACGACCCGGCCTCGCCGGTCGATCCGCTCGTCACGGTGCCGATCGGTACGGGGATCATCTACGCAGGCATGAACGACGCCAGGGTCCACGACAACTGGATCTTCGACAACTGGCGCGACGGGGCGATGCTGTTCGCGGTGCCCGACGCGCTGACTACCTTCGGCGGGGCCGAGGGCGAGATCTATCCGGGCGTCTCGTGCCTAGGCGCGCCCGAGAACGGCATCTCCACGTCCTGCGGCAACCACTACTTCAACAACCACGTCGGGCAGGTGCCACCCGGGTTCGAGTTCCCCGCCACGCTGGACGAGTTCGGCGTGCCACATGGAGACGTCGGCCAGGAGACGCTTCCCAACGGCAACGACTTCTGGTGGGACGAGTTCCTCTCGAACCGCTGGAATTGCTGGTTCGGCAACAGCGGGCCCGACGGGACGGCCGGCAGCGTCACGGGGTCGGGCGACGCCGGCCGAACGCCCGGCGTCCCGCCCAACCCGATACCCGACTGCGCGGGCGGTACCAATCAGGACCTCAGCATCGGCACCGGCGACGCCGCCAAGGAGGCCTATCTGATCGACTGCTCCGAGGGACCGGATCAGGACACCGGGCCGCTCGACTGCGACTGGTGGACTCCTCCGCCACAGCCCGGCAGCGCGGAAGCCACTAGGCAACGCGCCGAGTTCGCGGCCGCGGCACGCATCTTCAACGGCACCCCGGAGGCAGATCGGCTGCGCTGGCGCATGGAAGAGCTGGCCGCGAATGGCGGCCGCTAGGCGAGGGGGGCACCGAGCACCGGTCGCGCGTGTGCGCCGGGCGCCGATCGCGGCCGCCCTGGTTGCGGCGGCTTTCTTCGCCGGCTGCGGCGACGGGGGAACTCCTTCGGCCGAGTCGGCGAAGCCCGTGGGTAACCCGAGCGCGGGCTCCGTCGTGCAGTTCGCCGACTGCGGCGACTGGCGCCGGGGCAGCACCGCCGAGCGCTTCGCGACGATCAAGGAGCTTCGCGGCCAGCTGACGCCGCAGACATCCCCGACGGCAGCGTCGCCGCTTGCCGACGAGCGCGCCTATGAGATCCTCGACCGAGCCTGCAAGTTCGAGACCGCAGAGAGCCTGCGGCTCTACAAGCTGTATGTGAGGGCCCAGGGCTTCGCGCCGCTGAGCGAGTAGAGACCGGGCCCTAGCCCGGACGCCAGCGGCTCGCCCACGAGCGGATCAGCTTGAGCACCTCATCGCGCTTCTGCTCCATGTGCTCTCGGGAGACCAACTCCGGCCCGTCGATGCCGGGACACGCGGAGTTAGGGATGCTCGCTTCCCGTATGGACGAGCAGGAGCTGCGCCGGACCCGCCGCCTCTGACGCCTTCGCGCGGTCGGTCCGCGCGCGGGCAGGGTGACCCGCGGCGCGTGGTCTAACTGGCGGCCGGCCGACCACAGATCTAGTGTCAGGGTCGTGAAGGACAAGCCGCGCAGTCCGGTTTCGTTGCTGGAGGTAGCGCACGAGGGCGGAGTGGCGTCGGTCTGCCGCGACGCGGACGACGGGTCGCTGTGGCTGACGGCTGAGCTCGGCTCGGATGAGTGGTGGGAGCTTGAGGGTTACGAGATCGCCGACGAGGACAGCGATAGCGTGCGCGCCTTCGCTGGTCGCCTGCCGCCAAGGGCAGCCGGTGCAGAGCTCCGCGATGCCCGCGACGCGGTCCACCAGGCGACGATCGGAAAAGGTGTGTGGCTGGTCGTGGTTCCACGGAGCGTCCCCGTCGAGCCGGCGGCGGTGCTGTTCCGCGATGCAGATGGCGCCGTGGTGGCGTCGCCTCAGCCGGCGAGGGCGCATGCCGAGCCGATCCCCGACGCCGATGTCCCGTGTCCGGCATGCCAGGGTCCGCAGTGGAACCTCGTGACGCGACCTGAGCGCGAGAGCTGTCAGCCCGAGCGGATGATCGTCTGCCGGCGTTGCGGACATGAGGCGCTCGCCTATTTCGGCCCGAGGCCGCCGAAGCCGGAGATCCCGCCCGAATTGGAGGAGCCGCTGCAGAAGGCGGGGCGTTTCCTCGGCGGCATCGCGGAGTTCGCTCTCGGCAAGTGGCAGGACTACGCGCTCGAAATCGAATTTCCGGTCTACGGGCTCGGTCCCTCCTGGACGGGGACGCGCTCGCTGGCGAGGTTCGCAACCTCCGGGTTGGGGCGCGCCTACGCGGTCGAGTTGCTGCACGGGGACGCTGAGGCGCTGACCGCTCCGATGGTGCTGGTCGAGACGATGCGCGAGGAAGATGAGCGCCTGACAGTCGACGAACTCGCCGTTGCAATGCTGGGGCGGGGACTCGAGACGCTCGACACTGGCTCAGACGAGGAGCCGCTGCCGAGCGCGCTGTCGGATCCCGCCCGTCAGCTGATCGAACACCTGCGGGAGCTGAGCGGCGCGAACGACGCGACCCGGAGCGCCGCCGCCGCGGATTGGCGGAAGGCGACCATCAACGTCGACGACACGAGCGTCGAGTTCATCGTCGCCGAGGCCGAGGGCTTCTCGGCGGCAGCCGCCGTGGTCGGCGGACTCGATATCAGCCTGCTCGCCAAGGACGTGACCATCGACGACCTCGAGCTGCGCAAGGTCGAGCTCTCCGACTACAGGCGCGACACAGGCCCGGCTGGGGCGTAGGCGTTGCACCTGTCCGCTCACTTCGCGGAGCAGCGATGGCTGCCCGGCGCTGACTGTCGCTTCGCGCGAGCTGGAGTAGCGGCCGCTAGAGAAACCCAGCTGGGCGGGTGCGGTGGGCGCGGCGCGCGCTCACGGATCGGCGCCCGGCGGGCTGCCACACCAGACGCCGCCGCAAGCCGCAGCAGACGAGCCAGCAGAGGAGGAGGGCGATCCACGCCGCCGCCGCGGCGAGGACAAGCACTGCCACCACGGCGACCAGAGCGACGGCCACGGTGACGGCGACGAGGAGCCCGGCACCGAGCAGGGCAGAACGGGCAGCCGGGTTGGTCCCCCGACCCGCGCGTCGCAAGAGGACGCCGCCGTCGCCCGGAAGATCGGCGAGCAACTCCGCAAGGTCGCCGTAGGTACGGGCGCGCAGCGCTCGCTCTACCCGCTGCTCAAGCTCCTCCGGCACCAGCCCGCCGTCGCCGGCCGCCTCGCGCAGTCGGTCGACGACCGCGTCTCGATCGGTATCCGACTCCCTCAGCGAGTGGTGCCTACTCATCGCTCGCCCGAACGGTAGCTCAGTCCTCCAGCCATCCCCACCGGTCGTAGACCGCTTCGCCGCCGTGCAGCGTCAGCAGTGAGCGGATCTCACTGATCCGGTCACGCCGAACGCTCAGGTACGGCTTGTCGAGGACGGCCAGGTCGGCGAGCTTGCCGGGCTCCAGGGAACCGCGATCGTCGTCGTCGAAGGCGAGCCACGCGGAGCCCCGCGTGTACGCCCGCAGCGCCTCCAGTCGGGTCAGCCGCTGGTCCGGCGGTCGCACCACCGCATCGCCGAGCGACGCCCCGGTGACATGGAACTCCAGCGCCGGCCAGACGCGGTAGTCGCCGACCCGCGTCGCGTCGGTGCCGCCGGCGACCACCAGCCCCTCGTCGAGCGCGATTCGGGCCGCCGAGCGCTGAGCGACCTCCGGTCCGTTGGCCGCGAGGATGTCCGGGCCCTCGAAGAACGGGCCCATCTGAACCGAGAAGGCCATGCCGAGCGACTTCATTCGGGCGATCGTGTCGGGCGAGCCCGTGTTGAGGTGGGCCATCGCCCAACGCAGCTCACCGATCGGATGGACCTGGTTGACCCGCTCGAAGACGTCCAGGATCTGTGACGCGGCGTCGTCGGTGTAGGCGTGGATCTCCAGCGGGATGCGCCGCGACGCGGCGAGGGTTGCCACCTCCTCCAGCTCGGCGAGCGCCTCGGGCGTGGCCTGGAAGCCTGGAGCGTGCCTCACTCCGTCGTTGACACCGAAAACGGCGACCTCCCCGAGTCCGAGGAAGGGGGTCGGCCCGCCGCGCTCCCTCGGCGCCCTGAAGGCCATGAGCGACTCGAAGAACGCCGATTCGTTGCCCGGCGCCTGGGCCGGGACGCGGAAGCCGGCGCGCAATGTCAGCCTGCCCTCATCGGCCAGCGCGAACAGCGGCTCGTAGCTGGCCGCCGGCCCCGCGCTGTCGTCGATGAACCCGGTCACACCCGACGCGTTGAGCGCGCTGAAGTAGTTCTCGAGGCTGTCCTTGCGCTCCTCGAAGGAGGCGGGCAGGATGGTCGCCACCAGGGCGTTGAAGGGACCGATCCCGCCGAGGAGCCGCCCGGTGGCCTGGCCGTTCGCATCGCGCTCGACCGTGAGCCCGGGAACGGGCGGAGTCTGGGATTCGTTGAGGCCGAGCGCCTCGATGCCCGCCCGGTTTACGAGGGCGTAGTCGTACAGGTACTGCACGAGAACGGGGTTGATGGGCGACGCCTCGGTCAGGTCGGCGACCGTCGGCGCTCTCCTCTCCCTGAACTGGTTCGGGTGCCATGAGCCGACGACGGCCACCCACTCCTCCGGCTCGCGCTCGCCGGCCGCCCGGCTCACCCTGGCCAGCGCCTCCTCCAGTGAGCCGACGCCGAGCCAGTAGGTCTCCTGATCGAAAGTCTGCCCGCCCCGGATGGCGTGCGTGTGCCCGTCGACCAGCCCCGGGATCACCGTGCGACCGCGCAGGTTGACGGTGCGGGTGTCGGGTCCGGCGAGCCGGGCGACGGCGCGGCTCGACCCGACCCCGGTGATCTGGTCGTCGGTGATCGCAACGGCCCGGGCACGCGGGCGTTCGTCGTCCATTGTGAGGACGACCCCGTTGAGGAGGATCAGGTCCGGCGCCGCGGCGCCGTTTCCGCCGAGGAACCCGAAGCCGCTGCCGCTCCCGGCGAGGATGAGCCCGCCGGCCAGGAGCGCGCCCAGCACGGCCATGCCGCGCCGCCACCGAGGGGTCTTCACGAACCGCCGGGCCGATCTCATGGCGCTGCCCCTCTCCTTGACCCGCCCGGACCACGCGGGTCGTCGCGTTCCTTGCGCAGCATACGTTTGCAGTAAACCGCCCGCAGTGTCGCCACCCTCGCGTCAGGAGGAAGTCGGCGTCGATGCGGGCCATCCAGGCACCTACGCCGTCCGTCGTCCCAGGAGGCGTAGAGCGAGTTGGTGGCGTACACGCGGCGGCCGTCGCGGCTCGTGCGCGCGAAGGACCCGTCGGGAAGCCGGCGCGCTGCCCGACCGGAGACGGTTGTGGACGAAGCGGGTCACGTCGGTCAGGTGCCGAAGCTCAGCCGAACCCGTGTCGGGCGACGTTGAACCGAATCCGTGCGGAGTCGGGATAGGCTCGACCTGCGTGAGCGTTCACAAGCATTGCGACACGTCCGTTTCGACGGTCGGTGACCCGGTCTGACCAGATCCCCGAGAACGGACATCGTCTGGCGCGCCCACGATGCGTTGAATCGCGGCGACGCCGAGGGGCTCGCCGCGCTGTGTGCGCCGGACTTCCGCCTCGACATGTCCGATCGCGTCTTCAACCCCGAGGTGTACTCCGGCCACGACGGCATACGGCGTTTCATGGCCGAGGTCCACGAGGTGTGGGCGACCTTCACGTGGGAGCCGACCGAAGTGACGGAGACCGACGATGTCGTCCTGGTCTTGGTGCACTCGGTCGGGCACGGTCGCGAGAGCGGCCTGGCGATCGATCGTCACAGCGCCATGCTCTGGCGTATCCCGGAGCAAACGCTGCTCGCACTGACCTTCTACCGCGATCCGTCGGCCGCCCGGAGGGCCGCGGACACCAATTCCGGCTGACTCGCGACCAGCGAGTGCCTCCGCCCCGCATCGTGCGTTCCCGTGGCGCAAGATCGTCGCTCGGGCGCCGGTCTGCGTGTAGGCCGGCGAACGGGGCGCGGAAGCGGGATCCGTCCGGAGGCGCCTCTAGGCCCGCGCCGGCAGCTCGCCGCCGCGCTC
>OCZV010000628.1_pt1 | contig 12724 bp, 19 predicted proteins | sample 1539051 | NCBI WGS metagenome assembly OCZV01 (sample SAMEA3113581, study PRJEB22503) | soil metagenome
GGTCCTCCTTGGACTCGAAGTGGCCGTAGAAGCCGCCATGGGTGAGGCCGGCGGCCTTCATCAGGTTCGCGACGCCGATGCCGTCGAAGCCCCGCTCGCGAAACAGCCGGCCGGCGGCGTCGATGATGCGGTCCCGGTTCTCGGCGGCCCGCTCCCTGCTCACTCTCATCGCTCTCTTCCTGGTCCGAGAAAACGCTTGACTCTTTATATGATGTTCGACATCTATCGTCAAGAATGATGATGACCGTCATGTAACGAGGCAGGCTCCGATCTGGGCTGGCCGACATCCAGGAGGTTCGCTGTGCGCTACAAGGTCTTCGGCCGGCATACCGGCCTGCGCGTATCCGAGCTCGTGCTGGGAACCGGGGTGTTCGGCACGAGATGGGGGCACGGCTCCGACCCCGACGAGGCGCGCCGCATCCTCGATGCCTATGCCGAGGCTGGCGGCAACTTCATCGACACAGCCGACACCTACCAGTTCGGCGAGTCGGAGGAGTTGCTTGGGCAGTTCCTGCAAGGCCGGCGCGACGATTTCGTTCTCGCGACCAAGTTCACCCAGGGCGCAACGCCAGACAGCGGCTTCCTGGTCACCGGCAACAGCCGCAAGGCCATGGTCGCCTCCCTCGAGGCCAGCCTGAGGCGGCTGCGGACCGACCGCATCGACCTCTATTGGGTGCACTACGCCGACGGCGTGACGCCGGTCGAGGAGATCGTGCGCGGCTTCGACGACCTGGTGCGGGCCGGCAAGATCCTCTATCCGGGGCTTTCCGACTTCCCGGCCTGGCGGGTCGCGCGGGCGGCGACCATCGCGGAGCTGCGCGGCTTCGCGCCAATCGCCGGGCTCCAGGTCGAGCACAGCCTGGTCGAGCGCACGACGGAGCAGGACCTGCTGCCGATGGGCCGAGCGCTCGGACTTGGCATCGTCGCGTGGTCGCCGCTGGGCGGCGGCATGCTCACCGGCAAGTACCGCCGCGGCGAGACCGGCCGCGCCGAGGGTCTTGGCGGCCGCGTGTTCCAGCCCGAGAACAGCCCGCAGCGCACGACGATCCTCGATACGGTGATCGCGGTCGCCGAGGAGACCGGCGCGACGCCGGGCCAGGTCGCGATCGCCTGGGTGGCTTCGAAGGGCCCGTTTCCGATCATCGGCCCGCGCACCGTCGAGCAGCTCGACGACAATCTGGGCGCCGCGCAGCTGAAGCTCACGTCCGAGCAGATCGCGCGTCTCGACGAGGCGAGCGTGATCCCGCCGGTGTTTCCCTACACGGTGATCGAGGGGCGGGAATACCGGCAGCGCGCGACGGGCGGCAAGCTCGATCAGCTCGATCTCCCGGCCGTACCGGTCGCCTGATGGGCGCGACGAAGCGCCAGCAAGAGTGCGACGAAGCAAACCGGAGGAACAGTTCATGCGTACGTTGATCGCCGCCACTGCGCTGGGAACGGTCCTGGCGTGCCCTCCGGCTTTTGCCCAGGGTGTGGGTTTCTGTGACCCGCGGCACTCGCTCAAGACGTGGGTCGAGAGCGCGCCCAGCGGGGTCAAGATCGACAAGCTCTCCAGGGCGGGGACGGAGGCGGTGATGGAGGTCATCAAGGAGCCGATATCACCGCTCTTTGCCAATACGGTCGGCGCTGTTCTGATCGTCGTCGAGGGCTCTCCAGTCGGCGTCGTGGCCTTCTATGACGACCGTGGGTGCATCGTAGACACGCTCCATGCTAACGCCGCCGACATTCTGCTGCGGATCGGCGATGCCGCGGGGGAAGCCAGCTCACCGGCCGCCGATGCCGGCCCGGCCCGCGCGCCCGTGGTTTTCGCGCAGTCCGCGTCGCTGGGGAGACCGGCGCGACGCCGGGCCAGGGCGGGAATACCGGCAGCGCGCGACCGGCGGCAAGCTCGATCAGCTCATCCGCCCTTCGTACCGGTCGCGTGACGGCATCGAAGGAGCAGCCCATGTCCGCTTCCGATCTGACCGCGATCGTGCCCGCTGTGCGAATCGCCTTCGGGCGCTTTCGGGGCTGAGAGACATCGCCGATGATTTCGTCATCCCTGGCCGCTGCGCTCGGCCGCCACGACATCCACTACGGCTGGGTCGTCGCCGCCGTCACCTTCCTCACCATGCTGGTGACGGCCGGCGCGGTGGGGGCGCCCGGCGTGTTCATCGTGCCCCTCCAGGAGGAGTTCGGTTGGCAGACCGCCGAGATCTCCTCGGCGCTGGCGATCCGGCTCGCGCTGTTCGGCCTGCTCGGTCCGTTCGCGGCCGCTTTCATGAACCGCTTCGGCGTGCGCCGGATGGTGCTGATCGCGCTCGCCATCATCGCGGCCGGCCTCCTCGCCTCGCTCGCGATGACGCGGGTCTGGCAGCTCATCCTTCTCTGGGGCGTGGTCGTCGGCATCGGGACGGGGCTGACCGCGCTGGTGCTCGGCGCGACGGTCGCGACGCGCTGGTTCTCCGCGCGCCGGGGGCTGGTGGTCGGCATGCTCATGGCGAGCTCCGCGACCGGACAGCTGCTCTTCCTGCCGCTCCTGGCGAGCCTGACCGATCGGTTCGGCTGGCGCATCGCGCTCGGCTTCGTCTGCGTGATGCTGCTGGTCGCGGTCGTCGCCGTGGGCGCGCTGATGCGAGATCGCCCGGCCGACCTCAAACTGCCCGCTTACGGCGATCAGGGCGTGGTGCCGGCACCGGCGATCACCGGCGGCTTCTCGGCGCTCCTCCTGTCGCCCCTCGTCATCCTCCGGGATGCGGCCCGCACCGGCGTCTTCTGGGTGCTGTTCGGCACCTTCTTCATCTGCGGCGCCAGCACCAACGGCCTGATCCAGACGCACTTCATCGCGCTCTGCGGCGACTTCGGCCTGGCGGCGGTCGGCGCGGCGGGCGTGCTGGCGCTGATGGGCGTCTTCGATCTCTTCGGCACGGTCGGCTCGGGCTGGCTCTCGGACCGCTACGACAGCCGCTGGCTGCTGTTCTGGTACTATGGCCTCCGAGGCCTGTCCCTGCTCTATCTGCCGTTCACCGGTTTCTCGTTCTATGGTCTGTCGCTGTTCGCCGTGTTCTACGGTCTCGATTGGCTGGCGACCGTACCGCCAACCGTGAAGCTCACCGCCGAGCGCTTCGGCCGTGAACGCACGAACGTCGTCTTCGGCTGGATCTTCGCCGGCCACCAGCTCGGCGCGGCATCCGCCGCGTATGGCGCCGGACTGACGCGGACGGAGTTCGCGACCTATTTGCCGGCGTTCTTTGCGGCCGGCCTTCTCTGCCTGCTAGCGGCGCTGCTGGCGCTGAGCCTCACCAAGCCCGAGAGCTCGGCGAAGCTCGCGCCGGCCCGACCGGCCGCGGCGCCCGGCCAGGCATGACCGAACAATGCGTTCCCGCGCTGCCGTGCGACGGCAGCCTGCCTGTAGCGAGGGAGATACGGACGTGAACAATCAAGATCCTCATCGCGAGTGCGGGCTTGTGCCGCCGGAGCTCGCCGGTCGGATGTCGGGGGTCGAACTCCTGTAGGCCTTCGCGACGGCACCCATCCGGCTTCACCCTTCAGCGAGGATAGTCCGATGACGTTCAAGGTGTTGCTCGCAGCAAAGACAGATGAAAAGATCTCGACCAGCGTGGTCGAAATGACTGAGCAGGATCTCATGCCTGGAGACGTAGCGATCGCGGTCGACTACTCGACTGTGAACTACAAGGATGCGCTCGCCATTACCGGGCGCGCGGACGTCATTCGCCAGTTTCCCTTGATCCCGGGCATCGATTTGGCTGGCACGGTCGAGGCATCCACGTATCCCGGCATCGCTGTCGGAGACCGGGTTGTCGCCAACAGCTGGGGGCTGAGCCAGACGCATCACGGCGGATATGCGCAGAAGGCGCGACTGAAAGGCGAGTGGCTGGTCAAGATTCCGGCGCCCTTTTCGACAAAGGACGCCATGGCCATCGGCACTGCCGGTTACACGGCGATGCTGTCCGTGCTGGCCCTCGAGCACGGCGGCCTCACACCGCAGCGCGGCGACATTCTCGTCACCGGCGCCAATGGCGGCGTTGGCTCCATCGCGATCGCGATCCTGTCGGGCCTCGGTTATCGCGTCGTCGCCTCGACGGGACGTCTCGAGGAAGGCGACTATCTGCGCAGCCTCGGCGCGGCGGACATCATCGACCGCCGCACGCTTTCGGAGCCGGGAGCACCAATCGCGGCCGAGAGATGGGCTGGCGCAGTGGATTCCGTTGGCAGTCATACGCTGGCGAACGTGTTGGCGCAGACACAGTATCGCGGCGTGGTCACAGCCTGCGGCCTGGCCCAGGGCCTGGATCTTCCTGGATCGATGCTGCCTTTCATCCTGCGCAACGTCACCCTTGCCGGCATCGACTCGGTGAACGCCCCGCAGGAGGCTCGCATCGAGGCTTGGTCCCGTCTCGCTCGCGACCTGGACCTCAGCAAGCTCGCCCGGACGACGCAGGTGGTCCGCCTTGCAGAGGTTCCCGATGTCGTGGGCCGGATGTTCGAGGGGAAAGTCCAGGGCCGCACAGTCGTCGACGTCAACGCGTAGCCCCGTTGCGATTCGTTCCACTCAACGGGGCGTAACTAATTCAATCCCGCGGAGATCCCAGAGACCGCTGGATGCCTCAGGCTTAAGCGCCGGGGGGACTCTCGTTGAAGCGCAAATCACTGGAGGGAAATCATGAGCCTAGCCCGCCTGATTGTCGCCAGCCGGCGTCTGTTTCTCCGCAACGGCGGCACCGCCGTCCTGTCGGGCGCCGCGGTCGCCCTGCTCGCCGGTCGCGAAGCCCTCGCCCAATCAGCGACCATGTCACAAGCCAATCTGCATGACTCCGCCCCAACTCAATTTCGAGCGGTCGGCGATGTCCGGCTCGCCTACCGTCAATTCGGGAAGGAGGGTGCGCCGCCACTGGTCTGCCTTCAGCACTTCACAGGCAGGATGGACAACTGGGATCCCATCCACACCAACCGGCTCGCCCAAGACCGTCCCGTGGTGCTCGTGGACTATAGGGGCGTAGGCCGCTCGAGCGACGAGACGCCGGACTCGATGCAGGGCATGGGGCGCGACATCATCGCCTTCATCGGTGCTCTTGGCGCCAAGCAAGTGGATATCTTCGGGTTCTCGATCGGAGGAATGGTCGCTCAGCAGATCGCCCTGGATGCCCCCGAGCTTGTCAGGCGACTTATTCTCGCAGGCACCGGTCCGTCGGGTGGCGAGGGCATGGCTGCATTCTCGCCGCAGGTGCAGGAGATCCTTAATCGGCCGAACAGCACGGCAGCCGAACGGATGCTGGAGCTGTTCTTCTCACCGACCGTCACAAGCCAGGCCGCGGGCAAGGCGTGGCTTTCGCGCATCGCAGCGCGGCAGGCGGATCGCGAACCGGCTGCATCGCCCCAGGTCGCCGCCGCCCAGCTGGCCGCGCTGAAGGAATGGGGTCAGGTAACCGGCGAACGCTACGGCTCGTTGAAGAACATCCCGCACCGGACTCTCGTGGTGAACGGTCGTGACGACATCATGGTCCCAACCGTGAATTCGTTCATCCTTCAGCAGAAGCTTCCCGATGCCCGGCTCATTCTCTTCCCGGATTCCGGGCATGGCTCGCATTTCCAGTTTCCAGAAGAGTTTGCTGAAGCAGCCGCCCGATTCCTCGCCGCTGAGTGACAGCTGAGCCACTGCCAGCGAGGCAGCCCGGTCACCAGCATACGGAGCGCAAGATGACGCAACCCACCACGAACAGCATAGAGCGACTGACACCCAAGATCTGCAAGATCACATTCTCGAGTCCGCCTGCCAATTTGATCGCCCCCGAGACCGTCTCTCGGCTTCCGCGCTGCCGTGCGACGGCAGCTTTGCCCGTAGCGAGGGATAGGCTGACGTGAACAATCCAAATCCTCATCGCGAGTTCGGGCTTGTGTCGCCGGAGGTCGCCGGTCGCGTGTCGGGGGTTGAATTCCTGCAGAGCCTTCTCGACGCCACCTATCCGGCCCCGCCCTTCAGTGAGGTCGCCGAGGTCTGGCCGATCTCGGTCGAGGTCGGCCGCGTGGTGTTCGAGGCGTCGCCCTCGGCCCGCTTCTACAATCCCATGGGGTTGGTCCATGGCGGCTGGCTCGCGCTTCTCCTCGACACCGCCATGGGTTGCGCGGTGCATTCGACCCTCGAGCCCGGGCAGATCTACACGACGGTCGAAATGAAGACGGCCTTCGTCAGGCCGGTCCGCGAGACCACGGGCAAGCTGCGCTGTGAAGGGGTGCTGCTGCACGCGGGCAGTCGGATCGCCAGCTCAGAAGGCAAAGTCTTCGATGGCGCAGGCCGCCTCGTCGCGCACGGCTCCGAGACCTGTCTGATCTCCACCATCAGAGCCGGGACGGCATGAGCCCGATGACCCGACCGCTCATACCATTGGCGCCCGACTTCCCTAGTTGAAGACCGTCCTGCAGGCCAGGCACCGACGGGCTTAGCCCTGCATCAGCTGGGAAGCGCGAAAGCAGGCTCATGATTCTCTAGGCAACACCCACCAAAATTAGTGTGGTTCGTAAGTCATTGAAACTACGCCGGAGAGGGTTCGACCACAGTTCCTGTCCCTCGACCGAGAAGCCGGATCAAACCACTTAGGCCTGATCGCCCCGCGTCAGCCAGAAGGCCAAGACCCACAGCCGCCACAGCAGGTACGCGGGCGCAAGCACCGCGAAGTAGCGGGTCAAGTAATATTAGGTCATACCCCCCCTCGATCAGGTCCCCGGAAGGGGCTCCCCACTGAGGCTCTTCATGCCCCTGCGCGCTGGAAGGCGCACAGTCAGCCCTTAGCCGGCAACTAGAGAATGCCCGGGAAGCGTCGGTTTACTGCGCGGAGAGTCGGAATGTCAACGCAGGCGATCGCTCACCAAGTATCGGTTCAGTTCATCGCGCGCCGCTTCTAAGCCTTGAATTAAGCCGCGGTATTCATTGGCTGCTTTACTTACCAAATCTAGTTCTTCGGGAGAGGCCGGGGGTGGATCCATCCCCGTTAGAACCTCCAGCAGGGATTTTCGAGATCCAAGAGAAGTTAACAACCTTTGGTAAGCTGGTTTGAGGACGAAATCACTTCGGTCCTTCTCAATCCTAGCAATTATGGCAAGCACCCGTTCCAGAACATTCGTCATTTGCTTCATCAATCCATACCAACTCGGATCGAGCGGGTCGCCTGGGGCAATGAGCCACGAGCCGCACGACCGATCTCTTTCTGATTGATCCTTTATTAGGTCGTGTCGAACGGAGTAAACATAATAGTCAAGATTTTCGGGTAGGCTCTTCTGATATGCTAGCAATTGAGATGCCAATGCACTTGTCTCAACGAGACTATTATAGGTTACACGCGCTTTAATGTTATCATATCCCTCAACTCCAGTAACCACCATATGACGAATACTATCTACAAGCGATTTTATGACATCGCCCGCATTGGCGAGCGCATCCACAAGATCAGCTAGGATGGCAAGGTTAGCAGGTGGCATAGAGGGGGCCTCCTGTGCCTGAGCACGAACGGGAGCAGGGTCGCAGAGCTAACCAGGTTCATTAGTACAATGTGGCGGCGCGAGGTCGGAAACCCGTGATCTCGGATTTACACTCCAGAGGTGCAGCAGGCAAGCTCTTTTGTATCGAAAGCAACCGCCCGCAGAACCGAACTCTAGGCTTGCGAACGGGGAGCAAACATTGGTGTACCGCGCTGCTCGCCCCGCTCGTGCCCGGCGGGCGAGGGCGTGGGTTGTCTTGGCGCTAGCAACGGGCCGCCCCACCAGACTTTGGCGGGCGCTAGCGCGACGTGCTCGCCGCGGCTATATTACACTCATGCGCCGGAAAAGCCTGAAAGAACTGCAAGCTGCGCTGCGGGCAGCCGAGGCCGAGCTGGAGTCGGCCACCAAGCGCAGCGAGGTCGACGCCGCCGCCAAGAAGGTGATGCGGGCCAAAGAGGCGTTGAAGACGGCCGAGGAGGACCATGCGCCGCGTGCTGACGCCGGATGACTGCCTCGACTTGCTGCTGAGAAGCTTGGGCGTATGCGCGCGGCTCAAGAGGGTCACGCCATGAGCAGGCTATGGCATCTGCTGCTCATCGCCGCGATCGTGGCCGCGGTATATGCCGGCGTGCAACTCCACCTGCCGGCGCTGCTCTATTCACTCAAGGAAGCGCTGCTCGCGGGCGCGATCGTCATGGCGATCGGCACCCTGCTCATCGCCGCGACCCGCGACAGCTAAACCCGAAGGGAAGGAGAACCGATGACCAAGACCCTGCTCGCCACCGCGGCGATGGCGCTGGCGCTGGCGGTGCCAGCATACGCGAGCGATAACGTGCAGCACGACCTGCTCATGCGCAAGAGCCCGGCCGAGCAGAATGCAATTCTCGCCATAGCCGCGGCCTCGGCGGGTTACGCGTGCAAAGTCCGGCGGCACACGTTCAAGGGCCTCTACAAGGGCGATGCTTATCACCTCGCGGAATGCACCAATGGCTCGGCCTATCTGATCACGCTGCCAGCCGATCCGAACGGCGAGGTGATAGTGCTGGACTGCGAGATAGCGGCCGCCGTGGGCGCCGATTGCTTCGCGGTCTGGGATTGACACCCCTGCCGCACCGTCGACTGACGCCGATTTCTGAGGAGAGGGATATGACCACTCGACCCGAGCTCCAGGCGCTGATCGCCGAGCATGACGTCGCTTTGCGCGCCGGCGCCAATGCGGAGGACGACGACGCTGCCGCCCATGCCCGCTTTCACAGGGCGCACGAGGCGCTCATGGAGGCACGGCCGACCGATCCGGCGGTGCTGGCGCTGCTCTTACGCTAGGTGATCGAGGAACAGAAGCACGGCGACAACCCGGACGATCAGGGCGTGCTCGAGCACGTCGCCGAGCAGCTCGAGGCGATGGCCGGGAGGGCGGAGGCATGACCAGGGCAACCATCGTCGCGCTGGCGCTGCTGCTGAGCGGCGCGGCGATGCAGGTGCGGCGCGCGGAGGTCGATGAGTGGGGCCAGTCCTGACATGGACTACCTGGCTCATCGCGTTGAGCTACTGAGCGACCCGACCGGGGTGCGCGAAACGCCCGGTCGGGTCTGACCACAACCACCTAGTAGGAGTAGGTGACCATGGCTGTACATCAGGATATTGCCGCAAGCGCGGCGCACAAGTCCCCGATCGACGCGACCATCACCGAGATCAGCATCCGGACGGACCCGGATGAGGACGCGCTCGCCATCAGCTTCCGCGTCACCGTGACCGTACCCGAACACGTCGCGCTCGCGCTGATGCTCAGGGCGATCGGCGCGCTGGCCCGCGGACGCGGCCTGGGGGACGCGACATGATGTGGCTGCAACCCCTCGAGACGGCCAAGCCCAAGCGGGCAACGCCGCTGCACCTGAAACTGCTGCGCGCAGTGTATTGGGCCGCCGTCATCGGCGCCGCACTCAAGCTAGGAGGATGGATATGAACGCGGAACACCGCGACCCACCGGGCGGCGGTGAGCCCCTGTCGCGCACAGAGGCTGTGGTGGTCTGGGCGCTCATAGTGCTGGCATTGATGGTTCAGGCTGCCGCCTTCATCGCGATCGGCGCTTGGCTGTTCTGACCGATCCCGACTCCGGAGGGGCGGGCTGCGGCTCGCCCCTTTTTGTTGCCCTGCTAGAAATCCGCTGGAAAGCGGATCCGGCCGGCCGGATCAATCTGCTAAGTAATTGATTTATCGGCGCGCCCGAGAGGATTCGAACCCCTAACCCCCAGAACCACAGTCTGCGGCTGGTAGGCCACGGTCTCCAGCGCCCGGATCAGCTGGATCGCCTCGTCGGGCGAGGCGGTGTACCCGACCACCATGTCGGCGCCGCTGCCTTTGATGGTGTTCGCGAGCGTGATCCAGTCGGCGAACCCCTCCTCGGGCCACTGCTGCTCGAGCACCACCTCGATGCCCGCCTCGGCGAACGCGCCGGGCGACAGGTCGATCTCCTTGTCGGTCCCGGCGATGGTCTGCTTCTTGCCGGTCAGGCCGGCGACCACCGCATTGGCGTAGAAGTCGTCGGCGTAGACGACGGCGGCCTTCTGCGGCATCTCCGCCGGATCGACCAGGTCCTGCATCAGGCCGAGGTAGCTTTGCCCGACGTACTCCGCGGCATTCGGCTGGAAATTGAAGATGTAGCCGTAGCCGCGCTCGTAGATCTGCAGCGCCACGCCCGGGTAGACCATCTTGTTCTGCTCGGCGATCGAGGTGGTCGGGAACGTCAGCCGGCTGGAGAAGGTGCCGAACAGCACGTCGACGTCGTCCTCGTTGATCAGCCGCTCGAACTGCGCCTGCGCGGTCTCGTTCGACGACTGGTTGTCGCTGATGACGATCTCGACCGGCTCGCCGAGCAGGCCGCCGGCCTGATTGATCAGGTCGACGCACAGCTCGTAGCCGTCCTTGTGCTTCTGGCCGTTGATCGCAAGGCCACCCGTGATCGGCAAGGAGGCGCCGATCTTGACCGGCTCGGCGAGCGCGGGCGCCGCGACCAGCGCGCCGCCGGCGAGCCCGAGCAGCAGCGGCTTGCATATGGACGTCATTGATCAGGCCTCCCTGTTGGCCGAACCATGCCCGAGCGCCGGCGCCAGCGTCAAGCTCCCGGAACGGATCACCCGCCGGGCACAGTCAAACGCGTCTCGACTGTCGTCGCCGCTGCCTCTGGGTGGGGAACTCCGGTCCGAAGCGCACTTCACACATGGTCACCGCGGTAACCGTCCCCCTGTCGCCGCGATGCGCAAGCTCCTCACCATCCTCAACGCCCGTCTTGACGACCAACCCGGTCACTCAGTCCACCAGGACCGACAACAGCACGCTTTCGATCATACTGCCGGTGTGGTCGTTGAAGCTGCCATTGGCGGCCTTGGCGAGCGCCTGGAAGTAGGGGCGCGCGCGCTGCCCGGCCGAGAGCGACGACGGCGTGGTGACGAACAGAGTGGAAACGGTGCGCAGCTCGTTCTGCTCGACGAAGTGTTGCACGCGCCAGAACGTCTCGTTCACGTACTCGGCATGGGCGGCGGCATCGCCGATCACCACCAGCACCTGCCTGGCGTCCGGGCGCCAGCGCATCAGCGTCGCCGCCTCCAGGCCGAGATGCACGTCCTCCTCCAGGGTCCGGCTGCCGACCGGGGAGGCATCCAGGCTCTCGACGAAGCCGATGATCCGCGGCAGATGCGGATCGGTCGCGGTCAGCGGGAAGGTAACCACCGGCGGCAGGCCAGTGTCGCGGTCCTTGTATGCCGAGACGCCGATGCGCACCGAGGGCACCAGGCGCTGCAGGATGCGCACGATGCTGCGGATCGACACCGCCAGCTCGCGGATCACCGGGGTCATGCTCGCCGTGGTGTCGATCACGAACATGAGATCGATCGCCTCGATCACCTGCTGCCCCGGATCGGGCCCTAGTTGCACCACGGGCTTCGGCTCGATCTTCTGCCTCGCCGCCTCTTCCAACGCGGCCGCGCGGGCGTCCAGCTCGGCTGCCTCTTGCGCGGCGGCCCCCGCTTCGGCGCGGTAGCGCGCCGCGGTGGTCTCCAAGGACCGCACCTCGGCCAGGGTTTCGGCCGCGGCGACGCGCACCGCCTCGATCTCGGCGTTGGCGTCCAAGGTCTTGCGGTAGTACGGCATCAGCATCACGAGGAGCAGCACGAACACGCCGGTCGCCATGGCCAGCACGTCCAGGGCAGACATGCTGAGGATCGAGATGGTGCGGTGCCGCCGCTTCATCGCAGCACCTCAGGGCGCCTCCGAACGCGCGACTTCGAGCACCACGCGGCCGAGCGTCAGCTCCTGACCCGCGGCGAGCGGCACCGGCTCGAACTGCGGCACCTCCGCGCCGTCCAGCAAGGTGCCGTTCAGCGAGTTGAGGTCCTCGACGTACGGCTTGCCCTCGGCCATGCCGATCCGCATGTGCCGCCGCGACACGCTGGGGTCGTCGATCACCCGATCGCACAGCGCCGGATGCCGGCCGATCACGACCCCCAGGTAGACCTGGGACAGCTCGGTATCGCCGAATACCAGCCGGATCGGCCTGCCCTTGCCATCCTGGCCGCTCAGCACCCAGCCCGCCTCCAGGGGCGCGTGCGCTCGGCTAGGGGAGCTGACGGGCGCCATGTCCGCTACGCGCCATTCAACACCGACAGCAGCACGCTCTCGATCATCTGCCCCTGATGGTCCGAGAGGTCGCCGCCGCCCGCCGCGGCCAGGCGCTCGAAGAAGGGCCGAAACGCCAGGCTGTCGCCGGTGTAGATTCCCGATACCGTGCGCGGCGCCCCCGGGCCCGGCGCGGAGCGGCGGAACTGCTCGGCGAGCCCGAAGGCCCGCCCCGGCCGGTGGGTAGGCGCATCACCGATCACGATGACCCGGCCCTGGGCATCGCCGCGCCAGGGCATCGCAAGCGCGGCCTTCAGGGCCTCGTCGACGGGCTCCGGGTCGTCACCGCCGCCCTCGGCGCGCAGGCCGTTCACGAAGTTGACCAGCTCGGCGGCGTGGGCGTCGTTCATGCGCTCCAACGGATACGCCCTTGTCAAATAGGCGTCGCCGCGGTCCTTGAACGCGACGAAGCCGATCCGCAGCGAGCTGGAAAGGCGCGAGAGCACTCGGATGATCCCGGTCAGGTTGGCCTGCAGATCGGCGAGCTCGCGGCGCATGCTGCCGGTGGTGTCCATCACGAACACCAGATCCAGGTCGGCGATCGCGATACGGATCTTCTGCTCGCCCTTGGTCTCCAGCT
>OCZV010000629.1_pt1 | contig 12719 bp, 14 predicted proteins | sample 1539051 | NCBI WGS metagenome assembly OCZV01 (sample SAMEA3113581, study PRJEB22503) | soil metagenome
CGCCAAGCTCGTGGCGGACTTAATTACGACCGCGGGCGCATCGCGTATGCTCACAATGGATTTGCATTCCGGGCAGATCCAGGGTTTCTTCGATATTCCGGTGGATAATTTATATGCGACGCCGGTGTTGCTCCAGCATCTGAAGAAACAGCTCAATCACAACGAAGTCACCATCGTTTCTCCGGACGCCGGAGGTGTGGAGCGGGCCCGGGCCATTGCGGCGCGGCTCGACGCTTCTTTAGCGATCATCGATAAGCGAAGAGTCGGTCCCAATGTCGTTGCGGAGATGAACATTATCGGTGAGGTCCAAGATCAGATCGCTATTTTGTTGGATGACATGGTGGATACCGCTGGAACGTTGACGATGGCGGCCGATGCCTTAAAAAAAGAAGGCGCCAAGAGAATTCTCGGCTGTTGTACCCATCCGGTATTGTCAGGACCAGCGATACAACGGATTCAAGAATGCCCGCTGGAGGAATTGATCGTTACGAATACCGTTCCACTCGCTCCGGAGGCGAAACATTGCAACAAGATTACGGTTTTGTCCGTCGCCCATCTGATTGGCGAGGCGATTCGACGGACCCACGAAGAAGAATCTATCAGTTCTCTATTCGTTTGAAGCTTGTCAATAATAATGATGGACGAGGAGGCAACCTGCCTTGGAAACCCTTGAGATTCAAGCCGATGCTCGTGAAGTAGGAAGCAAACAGAAGGCCCGGCGCCTTCGCCGCGACGGGAAAATTCCCGGCATTCTTTACGGCCCGAAAACTCAGACGATATCTCTGGAATTCAATAAGAAGGAGTTCACCCAGCGCATAGCTGGTCTTGAGGGCTCCCACCTGGTGCGCTTGAAGTCCGGTTCCACGGAGTTGGCGGACAAAGTGGCGCTGGTTAAGGACATGCAGTATCACCCCATTACCGGCGACGTCATCCATGCGGATCTTTACGAGGTAGACCTCACGGCAAAGATCCAAGTGCACGTGCCACTGCACTTCGTAGGCAAGGCGGCCGGCGTTGTCCGCGGCGGCATTCTTCAGCCGATTGTGCGGGAGATCGAAGTCGAGTGCTTGCCTCTGGATATTCCTGAGTTCTTCGATGTTGAAGTCGGCGCCCTCGATATCGGGGATTCCATTCATATTGAGGATTTATCGTTCCCGGAAGGCGTAACGGCAGTTTATGAGTCGAATCTTGCGCTGGTGTCCGTCGTGCCGCCAACGGTTGAAGAGGCTCCGACACCGGCTGTAGCGCCGGTCGAAGGGGAAGTTCCGGCACCGGAGACTCCTGAGGAACAAAAGGAAGGGAGCGCGGAGTCCAAAAAGCCTCCGCCATAGGGATTCTCAGGAACTAATCAGTGAAATTGGTGGTCGGCCTCGGGAATCCTGGGAGAAAATACGAGCGGACGCGGCATAATCTCGGATTCTTGATTATCGACCACATCGCAACGTTAAGGCATGTCGTCGTCAAAAGAAAACTCTGTGACGCTCTTGTTGGCGAGTGGTCGAACCATGGGGAACAGATCTTGTTAGCGAAGCCCCAGGCTTACATGAACCGGAGCGGCGAGTCAGTCAAGGAACTGCTTCGGGAGCTGAATTGCTCAGCTAAGGATCTCGTGGTGGTGTACGATGATCTGGACTTGCCGTTTGGCCGTATTCGAATTCGACCGAAAGGCAGCGCTGGCGGACATCGCGGAGTACTCTCGGTCATGGAAGGTTTAGCGGGTGCGCCGTTTTACCGCGTTCGTGTTGGGATCGGACGACCACCGGAAGGCGTGGAGGCAACGGATTACGTCCTGGAACCCTTTAGCGCCCAAGAGGTTGTCGAGCTCGGTGGCGTGGTTTCTAGGGCTTCCGAAGCTGTGATATCCTTGTTGTCAGACGGCGCTCCAGAGGCGATGGAGCGATTCAACCGGGCTTGCTGACACCTATTCGTCCGTTGTAAGCGCTAGGGGGCCATGATAAAAAGAAAAATTTTCTGTGGAGGGTAAAAAGCCGTGACACTATATGAGACCCTTTTCATTGTTCACCCGGAAAAGGGACCGAGGATGAAAGAGTTCGTCGAGAGGTTAAAAAAAGTTATCGAAGGGCAGGGCGGTTCCCTGACTCACGTCGATGAATGGGGTTTGCGAGATCTTGCGTATCGCATTGAAAAACAAGGGAAAGGATTTTACACCTTACTGCAATACCGCTCATCCGGGCGAGCGGTAGAAGAGTTGGAACGGAATCTAAGGCTTACCGATGGTATCTTGCGTTACCTCACGGTGCGCGCAGATGCCGAAGGTCAAACCGCCACAGGGCCAGCCAAAAGCCAGTTGGAGGAACAGAAAACCACATCCCATGAGGGTGCTGCCGCATCAGAGCCCAAGGCGTAAACGGAAGTTTGGTACACGGGGTACCGCGCCGAAGCTAACCCGAGATCCTCTCCCGACCGAAACTCCGGTTTGTGAATTTCCCGGCGGTGCATCGTAGTATCGAGTCAAATACGAAAAAATAAGCTCAAGTAAGGAAACTATACTTATGGCACAAAGAGAAGCGGGTGCGAGACCGAGTCGGGAGCGGTCGGACGACGAGAAGGGCGCTCCTCGTCGCCGACCTATGTTTCGGCGCAAAGTTTGTCGATTCTGCGCCGATAAGACGCTCCGGATCGACTATAAGGATATCAGAACCATCGGGCCATTCGTGACGGAGCGGGGAAAAATGACACCCAGCCGGATCACAGGTAATTGCGCGCATCACCAGCGGCTGTTAACGACGGCTATCAAAAGGGCCCGCAGCATTGCGCTGCTCCCCTTCACGACGGCCAACAACTAGTTTTTTGGCTTGGTCGCTTTCCGATGCAGCGGGCCGAAGTTATCAGAAGGTTCATTCTTTCTTTAGCCGCTACCCTATTCCTGTTCATTAGCGGTATTCTGGTGCCGCCCGCCGGCGTTGCCTTGCTGCCATTCGTGCCACAACCGGTGCTCGTCTTTGGCCTCACGTGTGGAATCCGTTGGGGCGTCGGGGTGCTTTTAGTTGCAGCGTTTGTCCTGGTAGTTTTCGCAGAAGAATTGGCGTTTATCTACGCTATATTTGCCCTTGTCGTTGCTCTGCTCTTCGGGTTTTTGGGCCGCCTCCGGGTGATCGAATTTTTGGTCATGGCGGTCACAACCGTGGCGTTTACAGTTACAGCCGGTCTTTTGTTCTATTTCTTTGGCTCTTGGTCGGGCATGATTCACGACTTCCGTGAAAGCCTAACCCATCAGCTCATGGCGGCGATGCGCGTGCACGAAAAAATGGGATTTCCACAGGAAACCCTAGAACTGCTCAGGGAGCGAATGCCGCAGGTTGTAGAAACCCTGCTTCAGCTTTTGCCCGCACTGGTTTTCGTGAGCCTTGCTGTGACCGTGCTGATGAACGTAATCTTATTATGCCGGCGGTTTCCGGAGCGGCGGTCCGAATGGTTGTCGATCGGCACCCTCCGCGAGTGGAAGGCGCCAGAACCCATGGTTTGGGGCTTGATCGCTTGTGGGTTCGCGCTGTTTATTCCTGGCCTGGAATGGTCGAAGATAATTGCCATTAATGTGCTCGTGGTGATCGGCACTTGCTACTTTGCCCAGGGACTAGCCATTATCGGTTTTTTCTTTCATAAGAATAATGTGCCGCGGTTCCTCCGCGGTCTGACCTATATGCTCATCTTTTTTCAACAAATTTTTACGCTGCTGGTCATCGGACTAGGTCTTTTCGACCTGTGGGGTGACTTCAGGAAACTAAGAAAGAACGATCTCAATCCGAGCCGGGCATCCTAGTGGAGGGATTATGGAAGTTATTCTGAGAGAAGATATCATAAATTTGGGTAAGATCGGCGAAGTTGTCCGCGTGCGGGACGGCTTTGCGCGTAATTACTTGCTGCCGCGCGGCTTGGTACTAGTCGCCAACAAGAAGAATCTCAAGGCCTTCCAGCACCAGAAGAAGATTGTCGCGGATCAGAAGCAGCGTATCTTGCGCCAAGCGCAGGGTGTCGGTGATCAGCTCGCCGGTGTCTCTCTCACTATACCGATGCGAACGGGTGAGGAGGGTAGGCTTTTCGGGTCGGTAACCAACATCCAGATCGAAAAGGCCCTTAAGGCGAAAGGGCTCGATGTGGACCGGCGGAAGATCCATCTCTCTGAGCCGATCAAAACACTTGGCGAGTTCGAGGTTCCTGTCCGCCTAACCGCGGAACTGATTGTCCCGCTGAAAGTTTCGGTGGTTGCCGAATCCGACTAAAGGCGGCTCTGAACGCCACTCTCAGCATCTGTTGGACAGAGTTCTCAAAGCGCCCGCGAACTGCTTAGCTACCGGATGGTGTGACTCGCCTCGTTCTCTCGGGCGGTAATACAAGGCCGGGTTTCAAGTCTGTTCCTCCATTTCCATCAATAAACCAAATCGTCCCTTGGTATTTAGAGTAACCGTCTCATCTGATGTTTCGCACGAACCTCGATGGACGATAATCATTCGTCAGCGAACGGCAATGTGACTCGTGGTCGAACTCTACTCCTCCTGGCAGGCTTGCTCTGGAGTCTCGCCGGAATTTTCATCAAGTTACTGTCTCTTCCTCCATTGACGATTGTCTTCTATCGCAGCCTTTTTGCCTCGCTGTTCTTTGCGTTCTTCACCGGGAAGAGTGTTTCCATCCCCCCTGGCGCGCTGCTCCTCTCGGCGGCCAGTTATACTGCGGCTATTAGCGCTTTCGTGGTGGCGAATAAGATCACAACCGCGGCTAATGCCATCGTCCTGCAGTACACGGCGCCGATCTTCGTCTTTATCATCATCCATTTTTTTTTTCGCGAGAGGATCACGGGTGTAAGCTGGTTTTCTCTGGTTTTTGGAATGGTCGGAGTCGCTGTCATTTGTGCTGGCAGCGCAGGACAACCTGATGCCGCCGGGGTAACGATCGCTCTATTGAGCGGGCTCCTATTTGCGATCTATATGGTGAGCCTACGTTTTCTGAGAGATGTGACTCCAGGGACCCTGACCTTTCTCAACAATGCGGCCTGCTGCTTCATGCTCCTACCTTTCGTGTGGTTCGAGCTCTCGCTTTCATTCACCGAAGGTTGGATCGTGGCCGTCATGGGAATCGTGCAGCTAGGAATCCCTTATTGGCTCTTTTCAAAGGGCGTGGAGAAAATACCCGTTCAAGAGGCTTCGCTGATTGTTTTGATCGAACCTGTGTTGAATCCGATATGGGTGGCGCTGGCCGTCGGAGAAGTGCCGTCTACAGCGACTTTGATCGGTGGTGGTCTGATTGTCGTGAGTTTGGCGTTTCGTTATTTGTGGCAGTTGCTCAACCGTAGTGTGAAAGCGGGCCACGCGCGGGGATAGAGAGATGGTCTCGGACGCCGGCTCATTTTACGTCAAGAAACGCCTATAGATCTGAGCCGATGATTAACCGGAAATCCGCACATTGCCGCCGTGACGGATCTTCTCCATCTCCTCCCGTGGAAGTGTCTTGATGTCTTTTCGTAGCTCATAATTGATGTGCTGAATCGCTTCCGCAGGCCCCGAACGATTGCCCATCAAAACCATCGGCCCCGTGCCGGTATTCTCAAGCTGATAAAAAGATCCTCCGGTGATCGTCGCCACCATGCCGGGCTTCATCACGGCCTTACCACCATCGGGAAAATGCAGCGTGCACTCGCCGTCGATTAGGTAAAATGTCTGGTCGGCGTTGTGGCAGTGCATGTCGTCCTTATCTCCTGGGTTAGCATAGACATGAACCCAAGCATGGAATTTCTTCGTGTTGAAAATCACTTTTCTCTTGCCTTCACAAGCCATTTTTATCATATCCATCACTTCGATCGGCATGATGCCTCCTCGATTGAGCTCGATCACAAGCTACCAACCGGCGGTTCTGCTGTCAAATTCCCTCGCCTCGACGGTCGGTTGATTTCGCTTCCGAGCTGTTTTTGTGTTACGTTTTGCTAACTCTTGAAGCAGAATAGAAGGAGGATAGTTGCCTATGAATTGGGGAATGGCAAATCGTTTAGCGAGGATCGTTAAACCCGCAGATAACCGCGCGGTCATGCTGGCGGTCGATCACGGTTACTTTCTCGGCCCAACGAGCGGCTTGGAGCAGCCGCGTAAGACCATTGAGCCGCTCTTGCCGTACGCGGATTCCATCATGCTCACCCGCGGCGTGCTACGAACATCCGTCGATCCTAAATTCGACAAGCCGGTAGTGCTTCGTGTCTCTGGCGGCACCAGTATCCTTAAAGAGCTTTCCAACGAAGACATCACGGTTTCGATCGATGATTGTATTCGTCTGAACGTCTCCGCGATGGCGCTTTCGATCTTCGTTGGATCAGAGTTCGAAAAGGAGACCCTCGTCAGTCTGGCGAAACTCGTAGACGAAGGCGAAAAGTACGGCATTCCTGTGCTCGCGGTGACGGCCGTCGGAAAAGACATGGCGCGCGATGTCCGCTATTTGGGGCTTGCTTGCCGCATCGCCGCCGAATTGGGAGCTCACGTCGTCAAGACTTACTACTGTGACGACTTCGAACAACTTATCGAAAGCTGCCCGATTCCCGTGATCATTGCCGGCGGTAAGAAAACACCGGAAATGGAAGCGTTGGAGCTCACCGCCAACGCGGTCAAAGGCGGCGCGGTGGGCGTAGATATGGGCCGAAACATTTTTCAATCGGACAGTCCCGTGGGAATGATCAAAGCCGTCAAGGCGATTGTGCATGAAAATGTTTCCGTGAAGGAGGCCTTCAGGATTTACGAGGGTGAGAAAGGAACGGTGGCGAAGCGGGCGACGGGATAGAGCGCATAGTTTCTGGTTTCAGGTTCCAAGTTTCTGGTTCCGACATCTCAGAGGAGGTCATCGTGGGAACATTTCGGCGATTTGAAGATATTGAGGCTTGGCAAAAGGCGCGCGAATTGACATGTGAGATCTACGCTGTCTCCAGGCATGGCTCGTTCTCAAAGGATTTCGCGTTGCGCGACCAGATTCGCAGCTCGGGCGTCTCGATTATGGCGAATATCGCGGAGGGTTTCGAAAGAGACGGCAATGCGGAATTTATTCAGTTTCTCGCTGTGGCAAAGGGTTCGGCGGCCGAGGTTCGCTCTCACGCCTATGTTGCACTCGATCAAGGATATGTCACGAACGCGGAATTCGATCGCCTGAGCGCAAACAGCACGGCAGTGGGTCGGATGCTTGCGGCTTTAATGACGTATCTTCGGAGATCCGGCACTAGAGGATTGAAATTTAAGACCGAGTCGAACGGCCGCAAAGCCCAGATTCTGTGATGGTATTTCCAAACCAGAAACTAGAAACGAGAAACAAGAAACTTGCTACGCGGAGCATGCGCGTTGCCGTCTATTACAACAATCGCGACGTGCGCCTCGAGCAGATGGCCGTTCCGATAATTGGACCCGGCGAGCTGTTAGTCCGCGTCCGCGCGAGCGGAATTTGCGGCAGTGACTTGATGGAATGGTATCGTATTAAAAAAGCCCCACTCGTGTTGGGTCACGAAATGGCTGGCGAAATCATGGAAATCGGCGAGGAGGTAGACAACTTTCACATCGGCGATCGAGTTTTTGTCTCGCATCATGTCCCGTGTGGGAAATGTCGCTATTGTCTGGCGGGCCATCAATCCGTCTGTGACGTGTTGCGTACCAGCCATTTCGATCCCGGAGGGTTCGCCGAGTACATTCGGGTGCCCAAGATCAATGTCCAATTGGGGACATTTCGCCTGCCCGAGGAAATTACGTTCGATGAGGGTTCTTTCATCGAGCCGTTAGCCTGTGTGGTCCGCGCACAGCGCTTTGCCCGGCTTAGCCCAGGCCAGACCGTCATTGTTATCGGCAGCGGGATTTCGGGTTTGCTTCACATTCAGCTTGCGCGGGCGCGCGGCGCCGGGCGGATTATAGCCACGGACATCAGCGATTTTCGAGTTAAGGCGGCAAGCCGGTTCGGAGCTGATGCGACGATCCGCGGAAGCGAGGAGGTGGCGAACAAAGTCCGTGAATTGAACGACGGGCGGCTTGCTGATCTTGTAATCGTCTGCACCGGCGCGATGCCGGCCATTCAGCAGGCCGTCAAGTCGATTGATCGCGGCGGGACGCTACTATTCTTTGCACCGACGGCTGCCGGGGTCGATGTGCCGATACCACTCTTTGACTTCTGGCGCGACGAAATTTCAGTTGTCACCTCGTACGCAGGAAGTGGACAGGATCTGGTCGAATCGATCGAGCTAATCCGCACTCGGGAAGTGCGGGTCGCTGACATGATCACCCATCGGTTGCCCTTGGCCGACACAGCCCGCGGATTTCTCCTCGCCGCGAACGGCCAGGAATCCATTAAAGTTATCATCGATCCGTTGCTGTAGACGGTTTCTAGTTTCAAGTTTCTCTTTTCAAGTCTAACCAGAAACCAGAGACCAGAAACTAGAAACAAGGAATTATTTTGTGATTCCCAATTCCTTCCGCGCTTTGTCGAGAAAACTGTAGTCGACCACTTCCGAAACTGAGACGGCTTTGGTGACTTTGGCGCTCTCGCGCGCCAGGTCGATGAGGACTTGGACAGATTCCGGTTTGACGTAAGCGTCTTTCGTCAAGACCCGGCTGACTTGGCGGGACATCTCGGCAGCCATCTTCCGGTCATTCACCTTCCACTGCTTCATCATAATGCTGGTGACGGCCTCCTGATGGCTCTTGTCCCAGATAAACTGTAGACCGCGGAGCGTCGCCCGCACCATCCGGTATATCTCATCGGGGTTCTCGCGGATTTTCTTATCGGAAGCGCCGAACCCGTTCTGGGGAAATTCCACGACGTCTCCGGCAAAAATCAATTCGTTATAGCCTTTTTCCAGTGCGATGATGTTTTCCGGAACCGACAGAAATGACGCGTCAACAACGTTGGTTTCCAGCACGGCGTATCGGCCGGCTGCGGAACCTCCCATCGGAAGCAGTGAAACGTCTCGCCCGGGTTCCAGGCCGTAGTGCTTCAAGACTTTGTCGGCGATCAGTGTCGCGGATCCCCCGGGGGAGCTGCCGGCGATCTTTTTTCCTTTAAGCTGCTTAACGTCTCTGATTTCTCTCTTGCTTATGAGAAAGAGCAGTGGCTTGGAGACCGTAAAGAGCAATACCTTCATCGGCTGGCCGCGGACGGCCGCTCCGATGGTGCCGGTGACCGCGCCGTTGTAATCGACATCGCCATTCAAGACCGCGGTGCTCGCCAAATTCGCCGGCATGTACACAATTTCCAAATCGATGCCTTCATCCTTGAAAAAACCGCGGTGCAAAGCCGTGTAAAGCGCCAAAAAAGAGACGTTGGTGGAGGAGCTTCCCATCCGGACTTTCTTGACTCCGGATTGGGCATCGCCACGCGCGGGAATAGTCAGGACGAGAAGGAGAAAAGAAATGCCAACTAACTTTGCCGACATGCTTTGTTTCCGTTGCATCGGGACCTCCGTCGATGCCTGATTTGCGTTGAGAGAAAAACTGGAGCCGGATTTGATCGAAATCGGGGGCGACCTCCCGGTGGTCGTCCGAGTAAAGGGCAAGCACAGGGGCCTGCCCCTACATAGAAACGTTGTGAACGAACCACTACCTTATCATTAATCTAACACGCTCCACTCTTTGAACTCTTCTAAGCCCAACCTAGCGAGCGTGTCCATGTAGGGCCTACCGGTCTTTTCGTGCCGCCCAGACAAGCGGTAGTACTCGTAGACCAGATCCGGGAGCCATTTGGCTATGGTAAAGCCCCGGTATCTGCCGTCAGGAATCGGCTCTAAAAAACGCGGCCCGACATCCTGCCAATCGTGTTCAGCGATCCAGCCGCGCTGTGTTCCGAAAACGCTTTGGAGAATCATCGAGCGATGCCCGGCGTCAAGCATCTCGTCGAGGCTCACATCCCAGCCGGTCGTATAGTTCAGCGCATCCACCATGCTCTTGAGGCCATCCGGCATCTTGTCGTTGAGCGCAAACCAGCAGGCGCCCATCATGCCGCAGGCCTGGCGAAATTTTTCCGTCACAAGATGGGACTGGGTCCAGCCGTCGGGCTTCTGCATGTCCAGTGGACCCCATTTTTCCCGATAGGCGAGATCCGGTGGTGGCTCTGTGCCGCCGGCGCCTTGAGGCTTCATGCCGCCGCTGGCGACCAGCTCCCGCAGCATCTGGCTGAGCAAAGGGCGCCACTCGTGCTGCGCCGGCGTGCCGCCCTTCGTATGCACCACCCAATTCTTTGCCTCACCACCCAGCGTCTCGGCCAGCTCCTTTGGCCCGTCGGCAAGGATATTGCCTAACCAGGTTTCACGCCGCGCGCAGCGTTCCAATAATGTTTCCGCCGCGTGCAAATTACCCCACTCCAATTTGAGCCCGTCGGTGCGGTCGGGACCGAGCACGCCTTTCTCCCAGGCCTCAAAGGCCAACCCCGCGCCGCAGGCATAGTGGCTGCATTCGATGCCGAGGTCATTGATGCGCTCGGAAAGATAGAGGACATCGTTGCCCTTGAAGCCGAGGTTGTAAAAAGTGTCTTGCCATTCGCTGCCGGCGTTGAAGTGACCGACCTTGCCTTTGTGCCGCCCTTCGCCGATCTCCACGTCCCAGGGACACATGCGCGGGCACTGAAAACAGGGACGTAAAACCACATAGTTTTGATCATAGCCCTTGGCTTCGTCCGTGATGATCGTGCTGCGCCAATTGAGCTTGGTGATGGCGCCCCAGGACTCGCCGTGACCGACGCTCTTTTTCTTTTGCGCGACGCTGTAAACGCGCGGCTGCAATGCCTTACGCCAGCGCAAACCGGCATCGATCAGATCATTCTTGCTGGCGACTCGCGGCCGGCGGGTTCCCCAGGCAACTATGGCTTTCAACTTCTTGGAGCCCATCACTGCGCCGAGACCGTGAGCGGCCGTGTGATTGTAGTCGTTCACCAACATGGCGGCGCGAATCAGGTTCTCGCCCGCCGGACCGATGGCGCCAACCCGTGCGTCCTGGTGACCGCATTCGACGCGCAGCATGGTTTCGGTGTCTCTGACGCCTTTGCCCCAGACGCGGCTCGCGTCGCGTAGCTCCACTTTGTCCTCGCCGATATAGAGATAGCTCGGGCTCTGTGTTGCTCCAGTGATAATAACGCCGTCGTAGCCGGCAGCTTTCAGCGACGTCGCCAAGTAGCCGCTGGTGGCGGCGCGGCCCAAGGTGTGGCGCGTCGCCGGACTGAGATAGACGAAGCAGATCTTAGTTCCGCCGGGAGTAAAGCCCGTGCCAGTCACCGGACCCGTCATGCCGACGATGACGTTTTTGGCATCATAGGGGTCGATGCCGAACGGCAGCTCATTCAGGAGTATGTATTCGGCCATCAACTGTCCGCCCCAGTATTTCCGCAGGAGCGGCTCTTCGGGAAGATTTAGATCGGTAAATTTGCCCGTGCTTAGATCGACACGGAGTAGCTTTCCCATATAGCCGCCCGGCAGGCGCGTCTTGCGCTGGGCAGGGAAAAAACTTGTGTAGTCAGCGTTTGGAATGGCCATTGTCGTGCCTCGCTCAAGAATGGAACACGTTCAAATCGTTCAAAATGGTCAAGCCATTCAAACCGTTTTGAACTCGAGCGGATTGCGCTCGGACTAGTCCGCCGCCGCCCACAGAACTCGATCCGCGGGCAAATCGATATTCAATCTTTCCCAGCTGTCTCCCATGTCACGACTGATCATGAGATCACCGGCTCCGCCGCTGCCGGAAGCATGGCCGCGGGCGACATTCCCGAAACCGGCAAAGACGGACCGACGGTCCATGGGATGGTGCACCAACGCCCAGATCATCGAATCGAGATCGTCAGCGAGGCCGCAGGTGATGCGCGTCCAGGATTGCGCGCCGTCGGTGCTTGTGAACAGCGCCGCGCGCGCGCCGCGATTCTCACGGCGCCAGAAGCCCGGCGACCCATCGGCCGTGGCGAGGAGCATCTTCGGATTTTCGTCTGGTTTGGCTGGCGGGAAGAAGAGAAAGTCGTGGAAGTAATCGCGCGTAAGTCCGTTTTCAGCGCGCACCCAGCCGTCAGACGGATTCTCGGTGGTAAAGAACCCCCGCGCCGTCGCCAGATAATAACGCTGGAAACTCTGCGGCAGGTTCAAAATCACGTGAATGTCGAGGTAATCGATGCCCTTGCTGACGTCTTCCCAACTCTCGCCGCGATCGAAGCTTCTTACAATGCCGCCGTGCTCGATGCAGAGATAAATGAGGCTCGGGCTATCGGGATGGATAAAAATGTGGCGCACGTGGCCACGGTGGGGCGGCTGCGGAAACCACCAGTTCTTGCGCACGGTTTCGGGAAGTTCTTTGAGCGCTTTGATCTCCTGCCAATGATCGCCGCCGTCCTCGCTCCGATAAAGCGTTACGGGCTCGATGCCCGAATAGATAACTTTGTCATCCGTGGGGTCAACTGTGACCGAACGGATGTCGCCGTCCAACACTTTCGACCAAGTCTTTCCGCCGTCTAGGGTGCGGTAGAGTCCGTCGTGAGTAACGCCGACAAAGACTCGCTCCGGTGATTGCTTGCAGCCGAAGATGGAGTCGATGATGCCATGTTCGAATGTTCGCGAAATCTCGTCCCAGCCGTCGTTCTTCGAGCGCCAGATGATCAAGCCATGCTGGGTCCCCGCATATAATCGCACTCCTTCGCTCATAAAGATCTCCTTTGTTCAAGCCGTTCAGTAGCCGTCTAAGCTTAGGGGAAAAGCTCGCTTCTCGCTGTGGCGGGTTGGCGGT
>OCZV010000630.1_pt1 | contig 12714 bp, 14 predicted proteins | sample 1539051 | NCBI WGS metagenome assembly OCZV01 (sample SAMEA3113581, study PRJEB22503) | soil metagenome
TCGGGTTTGATTTTCACGAGCAGATCGCCCTTTTTAACGCGCATTCCGTCCTCGACCGGCAATTCAATAATTTCACCAGCTACTTCCGGCGAAATTTTGACTTCGATTTCGGGCTGGATCTTTCCCGTCGCGGAGACAGTTTGCAGAATAGTCTTGCGCAAGGCTTTCTCCGTTGTTACCGGGATCGGTTTTTCGCGTTTGCCCAGGATGATGGAAACGACAATCCACAGGACCAAGAGACCGATGGAACCGAAAATGATGTAGCGCCTGCGCCGGGAGCGGCGCTTCTTTACTGTTGCGGCTGCAGTGGGAGGTGTCACTAGGGTTTGATGCATGGGGCTGTTGCGGCTGCAGTGGGAGGTGTCGCTAGGGTTTGATGCATGGGGTTGGACTTACACGGACGGGGGCGTCACAAATAATGGCACTTTAGACTTTTGCAAAGCAAGTCGCGTTCACTGGACATAATTTGGATACGTGCGTGTTGCCTTTGGATTCAATTAATTTTGGTCGTCTCAATCGCGAAGCGTTTCCCGATTCGCTCGATGGCCCACGCAGCATGCTCCGCGATCAACGACTCGGGATCCGACGCCGCTCGTTCGAGCGCTGGCAAATCGTTCGGATCGCCTACGTTACCCAACGCCACGCAAACGTTCCGCAGGAAACCGCGGCGCTTGATCCGCTTGATCGGTGAATCGCGAAACATGACTCGAAATTCCGCCTCGCCGAGTGCCAGATAATCCCGCAGCGACATACCTGGTGTCGATTTTCGCGCCGCAAACGCGCTTTCCCGCGAAATTTCGGCGAAATGATTCCACGGACATGCGTCCAGGCAATCGTCGCAACCGAAAATTCGGTTTCCGATCAGTGGCCGAAACTCGAGCGGAATTGCGCCTTTCAACTCGATCATTGCGCCTTTCAACTCGATCGTTAGATACGAAATGCATCGACGCGCATCTAATCGACGCGGCGCGGTGATCGCGCCCGTGGGGCACGCGTCGATGCAACGCGTGCATTTTCCGCAGCGATCAGGTTGCGGAGAATCCGGTGGCAACTCAAGGGTCGTGAACATTTCGCCCAGAAAAAACCACGTGCCCAGGCGTCGATCGATCAGCATCGTGCTTTTCCCGTGCCAACCAATGCCAGCTTCGGCTGCATGATCACGCTCCAAAATCGGTCCCGTATCGACGTAGCATTTCTGGTGGCCGCCGAATTCGCGAAGGAAATTGTCGATCGTGTCCAGCCTTGCCGCGATCAGGTTGTGATAATCGTCGCCCCATGCGTAGCGGGCGATTCTTCCAGTAGCGGCGGTCTGCTTGCCGCGCCGTAGCGTTGCGGAGGCGGGCGAGCGCGGAGTCGCAGGACCTTGGAAATAGTTCAATGCCACAACAACAATCGACCGCGCACCCGGTAAGATCTTCTGCGGATCGCAACGTTTCTCTTCACCGCGCTCCATGTAATGCATTTCTCCCGCGGCGCCTTCCCGCAGCCAATTTCGAAACTCCGTTGCATGGGGCGGAGGAGCGCAAGCAGCAACACGGCACGAATCAAAACCGAGTCCGCGCGCAAACGCGACCAGCTCTTTTTTTAATTCCACGCCCGATATTCGTGGCATAGTGCCGGCCTCAGATCTCATGCTCATTCTCCAACAGGGAAATTCTTGATGTTCTCCAGGATCAACTCAGCGATGTCTTCGGGACTCCTTTGGGCAACGTCCACTCGTAGATCGGCTGCTCTTCTGTAGAGCGGTTCACGTGCCGCCAGTAATTCCGATAGACTCGCGCCCGGATTCGCTGTCTGCAACAGCGGGCGATCCCTCAAGTTATGAATACGCGCGCGAAGGGTGGTCTCGTCGGTGTCGAGCCAGACAACTGTCGCCAGTTGCCTTAAGAGATCGATATTTTCTCCCCGCAACACGATACCGCCTCCGGTGACGATAATCGCCGGTTCTTCGAGGGACATTGAGCGCAATGTTTCGGTTTCCAGATTACGAAAGTATTCCTCGCCGTGAGTCGAAAAGATTTCCTTGATCGGCACTTTTAGCTTCGAGGAAATAATTTCGTCCGTGTCGAACCGAGGTAATCCTGTTTTTTGCTCCAAGGCTTTTCCGACAACAGACTTGCCCGTAGCCATCATGCCAATCAGGGCAATCGATCTGGCGAGCTTCACCTTGCAATATCAACAAGGAACGGCGATTTCCAAATCACCACGGATGCAAAACCGCGTCTAGAATTCTGTATGAGAAGCTGTTAGTTTCGCATGCATTTCCTATGTCTAAATCAAAATCTCTTGTCGCCGTCCTGATGGGAAGCAAGTCAGATTGGGAAACGATGCATCATTGCATCGATATGCTTAATGAGCTTGGCATCGCGAACGAACATCATGTCCTTTCGGCACATCGCACTCCGGATGCCACGGCTGACTTCGCACGCAACGCAGAGGAGCGTGGTCTGCGCGTCATTATCACTGGGGCGGGAAGCGCTGCACATTTGGCGGGAGTAGTGGCCGGTTTGACTCAGCTTCCAGTGCTGGGCGTGCCAATTCCATCATCAGCGCTTCACGGGCTCGATTCGCTTCTTTCCATTGCGCAAATGCCCGGTGGTATCCCAGTGGGGACGCTCGCAATCGGTTCCGCCGGCGCAAAGAATGCCGCGCTCCTTGCGGCCGCGATTCTCGCGCTCTCCGACGATAAGATCCGAAACAATCTCCAGGCTTTTCGCAAAAAGCAGACTGATGCGGTGCTCGCTGCGAAGTTGCCGTGAAAACAGAAACTGTAGCGGCGTCCCATGACCGCCGCTCGAATCGACCACCGCAGACCGCCGCTGCCATCGCGTCCGTAGTTGCGTTGTTGCAAAAAGGCGACCCGGTCGCTCTTCCTACTGAAACAGTTTACGGCCTCGCGGCTAACGCGATCAATCCGCTCGCCGTGGCGAAAATCTTCGAGGCAAAGGAAAGGCCACGTTTTGATCCGCTCATTGTTCATCTGCCGGATCGGGATTGGCTAGACCGTGTTGCTGAAATCTGCGGCGAAGATCGGGAGTTAGTTGAGAAACTGATCAATCGTTTTTGGCCAGGACCGCTTACCATCGTTTTGCCAAAGCGTGAAATTATTCCAGACATTGTGACCGCCGGTCTCGACACGGTCGCGGTTCGAGTCAGCGCGCATCCCGTGTTTGCTCAGATCATTGATGCGTTTGGAAGACCGCTGGCTGCGCCGAGCGCCAATCGATTTGGTCGGGTGAGTCCTACGACAGCGCAGCACGTCTGCGACGAACTCGATGGACGCATTCCGCTAATTGTGGATGGTGGTCCAACCGTTCACGGAATTGAATCAACGATCGTTGCCGTACTGGATAGCAAAATCAGCATCCTGCGCCGAGGGCCGGTCACCACTGAGCAACTGTCTGAATTTGGCAAGATCGAAATTGTAGATCCGGTTGGAAGAGTTTTCGCGCCCGGCCAATTGCCCACGCATTACGCGCCGAGAACCCCGCTCCGCCTGATCGAAGACGCAGGAGCATTTTCGCCAGAAGAGAATCAGCGAGTCGGATTACTCGCGTGGAATCCAGTGTCAGGGAAAGGCGCCTTCCAAGGCGCCTCGGTCACCGCGGCGAGCGTTCACTTTGCCGCGATCCGCCACTTGAGCGAGAAGCAGGACCTCCGCGAAGCAGCCGCGAATGTATTTCGTTATTTACGCGAGCTGGATCAATCCGGCCTCGATCTTATCGTTGCGGAACGAGTTCCTCTTCGCGGACTCGGGGCGGCGATAATGGATCGGCTGCAGCGCGGGGCGCATGGTCCGCTGGATACGCAAGACAGGCCTGAATGAATCCTCTGAAAAGCGGATGCGGTTTGTTCGGTTTGCTTTGAAACTCCGGATGATACTGGCAGGCCAGGAAGTACGGGTGATCACGCAATTCAATCAATTCCGCTAGCGTGCCGTCGGGCGACGTTCCGGAAACCGTAAAGCCTTTCTCACTCATGCGATCGCGATATCTCATGTTAAACTCGTAACGGTGCCGGTGCCGTTCCATCACTTCGCCGCGTCCGTAAATCTTCCTGGCGAGTGTGCCGTCCACAATTTGCGTCGGCCATGTGCCCAGGCGCATGCTTCCGCCTTTGTTGCGGACACCGCGTTGTTCTTCCAGTAGCGAAATAACCGGCTCCGTGGTGTTCTTATCGAATTCAGTGCTGTTTGCGCCTTTAATTCCACAAACGTTTCTTGCGAATTCAATCGTCGCCACCTGCATGCCGAGACACAGACCGAGATACGGAAGCTTGTGCTCACGCGCGAAACGCGCGGCGTTAACTTTTCCTTCAACCCCGCGAACGCCGAACCCGCCGGGTATCAAAACGCCGGCCACATCGTTCAGTTGGCCATCGACACCCTGCTCCAACGATTCGGCATCGATAAGTTTGAGATCGATTCCGCAGTCCTGGCTTGCCGCCGCGTGGGTGAGTGATTCGTAAATGCTCTTGTATGCGTCCCGCAGATCGATGTATTTGCCGACCACCGCGATCTTGATGCGCTTTTTTGGACTGACGACACGCTCAACAAATTTCCGCCAGTCTGTCAAATCCGGCTCGGGAGTTTTGAGCTGCAAAAGATCGCACGCCAGTTGGTCCAGTCCCTCGGTGTGCAGCATTAGCGGATATTCGTAAATCGTATTCTTGACATCGCGCGCGTCGATCACGGCTTTTTCCGAGACGCTGCAAAACATCGACAACTTTTGCCGCACATCGCGGTCAAGCGGCTTTTCTGTGCGGCAAATCAACACCTGCGGCTGCAAACCGATCTCACGCAGCTTTGCGACGCTCTGCTGGGTAGGTTTCGTTTTTAATTCGTGTGCGGCCTTGATGTAGGGAACAAGCGTGACATGCATGTTCACGACATTTTGTGCGCCGACCTCGAGAATGAACTGCCGGATCGCTTCCAGAAATGGCAGCCCCTCAATGTCCCCAGTTGTCCCGCCAATCTCTGTGATGACGACGTCGTATTTGCTCTCGTCGGAGAGCTCGCGAATTCGATCTTTGATCACGTCGGTGACGTGCGGAATCACCTGTACAGTTTTGCCCAAGTAATCGCCGCGCCGCTCTTTTAGGATAACTGATTCGTAAACCTGACCGCTTGTCAGGTTATTGTGCCGGGAAAGAATGCAGTTGGTGAACCGCTCGTAATGGCCCAGATCGAGGTCGGTTTCCGCGCCGTCGTTTAATACGTAAACCTCGCCATGCTGGAACGGGTTCATCGTCCCGGGATCAACGTTGAGATACGGATCGAATTTTTGGAAAACAACACGCAAACCACGCTGCTCAAGCAACGTGCCGAGTGAAGCCGCAGCTAGCCCTTTGCCCAGCGAACTCACGACGCCACCCGTGATGAAAACGTATTTCATGAGACGGCCTTTCGTTTTGTGCGAAGGAGCGTTTGCTCCAGCGCATCTGCGTCCTCGAGCGTATCTACGCCGGGCGATCCCTTGGCAGTGACGAGCACATGAACAGTTACCCCATTTTCGAGCGCGCGCAATTGCTCGAGCGATTCCGCGCGCTCCAGCGGGGTCGGTTTCCATTTCACGAACTGGAGCAGCGTTTCGCGTCGAAATCCGTAAATGCCTTGATGGCGGAAGTACTTCGCCTGCGAAGGATCACGGGGGAATGGAACCGCCGCGCGTGAGAAGTAGAGCGCGTTGCCGCAAAGATCGACAACGACTTTCACCTGATGCGGCGAAGACGCGTCGGTCGAGTTCGAAAACGAATGTGCCGCGGTGACCATGTCAATGTTCTGATCGGAGCGCAGTTTCTCGACGATTCGGTCGATTAAACGCGGGTCCACTAATGGCTCATCTCCCTGGATATTGATTATGCAGGCGAAGTTTTTTGCCTTTTTCGCGACTTCGGCCGCCCGATCTGTGCCGCTGCCATGTCTCGGCGATGTCAACGCCACTTCTGCGCCCCAATCAAAAGCGGCCTCAGCAATGCGCATATCGTCAGTCGCGATGATGACGGCATCCAGGTTTTTAGCTCGCGTGGATTGCTCCCATACTCTACGCAGAAGTGGTTTACCAGCAATCAGATGCAGCGGTTTTCCTGGAAAACGTGTGGAACTCCAACGAGCGGGAATGATCCCAACGGCCTTATTCATTCAGAAGAATCAAGAATGATCGCTGCCGCACCAGCGAAGTCGGGTGCAACCCAATCTGCGATGGTGCCGGTTGTGTCGCGGTCAAATCCCGTTTGAACGCGGATTGTGCGCACGCCGGCATTCCGGCCGCATTCGGCGTCAATCTCCTTATCGCCGACAAAGAATGAACGGGAAAGGTCGATTCGATGTTCTCGCGTCGCCTGCACGATCATGCCGGGTGCCGGCTTGCGGCAACTGGAATGCTGACCGGGAACATCCGGGCAAAAATAGGTCGCATCGATCAAACCATCCCCCAGTTCGCGCAACACTTCTGCTTCCACCGCGCGATATTGCTCAATTGTAAACAAGCCGCGGCCGATGCCGCTTTGGTTGGTAATGATAATGAGTTTAAAGCGGTTCGATTTCAAACGGCGCAATGCTTCCGCGACGCCAGGGAAAATTTGTACCTGTGTGGGATCAGAACAGTAATCGGCATCCTTCATAATGGTGCCGTCGCGATCAACAAAAACAGCAGGAGACTTCACGTCACGGGAAATCCGGTTTGGCGTATGGCTTCCGACACTCGGCTGAAGCCAGGTGTTAATGAGCCAGCGGTTTCAATCTTTTGCATCATTTTTGAAACTGGCAATCAGCTCATCTCGCGTGACTGTCGCTGTCCCAAGTTTGCTGACCACAACAGCGCTTCCATGGTTGGCTATTTCCGCCGCTTCAATCGGCGTCGCCTCGCAAGCGAGTCCCAGGGTGAACAGAGCAATGGCGGTATCGCCCGCTCCCGAGACATCGAAAACCTGGCGCGCCTTGGTTGGAATATAATGAGGCGCTTCTTTCTGTTGAAAGAGCATCATGCCGTGTTCACCGAGCGTAATGAGAACATAGCTTGTTTCCCATTTTTCGAGCAGCGTTTCGCCGGCGCGTCTAAGATCGACATCTTCCGCCGGAGCGTCACCCGGATCGCGCCAGGGAATGCCAGCGGCGAGGAAAGCTTCGGCGCGGTTCGGTTTGACGACAGTGGCGCCACGCCAATCGACAGAGTGTCGGGGATTGGGATCTGCCGCCACGATTTTACCCGCCGTGCAGGCTTCATGCGCAATTTGCGAAACCAGCTCAGTCGTCAAGAAACCTTTGCCGTAATCTTCGAAAATAATCGCGTCGGTCTCCGGAATATTCTTTCGAACCGATGCGACGACTTGCGTAATTTGTGCCGCCGATAGTCCGGCAGATCGCTCTCGATCGACACGCACGACTTGCTGATGGCGTGCGATGATGCGGGTTTTGACGATGGTGCGACGATCTTTTCCCAGCAAACCGATTATCGCAACGTGGTCGACGAGCTCGCGCAGATTGCGCGCAACGTTGGCAGCGCCTCCTGGATAAAATGATTCGCCGGTCACCTCCACAACCGGCACCGGAGCCTCGGGCGAGATGCGGCCAACCTTCCCCCAAACGAATTCGTCCAGCATTAAATCGCCGATCACCATGATTCGCTTGGAAGATGCGCGGTCGAGAATCCGCTGGAGCCGGGTGAGATCCATAAAAAAACTACATGGGGATGCCGCCGAGGCGACGAATTGGTTCGATTGAAATGAGTTAAATTGTTTTGGGCAACGATTTGTGTACAGCAGGGGTTCCGCTTAAAGTTTGCTCCATTAATCCTGAATACGAAGCTAAAATCAACAGTCGAAGCTCCAATGATTCCATTCATTAAATGTTTAAAAGTAAGTGCAATTGCCCTGAGTGGCCTGACGCTGTGCGCCCAGGGTGCGCAGGTCCCTCAGCACATCGATATCAAGCAACTGTCGAAAACTGTGGAAGACGTCGTCGTTCCCTTGCCGAATGAGATTTTCGGCGCGTTAAACAAGTTGGGCGCGGTTAACGCCGAATGAGATCTTCGGCGCGTTAAACAAGTTGGGCGCGGTTAACTGGAAAGAGCATGTCCGCAGCGACAAGGGAACGAATTTTACCGAGCGGCCGCGCATAGCCCTCTTGCTTGGGACCGTGATCGCCGATGGCTTTGTGGCGGTGCAAGCGGAGGATGCGCCGGCGGTAAAGGAAATTGGCCAGCGTGTCCTGACACTCGCCAGGGGAATTGGCGTCGGCAATTCAATCACGCCGCATGCTAAAGCCATTATCGAGGCCGCGGACAAGCGCAATTGGGAAGGTGTGCGGCAGGAACTCGATCGCACGCAAAACAGCGTGCAACAAGCAATGAACGAGGTGCACGACGAAAAGCTGTCACAGCTCGTTAGTTTGGGCGGCTGGCTCCGAGGCACCGAGGTGTTGACCTCAGTCGTGACGAAGCATTTTTCCGCTGACGGCGCGGAGCTGCTGCATCAACCCGATCTTCTTTCATATTTTCAAACAAGATTGCAGGGCATGCCAGAGTTCAACGTTCCAATCATTCGCGAAATCGAGGACGCGCTCGTGCAAGTCAAGCCTCTCATCGATGTGGGCAACGCGCGTATTCCTCCGGAAGCAGTAAAGAAAATCAATGAAATCACGACGCGGCTTGGCAGCGGTATTGTCACCAGAGATTAGGAATCTTTAATGAATGCGTTTGTGAAGGTTCTCGTGCGCGGAAGTTTTCTGCTGTTGTCTCTGATCGCATTGCAGCCTGCGGTTTTTGCTTCTGTCGACGACGCGCAGTCGTTTGCTCTTCAGGCCGCGGAGCCTTATGTGAAACAAGGATTTCAAGTGCGTGAGGATTACTGGGGAGGCGACCTCGGTTCCGGGGAGAAGAAAGCCGTGCGGCAGCAATTGTTTAAAGGGAACGAATACTGGTTTTGGTTAGGCACGGAAGTGGAGCGGGCGAAGGTTTCCGTTCACATCTACGATTCGGATGGGAAGCTGGCCGAAGAACCAGACAGCTGGCAGAAGGGTCACTTCGCCGCCACGCATGTCATTCCAAGAGCGACCGGCAGCTACTTTATCATTGTCAGCGTCGAGGAATCGCCAGAGGAACGCACGCACTGGGCGCTGGTGTATGGTTTCCGGTAGGCGTACATGTCGATCTTGCAGTGGCATGCGCTTCCGGCGAATATTTCACGGTCAGGATGCCGATGCCACGGTTGAGCCATGACGGAAACGCGCACCTTGCAATTTGAAAGCCCGCGTGCTCTGCAATCACTCTACGCCAACGATCTTAAACTCTTGAAAAGCCTTGAGGATACCTTTGGCTTGAAGGTGACGACGCGCGAAGGCTGGGTAAGACTGGAAGGGGAGCCAGGCGGGATCGACAAAGCGCAGCATGTGTTTGAGCAACTTGAGAAGGCGCGCCAAAAAGGCGTGGACATTCGAAAACACGAATTTAATTACGCTTTGAATTCGGTGACCGAAGCGCGCGATGAGAATCTTGGTGATCTTGCCTCGACGAAAATCGTCACCTCGCCGCGCAAGTCGCCGATCATCGCGCGATCGGCCGGGCAACGTAATTACGTCGAAGCGATCCAAAAGCACGACATCGTTTTTGGAATCGGCCCGGCCGGGACCGGTAAAACTTATCTCGCCGTTGCGATGGCTGTTGCTGCGTTGAAAAAAGAACAAGTAGCGCGGATCATCTTAGCCAGGCCGGCCGTGGAAGCTCGCCGTTGCGATGGCTGTTGCTGCGTTGAAAAAAGACCAAGTAGCGCGGATCATCTTAGCCAGGCCGGCCGTGGAAGCTGGCGAAGCACTCGGATTTTTGCCGGGCGAGCTGGAACAAAAAATCATGCCCTACCTACGGCCGCTTTATGATGCGTTGCGCGATATGCTCGAACCGGAGGAAATTGAGCGTCTGCTGGCCCGGCAGACCATCGAGGTCGCTCCACTTGCTTACATGCGGGGCCGCACCCTGAACCATGCCTTTGTCATTCTCGATGAGGCGCAAAACACGACGACGGAGCAAATGTTCATGTTGCTGACCCGGATCGGTCCGAACTCCAAATGCGTGATTACGGGAGACGTGACCCAAATCGATTTGCCGGCGAACAAACGTTCGGGTGTCGTTGAGGCACTCCAGGCATTGAAAACCATTCCCGGAATCGCGACTGTTTATTTTACCGAGCGCGACGTGGTGCGGCATGAACTGGTCCGCGCCATTATCAGCGCCTACCAGCAACACCGCTCGCCCGCGCCGGGATCACGCAAGTAATAAATCTGCATGTTCGATTTTTCTAGACGCGCACGCCTTATCAGGCGCGGCCTTGCTTCGCGCAAGATGCGGCGACGCCGGCATGCCAGCGAACTGGCGCGCAATCTGGAATTCGCCCCGTATGCGAAGTTTCTGATCTTTGCCGCATTTGCCGGCGGCCTCGCTTTTCTCGTCTTCAGCGGCCAGCAACCGGAGCCGACGAAAAATTTCGTCATCGCGCTGCTGGTTTTGGCCACCGCTATTACTCAACTCTGGATCAACCAGCCAAAGAGTTTTTCGCGGAGCTCGAGGATTCTCCTCATCTTTGGGGTTATCCTCGTGCAGCTGGCCGTCACCAAAGGCTTGCTGGTGATTTGCAACAGCGGGAACTACTGGTTTTTAAAGCCTGAAACGGGCGGATTAATCACGCCTTATGCCTTCGCGCCACTGGTGCTTAGCGTTTTGCTGGGTCGCCACCATGGTCTTTACGCCGCATTTTTTGTTAGTCTCTGGAGTAGCGTTTTGTTTGGTCCCATTGACGCCCCGCTTTTGGTAACCAGTCTGATCAGCGGATTCACCGCAGTCTCTCTCACGTTGCAGGTGCGACGGCGCAGCAAATTGATCCGCGCAGGCCTCGGAGTCGGGGTCGCCATTTGGTTGTTATCGCTGACGTTTGGCTTGATCGGGCCGATTACTCTCTTTTCGCCGATTGCCAACGATTGGGGGATGATTGGATTGCAAAGCGCGCTCGCAATCGGAAATGGAGTCTTGACTGCCACTCTGGTTGGCGGCGCGCTGCCGATGCTCGAACATCTATTTAGAATCACAACCGACATTTCCTGGCTGGAAGCCTCCGATCTTAACCACCCGTTGTTGCGCCGCATGACCATCGAGGCGCCGGGCACCTATCATCACAGCCTCGTCGTGGCGAATCTCGCTGAAGCAGCCGCAGAAGCGATTGGCGCAAACGCGACGCTCTGCCGCGTCTGTTCTTATTTTCACGACGTCGGCAAATTGGTGAAACCGGAATACTTCACAGAAAATATGAGCTTCGAGCGTAACCCCCACGACGATCTCGCCCCGACAATGAGCGCATTAATCATTATCGCGCACGTCAAGGAAGGGGTCGATCTCGCCCTGAAGCACAAGCTCAATCAGCGCATCATCGACATCATTCAGGAACATCACGGCACTTCACTCGTTCGTTACTTTTATCAGCGTGCCCTTCAACAGCATGAAGACGCGCGCGCAGGCGGCAAAATCATGAAGTTGCGCGAAGACGACATTCCCGAGGTGCGCGAGGAGAGTTTTCGCTATGGCGGACCCAAACCGCAGACGAGGGAAAGCGCGATCGTCAGCCTGGCGGATACGGTCGAGAGCGCCTCGCGCAGTCTGGAAAAACCGACCCCGCAAAAGATCGAATCGCTTGTGAATGAGCTCATCGAAGAGCGCATTACCGATCGGCAATTGGACGACTGCGATCTGACCCTGGGCGAGCTGAAAGTCATCGCCGAGCGTTTCCGATTCACGCTCCTGATGATGTTGCACAGTCGCATCGCTTATCCGAAGCCCGGGCAAAAGCCCGCCGGACCGCGAGAGGAAGCCCTGCGTCCAGACGTGATGGCCGCCACGCGAAGGCCCGCAACCGCTCCGCCAGTCTCAGCCGCGTAAGGGCAGGGCGCGACCGGCGGGCGCGCCGACGAAGCTGGCAGTGGTCTTCGCGGAAAACTAAAGCTGGTAGGGCGAGACTCTGTCGAGCCGACGAAACTTTAACCAAGAATCAGAGCGATGCCTCGCTGGTGTGGTCGCCAACCCGCAACATCATCCCAGTTAATATCGTATGTAAATTGGTTTGGCCATGTGGCGAGGAAACGATCTTGCCTTGAGCAGGCAGTTCAAGGAGAAATGTAGTGATCGCACGGAAGCATTTGTGCGTTAGGTCTATTCGTAGCAAACACGAATTTTCTTGCTGATTCGTCGGCTCGACGGAGTCTCCCCTACCATTCACAATTCCGGCGGACGAGCGGCTCGACGGAGTCTCGCCCTACCATTCACAATTCCGGCGGGCGAGCGCGGGGTTCGCGATCCTTGGAGGTTGCCGTGGTTGGCCTGGTGACGAATGGTCCGCCTTCCATCGATGTGACCTTCGTGAAAGCGACATCTGGCATTTCGCTCGGCAATCCTTCGAGCGGAAATTCTTTTCGCAAGGGGAAGAATGGATAGCCATCCCACATCAATATGCGTCGCAGATCGGGATGGCCGTTAAACTTGATTCCCATCATGTCGTAAATCTCCCGTTCGTGCCAGTTGGCCGTTGGCCAGACATCGGAAACCGTATCGATCGCACCGACATCTTCCGAGACGCGCAATTTCAATCGCAGATGAATGGCGTTCGGCATCGAATACAACTCGTAAACAATCTCGAAACGCGGTTCCTCGCCGAAATTGTCGATGCTGGTGATGTCGATCA
>OCZV010000631.1_pt1 | contig 12705 bp, 11 predicted proteins | sample 1539051 | NCBI WGS metagenome assembly OCZV01 (sample SAMEA3113581, study PRJEB22503) | soil metagenome
GGCGGTGGCCGTCGGTACTGAAACCGCCTCGGCCAACCGACAATGCGTAATTCCCGCAAGTGCGCAACTCCCGGTTACCCCCGCTAGGGCTACGCGGTGGGCCGCGCCGGGAGCAAGTTCGCTATTACATACGCCAGTCGATCCACGATCTCCTGGTCCGGTGGGAGCGCAGCTTCAGACCCGTCGGAGAACACCAGCTGCATCCGCGGCCATCCCCGGGAGGGCGGACGGAGCTCGCCGCCTCGGTCGTCAAACTGATCAAGGATGCCCGGAGCTACAGCCGGATTGGGCAGGGCCACCGGCTCCGATTCTGCGCCCGGAGGTCCTTCGGCCGGCACAAAAGGCTGTGCAGGCTCGGCCACGGGATCGGCGCACTCAGCCAGCGGTGCCAGTAGGTTATCTGCCAGGTAGCCGATCCTTCGCTCCAGTTCAGGGTCGCCAGAGACCTCTACGACGGTGCCGTCGGCCATCAGGAGCCGGATCTGCGCCGGTTTGGTCATCCGTGGTGGTGGCGAGGGCGGACCGGCGGGTCCCCCGTTGGGGACCGACCGTGGTCGGCTCGATCTGGCCTTGGTTCCAGGCTGCCGGAACTGTGACAGGGCCTCGGAGATTGGTGCCACGGTCGTACTGCTCGACGGCGGACGCCCCTCGGTGCGCGGCACCTCGGCCGGCCCAAGTGAATTTGGATGGGCTCGGTCAGGCTTCGCCCGCGGGCTCCAGTCGAACAAATCGTCGGGATTCGGAGCGGCGGGCAGCGGAATGTCCCGGGGCCGCTTTGAGGCGTCGATCCTCGAGCGCCCAAAAAGCCGCCTGAAGAAGCTAGACATTCGCGTTCTCCGGTTCGCCTTCGTCGGCGGATTCCGCCGCCTCGAGGCGCGCCATGACCCCTAGTAGGGTTTCGATAATCAGAGTTTTGACGTCCTCGCGCTCGCGCACATCACAGAAGATGGTTTTGTCCTCGGGAGTCAAATCGAGTTTTTCTCTTACAGCCGTCTCAACTTCTGATCGATCCGCGCCTGCCTCATCGAGATGGGTGATCCCCACGACATACGGGACGTCGGCGTATTTCTTGAACGTCTCAAAGATGTGCGATGCCTCATTAAGCGACCGGTCATCGGCCGCGTTGACGAGAACGATGAAACCAATCATGCCGTCGGACAGGACCTCCCACATCACTTCGAAACGGCGCTGGCCGGGGGTGCCGAACAGGAACAGGCACGCGCCGTTTGGGAAAGTAATGCGACCGAAATCCATCGCGACCGTGGTGTTTTCTTTGACTGAGCTTGTCTCGTCCGACACTTCGCGTTCGGTTCCCACGATTGCGATTTCGCTGATGGTCTGAATCAGCGTCGTCTTACCCGCGGAGAACGGGCCGGTGACGACGATCTTCAACGGCTTGGTCAAGCCGTTGTCCACCGAATCGTGGGTTCGGACAATGCGCCCCTGGGAGGTCATAAGATCCCCCGACGCTACATGCCCTTGACGCCGTCGATGAAGCGGCCGATCAGACCTTTGTTGATCTGGTCGTCGTCCTCGACACGTCGCTTGGCCGCTCCAGTCGGAGTCGTGTCTTCGCCTTCGGCCTCCTCGGCCGTCGGCCGAACTCGGCGCGGTGCCTCCTCGTCGCTGAACAGCCCCGCAAGTTCCCTCACCACTGCGGCGCGATCGACGCGTGGTCCGGGTGCATCGGGAGTTTGCGGTGCTGCAGGCCCAGGCGCTGCAGGAGGCGTTATCTCGCCGTTAAGTATGTCGTCGAGAAACGGGTCGGGACTCGACGGGGGCGGCGGAGCCTGCGGAGCGGATTCATCCTCAACCGGTTGCGGGTCCCTGAACCAATCGTCCGGCACCCCACTGGCAATGACCTCCGACAAGTCGGGATCCGGCGCGCCGACCGGATTCTCCGGTCCCAAGATTTCCTCAAGGGGTGTATCCGCGTACTCGTCCGCTACCGGTTCAGAGTCCTCGGAAGCAAACTCAGCGTTCGTGGCAAACTCGGAGTCCTGGGAGACAAACTCGTCTTTCAGGGGGGCAAACTCGTCCTCGGACGCAAATTCAGAACCCTCGGAGGCAAACCCGTCGGCGACGGAGTACTCGGGCGCTAGAACGTCCTCGGTGTCGGCAGCAGTGGCGCCGGCCTCGATCTCGCTCTGGAAATCGGCCAGCAGTTCGTCGTAAGACTCGACCACCGGCTCCGAAGAAACGACCTCAGTAGTTGCTTCTTCCGGGCGCTCCACGGGACCCTCATCGAGGTCCTCGACCGCGGCGTCCGTTGTTTCCACACCGACGCCGGAAACGTCCTCGAGGACGTCATCGGCAATGAGTAGGTCGGATGCGAGCCCTGCGATCTGCTCGTACGCCTCGTTCACAACGACCTCATCGGGGGCCCGAACCACCATCGGCTCTTCCTCGAGCGCCGCGTCCTCAAAGGCGACAGTCTGCTCATCGGTGACCTCGACCGCAGCCGGCTCATCGGGAGCCCGAACCACCATCGGCTCCTCCTCGAGCACTGCGTCCTCATAGGCGACAGCCGGCTCATCGGCGACCTCGTCCGCAGCCTGCATGCTGCTGTCGACCGGGGACGGCGGCGTGAGCAAGACCTCTTCTGAGGTTGCCGGGCCGAGTTCCGCGATGTCCAGGAGGCCGCTAGAGATCATTCCGTACAGAGTCCGGATGCCGGCGAAGTCGTCCAGACCCGCCATCTCGCAGACCTCGCCCACAGTGCGCGAACCGTCTACCAGAACCAACAGACGCCACTCCTCGGGGGAGATATTGATCTGACGAGCGCCATCCGGAGGTGCAGGCGCAACGCTCAACACCACCTCTGCGGACGGAATCTTGCGCTGGATGACATCGAGCTCATCGAGCCGACGCGAGGCCTCCATGATGAGGTTCTCGACGGAGACGGAGATCGGGATCTCGACCTCAAAGCGCTCGTGGGCCTCGAAGAGGAACTCGCCGAGCTCCCACCGCAAGAGGTCGAACGCCGCGTCCTCGATCTGTTCCGCGACCGCTCCTACGAGCTGCTCCTGAGTGATCGCACCCTGTTCGAGAAGGATTTCCCCGACGCGCTGGCCCGTGGACGCGTGAAGATCGAGCGCCTTGAGCAGCTGCGCTTCGGTGAGCGACCCCGAGCGGATCAGCTTCTGGCCGAGGGGTTCCTTCTTGAGAGACGATTGGGCGAAATAGACATCACCGTCACGGAAGAAGACGTTGCCTTCTCCGGCGTTTCTTTTGACCTCGAGCTTGCCGGTTTTCTTCGTGAACGAGAGCAGCCGGAAGATATCCGAAAGCGTGAAGTCGTCGAGCGTTCCTCTGAGCATCGTCTTCTGTCCCCTAAGCCTGCGGAGCCGCTGCTATCAGTGCCAGGTTGAGAAGGCGGATTCGTGGGCAGGAGGCGGGGTGCTCGGCGTGCCGAACTGCGGCGACGACAGAGCCTCTTCGGCCTGCTGCTCGGTCACGTTCTCTTCCTCGGGCAGCGGGGGTGCCTCGCCGGCGTCGGCCACCGGGGCCGACCCGTTCTCTGATGTCTGCTCTACTGGATGGGCTTCGGCGGCCCCTGCGTGCTCAACCGCCACCGTCTCGCCCATTACCCCGGCAATCTTGTTTGCTGCCTTGCGCATCTCGAACAACACCAGACCAACCTTTGCGGAGCCCGAGGTCACGGCGACGAGGACCGCACTGCGTCCGGCGGCCATAAGAACGACGTAACCCTGGGCGGCCTCGACGAATACCTGAGCGAGCTCGCCCTTGCCCAGCCCCGACGCGGCCCTCTCACCGAGGGTGAGCAGCGCGGCGCTCATGGCGGCGAGCCGGTCCTCCTCGACGTACGGGGGCAGAGCAGAAGCCATCGGAAGGCCATCGGCGCTAACGACCGCGGCCGCCTCAACGTCCGGGGAGACGGCCAGGAAGTCGTCCAGCCCGGCAGCAAGAAGTTCAGCCTTGGTCATAACCGGCACCCTCCTTCAAGTGCTTGATGCAGAGAACGCGAAACCTGATCACAAACTGCGCGATACACCTTTACCAGCGTGTCATTGCATCTTCGGCACGCCGGGGCGGGGAGTTGAGCAATCGTGAGGGGCTAATCCTCTCGCTGCGTGGCTTGCGTACAGCCATCACACCAGCGATCAGAACTTGACGCAAGACGTCCGACGCGCCGCATATTCGTTCTGTCCGCGTTCTGTTGCAAATCTGCCTCGTGGCCCCGCGGTCAGAACGCAGCCACGTGGCGGCAGCGCGGCGGATGCAGCGATCGCGGTGCAGGCGGTTCTGGCGCTCGTCGAGCCCCAATCCTCCGGACTTGCCGGCAACACGCTCGCCACGACGTGGGATCCCAGCACGGGGGCAGTCCGGTTCTTCGACGGGCTGGCAAGCGCGCCGAGTACCGTCACCGCAAATCTTGCGACCCCGACACCAGCCGAGCAAGAAGAACTCAACATCACCCAATTCAGCAGCGTGATCAACGTCTCCGGTCGAGCCGTTGGAGTCCCAGGGACGGTGCGTGCTCTGGAACGTCTTCACGCCGCCTACGGTCAACTCCCGTGGTCGAGTCTGTTCGACGATGCCATTGAGCTCGCAGAAGACGGCTTTCCGTTGCCCCCATACCTCCACAGTGTGCTCGGTCAGTCGGTCTCCGGTCTTCCCCGCTGCGCCTATCCGGACATCGGAGCGCGCTACTGCGACGGAGACGAGCGAAAGCCGATCGGCGCAACCATCACGAACGTCGAACTCGCAGAAGTCCTGAGGGAGCTGCGCGACGGTGGGCCCGAGGCCTTCTACGACCCGAACGGCACAATCGCTCCTGCGATCGTCGAGCGCGCGACCGCCGGGCCGATCAAACCGCAGCACGATGATGACGGGCCTGCGGTGATCCCGAGTCTCATGACCCTGGACGATCTCGCCGGCTACCAAGCGATCGAACGCGAGCCTTTGTGCCTCGAGGTGCTTCGCCGCACGGTCTGCAGCTCCGCACCCCCGGCCTTCGGCGGCGTCGCTCTGCTGCAGATGCTGGACTTCCTCGAGCGTGGTGAAGTTCATCGCTCGAACCCGGGCTCCCTCGACCGGCTGCACCTATCGCTTGAAGCCAGCCGCTTGGCCAACTTCGACCGGCGGGAACACGTCGGGGATCCCGATTTCAATCCGGTGCCGGTCGCCGGGTTGCTGGACGAGGGCTACCTTGCCGAACGCTTTGCACTGTTCTCCCCCGACCAGGCGATCCATCCGGTTGAGCCGGGCGATCCGCCCGGGGCCGAATCCGCCGGTACCGAGAGTGATGCCTCTGACGAGGGCGGAGGCGGTGACGCCACGAGTCACATCAGCATCGTGGACGCCGCCGGCCGCGCGGTCTCGATGACAACGACGAACAACGGAAACTTCGGCAGTCATCTCGAGGTGCGCGGCATGGTGCTCAACAACGCCCAGACCAACTTCACCTCGTTGACCTCCATCTCCCCCGGGAAGCCCGTCAACGTGATGGAGCCTCTGAAGCGGCCCAGGACGTCGATGTCGCCCACCGTCATTTTGCGTAACGGACGCCTGGTGATGGTCGTCGGCGCCGCGGGCGGCGGCCCCATCCCGGACTTCGTGACCCAGACGGTGGTGGGAGTGCTCCTTGATCGCATGAACCCGTTTGTTGCCATGAGCCAGCCGCACTACAGCGGCCAGCAGATAACGAGCAATTGCAGCGGCGTCATCGGGCCGCCGTCGGAGGTGGAGTCGGGAACACCCGCCGCCGACCTCCTCGAGGACCTCCGGGCGAAAGGACATCCGTGCGCGCGGACCGCCACTCTCAGCAGCGGATCGGCGGCCATCCAAGTTCGTGGATCCGATCGTTACGTCGGCGCCGCCGACCCGCGCCGGGACGGGATAGCGATGGGGCGCTGACCGTCCTTTCGTTCTGACCGCGTTCTGTTGCTGGAGCGCCGCTTGCGTCGCGGTCAGAACGATTGGGTTGGTGGTGCTGCGGGATTGGGGCGGCCTCCGGTCATCGCGTGGAGCGCCGCAGCCGACATCACCTGCAGCGCCGGCTCCTGTCCCGTCCAGATCCGAAACGACGCCGCCGCTTGGTGCACGAGCATCCCGAGGCCACCCCAGGCTTGAGCTCCGGCGCCCCGAGCCGCCCTGACCAGAGCCGTGGTCGGGGGTCTGTAGAGAAGGTCGACGACCACCTGTCCGGAGTGGAACGGCGCGCCGGGTATTGGGTTCTCTCCGTCACTCCCCAGCGGAGTCGCATTGACGATCACGTCCGCCTCGGCCGCAGCGGCCTCGGCCAGCGACCATTCGATGGACTCGCCGGCGGATGCGAGCTTGGCGGCCTCGGTGCCCTTCTCGGGGTCGCGCGCCGCCACCGTCACCGACGCAGCCCCCGAATCGGCAAGCGCCTTCACCACCGCTCGCGCGGCCCCGCCGGCTCCAAGTACGAGGGCTCGACGGCCGGCGATCCCCACCCCCGCATCGCCTTCCAGGAACTCACGGAACCCATCGACGTCGGTGTTGTGGCCGATCAGTTTGTTGCCGAATCGCTGAATAGTGTTGACGGCGTCCAGGGCTTGCGCGTCCCCGGAGACCTCGTCGAGATGTTGAACGACCGCCTGCTTGTGCGGCATCGTCACGTTTGCCCCCAGGGCTCCGAGCGCCCTGATTCCGCGGACGGCATCGCCGAGTTCCTCCGGGGAAACCGGCCATGCGTAGTACGCACAATCGATACCAAGCCGGCGAAAGGCTGCGTTGTGGATCGTGGGTGACAACGTGTGCTCGAGCGGCCAGCCGAGGATGCCGAGGAAACTCCCGCCGGATTTCACCTCAGCACTCCAGTCCTTGATAGTTCGACTTGTCCTGGAGGAACTCGTCGTAGCTGGAGCTGAACGCGTGATTCCCTTCGCAGTCGGCGAGCACGTAGTAGAGCCAGTCCCCATCCGCCGGATTCAGTGCCGCCTCGAGGGACGCGCTGCTCGGCGCGCCGATAGGCGTGGGAGGAAGACCTGGGTTCTTGCGAGTGTTGTAGGGCGAGTCCACCTCGAGATCGGATTGGGTGAGCGACTGTTTGTGTTCTCCCAACGCATAGAGGACAGTCGCGTCGATGCCGAGTGTCATTCCCTCGCGCAGCCGGTTGTAGATCACCTGGGCCACCTTTGGCCTTTCCGAATCGACGCGCGTTTCTGCCTCGATCATGGACGCAACAATGGCCACGTCGTAACGGGTGAGATTGAGCTGTTTCGCAGTGGAGAAATCAAGGCTTGAGAACTGTTTCTCGAACTCGGCGACCAGCCGATCCAGGATCGTTCTCTCGGTGTCCTTCTCGACGATCTGGTACGTCGACGGGAAGAGTAGGCCTTCGAGGGTGTCCACTCGTTTCGGCTGGTACTTGGAACGAACCTCCCCGTTGGTCGCTAAATTCAAGAAGGCCTTGCCCGAGAGATCGGTGTCGCGATCGAGTACCGCCGCGAAGTCCTCGAGCCACAAGCCCTCCCGAAACGTCACGTTGACGAACTCCTCGCCCGCGGGGTTGTTCCCCAGCAGCCAGTCGAGCGCATCGCCGGCGGTGAGCCCACGCGGCATCTGATATTCGCCGGCCTGGATCTGCTCCGCTCCCTCACCGACGTACGTCGCTATTCGAAATCCGGTTGCGGACTTGATGACTCCCCGTTCTTCGAGGATCGTCCCAATCTGGCTCACGCCGGCGCCCTTCGGAACAACCACCTGAACGACCTCACCCGGATCACTCGATCCCCAGACGCCCACCGAACGCAGGTAGAAGTTCGCTGCGAGGACAGGCGTTCCGAGGATGGCAAGGAACACTCCGAGCACAACCATGAGGCGACCGCGTTTGGTGAGGCTCACCGGCCGGCCCCGGCGTCGAGGTAGCCCTGCAGGATGACCTGAGCGGCCACCGCGTCCCGAATCTGCCGGCGCGCCGCAGCTCGTCCCCCTCCGGCGCGCAGGCCTTGCTCGGCGACGACCGTCGACAGGCGCTCATCGTGCTCGACAACCTGAACATCGGTTGCCACCCTCAACCGCTCGAGGAACTGTTGTTGCTCGGCAACCGCCGGACCTTTGCGACCGCTCAGGCCGACCGGGTGGCCCACCACTACACATTCGACCTCCAGCTCGCGGATGAGCTCGATGACGCGAGCGATGGGATCGGTCTCGTTTGTATCGATGACTTCGAGCGGCCGGGCGAAGCGTGTTTCGGTGTCCGCTACGGCCACCCCCACGCGGCGCCGGCCGGGATCCACTCCCAGCAGTATCACTACGTTGCCAACGCGTCGCGAGCTGCCTGCGCGACGGCATTGATTGCCTCTTCGATCTTGTCCGCCGCCTTCCCTCCCGAGATGGCGAGATCGGGTTTTCCTCCCGCACCGCCGCCGAGAAGTGCCGCTCCCGGAGCAAGCAGATCGCGCGCCGATATCCCGCGCTCTACGAGGTCCTTGGACACCGCGCCGACCAGGTTGGCGCGCCCCTCGCCCGCCGTTCCGAGGACGATGACGGCCGATCCCAGCCGTCCTTTCAGCTGCTGGGCAAGCGAACGGAGCGCATCCACACCGGCGTCCCGGCGCGCCACAACTAGACGAGTGCCGTCCACATCGACGGCCGTATCCGCCAGAGCCTCGGCGTCGGAGGTTGCCGACTGCCGTTCGATCTCACCGACGCGGCGCTCGAGATCCTTCTGCGTGGCGAGCACCTTCTCGACGCGCTCGGCCACCTCGTCGGGAGGTGTCTTCAGCAGATCGGCTGCGCGCTCCAGCACCGCAACCTTGCGCTGCAAGTACTCGAGCCCGTCGCGCCCAACGAGTGCCTCGACCCTGCGGAGGTTTGCTCCGACGGAGCCTTCCGCAGTGATCACGATGACGCCGATCTGGCTCGTGTGGGGAACGTGGGTTCCGCCACACAGCTCCTTCGAGTAGTCGCCCACCTCAACGACGCGAACGAAGTCCCCATACTTCTCGCCGAAGATCGCCATCGCCCCGATCGACCGTGCGTACTCGAAACTCGTTTCGTACGCCCGCACGGAGTCGTCGACCAGCACCCTGCTCTGGAGCTCCTCGCCGAATTCGGCCACCCGGTCGTCGCCGAGTGGTTCGAAGTGATTGAAGTCGAATCGCAGCCTGCCTGGCTCGACGAGTGATCCCTTCTGCGTGGCGTGGTCTCCGAGCCGGTCGCGAAGCAACCAGTGGAGCACGTGCGTCGCGGTGTGGGCGCGCTGAGATCCGGCGCGCCACGCAGCATCGACGACGGCCTCGACTTCGTCTCCCACCTTGAACTCACCCTCGGTGATCTTCACGAAGTGCCCGATCAATCCGGGGGCGATGCGCTGGACGTCAAGCACTTCGGCACGACCCGACGGTCCGCGCAGGACACCGCGGTCGGCGACCTGTCCTCCGCCCTCGGCGTAGAAGACGGTGCGGTCGAGGACTATCTCGCCCTCGGCGCCCTCCGTCAGCAGTGGCACTCCCTCGGCGCCGCGTGCAAGGCCGAGCACGTGCCCGGTCGTAACCAGATGTTCGAAACCGAGAAACTCCGTCGCACCCTGCTCTTCGCCAAGGCCGGCAAGGGACTCGGCTGCGGGTCTCCCCGCCTCCGCACGGCGCGCCGCCCGAGCGCGCTCCCGCTGTTCGGCCATGAGGGTCTCGAACCGCTCCTGGTCGATCGTCAATTCGGACTCCTGGGCGATCTCGCGCGTCAGATCAATCGGAAAGCCGAAGGTGTCGTGCAGCTTGAAAGCCACATCCCCCGGAAGTTGCCCCTCCCCCGACGGGAGACGGTTGATCTCCTCCTCGAGGAGAACCAAACCCTGCTTCAAGGTCCCGGTGAAGCGCTCCTCTTCGCTGCTTGCGATGTCGACGATGAAGTCTTTCCGCTCCGTGATCTCCGGATACGCATCGCCCATTTGCTCCACGACGTTCTCGATCATCGTCGGAAAGATCGAATGTTCGCTCCCGATGAGCCGCGCATAACGAACGGCGCGCCGGATGATCCTGCGCAGGACGTAGCCGCGCTCTTCATTAGAAGGAAGGATCCCGTCTCCGATCATGAACGTCACCGAGCGAGCATGGTCGGCAAGGATTCGAAGCGTCACGTCTGCCTTCGCGTCGTCGCCGTAGCGGTGGCCGGTCAACCGGCCGGCTTGCTCGATAAGGCTGGCGAGGATGTCCGCCTCGAAGATGGTGTCCCTTTCCTGAAGGATCATGGCGATGCGCTCGAGACCTGCGCCGGTGTCGATGTTCTTCTTCGGCAACTCGTCGACCGGCTCGATCGCTGCGTTGCAGTCGTTCTGCATGAACACGAGGTTCCAGATCTCGACGTAGCGGTCTTCGTTCTCGGCGGGCCCGTTTGCCGAGGGCTCCCCGAAGCGGTCACCCAGGTCGACGAAGATCTCGGAGCACGGACCGCAGGGTCCGGCAATGCCCATCGACCAGAAGTTGTCCTTCTTTCCGCGGCGCAGGACCCTCTCGGGCCTCACGCCGACCGACTCGATCCAGATCTGCTCCGCATCGTCGTCGGTCGTGTAGACGGTCGCCCACAGGCGCTCCGGATCGAGCCCGAAGGCCTCGGTAACGAGTTGCCAACCCCAATTGCACGCGTCTTCCTTGTAGTAATCGCCGAACGAGAAGTTGCCGAGCATCTCGAAAAACGTGAGGTGCCGGTTCGTGTGCCCGACCTCCTCCAGGTCGTTGTGTTTGCCCCCTGCGCGCATGCACTTCTGAACCGTCACCGCCCTGTCATAAGGAGGGTTCTGCTCGCCGAGGAAGTAGGGCTTGAACTGGTTCATTCCCGCGTTCGTCAGCAGCAGGGTGGGGTCGTTCGGTAGGAGCGAGGACGAGGGCACATGCCTGTGGCCGCGCTCGACGAAGAAGTCGATGAAGGTCTGGCGGATGGTTTTGGTGTCCATACGGTAAACGAGCGTACCCGGACCCCGCCTCTGGGGTCGCGGTCGTGTCTCTAGCGGCGCGCCTCGAGCCGGTCGTTGACCCGCTCGAGCAGTGTAGTGGTCCAGGAACTCGGCGAATAGCGGCTGCGTCGCCGGTCCCACCTGCGGTTGAGTTCCAGCGTGACCGCCGCACCGGCAACGAGGGCAAGGAGTCGCTTGATCATGGCGGTGACCCTACCCGATCGGCGATCCTCCAGCTCGCCGGAGCGCCGAGGTGTCAATTCAGCGCCATCACCCGGCGTTCAGTTAACAACTCAGGCTTGTTGCTCTCCGCGCGCCGGAACCTCGCTGAACCGGACGACGCGGTTCCGACCCGATCTCTTTGCTTCGTATAGAGCGATGTCGGCGCGCTCGCAGAGTTCATCGATGTCGGTAAGTTCCGCGGTGATCGCAGCGATGCCCGAGCTCATCGTGACCGGCAGAACGGTCGATTCCACCTCGGACCTGAGCCTCTCGAGGGCGATGGCCGCCGCCTGCTCATCGGTCTCCGGCAGGATGATCGCGAACTCGTCCCCACCGATCCTGAAGACATCGTCTCCGGCCCGGCCTCCCGACAGAACTTCGGCAAACTTCTTCAGGAGCCGGTCTCCCGCGGCGTGTCCGAAGCCGTCGTTGACGGCCTTGAAATTGTCGACGTCAATCAACGCAACCACGAGATCAAGATGGCGGTTTCGCGCATGGCGAAACGCGAACTTCAGCTCAGCGCGAAACGATCGCCGGTTGTTGAGATCCGTCAGGTGATCGCGGTTCGAACGGTCTACGGCGCGCCGGTGAGCGGCGCGCAGCCACTGGCCTCCGAGCAGAAAGAACAGCGGAATCCCGACGATTATGGCGATGAGCACCGACCAGATGGTTCGTGCACGTAGGTCTGCGAGCTGGTGGTCGAGAACGTCCAGCTTCACGTCGACCTCGAGAGCGATGGTGCGGTTCTCCAGAGCGACCGGCACGATGTACTCGAAGTAATGGTGGTACGCGCCCCCTTCCCGTCCCCAGCTCGGACTTCTGCTCTGGATCACCTCGAGTACGTCATCGGCGCCGTGTCGTCGAAAGGTACCGGGAATCACACCTCCGCCCACTGCCGCGAGCACCCGGCCCGTACTTTCCACGAGGTAAGTCCTCACCGTTCCGGGCCGCGTGGCAATTCCCTCGAGTACCTCATTGACCTCCTCCATCGGAGTCTGTCCGAGTTGGGTGGTCGCGTAGCGCTGGGCTATGAGACGGGCATCGGACCGGTGGATGTCGAGCTGTCCCTCGGTCAGGCGGCGCTCGATATCGCCCTGCGCGAACATGTACTGAATCAAACCGACCATCGAGAATGCCAGCGCGATCGTAACGACCAGGCGCAGGTCAAAGCGGACGGCAGGTGACTGCCGCAGCCGGCGTAATGAGCGACCCAATGCGGCCCGCTGGATCGATCGGCCAACCGCTCCTTTTGGGATTGCCGACAGCCGGGCAACGCCCACGCGCAAGGTCTTGGTCGCTACGGTCATAAGCGAAATGTCGGCCGTCCACTGCAAGAATTGAAGCCGATCGCGAATAAGTTGCTTGAACTACGTGTATATCGGCCCTTGCTAGTCGGAGGCCGACTGCCCCTCCCGGCGTCGGCGCAGACGGTCGGCGAGCTCGCGCTCTCGGCCGGCGATCGCTTCGAAGTAGCGGCGACCTCGAAGGTCCTCGGGGAGGTAGTCCTGTTCGACGTAGCCGCCCGTGTCGTGCGGGTAGCGGTAGCCACGCCCGGCGCCCAGGGTCCTCGACGCTTGCGAGTGAGCGTCACGAATGTG
>OCZV010000632.1_pt1 | contig 12700 bp, 8 predicted proteins | sample 1539051 | NCBI WGS metagenome assembly OCZV01 (sample SAMEA3113581, study PRJEB22503) | soil metagenome
TGATGGACGAGGCCCGCCACGTCGAGGTGTTCGCCAAGTACCTCGACACCAAGCTCACCGGGCACTATCCCATCAACGCCCACCTCAAGATGCTGCTCGACGACATCATCAACGACAGCCGCTGGGACATGACCTACCTGGGCATGCAGATCATGGTCGAGGGCCTGGCGCTGGCCGCCTTCGGCTTCATGCACATGCTCACGCAGGACCCGCTGCTCAAGCAGCTGCTGCGCTACGTGATGTCCGATGAGGCCCGGCACGTGGCCTTCGGCGTGCTGTCGTTGAAGGAGTACTACGGCGGACTGTCCGACGCCGAGCTGCGCGAGCGCCAGGAGTTCGCCTTCGAGGCCGCGGTGCGGATGCGCGACCGGTTCCTCCAGCAGGAGGTGTGGGAGCGCATGGGCATCGACCCCCGGCCGGTGGTCAGCTCGATGTTGGCGATCCCGCCCAAGGAGAACATGTTCCAGCAGCTGCTGTTCTCCAAGATCGTGCCCAACTGCAAGAAGCTCGGGCTGCTCGACGCCTCCGGTGCCTGGCTGCGGCGGCGCTTCGAGGAGCTGGGCGTGATCCAGTTCGAGGACTGGGTGGACACGGGCGAGGAGTACGCCGAGCTCGACGAGGTCGCCAAGGACCGAGCGGCGGCCGCGGCGGTCGGCTGATCTCGGAGCGCCGGCTTCAGGGTTAGTTCGCCGGGGCGGCGTTGATGTCGCCGATGGTGCCGCCCAGGTCGGGATGCTCCGAGCTGAACAGGCCCCAGCGGCTGTCCCAACCGGCCACGTTCCACATGTGCATCATCCAGAGGTTGTCGAGCGGGATGACCCGGCCGCCCCGCTGCTCGCACTGTGCGTCCGTGGTGCTCTCGTCGCCGACAACGCCGTCAGCACCGATGCACAGTTGGCGGTGGATGTGCCAGGGGTCGTTGTCGCCCACGAAGCCCTCGGGCGGGTTCTCCGGGTCCGTGAACACCAGGTAGCTGAGCCCGACGATCTTGCTGTCGGGGTCGGTGCCGTCGAACAGCAGGATCTCCGGCGCGGTCGGATCGAACGTGCCGTCGAGCACTGAGCTGTTGAGGTAGTGGGCGGCGATGCAGGGCACGTAGGGCGTGATCCGGTGCCAGCCGGCGGCCTCGGCGTCGGCGGCGGTGGGGTACTTGGCCACCACCTGGTTCGACTGCCGCACTTGCTCGGCGAACGCGTCGCGCTCGCTGGCGTCCAACGGGACGAACGGGACCGGCCCCCGGTGCCCGTGGCCGCTGTTGCCCTCGCTGGCATAGCCGGCCTGCTCGCACGCGGACGTGCCGTCGGCGGCGATGACGACATTGGTGTGCCCCTCGACGTGCTCACCCGTCGCCGTTTGGTCGTCGGATGCCCCGCCGGCCGCCTCCGCCATCTCCTCGTGGCCCTCGTGGTCGGCCATCTCTGCCTCGGTCCCCTCGTGGCTGGGGCCCGCGGTCTCTCCGTCGCCGCCGTGGTGGTCGGACGCGAACGCAGGGGCCAGCGCCAGCGTCGACACGACCGCCACGGCCAGCCCGCTGACGCCGATCCCGGCCATGCCCAGCGAGGGCCGCACCGACTGCTGCGCCAGCGCCGGGCGGGCCAGGACGGCCAGCGAGATGGCCACGATGCCGACCTCGAGCCCGGTCGCAAGCCCGTCGGCGAGGGCGATCGGCTCGGGGTCCCAGGCGCCGGGGCCGACGGGCACACCCCAGACGCGGGACATGATCCAGACGGCGATGACCGCCGCGTTGCCCAGCGCCCCAGCGGCGAGCAGCCGGCGGCTCGGTCGCACCATGACCCCCACGGCCCAGCTGAGCTGCAGCCAGGCCACAACGGCGAAGAACGTGCCGTGAATCCAGCCGACGTCGAAGTGCTCGCCGCTGTGGGCGAAGTGGATGACCCCCGCGCCCAACGAGAAGGCCACGAGGACCCAATGGAGGTACCGCCCTGCGGTCCCGTCATTCGTCGTCATCGAGCCCCCCGGTTCAGATGCACGCGGTGTGCAGGAACACTACCCCCGCGGGACGGCCGGCTATCAGCCGGGAGCCGGAAAGGACGCAACTGCTCGTAGGCGCGGCGCATGACCGGTCAGGTTCCGGATGGCTGCGACCAGAACGAGGTCGGCGGGAACCGCGGCGGCCGCCCGTAGCATCGGGCGGGCATGGACCCCCACAACCGGTTCCTCCTCTCTGGCATCGCGGCGGCGGCCGTGACCGCCGCGGCCTGGCGGCCGTCCGAGCAGCCGGGCTCGGGACCGGGCTCGCCGCTGGCGTTCCTCTCGGGCCTGCCCACCTCGGAGATGCCGCTCCACGCCCTCGGGCTGCAGGGCGCCGTCGGCCTGGCGGCCGCCCGCGGCGGTGGGGCGCGCGGCTGGCGGGGGGCGCTGGGCCTGGGCCTCACGGCGGCGTCCTTCGGCGGGCTGCTGCGGCTCCATCGGGAGGCGTCCCGGTCCGAGGAGGTCCTCGAGCGCGCCCTGCAGGAGGGCCTCGGCGCCGACTACCGCCGGCGGATCAGCGAGCCGTTCAGCCCCCGGCCCGACGTCCCCCTCACCCGTCGGTCTCTCATGCTGCCGGCCGTCGGGATGCGCCGCCGCTACGCCGCCGTGCGTGACCTGTCCTACGGCGACCACGGCCGGCGCAACCGGCTCGACATCTGGCGCCGAGCCGACCTGCCGGCGGACGCCCGTGCACCGGTGCTGCTGCAGGTGCACGGGGGCGCCTGGACGGTGGGGGAGAAGCGGGGGCAGGCCCACCCGCTGATGGGCCACCTGGCCGATCGGGGCTGGGTGTGCGTGACCATCAACTACCGGCTCAGCCCACGGGCGCACTGGCCAGACCACATCATGGACGTGAAGCGGGCCCTCGCCTGGACCCGGGCCACCATCGCCGATCACGGCGGCGACCCGTCGTTCGTGGTGATCACGGGAGGATCGGCGGGTGGACACCTGGCGGCCTTGGCGGCCCTGACGCCCGACCTCGCGGACTTCCAACCCGGCTTCGAGGACGCCGACACCAGCGTGGCCGCCGCCGTCCCGTTCTACGGCGTGTACGACTTCACCAACCGGGACGGCAGCGCCGGCCGGGCGCTGGTGCCGTTCCTGGAGCGCCAGGTCATGCGGTCCAGCCTGGCCGACAACCGTGATGTCTGGGATCGGGCGTCGCCCGTGAGCCACGTGCGGCCCGACGCGCCGCCGTTCATGATCCTCCACGGCACCAACGACAGCCTGGTGCCGGTCGAGCAGGCCCGGTCGTTCGCCCGGCAACTGCGCGAGGCATCCCGCCAGCCGGTGGTGTATGCCGAGCTGCCCCGGGCCCAGCACGCGTTCGACGTGCTGCCGTCGGTGCGGGTGCACCACACCGTCCACGCCGTCGAGCGCTTCCTTGCCGTGGTGCGGAGCGAGCACGGCGGGGCGACGCCGGCCGAGGCCGTGGTGTCGGACCGGATCTAGGCGCTGGAATGTCGACTCGGCCGAAGGCCGAGGCCACTTCTTCGCCTCCGGCGGAGGGCGGTGTAGCGAGCGGGTGGCGCTGAGGATGCGGGGCCGCTGGAGGCGCCTAGCAGGCGCCGACGGCGCCAGGGCCCGAGCGGCCCGGCGGCGTAGCCGCCATGAGCGGGAAGCACAGCGCCGGAGCCCCCGCACCGCAGGCGACAGGACCCGTGAGCGGAGCGGCACGGTCGGGCGTAGCCGGCCCAGCCACTTCCGGGCGCGCGGCCGTCCGCGCGCCCGGAAGCTCCCCGGCTCGGCAGCCGCCGGTCCGGCACGAGGCGGGAGTGCCGGACCAGGCGGGGCGTACAGTGTAAGGGTGTCCGGTGGAGAAAACCTACCCGCCGAGATGTTCGGCCGGGATCTGGCCCATCCGTCCCGCCTGATAGTCCTCGAACGCCTGGACCAGCTCGGCTCGGGTGTTCATCACGAACGGCCCGTACTGGGCCACCGGCTCACGGATGGGCCGGCCGCCGAGGAGCAGCACCTCGAGGTTGGGCGAAGGCTCGTCCTGGGCCCCGTCGGCGCCGAGCACCAGGTGGCCCCCCGCTCCGAACACCACCAGCTGCCCGCTGCGCAGCGGCTGGCGGGCCGAGCCGACCGTCCCCCGCCCGGCGAGGACGTACGCCAGGGCGTTGAACTCGGCCGACCACGGCAGCACCAGCCGTGCCCCGGGGGCGACGGTGGCGTGGACCAGCGTGATCGGGGTGTGCGTGATGCCCGGGCCTTGGTGGCCGCCGAGCTCACCGGCGATCAGTCGCAGCACGGCGCCGCCGTCGGGCGAGCGCAGCATGGCGACCTGACCACCCCGGATGTCCTGGTAGCGGGCCGGCGTGAACTTGTCGGCGGCCGGGAGGTTGACCCACAGCTGGATGCCGTGGAACAGCCCCCCGCTCGCGACCAGCTCGTCGGGCGGGCGCTCGATGTGGAGGATGCCGGCCCCGGCGGTCATCCACTGGGTGTCGCCGTTGGTGATGAGGCCACCGCCGCCGGTCGAGTCCTGGTGCTGGAACGTGCCGTCGATCATGTAGGTGACCGTCTCGAAGCCACGGTGCGGGTGCCAGGCGGTGCCCTTGGGCTCGCCCGGGGCGTACTCGACCTCACCCATCTGGTCCATGTGGATGAAGGGGTCGAGGTCAGTGCTCGAGACGCCGGCGAACGCCCGGCGCACGGGGAACCCCTCGCCCTCGAAGCCCGACGGTGCGGTGGTGATCGACCGGACGGGCCGCTCGGCCGATGCGGTCGGGTCGGGCTCGGCGACGGCCGGCAGCGTCAGCGGATCGGCGACGGTGATGGCGGGCATGTGCGTTCCTCCTGGTCGCATGGTGCAACAACTTGCGCGAACAAGTATTCCGGCGCTACACCCCCTTCCTCCACAGCCTCTTGACCTCAAGTTAGGTTGAGGTCGTAGCTTCTTGAAGCATGACCCTCGCGCTCGAGATCATCGTCGGCAGCACCCGGGAGGGCCGTGCCGCCGATCGCGTGCTGCCCTGGCTGGTGGAGCGGGCCGAGACCCATGGCGCCTTCAGCGTCGACCTGCTGGACCTGCGCGATTGGCCGCTGCCCATGTTCCAGGAGACGTTCGCCGCGCTGAAGGATCCGACCGGCAACGGCTACTCCGATCCCGTCGTGCGCCGCTGGAACCAGGTCGTCGCCGGTGGCGACGCGTACCTGTTCCTGACGCCCGAGTACAACCACAGCGTCCCCGCCGTGCTGAAGAACGCCATCGACTCGGTGTTCGGCAGCTTCGGCTTCCGCAACAAGGTGGCCGGCTTCGTCGGCTACAGCGGGGGGCTGGTGGGCGGGGCTCGGGCCGTCGAGCACCTGGCGCACATCGCCATCGAGGCCGAGCTGGTCCCGCTGCGCAACGCTGCCCTGATCGCCCAGGTGTACCAGGCGTTCGACGAGCACGGGCGCCCCCGGGACCCGGTCACCGACGCCTGCCTCGCCGTGCTGCTCGACGACCTCGCCTGGTGGGGCAACGCCCTGCGGCGCGCCCGGGACGCCGGCGAGCTGCCGCCCGCACACGCCCGTCGGGCCGCGGCCGCTCCACCCCGGGCACCGGCGGTCGCCTGATCCATCCACCCGCCAGGGGTGCGCGCGGCGGCGCTCTCCTGGCGGGTGGTGTTCCCCCCAGCTATGCCTGCGGGGATGATCCGGCCGGCCCAATCAGCCGACGTGGCGGCCATGCAACGGGTGAGCGCCGCCGCGGGGCGGCGGTTCGCCGAGATCGACGATCCCCGCGTTGCCGCCTGCGCCGACGATCCACCGCCCACCGCCGATGCGCTCGCCGCCTGGATCGCCGCCGGCCGGGCCTGGGTGGCGGCCGACGGAGACAACGGCGGCGACGCGATCGTCGGCTTCGTCGTCGTCGACCTGCTCGACGGCAACGCCCACGTCGAGGAGATCTCGGTGCTGCCCGAGGCGGGGGGCCGGGGACTGGGCACGGCCCTGCTCGACGCGGTCGGCGCCTATGCCCAGCGGGCCGGCCACCCGGCGCTGACGCTCACCACGTTCGCCGACGTGCCGTGGAACCGTCCGTGGTACGAGCGCGGCGGCTTCGTGGCAATGGCGCCCCGCGAGATCGGTCCCCAGCTGGCGGCGCGGGTGCGGGACGAGGCCGAGCACGGCCTCGATCCTGCCGTCCGCGTGTGCATGCGCCGTCCGACCTGACAACCTGCGGGGAGTACGTCCGGGGGGAGGGGCCGATGATCCGATCGGGTGGGCGGTGGATGCGCCTGTTGGCCGTGCTGGCCCTGGTGGCCGGGGCGGCGGCGTGCAGCGGCGACGACGGGGACGGCGGTGACGCTGCCGCGGACGACGCCGCCGGCGAGGACGTCGGCGAGGTGGTCGGGAGGGGCGACACCTACGAGGCCACGATCCGACGCACCTCGGCCGGCGTCCCCCACATCACGGCCGACTCCCAGGCCGGCCTCGCCTTCGGGCAGGGCTGGGCCAGCGGCGAGGACCGGGCCTGCGATCTGGCCGACCAGATCGTCAAGATCCGGGGCGAGCGGGCGCGGTGGTTCGGCCCCGGCGAGGGCAACGCCAACCTGAACTCCGACATCGCCTGGAAGGCCATCGGCATCTTCGAGCGGGCGTCGGCCGACTGGGGGGACGCCTCGGACGAGGTCGTCGAGCTCATGACCGCCTTCACCGCCGGCTGGAACGCGCAGCTCGACGAGGTCGGCGTCGACGGGCTGGCGGGCTGGTGCGCCGGCGAGCAGTGGGTCCGCCCGCTCGAGCCGGTGGAGGTCTACGCCTACGCCCGCTCCATCGCCTTGCAGGCCAGCGGCGGCGCGTTGAGCGACTTCATCGCCACGGCCCAGCCGCCCGGGGCGGCGAGCAGCGGCGTCCAGACCGGGACCTCGGGCGACCAGGCCGCCGGGCCGATCGTGCCGCCGCCCGAGGACATCGGGTCCAACGGCTGGGCCATCGGCACCGACCGCTCGGCCGACGGGGGCGGGATGCTGGTCGCCAACCCCCACTTCCCGTGGGAGGGCGAGCTGCGGTTCTGGGAGGTGCACCTCACCATCCCCGGCGAGCTCGACGCCTACGGCGCGCAGCTCTCGGGCCTGCCCGGCATCGGCATCGGCTTCACCGAGAACTTCGGCTGGACGCACACCGTGTCGGCCGGCAACCGCTTCACCGCCTACCGGCTGGATCTGGCGCCCGGCTCGCCCACGACGTACCGGTACGGCGGCGGGTCCCGGGACATGACGTCCCGCGACATCACCGTCGAGGTCCGGGCCGAGGACGGTTCCGTCGAAGAGGTGACCCGCACGATGTGGTCCAGCCATTACGGGCCCATCATCGATTTCCCCGGCTTCGGCTGGACCGATTCCGCCACCATCACCTACCGCGACGCCAACATCGACAACGACGAGTTCATCGACCAGTACCTGGAGATGCTGCAGGCCGACGACCTCGACGACTTCATCGAGGTCCACGAGGAGATCGCCGGCGTGCCGCTGTTCAACACGATCGCGGTGTCCGACGACGGGCGGGCCTGGTACGCCGACACCTCGGCCACGCCCAACCTGTCCGACGAGGCGATCACCGCCTACCAGGCGTCGCTGGAGTCCGACCCCATCGTGGCGATCGCCGCCGACAACGGGGCGGTGCTGCTCGACGGGTCCGACCCGGTCAACGAGTGGATGGACGAGGCCGGCGCCCGCGACCCCGGGCTCGTGCCCGCCGCCGACATGCCGATGGTGGAGCACGACGACTACGTGTTCAACGCCAACGACTCGTTCTGGCTGCCCCACGCCACCGTGATGCTGGAGGGCGACTACTCCCCGCTCCACGGGCCGCAGCGCACGGCCCGCTCGCCCCGCACCCGCGAGAACGCCGTGGTGCTGGGCGACACGACCACGGCCGGGCCGTCCGGCGAGGACGGGGCCTTCACGCTCGAAGAGCTGGCCGACGCCGCCCTCCAGAACCGGGGCTACACGTCCCGCGTGCTGCTCGAGGCGGTCGTCGAGCGCTGCCAGGGCGTGACGGCGGTGGACCTCCCGGCGCAGGAACCGGGGGACGGCGATGGGGGCACGCCGTTGCCGGCCGCGACCGTCGACGTGGCGCCCGCGTGCACGGTGCTCGCCGGTTGGGACGGCGTGTACGACGTCGACCGCGCCGGCCCGCCGCTGTGGCGGGAGCTGCTCACCCAGGTGGACTTTGCCGACCTGGAGCGGGCCGGGACCCTGTGGGCCGATCCGTTCGACCCCGAGCGGCCGGTGGACACGCCCGCCGGGCTGGCCCCGCCCCCCGGCGGCGGCGCCCCGGACCCGGTGCTGGTGAACCTGGCTCGCGCCGTCCAGTCCGTGGAGGCCGCCGGCTTCGGCGTCGACGCCACGCTGGGCGAGGTGCAGTTCGCCTGGCGCGACGGCCAGCGCATCCCCATCCACGGCGGCAACGCCCACGACGGCACCACCAACATCGTGGGCTGGGGCTCGGGGGCGTCGATCCTCGATCCGGCGTTGACGGAGACCAAGCACGAGCCGCTGGTGCCGGGCTCGTCGCTCGCCCGGGTGGACGGCGAAGCGGGCTATCCCATCAACAACGGCACGTCGTTCCTCATGGCGCTGGCGTTCACCGACGACGGGCCGCAGGCGCAGGTGTTCCTCACCTACGGCGAGAGCGAGGACCGGTCGAGCGACATCTACACGGAGGCCACGGAGGCTTTCTCTGCCAAGGAGTGGCGCACCGTCGCCTTCACCGATGACGAGATCGAAGCCGACCTGGTCGAGATGAAGACGGTCCGGGGCTGAACGTGGCGAGGGTGTCGTGACCGCCGTTGAGCTTGTGCTCGGCTGTCGCAGCGGGTCGTTGGCTGGACGACAATGGATGTGTGCGGCCTCGGGGTACGAGCCCTCGGTTCGTGGGGCGGGTGGTTGAGCTCGCGCTGTTCGATGAGCTCGCCGGTGAGGCGCGGGCGGGGCAGCCGGTCACGGTGTTCGTCTGTGGGGAGGCCGGCGCCGGCAAGTCCCGTCTGATAGCCGAGGTCATCGCCGCAGCCCGCGCTCGGGGGACACCTACGTTGCTGGGGTCTTGTACGACCGTCGGGCGCGGGTCGTTCGCTTTCGCGCCGTTCGTGGAGGCGCTTGGTCCCGTCGTTCGGGAGCCTGCCACGGTTGGAGGCGACGGTGGGAGTCCGGTCGGGCCTGGGCTGGCCCGTCTCGTGTCGGGACCGGGGGGTGGAGCGGCGGATCGGGACCCGCCGGATCCCGGCCCGTTTGGGATGTCTGCCCAGCTGCGGCTGTTCGAGGAGGTGCTCGACACCTTGGAGTGGGCCGCCGTGCCCACCGGGCTGCTGGTCGTGATCGAGGATCTGCATTGGGCCGATCCGTCGAGCCGGGGCCTGTTCGAGTTCCTCTCCCGTAGCCTGCGTGCTGCGGCGGTGGTGCTGGTGGGGACGGTGAGGACCGACGAGCCCGATGATGCCGGGTTCCTGGCGTGGCTGGCTGAGGTCCAGCGGGGTCCGCGGGCGGTCCGGGTCGATCTCGAGCCCTTCGGTCGGGAAGAGCTGGCGGATCTGGTGGCCGGGGTGCTGGGCCGGCCGCCGTCGGCCGAGCTGGTCGGCCGGGTGTACGAGCGGTCGGGCGGCAACGCCTTCCTGGCCGAGGAGCTGCTGGCCGCGGGTGAGCGGGGTGTGCTGGTGCCGCCCACGGTGCAGGGTCTGGTGCTGGCCCGTATGGCGGGGTTGTCGACGCCGGCTCGGGGCCTGGTCCGGCTGGCGGCCGTGGCCGGAGTGCGGGTGAGTCACGGCATGCTGGCCGCTGCCGGCGGTCTCGGCGACGACGCGCTGCTGCCTGCGGCCCGGGAGCTGGCCGAGCACCACCTGCTGGTGGCCGATCCGTCAAGGCCGGGGTACGTCTTCCGGCACGCCCTCACCCGTGAGGCGGTCTACGACGACCTGCTGCCGGGTGAGCGACAGCAGCTCCACCGGGCCGTGGCCCGGGCGCTCACCGATGACCCGGCACTCGGGCCCCCGGCGGCGTGGGCGGTGGCCGAGGCGGTGGCCGAGCACTGGTTGGAGGCCGGCGACCTGGAACCAGCCTTGGCGGCTTCGGTGGCAGCCGGGAACGCCGCGCGAGAGGTGGCCGCCGTCGCCGACGCGCTGGGGCACTACGAGCGGGCGCTGGAGCTGTGGGATCGGGTGGCCGATCCCGAGACGCAGGCCGGCATCGGACGACCTGTTCTGCTCGAGCGGGCCGCCGAGGTGGCCAGCGGTGCCGGCGAGCACGAGCGCGCCATCCGCTATGTCGATGCCGCCATCGGTGAGCTGGAGGACTCCGCCGCCGCGCCGATACAGATAGGCCTGCTGTGCGAGCGCAAGGCCTGGTATCTCACGTGGGCTGGCCGCCAGGGCAAGTCGACGGAGTGGACCGAACGCGCCGTAGCGCTCGTGCCGTCCGAACCACCGACCCCCGAACGCGCTCGCGTCCTCGCCGAGCACGCCTTTGCCCTGGTGCTCCGGAGAGACCGTTACGTAGAGGCACACCGGGTCGCGACAGCCGCGCTCGAGGCGGCCCAAAGGGCCGGCGCCCGGAAGGACGAGGGTCGCGCTCACAGGGTCCTTGGCATGTGTCTCGTAATGACGAGCACCGATCCAGAGGCGGCGATCCGCCAGTTCGACCAGGCGCTCGCCGTCGGTCGAGAGACGGGTGATGCCGCGGCAGTTGCCCTCGCGTCCTCCAACCTCACCGACGTGCTGGTCAGGCTCGGTCGACTCGACGAGGCCGCGGCAACCGGCCTGGAGGCGGCCGACATCGGGATGGAGCGGGTGGCGCTACGTAATGAGGTGGGGTTCAGCCTTTTCAACACGGCCGAGGCCCTGTTCCTCGCCGGGCGATGGGGCGAGTGCGAGCACGCGCTGGGGCGGCTGCGAGACCAGCGCGCCGGCGGCCTGATGGAGCTGTGGGGGCTCGCGCTCACGGCGCTGCTCCAGGCCTCGCGAGGTAGAGACGATGCCGCGACCGACGCCATCGCCCACGCAGCCACCCTGGGCGTCGTCCACCCCGAAGGCGACTGCATGCTGCGAATGGCGCAAGCGCAGCTGGCCCTGAACACCGGCGATCTGGACGCCGCTCAGCGGGCGGCTCTCGACGGGCTCGACACGATGAGCGGCTCGGGGCTGGAGCCTGGCATGGCCACGACCGCGACTCTCGCCGAGCTCGGCCTGCGGATCGAGGCCGACCGGGCGCAGGTCGCCCGCGCGCGACACGATCCGACGGAGGAAAAGGCAGCGGTCGAGTCCGCCCGAACCGTCGCCATGCGGACGCTCGACCTTCGGGCCAGCGCCGCCGGCCTGGCGCATCGACCGGAGGTGACGCGGGCCCACCAGGCGCTCGCCGAGGCAGAGCTGGGCCGGGCGGAGGGACGGTCCGAGCCTCATGCCTGGCACCGCGCCGCAGACGGCGGCGCTGAGGGGGGACCGCAGCGGACGGCGTACGCGCGGTTCCGCGAAGCGGAGGCCGTGCTGGCGTCCCGCGGCGACCGCGCCCGCGCGGTCGACGCGCTCACCACCGGCCATGCCACCGCCAAACGGCTTGGGGCCGAGCCGCTCCGCCGGGAGATCGAGGGCCTCGCTCGCCGCGCTCGGATCGAGCTGACGGACGAGCCGTCGCCGGTGACGCCCGCGGCCCCGGCCGAGCGCGGGCTGGCCTCGCTCGGGTTGACGTCGCGCGAGCTCGAGGTGTTGCGGTTGCTCGCCGCCGGATACACCAACCCGCAGATCGGTGAGGCGCTCTATATCAGCCGCAAGACCGCCAGCCATCACGTCTCCAGCGTCCTCTCCAAGCTGGGGGTGACGACCCGGGTCGAGGCTGCAGGCGTCGCCCATCGCTTGGGCCTCACCCCGGACACCGCGGCACCGAAATAGGTCACGTCGACGCTCCAGAACGGGTCACCTGCCCGATGGCGGCGACACCCCCGCTTCGTACGTTCGCTTCCAAGGTTCCAATCACCAGGAGGCAAGGACATGAAGCGGATCATCAGGGCAACGAATGTGTTGGTGGCGTCAGGTGTTGTGGCGGTGGCACTGTTGGCCGCCTGCGGCGCCGACGACCCGGGTCAGGCCACGCGCACAGCTGCTCCCGAGCAGGTCGACGCTGCGGCGAGGGCGCGGCTCGAGGCGCGGGCCGAGCAATACGAGCGGTCGGCGCACTTACAGGGCCAAGCCAGAACGTACGGCGCCCCGACCGAGCGCCCGGACGCCGTGAGGCCCAACCCGATCGAGGCCGGGAACCTGGCCGTAGCCGAGCAGCTCGAGCGCAGCGCCAAGCTCGACGGCCAGGCCCGGACCCACAGCAACGCCGCCTCGACCGAGGACACGCCGGCCCCGGCCGACGAGACGTCCGACGACGAGTTCGTGCCCGGCTCCCGGCACATGCCGATGCGCTGACCGGTTCGGGGCCCGGCGGCCAATTGAGGGGACGCCGCTACCGCTCACGATGAGCGCAGGCACCGGACCGTCGTAGGACGAGGTGGGCTCAGCCCCTGCCGGGGGGCTGAGCCCACCCGGTGTTGACATGGACGGGCTCGCTCAAGCCAGCACAGAACGCCCCTCATCGGTTGCCATCGTCGGCTTGGAAACGGCGGCCGAGATCCCCCTCCGCCAACGTCAGCAGCGGTACGGCAACGCTGAAGCACTCCCCGAACTTCGCGGTGCGCCACGAGGCGCCATGCAACCGGGTGGGATGGAAGGACCCACCTGTGGCCT
>OCZV010000634.1_pt1 | contig 12695 bp, 14 predicted proteins | sample 1539051 | NCBI WGS metagenome assembly OCZV01 (sample SAMEA3113581, study PRJEB22503) | soil metagenome
TGAAGAGTTTCAGAAACTTGGCGCCGCGGCCGTTTTATATCCGAGCCTCACCACCGCGAACGGCCTGCAAGCGACCTGGGAATTGCTCCACGAATTCAAAGAACGCGGCCCGGTCGTCCTCGAGGAATGGAACAAAAAAGCTCAGTCGTCGAAATGGGGCATGGTCCCGCGCACGAAAGATCCGATTCTGCCCGCCGAGAAGATTCGTAAGCTCGAAGACGAGTTTATTCCCAAAGAGTTGCAACGCGACTACGACAAGACTTTCGGGCACAATCGGCACTGAGGTGATACGAAGGGCGAGCGTCTCCGTGCCATGCGGCATCTCACTGTCAACAAACTTGGTCGGGACCTATTGCCTGAGTAGCCCATCGTCATGACCCCAATTTTCTCTAACGGAACTTCGCGGGATCATTGGCCTCACGCGGAAACCAGCCGCCGAGCCGGTGGTAAGCCTTCAAATAACTGATCTGCCCCTCATTTGTCATCGCGTTTTCCAACACACTCACGAGGCGCACGGCTACAGTCGGGAGTGGTTGATACTGGGGTTCGTCGAGCTGTCGCGCGAGGTCCTCAGCGGTTAGGCTTTCGAGATACGTCTTCATTCGCTCATACGTCGCATCGTGATACGCCAGAAGCAACTCCGCTGAAGCGCGAAAGGCTCGCACCTGCTCGCGCGTGTGAGTGGCCGACCGCCCAAAGTCCGCCGGCTCCGGTGGCATGCCAAAACGAGCGGCCCAACCGTCTCCGATCCATAGCTGCTCGCGGCCGGCTAGACGCGATACGTTGCTGTCCATGACTCGACTGAGCCGCCAGGCAAGCCAGCCTATGGGCGGATGTGGCTCCTGCATGAGCTCGGTTGCGGTGAGGTCAGCCACTGTGCGGTGCAGGGATTCATAAACTCGCGTGAACGCGTCTACCAAAATGCCAGTCTCCATCATTACCAACCGCCTTTCTGCTACTTAGCACCGAAAGCTCGGCCCGCAATAACGCTCAATAAAATCATGAGGATGAGCGAGAGTTGTGATTCGAGGCAATCCACCATATGGTATCCCGCACTGTCTACAAATTGTCGGAAGCGTATCGCTGGATTTGCACATCATCAAGGAGAGTTCTCTGACCCCCAGTTTCACAATTTCAATAGGCCACGCAGTTCCCGATGGGTTGCCGCGACTCATGCCCTCAGGATTCGGCGAAACGTCAAGTTGACCCGCGGTCCGCATGGCCGCGTTTCTTTGTCGATCCCATGCTTCCAATAGCGCTGGGTCTCGCCCTTCATCAAGAGAAGGCTGCCGGACGCAAGTTTCAGGCGAACCGGCTTCAAAGCCTTCTCGCTCTTGTGTTTCAAGACGAAGGTCCGTTCTTCCCCCAAACTTAACGAGGCAAGGATCGGTCGTTCGCCAAGCTCCGGCTCGTCGTCGCTGTGCAGCCCCATGCTGTCCCGGTGGTCGCGGTAGTAATTGAGCAGAACGCTATTGAAGGCCGTACGAGCGACCGCTTCAACCCGGCTCTTGATATCCAGTAGCGCCCGCGTCCAGGGCAACGGGCTCCAGGTAATCCCCGAGTATGTGTAGTTCATCCCGTCATCACCGTACCACGCAGTCAGACGAGGCTGCGGGAAAGTCTTGCCCCAAACAACAATCTTTTCTGCGCGCCAAGGAACTTCATCAATCAGCTGACCCATGACGATAGGAGGCGTTTGCGCAAGGGAAAGATGGCGCAAGTAGTACACCTCAGCGTCTTGCATGTGAATATGTTTAAGCCCCTCGTGCGCTGAAAATAGGTCTGCGGTCACGTTCACTCTTTTCTCAGCACCCGATAGCTGAGATGGCCGCTCAGTCGTTCGGCATCAGTAGCTGCAGACGATGGCCGTCCGGATCCGAGAAATAGATGCAGGTGGGATCGCCTTTCCGACCGCTGACTTCGATGCCCGCATTTTCCAAGGTCGCTTTGACCCGCGTCAATTCCCCGGACACGAGCCGCAGCGCCATATGGTTTACTTCACTACCCCCGTGAATTTGCTCATTATCGTCCACTTCGAATAATGCGACGCCCTGGTTGCCGCACTTGAGAAAGCACTGCCAGGAGCTCTCGTGATCGATGTCCATGCCGAGAAAATCGATGTAGAACTTCTTCGCGCGAGCGAGATCTTTGACGTGAAATACCACGTGGTCGATGCCGGTAACTTTTAAAGATGCGTTCATATTCCACCTCCTGTGCGAACCTTCTAATTCCGAAATCCGAATATCGAAATCCGAAACAAACCCGAACACTCAAAGGCAAAAAACAAATACGAAATCCGAAACGAGCTTGTTTGGAATTTGTACTTTTTGATCATTTAGATTTGTTTCGAATTTCGGATTTCGATATTGACTTCTTGTTTTTCCCTCAATCCACCACGGCGATGGCTTGAATTTCGACCATCATCTCGGGCCGCGCTAGTTCCTTGATGCCGATCAGCGCGCTGGCTGGATAGCGGCCTTGTTGAAAAAATTCTTTGCGGAGCTGCGTGAAACGAGTGCCGTTGGCCATGTCGGTTATGAACACGGTCATGGTCACGATGTCGTCCAGCTTGCCGCCGGCTTTTTCCAGCGTTTGCCGTATGCGTTCGAAGCTCAGCCGCACCTGCGCGTCGAAATCGCCCGCGTAGCTCTTGCCGGCTTCATCCTGGAACGCTCCGTAACCGGCTAGGTAGATCGTCGCGCCGCCGCTGACTTTGACGGCGGGTGAATAAGCGCGCTCACGCTGGCGCCCATCGACCGGTAGAAAGTCTCGCTTTGCCATGATTCCCTTCCGTTATCTTAGAAACAGTTTTTGATACTCTTGAGTCTTGTCCGCAAAACCTTTCGCGTCGAAGTCGTCCATTTCGACGGATTGAATTTTGTCGGCATCGGGCAAGGGTGGGTAAAATCCCTTGCGATTCACGAACTCGCCCATCTTCGCGAGGATTGCCATGCTCTCGTCGCCCAGGAAAAAATCGATAAAGGCTTTGCCGGCGCTCGGACGCGGGGCTTTGCCGTTCAAGGCCAGATACTGACCCGTGCTCAACATCTTGCCGAGCCGGACATAGTCCACGGGAGCGCCTTTTTCGGAGTACGTGACGACGTACCGCACGAGGCTGATCGCAATCGGAGTCTCGCCGGTCGATACGCGTTCGGCCGAAGGGGCCAACGATTCTACCAAGAAGGGTTTCGTCGCCCCCAGATCACGGATGAACTTGCCGGCCCTTTCTTTGCCCATGATCTTGTAGAGGCTCGCGAGCCACTGGATCGTGGTGGTGTGCTGTGTCGGGTCGGGCATGACCAATTTTCCCCGGTATTTCGGGTTCACGAGGTCTTCCAGTGACTTCGGTATATCGCCGGGTTGAACCTGCGCCTTGTGGTAGATGATGCCGATCGGCGTGTTGCGATATACGGGTCCGAGATCCGGATTGATTACATCCTTCGGATAGGCAGCCGACGCCGGAGAGACATACCTTGCGAACATTCCCTCTTTCTTCATTACATGGATGGCGCCGCTGTTGTTAACCATGACGTCGAAAAGCGGTTTGCCGGCGCGCATTTCACCGAGTGCCCGATCCATGACCTTCGTCGCCGAGGCGCGCCAATATTCGACGGTGATACCTGTCTTTTTCTGAAAGACCTCTATGATCGGCGCGACCGTGTTGGATTCTAAAGAGCCATAGGCGACCACCTTGGCGCCTTCTCTCTTTGCCTGCTCGATGAGCTGCGCTTCTTGGCCGATCGCGGGCGAGGCGGCGAGGACACCAGCCAGAATGAACAACCCTCGGGACCTCAACATGACATACACTCCCTTGCGCTTTGTCAGCAACGCAGGAGCCGTTGCCGTTAGACGTGGATCAGTTCCAGCGCGTTCTCTTCCAGGATCAGCTGCTTTTGCCGCTTGGAGATATCGGGACGCTCAAGAATGCCTTTCACCGTATTCGGGAAAGTCGAATCGAAATGAGGATAGTCCGTGGCCATGACGACATGAGTCTCGCCGACTTCCGCGAGCGCCAAGGGCAGCCACTTCTCATCCGCTTCGCAACTGATGTAACAGTTCCGTTTCACGTATTCGGACGGAAGCATGTTCAACTGCGGGCACATACCGTGGTCCTTGATTACTTCATAATCGTCATCCATGCGGTGCATCCAGTATACCAGGAACTCCGCTGTGACCTCGAAGAACGCTACTTTGAGACGAGGAAACTTTTCGAAGACGCCGCCGAGCACCATGGCGACGAGCGGTGCCACGCAGTTGAGTGGCCGGCCGAGAATATGCATGGGGAAAAAGTGAGTTTGACGGTTGATCAACGTGCCGACATCGCCCAAGGTGCTCGGGTGGCAGAAGAGCGGGATGTCGAGTTCCTGCGCGGCTTCGTACAAGGGAAAGAAGGCTGGATCGTCCATTTGTTTGTCTTTGGTGTAACTGACCAAGTGCGCGGCCTTGCATCCTAGCTCCTTGACGCAACGTCTAAGTTCGTTGGGCATTTCCTCCGGGCAGCCGGCGGGCATCATCGCTACCGGGAAGAGTTTGTCGCGATAGCCGGCCACCAGTTTATGTGCCCAGTCGTTGTAGCAGCGGCTAACCGCCGCGCCGATGGCACCCGGATTTTGTGACGCTATTTCAATCTGCGTCGGAAAAATCAACTGCAAGTCGACGCCTTCGCGGGCGTTGTCTTTCATGCGGTACTCCATGTCGTAGCCGCCTCGCTGCCAGCGCATGACTTCGTTGCCCCGCCGGTTCGCCTCGGGATTATAGAAAACCTGATGGGTGATCGGTTTTTTGAAGTTGGCGTTGGCCACCGGGTCTTCCATCGGTGACAGAACATGCTCGAATTTCGAGTAGAAGTATTTGCCATCGCCGATGCGCTTGGGCGTGTACTGAGCGAAAGGCTCGGGGAGTTGATAGATCTCGTCCAACAACCAGCCGTCGCGAAGGTGGGAGTCTAAATCAATAATCGCCATGGAGGCTCCTTTCGGCAAAGTCGTCTCCGTTCAAGACCGGTGCATGCGAAAGTAGCGAATTGCTCAGCATGATTGGACATGTCCTCAATCTCATGCGATCGTCAGTGCTGAAGCTAGTACGAGGCTATTGACGCGTCAAGTGGTTGCCACGGGAATGCGCGTATTTCCTATCGATGGGTGGCGCCCTCTTTGTTGGGACGATTGCCAATAATCTATACGGAGGAAAACCAATGTCGGTGAGAATGGGAACATCCGAATATGGCGGCACGTTTTACACGCAAGGGTTGGTATTTGCCGACCTCTTTAATCGCGGACGGGCTGGCGACGATAGGTGTGTGGTGAAAACGACGGACGCAAGCATTCACAATGCGGAACAGCTGGATCGAGGAGATCTCGAATTTGGCTTTATGGCTTCGAACTGGATCGGCAGGGCGAAAAAGGCGACGCCGCCGTTTGCACGCAAAATCGAACTGCGCATGGTCGCGCCGGCCAACGCGGGCCCAATGTTCTTCGTGAAGCTGGCAAAGTCCCCCATCCAGACCATCTCCGACTTTAAAGGCAAACGTATCGCCATCGGCACCAAAGGGAGCGGCATGGAACAACATGTCCAGGCGATCTTCAGCGTTTTGGGACTTTCATTCGACAGCTTTACACCGATGCACCTGGGCTTTGCCGAAGGCGCAGACGCTTTAGTTGCCGGCGAGATTGACGCGCAGTTCCAACCGCCTATACCCAACCGGGTCATGACGGATCTCAGCCAGCGCACCGACGTTCGCGTCGTCCCTTATGCGCCGGGACAGCTGGAGAAGATCCTTGCCGACATCCCATTCTACCGGCGGATCACGATGGAAAAGGGAGTGTTTCGTGGCGTGCTCGAGAACATCGCGCAACTCGCAGTCGTGAACGTGCTCGTCACCCATGAGAGGATTCCAGAATCAACCGTTCACGACATGGCCGCGGCGATTGCCGGTAATCTGGACAAGCTGCCGCAGATGAACCCGCTCTTCAAAGGAATAGAAGATCTCTTTGAGCCCCTTAGAACTAAAGGCGCCGCAGCTTTTGAATTCGGCGGCGTGCCGCTTCATTCCGGCGCCGCGCGAGCCTACAAGGAAGTCGGATATCTGACATGACTGTCGACTCAAAATCCGAAATTCGAAGCTCGAAATCCGAAACAAACCGAAACACTCAAATCCGAAACCAAAACGAGCTCGTTTGGAATTTTGAGATTTTTGATCATTTGGATTTGTTCGAATTTCGGATTTCGAGTTTTTTCTGAAACGAAACGACTCAAGGCGGGCCGGTTAGTCGCTGCGGCGCCGCCTGTTCATTCAGCGGAGCGGATTTTTGCCTCTCACGCCCGGCTCCGAAAAAGTAAGCGGCCCAGACCAAGAGACTAACACCGAGGACGCCAAGGCGCGTTGAGTAATCGATATGGCTGGGGGAGAGAAATCCTTCGATGAGACCGGCAAAAACGAGCATGACCATGCAACCGATCTCGATCACCAGCGCGTCGCCCCCGACGGTTTTCAGAGCCGTGCTGCGCCGGAGCTGGCCCGGCGCGACAATGGCGGCCGCGAGCAGGTAACCCGCAGCGCCGGCGAGACAGATGGCGAGCAATTCGGTGGCGCCATGCGGCATGATCCAGCCCCAGAGTGCCTTTTGTTTCCCTTGCAGCGTCATCCATCCCGCTACGGAACCGAGATGAACCCCATTAAAGATGAGCAGGAGGGTGGTGCCGATGCCCGCGGTTAATCCGAAGCCAAACGCCAGCAATGTGACCTGGATGTTATTCGTAATAATCAGTGACGAGACCACCGGACGAGCGAGACTGGGTATATGGTGGAGGTTCTCCTCATTAGCCGGATCAAAATCGAGAAAGGCCTCCGAGAGTAGATCGTAGCCCAACGACGGATGAAGCTGTACCGCCAGATAGCTTGCCAAGGCAGGACCGAAAAACATTATCGCGGATAACGCGACGGCCCACGCGTGCCTGCGAACGGTGCGGGCGAAGCTAACCAAACAATCGGCAGCCATAGCTTCCGAAGACCGGCGAATCTGGCCGTAGAGAAGGTTGTGTCCGGCTACCGCGGCGCGATTGAGCTGATCCACAGTTGATCGGGAAGCGCCTAACGAGCGCGCCCGCGCGAGGTCGGCGGCCACCGTTTGATAGTCGTCGATCAGGCTGCTGAGTTCAGCGCTGGACAGTTGACGCAGCGACTTGGGTCCTCGGCTTAACAAACTTTGGACCCGATCGGCGAACCGGCTCCACTGATTGTGTTTATCTTCGGCGGTCTGCATGAGCCTCATGACGCTCAAAACAGCGATGGTTGCGCCGCTGTTTTGGAGTTTGAATTTCGCCCCAGACGCTTGGTTTGGGCCATTTCTAAAATTTTCAGCAGGAGACGCTCGCAATAGCTCGCGCGCTCCGGGCTACGGGCCACGGACTCTCGATCTTCACCGAGTAAAGGCAAAAGGGGTTCGGCGATCTGCCAGACCAATAGCTCGCGGCGCTCTTTGGGTAAGCTGCGGCGGCGCGCGATGAACTGCTCAATCAAGGCGATCTGATGGGTCGAAATAGTTCCGCGCGGCAGAGTCACGGCCTGCCGCGAACTCCCCTGTTCCACGCGGACCGCCCAGGCAGCTCCCGCGGCACCATCTGAAGCCGGTGCGAATTTCTCAACGACGACAAGGGTACCGGCCACCATATCGCCGAGGCGACGTCCGTGTGGGTCGAGATACATAACCAGTCCGCCTAATATGTAACACGGTGGCGGTAGCATATCGGCCGCACGGACCAGGTTTCTCAAAGCGGCCTCGCGGAAACCGATCGGCAAGCCATCCTGGCGTATGACACGGATTCCAAGCCTTTTTTTGCCCGGTGTGGAGCCGCGTTTCAGACCTTCGAAGAGAACGTAGTAGCCCCAATAAATCAGAAAAACGAACAGAATGAGTAGAGCCAGATTGGAAGACGCCAGCCAATCCCCGCCGCCCTTTAACACGCTCGCCATTACCCTCAGCCCGGCCATACCGCTCAAAAACATGCCGATCACGAGGATCACAAGCATCGCGAATATTAAAAGTGTATCGATGAGATAGGCGCTGAACCGTGACCCCGGACCCGCAAGTTCGAAGTCGAGGCTCACGTGGTCGGGAGTGGAGATGGAAACTGTCTCGTCCATTATTGGAGGTCCGCTTGCCTGATCTCAAGGTACCGTTGCACCAGGTGAATATTCAAATGCTCTGGATCGCTTTCGAGAACCAAAATTCCCCGGGCGCGCATGTGCTCGAGAGCGAGCCTACGGCGTCTTAGCAGATCGGCGGCGGCGGCTTTTTGATAGGTCTCTGCTACCGTCTTCGGGATGACTTGCGCGAGGTTGCGAACCTTGGGGTTCGACAGCACCACGCAAAGGACGAGGTGCCTTTCCGTAGCCCGGGTCAAATTATTGATCAATCCGGCGCTCGCGGCAGCATCGAGCACGTCAGTCAACAAGATCACCAGGCTGCGACGCCGAAGCATCGACATCGCCTCGGCGATCACTTGCCAATAGTCGGATTCGACGGGCCGCACTTGGACCGCATACACGGATTCGAGAACGCGCGGCACGAGCGAGGGCCCGCGCACCATCGGTAAAAAAGACTCGATCTTGTTTGAGAAACAAGCTACGGCTAGCGCATCGCCGCGCTTTTGAGCGACAAAGCTCAGCATGATGGTGGCCTTCAAGGCGTGCTCCAATTTCGAATAGTTGCCTATCGACTCGGCCATCAGACGTCCAGCGTCCAGTAGCACCGCGAGCTGCTGGCCTTTTTCGACCTGCTTGTTCCGGCTGATAAGCGACCCGCGCCGCGCCGTGGCTTTCCAGTCCACGTTTCTCAGATCTTCGCCTGGAATGTAAGGCCGCAGATTTTCAAAGTCGGTGCCGGGAGCCTTTAGCTTCCGCGGCTTTCTTACCACTTCATCGCGCCGATCGATTTTCGCGAGAAGCTGATATTCTCCCAGGCCGTGAAAGTTCGGATAAATCTTTGCCGTATCGGGAACCGGTAGAAAGATCTGTTTTTGAATCAAGCCCAATCCGCGGCGTATCCTCAAGACAACATTGCCGAAAGGGTAGGCGCCGCGTCTCACGGCTCGAACGAAATAAACCAAGTGAGCTTCCCCGTTTGCCGGTACCTTGCCGCCGATGTCTTCCGTGAGCAGCTGCAAAACATTCGGCAATTCATCGCGCACCTGAATCTGCACGGCCTGAGCCGCATGATTTTTGATAACCAGGGTAATCGAATGTTCCGCGTCCAAGGAGAATCGCGGCGGCAACTCGCGCCGTGCAGTGAGATTAGAGGAACGGGGACTGGTTTGAACATCCCACCAACATAAGGCCGCTAACACCAACAGGTAAAGCACGCCCGCCAGCCAACCCGCCGGTATAAGCATCGCCAAAAGCCAGAGAAAGGCTCCGGCGACGAGCAGCCAAATCAAGCGAAGCGTGGGGAGTAGTGAAATAATTTCCTCCTGATCTAACGAGGAATTTCCACTTGGGCGAGTAGCGACTGGATGCAGGCATCGGGCGTCAGGCCTTCGATCTCCGCCTCGGGAGTCAATCGGATGCGGTGGCGCAGGACAGGCAACGCCATGACCTGAACTTCGTCGGGGGTGACGTAGTCCTTGCCGCGCAGAACAGCGAGCGCCTTGGCAGCCTGCAAAAGCATGATAGCCGCACGGGGGCTGCCGCCGAGAGTGAGACTAGCGAACGATCGCGATTGGCGGATGAGTCTCAGTGGCTCGATGACGCTGAACGGCTTCAACGCCTTTTCCCCCAGTGCTTGCGTCATCCTGAGCATGGCTCTTTCCTCGTTCTCGCCCGGATAGTCGATCGTTACCTTCATTAGGAATCGATCAAGCTGGGCTTCCGGCAACGGATAGGTGCCTTCATACTCGATCGGATTTTGCGTCGCCACTACCGTAAAGCAGTGAGGCAGCTCGCGCGTTTGTCCGTCGATGCTTACCTGGTATTCCTGCATGGCTTCCAAAAGCGCAGACTGAGTCTTGGCCGGCGCGCGGTTGATTTCGTCGGCCAGCACGATATCGGCGAACAACGGACCCGGACGAAAGCGGAACTCGCCCGTGACAGACTCAAAGACGTTGACCCCCGTGACGTCCGAGGGCATCAAGTCCGGCGTGAATTGAATCCGCGAGAAGCTGCAGCGCAAAGAAGCGGCCAGGCTTCGAGCTAATAACGTCTTGGCGACGCCCGGAACGCCCTCAAGCAATACGTGCCCGCCCGCCGTCAACGCGACGAGAAGACTTTGAACCGCAGTCGACTGGCCTTGGATCACCCGCTCCAACTCGGCTTGAACTCGGCGTCCGAGACTCAACGCCTCTGCGGAGAGACTGTGGTTCATGGCATGCGTCCTTGAACAATCTGTCCGGCAACGCGGCCCAGATCGACAAACTCTTGGTCCGTCAGTTTCTCGCCCCGTGCGGCTTTACCGGATAGAGCGCGAAGGGCGGCTACCCGCTTAGCCGAACTGTTGGATTTGTCCATGACTTCCAACTCGTGACTCAGCTCTGAAACATCCACCGGTTTACCATGAGCCTTCGCCAAATCCTGACTGACATTCTGCAGGATCAGTTCCGCGGCCAAGCCCCGTGCGCCGGCGGTTTGAAAAACTCCGGCACGAGCCTCGACCAACTCCAGCGGGCTAGAACGTCCGGGTAGCAGCGGCTCAGAGACGCGCCCGAACCTCCGGAGATAGCCGAACACGTAGAGCAGCCCCGCCGCAGCGACTTGCAAAACGCACCAACCCCAGGGCGTTTTAAGAAAGGCCCAAGTCAACGCGGCAGTGCTTCGCTGTTGGCCAAACCCGTGGTGATATTCATCGACGAGGGCCTTCCCATTGCCCCATCCACCGGCCAGCGTGACCAACCAAACCGCATTATCCGACTCGCGAAGCGCGCGATTGCTCACAATCGTCGAATCGGCTAGTGCCACAATGCGACCTTGCCCCACAGGAATCTCGACTGCCAGCACCGCCGCGCCGGCGCTGGCAATGACTTTGGCGTCAGCGGGCGCGGAGAATTTCCGTCGCCATTGCACATTCAGTTCTCCGTTCGGAAGCGAAGCGCCGGTGATTCGCTGGTTGTGAATCTCCTCCGGCTTTGACCAGCGAATTCCCGGCGCGTGCCTGGACAGGAAAGTTGCCCCGCGCGTTGTCTCTTGCGCATCTGCGGGATCGCTTTCTGGCATGTCGCTGGAAGATTCCTCAAGCCCTTCCCCGTCGGCGGAGGGCATACCATGCTTTACCGGCCAGCCGTTGTCCGTTGCCAGAATCAGTTGTCCACCCTCGGCCAACCACCTGTCGAGATGTTCCGCTTCAGTCTGCGTGATCGGTCTTCCGGGACCGGCCACAACCAACGTGCTGGGCGCACTCTGATCGGTGGGGGACTCCAGCAGGTTGAGCGGGCGCCGCCACTGTTCTGCCGACGGTAACAGTTGATTCATGACCAACAGCAGCGCACGGGCGCCGCTTGGGTCGGTAAAAAAAGTGGACGGACGACGCAAGAATGGGTCGGCGCTTCGCTGGCCGGCAAGAGACCCCAAAATCGTCGCCAGGAGAACCAAAAAACCGACAACGAGCGTGGCGGTAAGCCAATTCCGCGTTTGCGCCCTCATGCTGCATGCTCCTTGCAAAACTGGTCCACGCGAATAACCACAGACTCGACTGACGACAGTAGCGCTGTCCGATGGCCATAGATCGATTGTTCGTACATCTCCGTCAACTCGGCGAAGGTGGAGTACCACGGATGGTTGCGCGCACATTCACGAAGGTAATGGATCGATTGTTCGTACATTTCCGTCAACTCGGCGAACGTGGAGTACCACGGATGGTTGCGCGCACATTCACGAAGGTAATGGGAGTTGGTTTTCCACCCGTCAAAGCGAATCGCTCCCTGTTCGTCCAATAAACCCAACAGAGCCCGATGAGCGATCCAGACGGCGCGTCGACCGTCGCCTTCGTTGATCATCCGGCGCGCAACCTCCAACGCTTCGCGCCAAGTTTTCGCCGTCCCTTGCAAGATTTCCCATCGTGGGCGGCGCGTGGGGTCGGCGTCCTTACTTGGTCCGAACATCAGCCGATCGCCCAACGTCAGATAAAGCAGATGGGCCAGGCAGCCGACGGCGGCTAAAACCAAGACCGCGGCAAGTGTACGCGCCAGGTAGGGATGCTCGATTGACCAAGAAGCGAGGCCGTCGAGCCATTCTGCCAGGGCTTTCAGCAGAGTGATAACGATTTGTTCCCAGGAAGAAGGCCCGCTGAAATCGGGGCGACTCAGAACTTCCCTCGTTACATTGCGGATCGTATCCGGAGGTGGAATTTGGTTTAAGTGACTAACAGCAGCAGCAGACATCAAGATGATCAGAAATCCGGCATCGGCTGGGCTTCCGTGCTTTGCGGCGGAAGCTCAAACGCGCGACTGAGCATTTCCAGGTCAAAGCCCTCCTTGCGGATGCGAAAATCGTAATAGAGAAGAATATCCGCAATGATTCCCAGAGGCGTCAAAAAAATGGTCATGACATTCTCGAAAGCCGGACGGACGAAGCCTCCGCTGCCGGATTGGAGATCCAAGAGCTTCAAGAGACTCCCGACGCCAAAGCGCAATAACCACTGTAGCGCGCTAACAACTACCAGCACCGCAAACACCTTTCCACGATTGCCTTTGACGAGCTCCCAGCTGCG
>OCZV010000635.1_pt1 | contig 12669 bp, 11 predicted proteins | sample 1539051 | NCBI WGS metagenome assembly OCZV01 (sample SAMEA3113581, study PRJEB22503) | soil metagenome
GAATAGTACTAGACTATTTTCACGCTTTAAGGAAACGACCAAATCCCACTATCCCATTCCCATCGACACTCCAGTTTGGAGGCTTTATCCATACATCTCCGTTATTGTCAACTTCAAGATCTAACATTGGAAGAACATTTGAAGGAGGTGATTGCAAAGATGCCGGTCCTGCAAAAGCCTTTCCAGTAAGAGGATCGTATAAACTTCCATGGCAAGGACACTCTCCTCTTTTTCTTCCAGGCTCAGGCCAGTACTTCCACAGACACCACAGATGCAGACATACCATACTAAACATCCTAAATGCCGATGCATCATTATTGCTTCCGCCAAGTTCCTCAGGTAGCCGTATGAATTGCCAAGTCCTGAAAGCCTCTTTGTTTAAAACTGGATCATCGCTTTTTGGATAAACAACTGCTTCAGAATGATTAACCTGAAAAGTCCTTACATTAGCCTGGGAGCCATCAGGCAACTCAACCTTTGCTCTCTCCGAGACAGAGCCAGTTGGGTTGGGCAGAAATTTTCCCCAGTCTACGAATGGAGTAAATGTGATTACTGTTCCAGCAGCAGCCATAAGTTTTAAAAAGTCACGCCGCGAGACCTTCCTTCCGGCACGAGGAGAGCGTTGCTGCGCTGCCATGCTACGAAGGACTGGGTGTTAAGGCGTCTATAAACTTTTGTCTCGCTCAAATCAATATATTACGAGCCACTGGAATGTGGTCCCTATAAATGACACTTGTAAAAAAAGATCCGATCATTATGCTACCTAAATAAACCAGGAGCCTAAGATTTGAGTTCAATCGCATTTTATTGGGGTTGCATTGGCGAAGTTGCATTTACTCACTTTGAATTACAATTTATTTGTTTAAACGTATTCTAGCGATGCCATTCAGGTAATGGACATGTTCTATTGTCGGATTAATAGCACCTTTGGGGAGTCTAGCAATAATGTCGTATTTCCTAGATCCATTGGCAGTTATGCGAACATTTCCACTATCAGATTCGAATCTGGCGTGGATATCTGAGGCGTCTGAAACTCCGCGAACCTCGGTTATTATCTCGTAGAAATCAGGACCTTCTATGACTTCAGGTGCAGCTTGAGGAGCAGCCTCTTCAACCCTAGGTCGTTCTCTTCGAACCATTTGAATCCTTTCCGCATTAGGCAATTGACTGGGACCCGGTCCGACTAATACTTTCCACCCATATCCAGTTCCCATACCTACAATAAATCCACCGATATGTGCAAAGTATGCAACACCACCAGGCTCTCCAATGAAAGCAAAAATAACCTGTAATACGAACCAGAATGGAATGTAGGCTATAGCAGGGATCCTCACTGTAGTTATAAAAAATGCAATTATAACTGTAAACACCTTTGCTCGTGGAAACATTACAAGGTATGCCCCTAGGACTCCAGAAATAGCCCCCGAGGCGCCCACGGCAGGGATCTCTGCGCCACCCACACTTACAGCATACAGGCTGTGCAAAATAGCTGCAGCCATTCCCCAGCCAATATACATCAAAAGGTATTTGGTACGCCCGAATTTGTCTTCAAGGTTGTCACCAAACACGAACAAGAAAACCATATTACCAATGATATGGGCTATACCACCGTGCATAAACATCGAGGTCACAAGAGACGCAATGTTACCACTAAGAACTGATTGAGGAACTGCGCCATAATTTCTGAACAAAGCTTCAGTTGCATATTGATTTGTGAAAAAACCAGTTACACTTGCTTCCCATATAAAAACAACTGCGTTGATCGCTATTAGACTATAATTTAAATAAGGCCTACCATGTAACCTCTCCGTATCATCATGAATAGGGAACATTATTGTTTAGTGTTAGGTGATGAATTACTATCAGGAAATAAGTCTTGCTTCTAAGTCTGATCCAACTTCTATGAGAATTACGAACCCCCAAAGGGATTAGTACTAGGCATATCACTTCCTTTTTCCGTGTGCGCTTTTCGAATGTGTCTTTTCATCCTTTCTTTGTCTTGGAATTTCATGTCGCAATGTTTGCACTTGATCAATCCTTTATCTTCTTCTTCTTTTTTCTTTCTTTTGAAGAAATCTAGTTTAAACATACTACTAAGGAAGAATTTCCACCCTCATTAAAGTTTGCAATGTAGTCTAGTAATAGCAAGGAAATTACCAGGCAATCAGCTTATATCCATTATAACAATAGATGGTAATGGTCAAGACATTACTATCATTGTCAAAGTTGATTTGACGCCATTTAGCTTTCGAAGTTTCCAAGTGATTGTCTCTTTAACTTTCTCCATAGTATCTGCCTCAAGCTGTGCCACGATATCATAAACCCCATAAACTTGGAAAACTTCCTTCACACCATCTAGTTTTTTCAAGTCCTGCACAATTGAATCCTCGCTTCCTAACTCGGCATTCATCAATACGAAAGCCTGTGGCATTGTTGTTCTATAAAATTGCCGAACTATAAAAAGATAATGAGATAGGTGCAGGCGGTAGGTAATATCAAGCGAAGTTACGTGGCAGGACAATGCCGGCCAGCTTGACAATTAATAAGTGGGCCAGCAAGTAACATCATGATAATAATCATCATATTTCGTGACTTAGTTTGCTTTCTTCGAATGGGCCAGCCTTCTCCCATTGGTATGTAAAAAAGTCTTCGCACCAATCATGAAATTGGTAACTATCGCCATAAAACATCACATTCAAGTCAGGTTCACCCTTTAAATTGGGAAATATTACACATGAATGTTTTTCGTTAAAAATTGTCATGACACTTACAGATTTGACCATACGTCTTTCAACAAGACCCTGAGTAAGTAATTTCTGCCATCCAATTTTCTGCAATATTTTTCTTCTCCCCTTTGGGATTATTGGGTTACGAGGAAAGATATAGGAGAACTTAACACCAGATGACACCTTTGCGCCTAGGGTTTCTATTAGGTCCAAAGGGACTTGGGCCATTATCTCCTTTATATAAAGATTCGATTCATGGTAAAGAGTTTTCCATCTTTGAATAATGGGCATGACTCCATGCACAACCTCGCATCCCTGAAACGAACCTATCCGCTGAATAAATTTTGAAGGCAGGTCTCCAAGGCCATGATCGAGAAAATATTCCTTTTGTGTTGACAGGAAAGCATACCCAGGAATAAGAGATACTATTACTTTTCCATAGGGTGTTAACGCAAAGTCACCATCATTGTATTTGCGAACTAGTCCAAATTCAACTAGCCGTGTGATGTTTCTATGTGCCTCCTGCATTGTGGCATCAATTTCTGAAGCAAGTTTTGAGAGACGATAATTACTTAGTTTCAATCGTATTAGAATGGACAGACGCAATTCGCCGGCGAGTTCAAAGAATAGAGATTCAGCTCCAACCCTCGGCTGTTCGGACATCCAATTTATTTTCAATGTCCTTAATTTAAACCTGCTAAGACAAGTTATCCGCCTCTTCAGATAAGGGGGATTTGCTTCTTCGTTACTTCCTGCATTATTGCTGCTTAAGGACAGGCTTGTGTTTCTATTTAGAGGAAATCATTACCATTTGCTCTTTCTATACTAGCCTCAAGGACTAACCCTTGACATGGTACGGGGAAATAAAACGGCGTCTTTAATATCGTCAATTCTGATAATCCATCTTATCAGGCGTTCTATTCCAAGACCAAATCCTCCGTGTGGGACTGATCCGTATCTTCTTAGGTCCAAGTACCATTGATAGCTATTGATGTCTAATCCCTCTTTCTGCATTCTTGTTGTAAGGGCTTGGTTATTATCCTCCCTCATCCCGCCACTTGTAATCTCCCCAAAACCATCAGGGGCAAGCATATCTGCAGCTAGACCATAGCCCCTATTCTGAGGATCTTCTTTGATGTAGAAGGGCTTCACTTTTAAAGGATAACCAACTATAAATTTAGGTTGTAAGGCATCTTTTGTTAGTTCGCGCTCTGAGTCAATGTTAAGGTCGTCTCCCAACTCTATTTTCCGATTTCTCCCATCTTTGTCTAGAACAGCAAAATCGATGGAGCGCAAGTAATCAATTGCTTTTTCATAGTAAATTCTTTCAAAGGGCGGTTTTATTTTATCAAGTGCAGAAATGTCTCTTTTTAGGAAGGCAAATTCTGCCTGTCTCTCTACTATGATATTTTTTATAATATCAGAAATTAGTTCCTCTTGTACCTTTAATACATCTTCCAGCTCTACCCAAGGAGCTTCAGCTTCTAAATGTGTGAATTCGGAGAGATGCCTAACAGTTCTTGAGCTCTCTGCTCTGAAGGATGGAGTCATACTCCACACATGCCCTAAACTGAAAACCATGGCTTCAAGATAAAGCTGTGCACTTTGTGACAGATATGCATAGTCATTGTCAAAATAATTTATTTTGAAAAGTGTGGCTCCCCCTTCAACTGCTCCCTTCACAATGATAGGAGCGGTAATCTCCATCCAATCATTCATGATAAACCAATTACGTGCGAGCTTTAGTATGGAAGCACGTATCTTTGCGATTGCTACCATTTTTCTTGCTCTTAAGGCTAAATGTCGATTATCCAAGAGAAGATCGACGCTTTGAAATTCACCTATCGGGTAATCCGAATCCGCTATATTGAAAGTCTTAATATTATTTCCCCTAATTTCATATCCTCCCTCTGGGGCTCTTTTATCTCTGTTCAATACTCCGGTGATTTGGACCGACGATTCAATTGTCAAGTTAGCTGGCACAATACTAGTTGGAAGCACGCTTTGAATTACTCCGCCTCTGTCGTCGCGCACGATTAGAAATGTATTTTCCTTCTGTTTGCGTAATCTATATACCCAGCCCCTTATTGTGACACTCTTTCCGATATAGTCAGCAGATTTCAATTCATCGGCTCTTAGCATCAACGTCGTACTATTGTATATTTTCTACATATAAACTGGTCACGGGGGTATAGGGTGGGGTATAGTCAACAAGAATTATGCATTAAAGATAGTTGCTGTGTTGCAACGCATTAGCTGTCACAATTTATAAAACCTTTCTCATTATTTTCCATTCATTTACAAGCTATGCTTTATAAAATTTGCAAAAGTAGTGATATTGCCGAGAATTCAATGAGGGCATTTCCTGTTGACAAAACAGATGTTTTAGTAGTTAGGCATAAGGGTGTATTATTTGCATGTAATAATTCGTGTCCTCACAGAGGCGCATCGCTGTCCAAAGGAGAGATAAAGGGTGATAATATTATTTGTTACATGCACGGATATGAATTTGACATTTTCACAGGAAAACTTGTTAATATGAAGTCATGGAAGAGGGACTCGCGTTGGATGGAGCAAACGGCTGCATGGAGGAAATCCGGAGACCTGACTATGTATTCCGTGGTGGAAAAGGATAATGAAGTGTACGTTGAAATTCCATCAGATAGTCTCAAAAGTGCTGCCTAGAGCTTAACAATCCCTTTTCCTCTATTCTACTTAATTCCATGATTGAAGTATCTTGTATGTTGTCATTAGAAGTGGAATGAATCTGCTTTATTATTCTGGGACTGATTCTGTTACCAGATTTCCATTTTCTATCTTGACAAATAGAAACCGGTTATCTTTGAAGATAAACGTAATTTCCATGGGATCTTCTTCTACGTCCAACAATTCCTGACCTTTAATTCCATCAAATTTAGTCATAAGTCAACCATAGTGGTAAAGCATACGGCTGTATTTAGATTGTGTTATTCTGGGATTTAGTATCCTCGCTAGACATTGATCAGGGAGGTTGGTTAAGGTATTAGAGTTTAGTCTATGTAAGAATTTTAAAAAGGTAATAGGCCCGTTTGGAGCCTATCTATTACTTGTTTGTACCAGCAGAACCTTGTTCAGATTCACTGCTAGTATCCTCTGCGCCTGCAATGCCCTTAGCCATTCCTTTTTTTCTTGCTATTTCTGCTGCCTCGCTGGTGTTCCTTCCTGCCTGACCTGGTTCAACAATTTTTTCGGTCATTTCTCTTTTGACTGCTGTCGGCTCATGTTCCTTTATTTTTGCAGGAGTCATCGGTTCTTTTTCTCTGTATGATGTTAGTGGATCGTCTTTTCTTCCAGTTTCGGTTCCTGGAGCACCCTCCTCAAAAGCGGACGTATCTCCTTGCTGACTCTTTCCAGCCTGTCTATCTGACCCAGGCGCTTCTCTTGCAAGTGCTCGGATCTCCTCTGGAGTTGGCTCGGTCTCCCTTTCGAATTTAGCGCTTACTAAACCACTTGGAGTACTGATGTACAAATAACTTCCGTCATAATTATAGATAAAGGGCTTTGGAATGTAATAGAGATGCACTTTTGCAACCCCTTGTCTGACAACCATAAACTCGTTTCCCACTCTTTCTACATCTCCAATGTCTGCATCATCAATAGTTCTGACGTGCTTATGAATGACTTCTTCCCAGGGGATATCAAGGGATTTGCCCGTTTGTACATCTTGAAGGGTAACTCCGGGTTCGCGAGCCATAAACGGTACGCCATGAAGAAATTGAGGATGAGCAGAATCTACTTTTCGCTTCCTTTCCTCATATTCCTGCGAGCGGAACTCTGACTCAGAAGGTGGAGCATCACGCTGGTAGCGATTTTTTATTTCATCTTTTGTTAGAGATGAGTGAAGATTTTCTCCATCATAGCCTTCAATATAGTACTTTGGAATGTAATAGCGCTTTTTACTCACTACTCCTTCGGTTACTTCAACATAGTTGCTAGAAACACTTTGAACTTTACCCATATCTTCATCGTCACTTGACTTTACTTTTTTGTCAAGGATCTTCTCCCATGGCATTCCAACGCTGTCTTGTGATTCCCCTGAAGAGCTAGAGGATGCATTGCCGCTACCGCCGCTGCCTGAAGACTGCGAAACCGTATAGGTCGGTATGTTGCTGTCAAAATCAGGGTATTGTTTGGTAACCTCAGATCGTCTCTGATTATATTCCGGCGTTTCAAATTCTGTTGGATGTGGTTCCTTCTCCTTTTCGAACCGGGATTTGACCTCGTCCTTTGTAAGGGAAACCCACAAATTGTCGCCATCATAGCCTTGGATATAATATTTTGGAACAAAATAGTAATTCTTAGAGACTAATCCTTCCTTTGTTTGAATGTAATCCTTAGTTATACTCTGAATTTTGCCAAGATCCTTGTCGTCACTTGCCTTTACTTTCTTACCGATTGCCTTATCCCATGAAATAATGTCAGCCAATCTGTTATCAATAGCTATTTTTGAACATACGATTTAATGGTTTCATACTATTCTTATATGATTTTATATAAAATGCATAACTGAAAAAGCTATATGATAATCTAGCAAAAGAGTAAAGAGTTTTGCAAATAGGTTCGTGGCAACATCCAAATAGTTAGACTATCAGCCAGCACATTGCTTTGCACTAGGCTTTATTATATCGCTCTGTCAAGGGTTTGTTCCTATAACTCTTGCACTAAAATTAACAGATTCTGATGCTTGTTTACCGTTTTCACCATTCCCACTACCACTAGAAGGACTGGTGACATTGCTGGATGCTTCAGACAAGGGATCAGCTATTGTCCCAGATATCCCCCCTGTGCCTTTTATATTGAAAATGCTGACTGTTATGTTACCAGTATATGGTTGTTCGAGTGTAACCCGTTCATAAGCTCTTCCGCCTTGCACTGCTTGATTTTCCTTTTTCCAGAGTTCTCGCCCATCATCAGAATAGACCGCAATATCGTAACTTTGTATTGGAACCATCCGTTCAATCAACGAAGGATTTGTATACCCTGTTGCCCCCATTGTAGTTGGACCCCCTGTTTCATTTGTCTCCGTCATTGGGAATGTTTGGGGTGATGCTGGTGGAGCAGACGCGTTTAGAAATACAATTTCCATATCAAAGCCATTCTCTGGAAGCAGAGAAGGAGGCTGACCCCATCTTAGTTGCACCTTATAGGTTCCCTTATCGGAAAGCTGCTCAATTACCGGAATATTTGTTGAGGTCGTGTTTAGCACTATATCTTCTTGATTGGAGCGGGTGCTCACGTTCCCGGGCGGTTCCAATTGTCTCTCTTCGTTTTCCCTGCCCTGCAAATCCTGAGCATAAACAGGGAAAGCTAATATTATTAATAATCCGATTGAAGAGAATAGAACGATACTGCTCAGGCGGACTGCAGAGCATGCACGAAAATAAGAATTATCGTTGGCAGACAGATTACTCTCGCTGCTTTTTTCTCTATTTCTAGTATCGATCACTGTACTAGAAAATGAGTAATTTTCTCTGATGGCCTTAAAAATGGAACTAGGATTGCGAAATAGTGGAATTATCATAGACTTCATTGGATAAACTGAAATATAAAGAGCCACATATCTTCCTATGCTTTATGATATAGACAATTTGTGCCCCGCCTCTGACCCACACGAGATCACAGGTAGCCATACACTCTACGTGTACTCCTCCTCGTGTACTCTCTATAACGGGGTGCTTATACCACATTTTCTGAGGTATAGGCAAGTTAAATACAGCGTATCGTAAATATAAAGTTCCTTGTGAAAGAAAGATATGATATAGTCGGCCTCAGGTAAATGTAGTTTTTCTAATCCCATTTTTGGCCTTCTAATTTTTCAACAGAAGCCAAGACATATTCAATTCAAACGCAACCACAGGGACCCTCAGTTTGAAGTTTTCTAGACATAATGGGGCAATTTCTCCTATTACCCCCACATGTTTTTCATTTGATAAAATATTTGCGCATCTTCCATCTATGTACATGTCATTATGTGTTGCAGAAGTTGAGATGGTTGTTGTTTGCTGTGAGCCAAAGCATTCGTTGAGCAACTCTTGCAAAACTGATTTAGCTTCTGTGTAGCTTGCCAAATTATGAGCAATCGCAGCCCCAATATTCCAATGTTCCTTCGTGAATCCCGATAATCCGAAAACCTTGCCAATCTCAAAGATCTTCTGAGGGTAAACTTCATGTATGTTATGGGATAGTGTGTATAGTAGAGACGGGATCAATGACTCTCTAAGGACCTCATATTCGGTGCTTTTTGTGCCCTCTACAATAATTGCCTGCTTAATATTGTCTTTCAATCCCACTAATTCATACTCTACTTTTTTTCCAATCAAGCTGAAGCTTAATACCTCAAGCAATCCCAACCCTGTCAAGATCTCTCTGACAGCATTGAACAACCATGTAAGGTCACTTTTCTTGCCGGGGGTCTTAGACCAAGGCAATGTGGGTTGTAGGTTAAAGACGCCGTATCCAACTACAGCTTCTTCAACTATGTCTATTTGATGAAAAATGTCTGTTCTATATCGGGGGACTGTGCACATTATCCTACCATTTACAGCGCTATCGTGTACTACTCCAAGCCTACTTTTTAGTATACAGGAAGTGATTTCTTTAGTATTGAGGTTCAATCCTATTACTTGATTTATGTAATTAGAATCGACCTGAATAGCTGTAGGTTCCATGAGTGGTGTCAATTCCTTGTTTTCTGTTATAGAATCGTAAATGATTACCGGTTGAATCTTAAATCCGGCATCAAAGAGATTCATCGCTATGATGGCTATTGTGTCTTGTGCGGTACGTTTGTTATTTGCTGTAATTTCTACGAAAATATTTTTTACATCTGTACTTATCTTGGTTGCATTGCTATTTACAATTGGCGGAAATGATAGAACAGTATTATTCGAGTCAACAATTATTGGGTGCCTTTCTCTATCCTTTACTATATGTCCATATTCTAATCCTGTCTCCATCTCCTCTAGGATTTGTACTATTGTGTAGTTTTCTTCTTTACCAAGAGGGGCAAAAGAATAATTCTTATCGACTGAAGTATATGAGACAGGGAAACTAATTTTGTCTAGGTCATGCATGCCTATTGAAGCTTTTTTTCTGCGTCTGCCTATTCCATTATGAAGGTCATCCTGCATTGCAATCAGATCCCTGATATCTTCATCAGCTAAGTGTTGATTTCTCGTAGCCACAAGAGATACAATATAAGGACGCAGCCGTTTGATGCTCTCATCCACTTTTATAACATATCTATTGCTTGTTGTTAATTCAAAATTTGGCAGGCCAACTTCAATCTCAAGCAACCCTTTAAGCGCTCGCACAATCCCGTATTGAGACGAAAAATCAGGCCTGTTTGGATTGTACTCGATTCTGACGTTCTTCGAATCGATTCCTTCGATATCCAGACCAATGAATGGAATGGCTTTTAATATTTTGTCAAGCTTGACCTGTGGGAAGAATTCTTGGAGGCTTTTAGTTGAAATAGTTATAACTGGTATCTTGGAACACCTCTAAGCCATCCCAGGTTGTTTGCATATAGATCTCGAACATCATTGAGGCCAAATCTTAGCATTGCAATTCGTTCTATACCTCCACCCCATGCGAGAACACGGTCCTTTATGCCAAGGGGTTCTGTCACCTCTGGACGGAAAATACCCATACCAAATAATTCGACCCACTTATCTAGCGTTTCATTATATATCATGGACTGAAGTGAAGGCTCAGTATAAGGGAAGAAAGTAGGCCAGAATTTTACTTTATTTATTCCGAGTTTGGAGTAGAATTCCGTTTGAAGGCCCATCAAGTCACGAAGGGTCACATTATTACCGGTTACGATACCTTCAATCTGATTGAATTCTACCAAATGTTTGTAGGATGTTTTTTCATTTCTGAAAACCCTTCCAACCGTAAAGACTCTAGCGTCTTGTAATTTGTTCTCAGCAAGGTACTTTATTGTTACTGGTGTCGTATGGGTTCTTAAGACAGGTCTATTTGCTTCTTCAAGATCCCATTCATATTGCCACCCGTTTCTATGAACACGAGAAACGCTTTCAACATATTGTTGATCATCTGCAGGCAAGGTTTGTTTTATCTGTGGAACATAAAATGTGTCCTGCATTTCTCTAGCAGGATGGTCTTGCGGCGTAAAAAGCACATCAAAGTTCCAGAAGCTAGATTGAACAAATGGACCCTCAATTTCTAAAAAACCCATACCAATAAAAACTTCCTTTATTTCGTCAATGAGGTTTTGGAGTGGATGTTTTTTTCCAGCATGTATAGTAGGAGCTGGGGCTTCTACATCAAGTGGACTTAACTTAAGATTTTTCCATCCTCCGGAAGTAATTAATTGTGATGTAAGCTGGTTTACCGATTGTTCTCCCGTTTTCACATTTGGTCCTTTATAGCTTAATTGCTGATTCTCAATCAGTTGCCTGCCCTTATCAGACAAAATGATTTCTGATTCCTTCTCTTTTTTTTCTACTACAAAGTGACGCTTCTTTAATGACTCAAATGCTTTTGATTCTGATCCGCCCATATTAGATAATTGATTCTGCGACATAATTGGTGTCGCTTGTATTTTCCTCAAGAGAGTCTCCTCTGGAGATTCTTCATCAGCACGTGGCAAGACTACAAGTCTTGCCTCTTCACCGATTGTAGATGTTGGCTCTTGGGATAGCCATTTGTTTACATGCACCGCATTTCTGAAGGCGACACCCAGCTCATCATCTCTGAAAACCCCTGCATTCGCTAACTTGCGCATCGTGTCGGATCCTTGCTTCACTAAATCCACCAGTCTTCTTTCTGGGAATCCATTATCAATAGCGTCTAGCCCATTCTTTCCCAAGGATATCTTGACAGTTGATTTATCTTTTATCAAAACCAGACCTTTGTATTTCAGCCACTCTGTTCCACGCCTTACTTGGTCAATCTTTAGACCGGTGATCTCCGAAAGAATTTCAATAGTCGTAGACTGATTGTCTGCCAGCGTTTTTAGCAGAGACTTTTCAATTGGATGGAGCTGGCTTTTATTATCTTGCATTAATCGCAGAATTCCTCAATGGACAAGACTTTTTAAACCTTTAACCGTTTTACAGTATATAGTGCTTATCATATAATGAGCAAGGAGCCCTCTGATTCAAACCATCAAAATAGTACTGAGCTTGGTATTACTCATAAAAGCCCTCGAGATGAAAACGATAGCGTCCCCGGGGGCAGCAATTTTGAACATAATTCTTCCAGAGTAACTCCTTGGGAAGTAGAAGGTCAGATCGATTACTCTAAGCTAGTAAGGGAGTTTGGTACTCAACAGATAAGTTCGGAGATAATTGAGCAATTTGAAAGAATTACTGGCGAAGTTCATCCTATGTTAAGGCTCCATTATTTTTTCTCCCATCGTGATTTAGACGTTTTCTTACGAAAAGTCGAAAGTGGCGATAAAGTTTATCTTTATACAGGAAGAGGCCCATCAGGTATGGTTCACATGGGGCACTTGATGCCTTGGATTTTCACAAAATATCTCCAAGACAAATTTGGATCCAAATTATTGTTTCAGCTAACTGACGACGAGAAGTTTTTGCACAGCCAAGCGCGTACTCGTGATGAGATCAGACACTTTACCTATGAAAACATACTGGATATTATTGCAATGGGGTTTGATCCTAACAATACAAAAATTATAGTTGATACAACGCATATCAAGCACCTCTATCCTATTGCCCTTGAAATTGCGAAGCGAATTACCTTTTCTACTGCAAGAGCTGTGTTTGGTTTTTCAGGCTCGACAAATATTGGCATGGTAGGTTTTCCTCCAATACAAGCGGCCCCCTGTTTTTTGCCATCGCTAATAGAGGGAAAACCAACTCCGGTATTGATACCAGCCGCAATAGATCAGGACCCCTATTGGAGAATGACT
>OCZV010000636.1_pt1 | contig 12668 bp, 12 predicted proteins | sample 1539051 | NCBI WGS metagenome assembly OCZV01 (sample SAMEA3113581, study PRJEB22503) | soil metagenome
TTTCGCCTTTCACCGCTCTGTGAGTACCAATAGCTTCATAACTGTTTCGTGTAATTAAGTAAAAACATCCAAACAGATATCCACTCGTTCTATTTAGTGGGTTGTTTATCTGCTGCATGCGCCTTACATGTAAAAGCGTTGATAGCATCGGCAACGTAATTTTGGCCCATGAGTCCTGACATAACAGTTTAGGCCTCACTGTAAGAGCATCCAGGTTATGTTTCTCAAGATAATCAATAGCAGATGAAATCGTACGGGAAGAAGTAATTACTGTATCTGCATCTAGAAATAAGAACAAATCCCCACTTGCCCTTAAATAGCCTTGATAGCAAGCCCAGTTCTTTCCAGACCAGCCATCTGGTTTGTCTTGAGCATCAACAAGAATTATTTTGGTTCTTGATCTTGCTAAATTACTGTATTCTAGTATTATTTCCCTGGTTCGATCAGAGGATGAATCGTCGATTGCAATTATTTCAATATTTAAGTAATTCTGCTCCAGTAAGCTCTCTAAACATTTTTTGATATGTCCCTCTTCATTTCGTGCTGGAATAATTATGCTAACACTTGGAAGACGGTGGCCTACGCCGAAAGTTTTGTCTTCGATAGGAAAAAACTCCAACTTTGGAGCCATTCTAAGTGACCTTAATGTAGAGATCATAAAATAAAGCCAAATTATTAAGACGGCCAATATTGAAGAAAAAAATATCGAGAACAGAATTTGAGTGGAAAACGGAACCAACTTAATGACACCTCATATATCCAATTAGGAGCGAGATTAATGTACCTGTATATAATTTTGAAAAAAAGTTTAACAATTTTGAAGTACGAAGCACCGCGTACTATTTATAGTATGGCAGATTTGCCTCTTTTTTATTTCATATGCAATAGAGTACAATCATAGGATTGTAGGCTGATTAACAACAATGCCTTAATAACGATGAGGGAGATGTCCACATTAAGAACTCCCTCTCGATGTCGAGCTGGCATGAGGCTTTACTGATACCTGACAGTAGTATAGTTTATCAAATAGATATGATATCAACTATATAGTTGAAGCACTGTGAGAAATGAAGGCCGATCTTCCGAAGCCATAAAATATTGGATACCCTTAGCCCTAGTTGCAGCCGGAATTGTATTCGTAATTGCATTCATATTAAGTCTGCCACTTGACAGAACTGTTGTCGCCTCAGCCCTTGCAGCGATTATGGTTTTCAGCGGCTTCTTCTTCCGTTCATTCGGTAAAGACAGGGATCAATACAAACAAAAAACAGACTCTGTTTAGAAATTGCATTCCAGATGATGATAAATGCACGTATTATTATAAGGTAAGATTAGAGGGTCGATTTTAACGGATCCTTGTAAATTGTAAAAGATATTAAATTTGTGTTGCAATCCCAGGCTCCAATACGAATTGATAGTCACAATGGTAGTCCCGGAGTGTAGTCAGCCCTAAGTAAATGTAATCTATAATTTTTCCATGATGTTGTTCGGGATTGTTACCCTAACTGGAACAAGAGGGTTTCTTCTTAGGCTTACTAATCTCGTAATGCATCAATGAATATTAAAAGCAGATTTTTTGAGCAGTTTCGATCGTCGTGTCAATTCATTTGTATTATTAGTCCTTGCAATAACTTTCAGGCATATCATGTTCTTTATTACCTTTGGAGATCTATATCATGCAGGACTGATTGATCTACAGATAAGTTATTCGGGTTTACAACCTCTCCTATTTCCGGTGTGGAGGGATTTCTTCTAGACCCTACGTTAATCTTTTGCATCAGCTTTGCCCTATACTTTTGGACCAACTCGGTACACTCTCGACCTATAAAATGTCCGCTTGCAACAATTTTAGGTTTTATTTTCATTTCTAACTTTCTGGCGACGATAATAAGTAAGGCGATCAAAATCTTCCCGACCTCTCTAGCATGCGGTTTTATGAATGCATAACATTTCACAAAGAAAAGTGCAGATTTTTCTTTTAGCCATTGACCTGCTTCCATAGTTCGAGGTCCTCCCTCAATTATTGTCTTTTTTCCAACAAGCATAAGTAACCCTACCAAGAGGCGTCCTACAACGGAGACAGTTCCTATTACCATGGCTCCTATGTAATAAGCTACACCGTATCCAAACCCATTCTTGTTGAATGTCATTCCTTGCTAATTATTGTCTTATTTTACATTATTAACTGGACGTCGTTCAAAATGTCTATCAAGTCATCAAGATAAATAGATTAGATATGGTTATGTGTGCATGTATGGATGCGTGCTACTATGCTTCAACTATGTAAAACTTGCACTACGGAAGAAATACTTTAATTCTATTTACAGTTAAAAGAGGGATTCAAGGGGCTTGAGGACTCAGTCTGATGAAAGACAAAATGACGACGCCCTAGGAAGTTTCGATTTAGTGGTAAGTAAAAGAAACTCAGATTTTAGTCTTAAGGATTTAGCTTGTGAATTTGCAAACTATAGTATTATTATAGGGGAAGGGAATCCTAGAGATAATGAAGCCAGCCATTCTAGGCTTGAGGTTTCCATTTGAGCTCACAAAGGATCAGCTCGCTGCCGTGGATTCGTGGGTCCTAAATGCATATAGAGGCTCGATCATATACAGCACTGGGACCGGAAAGACGGAAATTGCATTTGAGTGCGCAAGAAGAAGGGCGAACGAAAACTATTTTTGTTACAGAAAGAATAACACCAGTGATAGCATTAGAAATTCCTGCAGCACTTCAAATGATATATTCCCATCGATACTTTTCTTAGTTCCACGGATTACCCTTATTGAGCAGAATTTAAGACGGTTTTTATCATATTGCGTTCCTAGAGAATCCTTGGGGGTATTCTTTGGAGAACGCAAAGAAGTAAGAGAGATAACAGTAAGCACCTATCAGAGCATGATTAACAATCTAGAATTAATTCATAACGCCGATACTATAATATTTGATGAAATGCATTTGCTGACAGATTCTGCAACGACCCTAAGCAGAATGTTTTCTGCTTTGAAGGAAAGGGAAAATGAACAGGGTTCAACGCATAAAGCTTTGTTGGGATTAACGGCAACAATAGACGAAGAACATCCTAACTATCATACTATAATATCACTACTTCCACCTGTAAAAAAATACATGATAAAAGATGCAGTCCAAGATGGAAGGCTTGCAAAACCTATCTTGATAGCAATAAAGGCCAAATTGACAGCTGAGGAAAAAAACTTGTATCATACCTATACGAACAGGATCCGAAACATCTCTAATGATTTGAACATATCTGATCCCACAGCGGTAGCCCAATTATTAAGAAGAGGTGGCATCTCGGCAAGATTAGCAAGCTCGTGGTTCGAGAATGTGAGGAATAGAAAAAATCTTGTAAATTCAGCCGAGAACAAAATCACAGCTGCTGTGGAACTTATTTCGTTGAAACACCCGTTAGAACGGATAATGGTATTTAGTGAGACAATAGATTCTATCAAGAAACTAAAAAACAGGTTAGAAAATGAAAAGGGAATAAAATCAATGATCATCGAAAGCAAACTTAGATCTAAGGAGAGACAAGCAATCCTATCTAAATGGGGTGTAAATTTTTATGTTCTACTTTCTGTCCATACGCTGGAGATTGGATACGATGTTCCTCAGGTAAGAATAGCCATTATTCTAGCTAGCACTTCTAATATGAACCAAGCTGCTCAAAGGGTAGGACGGATACTCAGAAAATCCGAGGGAAAGCACAGTGCATTGATATATACAGTTTATCTTTCAGATACTCATGACTATGCACATTTGGATGTAGTAAGACAAGCGACACGGCTGGACGGTAATAAACAGGAGATTGAAAGTAGGGTCAAGGGCAAAAGCCAGACCAGTGTAAATATGAGGAATACTAAACTAGATTCTTTTACGGGGTAATAGTCAACTATACAAGTCTAGGTGCATAGTGGCAAATCGTCTCTTTATTGACAATAGCATTTGTCTCACTTCACAATCTATGCTTGGCCCTGTTCCATCAATATTTCTCAGTTTAAATGGTCCTTTGATACATACCTAACGATGAGCAGTGGGTTTAAGTGTCTTCTGTTTGGTTCTCTATGTTTGGTCTATTCAACAATGATAATAGGGGTATATCTGAGTTCAATCCATCAGTCTTTAGCGTGCCCAGAATGGCCACTATGCCCGAACGGTTTTTTGAGAGCTCCAGAACAAAATTATACAATTGAATATTTGCATAGGCTGTTTGTGGGTTTTACTGCGGGTACAATTTATGCTATTGCAATTCTTGCACACGTACGAATAAAAAAGTTACAGCGCTTAGCTATGCTGGCGGCTATTGTCATTTCGGTTCAAATTGCCATTGGAGCACTGGTTGTAACCAGCAGGCTTGATTTACGATTAGTTACCATCCATCTACCGATAGGAGTGGCCTTATTCGGAATAATCTTGGTAATGTTTTTTCTCTTCGTGAGATGCCATCCTCGAATGAGAAATAACAATTTGGAGATTTAGACTTGATGGATTCGAAGATTCTTGCAGAGCTCTGATACAAGCACGGAATATTCAGTAATGGTTACCTAATAAGCTCAACTTAGACAAGAGTATAAATGAATTTAGCTTGTAATAAATAACTTTTGCCATACTGCTATAAATGGATAATTAGCAAGATTCAACCATCACACTTGGCTCAAAAAGATAAGCATATACCCCCTATTGAAAGTCGAGATGAGAACGAGCAACAAAACTTGGTTTCTGTCAAACGAGATGAGTCGAAGGATAATATTGTTGATGATTGGCTCATTGAGCACTTTAAAAACAAATTAAAGAAAGCTGCTGCAATTATTGGTGCCCTTAATAAGCCACTACCATTGTATTGTGGGATAATAGAAGAGGATGAAGATTCTGCGAAGGAAGAAATTGTACTTCATAACCAAAAATATATCTCAGTCCAGATATTTACAAGAGGTGGGTTTCTCCCTACTACCTTTCATGAGCAGCATGTATTCACTATAGATAAATTCATTTCTTGGATAATAAAGGAAAGAAAGGATCGCAATATGATACTACAGTGCATTGAAGCTGTAGAAAATAGCATTTAGACAGATTTAGTAAAAGATCAAACGAACAGTTGCCCATGCCTTAAACATTCTGGTCAATCTCGCCTAATCCTTCAACAGCCTAGTGGAATCTGTCAAGTTTTTGAATTGTTCAATCTTACATGTCCACGTATTATGTGATGCAATATAGCTTAATACTTTTTGGATTATTCTTGCGTCTATGACAAAATTATACTTTCCAAATTACTCGAAATAGACTGATTTAATACGTATCAAATGTTTTGCCACCAGATAATATTGAAAATCATGCGATATGTCAAATTTGAATCCTACGTGGTCTGTCTCACGTCACTCTTTGCTACATTACAGCAGCCGAAAACTATTACAATTCTTTAAAACCCACATAACAGTCCTTAGAGCTGTGCAACCGATCTTAACGGAATACAAACAGCTATCTAATTGTGGGAAGCAGGTATGTGTTATAGGGGTTCTAGCATCACATATTTGTTCTGTGATAGATCAATCAATATGTGTGTATAAATGAATGATCCCTTCAGTGCTAGAATCTCCCTAAATATTTTGCTAACAACTACTTTAGTCCTTAGGTTATTCCGATATTTTTCTTCAAGCTGTTTTTTATCCGCTAAAACTTTATCTAAATTAGCCTGAATAATGTCTAGTTTTAGCATTAAGTCTTCCATTGTATAATCTGGCTTGAGTTCATCAAGACTGATAGGTTGTTGTTCTTGTTGTTTTTGTTGTCGTTCCCGTTCTTCATTTACTTCATTAACTCCTTGCTCACAGTCTACAACTTTATCACCAGATGGAATGCTTATTGTTTCTTTTTGTTCCCTTTCCATTGACATATTTCTTGCCTGGCCGATTTCGGCCAAATTCTCTGTAAGCTTTTTCTGCGCCTTTGCTCTAGGTACTTCATATAAAAGATACTTCAATTGTCTTTTGGTTTTGCCTTTTTTAGCTAGATAATACTTTATTAATAAAATAGTTTCGTGCTCGTTATAACCCTCGGAGACAGCCTGAGCCCTTATATTTTCAATCTTCCTTTCAATGTCATCAAACACTTGGTTTATAGCTGTTTGTAAATCTACAAGCATACTCTTTAGTCTTTTAGATGGTTCCCTGTTACCAAATATAGGAACTCGCTCGATGTTCATGTTATACTTACAGTAGTACCAAGTTATTAATTGCTAGCATTTTAGTTTACTATGTTGGTATTGATACCGATGAAATAGTCGACTACAGCTATTACAAAATCCCTTTCAAGAATCCTAAAAATGCACAAGTGGTGCAGTATAATCTCATAATAACGCTTCGTTTTTAAATGTTTGTTTCCCGACGGTCATAAGATAAAATGATACATTCAATTACAGGTCTTTTTTTCGATAAAGAGGCAATGCCGCAGAGATAGCTCAGCAGTGAAACTTATCGTTAATCTATATTCTTCATTTTAAATGAACGTATACCGCTGTTCTAAAAAGTTATTACAGTTGAGACTGTCCGTAAAGCCAAATATTGGAATGCATCTACAAGGTTATGATTTCTGACAAAGCTCTAATTCCAACCGCGTTTGGTTCGGATGGAGTAAAATACCTACGTATCTTCAGCATTGAGGTCCTAGGACAATGTATTTATCCGTTTCCACGACGACATTCATATTGACAAACAAACTCTTTCCTCCGCAGCGAGCGCCATCCCACAATAGGAGGCAAAAGATAAGATGATAGAGTCAAATGAAGCTGTTAGCGTATTGAAAACTATCGCAAATCATCTGATTGACGTTTCAAACAATGAACAGAACTTCAAGAGGCTTCCAGATCATTTTTGGGGATATTTTGCTAGAGGTCATGATACCAAAGATCGAAAGTTCGGAGTGATACTCACTTATTCAGAAAGAGACAAGGATATCGATGAACTATTGAAGCTATATGAACAATGGGCCACAAAACAGGATCGGAAATGAACATATTTGAAGAGAGAATGCAATTGATTGCCACTAAAGGATGGCAGCTGTAATCAACCATTTACAAATGTGACGATCTGATCAGCTGAACACCTTCAGTTGTGAAACTGGCATGCTAGAATAGTGAACTTCACGTGTTAATCCGAATGTAATGATTGTGATGAATGTAATCGAAAATGAGAATATTGTTATTGAAGCATCAAAATGATCCGTCAGAAGTTTTCTCCGCGTTATAAACTTTCGCTAATTCTCTCTTAAAATGAAAACCTATTAGAGGCTTGACAATAAAAGGGAAAGTGTTTTTAAGCCATACGCCAGCCCTCATGTAAAACGGTACAATTATTTCGAAACGAGAGGAGCTTGCGGCACGAAGAATAGCACTAGACACTTTTTTTGGTTCAAGCATAAACCCAGTATAGTTTGGAATCCTGCCGCCGAACGTTTTGTTATTGAAGAAGTCTGTCTTTACCCCAATAGGACTAACCACTGTTAACTTAACACCGGTTCCATGCAATTCATAAGATAGAGATTCTGAAAATCCTAGAATTGCATATTTGGATGCGCAATACGCTGACAAACCAGCAATTCCGAAGCTCGCGGCAACAGAAGCAATATTGACTATGTGTCCAGACTTTCTCATTATCATGGAATCCAAGAATACCTTGGTGCAATTGACCGTGCCAAGATAATTGGTAAATAAAGTCGATTCAATCTGATCAATGCTCTGGTTTTGAACCTTGCCGTATAATCCAAAACCAGCATTATTTACCAAAATATCTATGCGTCCAAATCTTGTAAGAATTTCAGTACCCATACTTGTGACTTCAGTCTTTTTCGATATATCGCATGGGTATACAGCAGTTATTATTGTAGATCTCTCTTGTATGATTTTTTCTAGGTCCTCTAGTTTCGACCGTGAGCGGGCTACTAGTATAATACTCTCCGCTCCTTGACCTGAAAAATCAAGACAGACCTGCCGTCCTATTCCAGAAGAAGCACCAGTTACCAATACTACTTTTCGATCGAATCTTTTTCCACTATGACGTGTCATAGTACGCATTTTCTATTGCCCTTCCTCATATTGTATGACAATAACCGAATCATTCTTCTCCATTTTTATTTGTGTGGCCTGAGCATAAAAATTTTCGAAGTTGTTGAAAGCATTAATGGTAAACTTCACAATGGTAAACTTCACAATGGCAATCAAGCGATGTCAGGTTCTACAGGCTCCGCAAGCAACTGATCTATGTCCTATAACAATCATTTTATTCCATAATCAGACTATTTTCGGCGATAGAATTATAACTTTTTTTGTGAATACGATTGTCTAGTTTAATGTTTAGAGATGTAGGTCAAAACAGCGAGTCTAAGATCCTATTTAATAGGGGCAAAGAAGTGATTCCGTCTGGTGTCAATAGCCCTGTTCGTTTCTACGAACCATTCCCATTTTTTGCAACTGCAGGCAAAGGTAGTAAGATAGTTAGTGTTGACCATAAGACATACATAGATTATTGCATGGCGTACGGCAGTCTCCTGCTTGGTCATGCCTACGGCTCGGTACTTAGTTGTGTCAAATATCAGCTTGACAATGGAAGTTTATTTTGTGTGCCAACTGAAAATGAAGTCGAGCTTGCGGAACTGTTTTCTAAAATAATTCCATTCGCTGAGATGACAAGAATAGTAAATACAGGAGCAGAAGCAACGATGAACGCTATTAGGCTAGCACGTGCATTTACTAAAAAGAAGAACATTATTAAATTTGACGGGTGCTATCACGGAGCATATGACTACGTGCTTGTGAAAGCTGGTCCAAATGGGGAGGGAGTTCCTTCCTCTGGTGGAAGCATAGAGGAAGCTGCATCGCGCACTCTTGTGATTCCTTATAATAATTTTGAGGAACTAGAGAGAGTCATAAATACAAATGACAATATAGCAGGTCTAATAATAGAACCAGTTCTAGCAAATAATGGACTAATATTACCAGAGAAAGATTACCTAAGTCGTATCAGGCGGATAACCCAAAAAGAAAACATAATTCTAATATTCGATGAGGTGATAACAGGGTTTAGACTTTCCCTCGGAGGAGCCAGTGAGTTTTTTGGTATACGACCTGACCTTGCTACTTATGCAAAAGCAATGGGTAATGGATTTCCTATAGCGGCTATTGCAGGCAGGAAGGATATAATGGAACAGTTTGCTCCTGAGGGTAAAGTATATCAAGCGAGCACATTTGCTGGAAATCCTGTATCTGTTGCGGCAAGCCTTTCAACAATTAAGACCTTATTTGAAAAAAAGAACGAGATATATCCACAAACTGCCAGAACGTGTGACAGCATAGTCCATGGAATACGCGACGCAATGCAAGAGCTCGGGCTTGAGTTCGTCATTACCTCAATCGGGTCAATGTTTCAATTATTCTTCAGCCAGGGTGAAGTAAAGAACGCAAGCATCAAAGGAATAACCAATCTCAATTGGTTCAAGGCATTGTATAATGAACTATTGAATTCCGGAGTGTTTATTCCCCCATCACAGTTCGAAACATGCTTTGTGTCTTATTCACACAGTGAGGAAGACGTAGATCAGACAATAGCGTCATATTCTAATGCATTAAAAAAAGTGAAGAACAAAATATGCTCAAACAGCTAACAGTGGGAACGAGAGGTAGCAAGCTAGCAATTGCTCAGACAGAAATTGTAGTAACTGCGCTCCGAAGAATATTTCCGTCTATCCATTTCAGTGTTGTGACAATTAAGACGAAAGGAGACGTCGACAAAAGACCATTGTTCACTATTGACAGAAAAGGAATCTTTGAAAAGGAAATAAATGATGCAGTCATCAAAAATCATATTGATTTTGCAGTGCATAGTCTGAAGGATATTCCATCCGATCTACCAAACGTTCTTACCATAGCAAGCATTCCAAAACGATCTAGACCAAACGATGTATTGATTACCAACAGAAAAATCAAATTGAAGCGTCTTAGGACGGGCGCTATTATTGGAACGAGTAGTCTTAGACGAGCAATACAGTTGATTAGACTACGATCAGATTTAGATGTTAGACCCATAAGGGGAAATGTGGAAACACGAATACGCAAAACAGCTACAGGAGAGTACGATGGGATTATTCTTGCAGAGGCAGGTCTCCTTAGACTTGGGTTAGAGGGCAACATCGTTCAGCGATTCAATCTGAGGGATTTTGTTCCCGCTCCGGGGCAGGGCTCGTTGGCTGTGATATGTAGGACCCAGAATCACAAATTAATAGAACTACTTAGGAAAATCGAAGACCCCCAATCAAGAACCGAATTCGAGGCTGAACATGCTCTGTTAAAACGAATAGAAGGCGGATGTCGATTTCCCGTAGGGGCTGTGGCTGTTTCTTACAAAGATACGACACGTCGGGCTAGGTCCATGAAACATATTACCAGCTTGCAAAAGCTACCGGTTTCCTCTTGCATCAGTCTAAATGCAAGTATATTTTCTGCAGACGGAACAAAGTGCATCAAACTAACAAAAAGGGGTGATAGTAGCAATGCAATAGAACTTGGACTGAGTATGGGAGAATTGCTTATTAAAGGCGGGGCTTTGGAATTGGCCAAGGGTTGGCGCGAAGCCGTTCAAAAATGGAATAAAATGTGATTTGTGAGATGAAATCGTCTGGCAAAGTCTTTATCTGCGGAGCTGGACCCGGGGACCCAGACTTGCTAACTTTGAAATCTGCCAAGTTACTCAAGACTTGTGATGTGGTACTTTATGATAAACTTGTATCAAGCAAGATAATCAAACAAATCCCCCAACTATGCAAAAAAATTTGTGTCGGCCGAGAAACAGGGGATCCTGCTGATCATCAGGATGCAACAAATCACCTTATGGTAAAGTACGCAACAAAAGGTGACATGGTTTTGCGTTTGAAAGGGGGAGATCCTTTTATTTTCGGAAGGGGCGGGGAAGAGGCGGAGTATTTGCGCGAACATGGTGTTCAGTATGAAATAGTCCCTGGCGTTACATCTCCTATTGCATCGGCTGTATATGCTGGAATTCCTTTGACACATAGACAGTTCTCCTCCTCCATCGCTATTGTAACTGGGCATGAATCTGTGGATAAGGCAGGACCTGCAGTACAGTGGAAAAGTCTGGCGAATGCTGTGGATACAATAGTAATAATGATGGGAGTAGCAAAGTTAAGGCAAATCTCTTCAGATTTGATTAAGGCAGGTATGAGTGAGAACATGGATGTTGCCATAATTGAAAGGAGTACTACTGAAAGACAGCGACTCGTCAAGGGCACCCTTAAAACGATTGCTGATGTGTCAAGAATGGCAGAGATTGCACCTCCAGCGATAATTATAATTGGCAAGGTTGTCTCCCTACAAGAGAAGATTTCTTGGCTTCATGATAAATCATAGATTGGATTTGTCCTCAGGATATAGCAATAAAATAATAGCCATTACAGCAAGTGGACGATCAATCGATGAATATTTGGACCGTGTGACCGCAGAGGGTGGAAGACTTCTTGCTCTTCCCACTATTGATATAGTCCCTGCCGGTCCTGAAGTTGTAAAGAAATTTGTTCAAGTCATTACTTTGCGAAAACATGAAATCTGTGCATTCCTAAGTTCTAATGCTGTAGATGTACTATTCAATCTGGCCAGCAGGACAGGTATTTTCGAAGAGTTGGTATCATTATTGAATTGCAGAACAATTATAGCAATAGGACCGAACACAAAAAAGAGGCTCGAAGATTATAGAGTAAAAGTCCATGTAATGCCAGAAGAATATTCAACACGAGGGTTAATTGAGATGCTGAAATCGGATAGAAACCTGGCAAAGAGAAAAAGCATCATCATGCCTAGGAGTAGTGAGTCAGATACGTCACTCAAAAAGTCGCTTTTGAATATGGGGATGGAAACTGTAGATGAAATATTTCTGTATAGTGTCAAGACTTCTGAAGCAGGCAATAATGTCTGGAAAGAATTTGTTTCGCTCCTCAATGCGCGAATGTTAGATTGTATTGTGTTCACGAGTGCGTCATCCGTAAAGGCGTTCTTTAAGATTCTGGAGAATAATCACAGCCTGTCTAATATACAAGACAAATTGAATGGGATCAAAATGATTATCGCCCTTGGACCTCTAACTTGGCAGGAATTAGAAAGACTAGGGGTTCAATCTACCATATCAGACATTCATACAATAAACGGAGCTTTTGAAGTTGCAAAGAGAAATCTGTCTATTTAGAAACCTCTTGTGTGAAAGATACACTAAGGATTTGGTTATCTCAAATCACTAAAGATTTGATTTCTTCATGTGTAGTCGGACTATCGTCAGTTCTTTTCCGTAAGAACCCTACACCACACTTGTTATATCGACCATTGTGATTTGGCCGAAAGCGTTATTGTGCAAAAAAATAATAGTAAAGGCTGCAAATACACTGTGGTTGTGTATACTCGGTTTATATGTCCATCCGGCGAAAGTTTACAAGGTGGGAAAAACAGAAAGGCTGAGCCTAACCGACGAAGACTACTGAATCAGCCATCAAAATATATATAATACATAACAGCGTTATATTCTTCAATGACAAGCAAAGAGCTCAACATGGATTATAGCAAGTATGACTTTAAAGATTCTACTGAGTTATATGTATATTT
>OCZV010000637.1_pt1 | contig 12649 bp, 15 predicted proteins | sample 1539051 | NCBI WGS metagenome assembly OCZV01 (sample SAMEA3113581, study PRJEB22503) | soil metagenome
CTTTTGAGCTCAGCGACGCGGCGCTCGAGACGGGCGATCTTGCGCTCGATCCTCTTCTCGCGGCGACCAACGCCCCACTCCTCAGGCGGCTGGCGCCTGGGGTGATGCGGCAAGGATCTCGGCGCCGACGATGGCGGCGAGCGCCAGCAGGGCCACGACGATGATCGCCAGCGCGCTCAACCCGGGCAGCAGGATGAGGACCGCCGCGGCCACCGCGAGGATCCCGAGGCGCACGCCGGTGCGGTGCGCGCCGAGCAGCCGGGCTATGCCGGAGGGCTGGGTTGCCTCCTGGGTCGTCGTCCCCCCGGCGGCGAGGGATCTGACGCGGGTGCGAAGCCCGTTCGCAAGGCGCGAAGGCCCGGCCAGCCAGGCGCCGAGGGCGATCACGAGGCCGAGCGCCAGCAGGGCGGCGGTCTGCTGGAAGAGGGTCTCGAACAGTCGGCCCCAGAGCGACTCGACGGCCTGTCGGCGCTCGTCGATCTCGACCCGGTCGGTGATGGCGCCCCGGGCGATGCGCAGGGCCACCGCGGTCACCACCATGGCGACGACGATCCCGACGCCCGCCCGGGCCAACATCCTGCGCCGATCCGGTGCCAGTGCCACGGCGGCGGCGACCAACGCGATGGCCACGATCGGCAGCGCGATCACCAGCCGTCTGACGAGATCCACGGTCTCGCGCACCTCGTCGATCTGCGAGCGGCGCAGGGCGACGACCTCGCTGACCTCGTCCACGGTGTCGTCGTCGATCAGGTCGATCCCGCGGTCCTCCAGGCTCTGGTCCACCCGTTCGACGGCCTGGCGCAGGTCCAACGACACCGGTTCCCGGTCGTCCCCCTCGACCAGGGCGACGAAGCGGTCGTGGGCCCGCTCCACCACCTCACGCCACACGGTCCGGAAGGCGTCGCTCTCCAGCACTGTCCGCACGGTGTCGTCGATGATGTTCTCGGCCGCATCGGTGACGGTGGCGGCGACCAGGGCGTTGTCGCGTGGCGTCAGCTCCTGGATGCGGTCCTGGACGGCGGTGGCGGTCACGATCTTGTCCGACAGCGTGTCGGCCACACCGGCGATCACGTCCTCGTCGGGTTGCTCCGGCGCCAGCGCGTCGGCGAACGTGTCGGTGTCGAAGACGAAGGTCCGAGCGAAGACCGCCACGTTCGCGATCAGCAGCAGCAGGCAGCCCAGTACGAGCGCTACCCAGGCGGCCCAGCGGCGCCATGACGACCGGAGGCGAGGGCTCGGCGCGGTCACTGGTTCGGTGGTCTGTGCGGTCACGGGCTGCTCCGAGCCTGGATGCCTCACAGTTGCACCGCGTGCCCGTGGACGGTTCACCCGAAGAGGGTGAGCGCACCGTGGACGATGCGCCTCATTGCTGTGCCATGAGGCGGGCTATCTCTGCTTCGTCGTCGGTCCGATCTGTTCGTCCTGGTTGCGGCGTCGCAGTCCCATCGTCACCTCGGTTCTCGGCTCGTGCCGACACACACGTCGCCAATCTCGGCACCGCCCGGGTGACCATCAACCGCCTCGTCGAGCAGCCAACCGACCGCGAGCGGGCCGCTGTGCCGTACCTCGCCAGTCGACTCACCGTTCCCGAGATCGACCGCGAACTCGGTCTGTCACCAAGCACACAAGTCCAACTCCAGGCCCTCTACCGCAAGGTGGGCGTGAGCTCGCGGACGAGGCCGTCGCCCGCGAGCTCGGCGTCCTGGGCTGACCCTCCCAGGCGGCCCACCAACGGGTGGCACCGCGTTCGCCTCCGACTTCGTGTCAGCTCAGCACCTTTGCCTTTTGCTGTTCGAACTCGGCGTCGTTGATGACGCCCCGATCTCTGAGGTCAGCCAGTTTGGCCAGCTGATCGGCTGACCCTCCGGTGCCAGCCACGTCCCGAACGTAGGCCTGGAACGCCTGGTTCTGCGCCTGAGCCTGGGCGACGTCCCGCTGGCCCATCGTGTCGCCGCGTGCGATCACATACACGAGGACGCCCAGGAACGGGACCACGAGCAGGAAGATCAGCCAGGCTGCCTTTCCCCATCCGCTCAGGTCGTCGCTGCGAAAGACGTCGCCGATGATCCGGAACAGCAGGAAAAACCACATGATCTACAGGAAGAACAGCAATATGGACCAGAACACACCCAGCACGGGATAGTCGTAAGCCAGCACGTCGTCTCCTTCGATCGGTCTGCCCGGCCCCTTGGCTTCGTCCGCTCGCATCGCCGGTCCGGCAGGTGGCCGTTTTGGCCGCCTGCCGGTCCGACTCGGCGCTCACCCGGGACCAGGCTGTGTTGTCCGCGGTTGGTCTCCGCGGCTTCGGGGCACAGAGAACCAACAGGCAGGGTTACCGCACCTCACCCATGGCTGGGTGAGCCGACTGCAAGCCGAGACGTGCTTGAGCGGCGTCGTTCAAGACCGAGCCGCCGAGAGCGGGCAGGTGACGGAGAAGGTGGTCGCGATCAGGCCGCCCACGACAGCCGATAGCGCGGCGGCCCGCTGCCGGTCGGCAGCCAGGACGACCGTGGTCGCCAGTGCCGCCAACGCGGCATGCCATCCCAGGTCGGCTGTCAGGGCGGGCGCCGCCTCCGGCTCGGCGGGTGTCGGCTGGAGCGCGACTGCGACGACGACCGTGAGCGGCCATCCGACGCCGAGAAAGCCGCCCAACCGTCCTTGAGCCGGTTGCCCACAGCGCCGGGCGCCGCCGCTCGATGGGATGCGCGTGCACTGACCGATGATCAGCGGCATGCGAAGCCCGTGACCGGAGAGGTGCGGACGGGCGTAGCCGGCTCAGCGGGCGTTGACCATGGCGTCGGCCGTCATGCCGAAGTAGTCGAGCAGGCGGGCCTCGACCACCGGGTGGAGGCCGCGCTCGACCACCAGGCTGTCGAGCGCGGCACCCATGTGCCGCAGCCAGGCGTCACGTTCGGGCTCGCCGATCACGAACGGCGCGTGCCGCATCCGCAGGCGCGGGTGCCCGCGCTCGTCGGAGTACGTGGTCGGCCCACCCCAGTACTGCCCCAGGAACAGGGCCAGGTGCCGCTTGGGCCCCGTGAGGTCGTCGGGATAGAGCGGCCGCAGCAGCGGATCCATCGCCACCCGCCGATAGAAGCGCTCGACCAGGTCGTCGAAGAACGCCTGGCCGCCGACGGCCTCGTAGACAGTGCCGATGGGAGCATCGCCGCCGTGCTCGGGACTGCGCTCGTCGTCGCCCCTGTGGGCGACGCCCCCAGCCCCGGCCTCGCTCACCCGGACCCGTCCCGCCGGTCGCGCCGGAAGCCGTGGCCGAAGAACCCGCCCTCGGGGCGGGCATGGGCGTGGAAGTGACCGGGGATCTTGCGCATGGTGGCGTCGACGTAGTGACCGTCGAACACCCCGTCGGCCACCGCCGCCAGCCGCCCCAGCATGTGCTCCCGGTCACCGGCGGGCGGATCGGCGCCGTGCCGCTGCCAGACCACCATGGGCGTGGCGCAGATCTCGCAGTCGGCGATCCAGCACACGTCGTCCTCGTGGTACCAGGGGGTGATGCGCTCGGCTGCGCACAGCAGGCAACCGTCGTCTCGCTCGCCGGGGGGCACGGCGGTCGAGCGTACCGTGGCCGGAGTGGGATGCTTCCCACATGGCGTCGCGATCCGCCGGCACCGGCTACGTCATCGTCCCCGAGGGCGGATCGGGGCCCGGCATCCTCGTGCTCCACGCCTGGTGGGGACTCACCCCGTTCTTCAAGGGTGTGTGCGACCGCCTGGCCGACAACGGCTTCGTGGCCCTCGCGCCCGACCTCTACGGCGGCAAGACCACCAGCGATCCCGACGAGGCCAAGGCGCTGCTGGCCGTGGCGGACATGGACGCCACCCTGGCGCTGGTGCGCTCGAGCGTGTTCGCGCTACGGGCCATGCCCGCCACTCCGGACGCGCCGGTGGGCGCGCTCGGCTTCTCCATGGGCGCGTCATGGGCACTGTGGCTGGCCAGCCGGGTGCCCGAGATGGTGGACGCGACCGCGATCTTCTACGGCACGCAGAGCATCGACATGGCCCCGGCGCGCTCGGCCTTCCTGGGGAATTTCGCCGAGACCGACCCCTGGGTCGAGGAGGACGAGCTGACGCTGCTGGAGGCCGACCTCCACGTGCTCGACAAGGACGTCACCTTCCACCGCTACCGCGGCACGGGCCACTGGTTCTTCGAGTCGGATCAGCCGGCCTACGACGAGGCCGCCGCCGAGCTGGCCTGGGACCGCACGCTTGCGTTCTTCCGGGAGCACCTGACGGATACCCCCTGACGCCTCTCACCCCCCGGCGCACTCCTCCAGCGCCTCGTCGATCGCGGCGGACACCTCGGCGGGTGGTTCGGCCGACTCGTTGGCCTCGACGAGCTGCTCGAGCGGCATGGCCCGCACGAAGCAGTCGCCGATGGCGAACGCGTCGTCGACGTCGCTCGCGCCGGCGCCGAAGCCTCCCATGATCCCGGCACGCACGGCCGGGAGCGTGAGGGCGTCGAGCGCCAGGTCCGACGGCTCGGCACCGCCATCGGGCTCGCAGGCCGACAAGACCACGCCCCCCTCGGTGCCCTCGGTGCGCACCGAGGCCGCCCCGGCCGGCCCGGCCGCCGCCCACGCGTCCAGCGCCTGCCGGATCTCGTCGGTGTCACCCGCCGTGTCGCCCTCGACGGCCAGGTCGATGCACGTCTGCCCGGCAGCCTCGTAGACGACGAACGTGTCGCCACCCCAACCGTCGGCGGCCGACAGCGCCACCAGGGGATCGATGCGTTCGCTGAGCACCAGGAACAGCTCCAGCGCCCCGAGGCTGTCGGTTTCGCCCACCTGCTCGCCGCCGCTCGGAAGTTCCGGCGTGGCGACCTCGCGCGCGGGTTCGCTCGCGAAGTACGACCGGGGATCGACCATGTGCTCCGTGGTGGCCGGCGGCTCGTCGAAGGCGTCGTCGACGGCCCGGTTGCCGCCCTCGGCCGCGATCAGCTCGACCAGTGACGGCCCCAGCGCGTAGGGCGCCGCCCCCACGGCGACGAGCACGCCCGGCACGGAGCCGAGCTCTTCCTGCGCGGCGTCGTAGATCTGCTCGGCGGTATCGATGTAGGCATCGAGCTCGTCGTCCGGGAGCGAGTCGACATAGGCGCTCTCGATGCGGACCGCGTCGCCCTCGACCAGCGCCGTGAACCCGGCGAGCTCCTCGCTCGTGACCTCCGGATCGCCCCAGACGTTCTCGATGTCGAAGTGCTGGTCCTGCAGGGCGTGGACCAGCTCGTGCGCGAGCGTGACCCGCAGATCGACTGTCATCTCGGTGCCCCGCACCGTCACGCGGTCGGTGAACGGGTCGTAGTAGGCCAGCGTGGCCGTGTCCGCCAGCTCGTTCTCGGACTCGACGGGGTCGAAGTCTTCGGGCACCAGCCCCAGCGCCCGCAGCGGGGCGGCACCCTCCTCGATGAACCGCCGGTCCTCGTCGCTGAGCTCGGCCTCGTCGATGCGGGTCCGTTCGGAATACTCGTCGGCGGTCAGGAAGTCCACGGCCACCGGGTGCTCGAACTCGAGGCCGCGCTCGTCCTCCACGAAGGCGACCAGGTCGACGACACGCTCGTCCCAGCGGTCGGGGTGCGACGACCCACCGTCGTCGGTGACGACGTAGATCGCGCCGCCGGCGACGCCCAGGCACGCAACGACGGCGACGGCGCCCAGCCCACGGGACCGTCGCCGGCCCGGTGCCGCCGGGACCGGGGGCGGAGGCGGGGGCCACCACCGTTGTGGCGCGGGAGGGGGCGGGGGCGGTGGTGGGTGTGGCGGACCGGCCGGAGTCGGCGGCGTCTCGCTCAAGCGACCGCGTCCAGGCCGGCGCGCAGCTCCCCGACGAAGGCTGCCGCCTCCTCGGCGCCGCCGCCGTCGAGCAGCCGCCGCACCAGCGCCGAGCCCACGATCACCCCGTCGGCCACGGCCACCACCCGGGCGGCCTGGTCGGGGGTGGACACGCCCACGCCCACCAGCACCGGCTTGTCGGTCGCCGCCTTGAGTCGGGCCGCGATGTCGAGCGCGCTGCGCTGCAGCCGGTCGCGCTCACCGGTCACGCCGAGCAGCCCCACCCCGTAGACCCAGCCGCGGCTGCGGTCGCAGATCCGGGCCAGACGCTCGTCCGAGGCGGTGGGCGCCGCGAGCAGGATCGTGTCCACGCCGGCGGCGTCGGCCGCATGGGCCCAGTCCCCCAGCTCCTCGAGCGGCAGGTCCGGCACGATGGCCCCGGCCACCCCGGCGCTGGCCAGGGCCGCGGCGAAGCGCTCGTGGCCGGCGCGGTGGACCGTGTTGTAGTAGGTCATCACCACCGGGGGGACGCCGCCGGTGTCGAGCCGTCCCAGGGTGTCGACGATTGCCTGGGGCGTGGCGCCGACGGTCAGGGCCCGCTCGGACGCCGCCTGGATGGTCGGCCCGTCCATGACCGGGTCGGAGAACGGGATGCCCACCTCGACGGCGTCGGCGCCGGCGTGGGCGACGGCCTCGACGACCCGCTCCCAGCCCGGGAAGCCGCCGGTCACGTAGGGAACCAGCAACTTGCGGCCGGCGTCGCGTGCCGCGTGGAAGCGGGCCTCGAGGCTGCCAGCGGCGACGTCGGTGGTCGTGTCCGTCGTGTCCGTGGTCACGCCTCCACCTCCCCCATGAGGCGGGCCACCTGCTCGACATCCTTGTCCCCGCGGCCGGACATGTTGACCAGCACCACCTTGCCCGCCAACGCCGCCCGCTCCCGGCCGATCCACGCCAGCGCGTGGGCCGACTCCAGGGCGGGGATGATGCCCTCGGTGCGGGCCAGCAGGCCGAAGGCGTCGAGCACCTCCGCGTCGGTCACCGGCGTGTACCGGGCCCGACCGGTGGCCGCCAGGTGGGCGTGCTCGGGACCTATCCCGGGGTAGTCCAGCCCCGCGGACACCGACGCCGCCTCCAGCACCTGGCCATCCTCGTCCTGCAGGAGCAGCGACTTCGACCCGTGGACGACCCCGGGGATCCCGTGCGCCACCGCCGCCCCGCCGGCGGGCTCGGCGCCCACCAGCTCGACGCCCGGCAGGTCCACGAAGCCCGAGAAGATGCCGATGGCGTTGGACCCCCCGCCCACGCACGCCACCACCACGTCGGGATCGCGCCCCAGCAGCGCCCGGCACTGCTCGCGGGCCTCGTCGCCGATCACCCGGTGCAGCTCGCGGACCATGAACGGGTACGGATGCGGGCCGACCACGGATCCCAGGCAGTAGTGCGTCGACTCGACGGTGGCGACCCAGTCGCGCAGGGCCTCGTTGGTGGCGTCCTTGAGGGTGCGGCTGCCCGACGACGCCGGACGCACCTCGGCGCCCAGCAGCCGCATGCGGAACACGTTGAGCGCTTGGCGCTCCATGTCGAGGGCGCCCATGTACACCGTGCAGTCGAAGCCGAGGAGCGCGGCGGCGGTGGCGGTGGCGACGCCGTGCATGCCGGCGCCGGTCTCGGCCACCAGGCGGGTCTTGCCCATCCGCCGGGCCAGGAGGGCCTGACCGAGGACGTTGTTGATCTTGTGGGAGCCGGTGTGGTTGAGGTCCTCCCGCTTGAGCAGCACGCGCACGCCCAGCTCGGCGGACAGGTTGGCGCAGTCGGTGAGCAGCGAGGGCCGGCCCGCGTAGTCTCGCAGCAGGCGGTCGAGCTCGCCCCGGAAGCGGGGGTCGCCCCAGGCCTCACGGAAGGCCCGCTCCAGCTCCTGGCACGCGGGGACCAGCGTCTCGGGGACGTACACGCCGCCGAAGTCGCCGAACCGGCCCCGGACCCCGGGGTCGCCCATCAAGGTCGTGGTCGCGGGCGTCATCCGCCCAACGACTCGGCCGCAGGCTTCGGCGCGTTGTTTCCCGCTCTCGGTGCTTCGCACCGGGCCGCTCGGGCCCGGGGCCGCTCTCCGTTTCCGGCGGAGGGCGGGTGGCGAGCCGGTGGCGCCGAGGACAGCGGTAGGTGCCGCACCGGAGGCGACAGGACCACGCGAGGGAGCACGAAGTGCGAGCGAGCCAGAAGCACAGTGCGGTATCCGCCGCGAAGCGGCGATCGCTCAGAGGCGGGCCGCAGGCACGCCGACGAGCGGCGGGGGGCGGGCGGGCGTAGCCGGCTCATCCGCGTTCGTCGACCATCCAGTCGAACGGTCGGTCCAGGCGGTCGCCGTGGGGCGTCTTGGGTGGCTCGGCGGCCTTGGCGGCCTCGACGAAGGCCCGCATCTTGCGGGCGTCCTTGTGGCCGGGCGACGACTCGACGCCGCTGGCCACGTCCACGCCCCAGGGCCGCACCACCCGGATCGCGTCGGCCACGTTGGCGGGGGTGAGCCCCCCGGCCAGGATGACGCGCCGGTTGGACGGCGCTCCCTCGGCCAGCGACCAGTCGAACACGTCGCCCGACCCGGGCGCGGCCGAGTCGACGAGGATGGCGTCGGCGCCGAAGTCGTCGGCGACGTCGAGCCCGGGATCGCCGGCGGCGAACGCCTTGATCACCAGGGGGACGCGCTGGCGGATCCAGTGCGAGTCGCCCGGCGTCTCCCGCCCGTGGAGCTGGGCGGCCCGCAGCCCGGTGTGGTGGACGGTGTCGACGACGCGCTGACGGGTCTCGTCCCGGAACACTCCCACGGTGACGATCTCGGTCGGCAGCCGCTTGACGATGTCCGCCGCCTTCTGCGGAGCGATCTGGCGGGGTGAGGGGGCGAAGACGAAGCCGACGGCCTCGGCCCCCATGGCCACGGCCAGCAGCGCGTCCTCCTCGCTGGTGACCCCGCAGATCTTGACGAACACGCTGGCAGGCTAGTGGTCCGATCTGGTGGCCCCGAAGCCCGAAAGGGGTCGGCCCGGGGTCGACGATGGTCCGCCGGCTCTGTCGTCAGCTGCCGCCGGCCTGGCGGAGGGCACGCAGGGCGACCGAAGGGTCGTCCGCCGTCACCAGCGACTCCCCCACCAGGACCGCGTCGAAGCCGGCCGCCGCCAAGGCTGCGGCGTCGGCGGGTCCCCCGATCCCCGACTCGGCGACCCGCACCACGTCGTCGGGCATGGCGCTTCCCACCCGCACCGCCCGGGTGGTATCGACCTCGAAGGTAACCAGGTCACGCTGGTTGACGCCCACCAGCGTGGCGCCGACCGCGAGCGCCCGCTCCAGCTCGGCCTCGTCGTGCACCTCGACCAGCGCGTCGAGGCCCACCTCGTGGGCCAGGTCGTGGAGATCGTTCAGCTCGGCGTGCTCGAGGGCGGCGGCGATGAGGAGGACCGCGTCGGCGCCCATGATCCTCGTGTCGCACACGTCGGCGGCCGACACGGTGAAGTCCTTGCGCAACACCGGGAGGGCGGTGGCGCCGCGGGCGGCCCGCAGGTCGTCGGCTGAGCCGCCGAAGAACTCGCGGTCGGTGAGCACCGACAGGCAGGTCGCCCCGCCCCGCTCGTAGGCCTGCGCCACCTCGGTCGGGTCGAGCGCGGCGTGCAGGTCGCCCTTGGAGGGCGAGCGGCGCTTGACCTCGGCGATCACCGCCAATCCCGACGCCGCGCGAACGGCGGCGGCGAACCTCCGGGCCGGCGGCTGGGCCTTGGCCTCGTCGATCAGGCCATCCAGGGGCCGAGTGTCGGCGGCGGCCGCCTCGCGATGGGCGGTGAGGATGCGCTCGAGGTAGGTCACCACCCGCGGGTCATCGCCGGCTCACCCGGCGGCGTCGCCCTTGCGCTTGACGATCTCGACCTGGCGCAGGTCGGCCTGGCCGACGAGCAGCCCGCCCAGCGACCCCATCACCTCGGCCATCGCCGGGCTCGACATGTGCGCCTCGAAGGCTGCCTCGTCCGCATACACCTCCGTGAACCAGATGCCCGCCGGGTCGGCGACATCCGCATAGAGGACGTACTGCAACGTCCCGGGCTCGGATTCGGCGGCGTCGACGAGGCGGCCCAGCGCGGCCATGGCCTCGTCGCGCTTGCCGTCGGCGGCGGTGAGCTTGACGATGTAGGCGACTTCCGACATGGGGCGGGACCTTAAATGCTCCCCGACCCCGGGGGCGCATTCGGCGGGATCAACGTCTGGGGCGCCGCGTCATGGCCCGCAGGGGCGCCAGGACGAACAACCCGCCCGCTATCACGAACGCGCCCGCCGAGAACCCGATGAGTGCCGGCGCGGTGAAGATCATGGCGCCGACGAACAGGGCGACCGAGAACAGCAGCATGCCCGGTGGCAGGATGGCCCACCAGCCCTCGAGCGTCGCCGTCTGGGCGATGGGTCGGCCGTCGGCCAGGTCGGCCCACTCGTCGTCCGTGAGCCTGGTGTCGGGGTCGATCGGCCAGTGGTCGCCGTCGGTCGGCCAGGTGACGGGCCGCTCCCCCGCCGGCGCCGATCCGGCCGCGGGTGCCTCGAACGGCGTGGTGCCACCCGACAACGCCCGGTCGTAGGCGGCGCGCCGGACGGGATCGCCCAGCACCGCCCAGGCCAGGTTGAGCGCCCGCATGCGGCCGGGGTCGCCGCCCGCGTCGGGATGATGGTTGCGGGCGGCCGCCCGATAGGCGGCGCGCACCTCGGCCTGCGTGGCGGTGGACGGCACGCCGAGCACCTCGTAGTGCGTGGGCGGCATCGCCGTCATCCCATCGGCAGGTCGACGACGGTCACCGGCATCGCCCGCTCGCCGTGGCGGACCTCGGCCGCGGCCGGCGGCGTCACGCCCCGTCCGATGTAGGCGAGGCCCACCGGCTGGCCGCCGCCCGGGGGCGAGGCCGCCGAGGTCACGGTCCCGACCTCGGCACCATCGGCCACCACCGATGCACCCACGGGCGGGACCTCGTCGCCGCCGACGACCAGCCCCCGCAGGTGGCGAGGAACGTGCCCGCCGCGGCTGTCGATGCGGGCGACCAGCTCCTGGCCGGTGAAGCAGCCCTTGGTGAAGCTGACCGAGCCGTCGACCACCCACTGCCCGGTCTCGGTGGGGATGGTCCGCTCGGTCAGCTCCGCCCCCATGCGGGGCACGCCGGAGCGGATCCGCAGGCTGGCGTAGGCGTCCGGGTCGGCCTGGGGCACGCCGGCGGGCGGCTCGACGCCCGGTCCCAGGAGATCGACACCCTCGACCCTGGGCCAGCCCGCGGGCAGCACCAGCACCTCGCCGCCGGTGGCGGTCGGTACCTCGATCTCCTCGGCGCCCGGGCCACGCAGGGCCACGACGCGCCAGTCGAGGGGGTCGATGTCGGCCTTTGTGCGCAGCAGGAACCGCCGCAGCCGGGCCACGAGCTGCTCGCCGTGGCCGCCGTCCACGTCGAGCACCAGCTCGTCCTCGCCCGTCCGCGTCACCCGGACCCAGGCGTCGACCTTGCCGGTGGGCTGCAGCACGAACGACCGGGCGCTGGATCCCATCGCGAGCCCCTCAACGTCCTGGCTTACCTGGCCCTGGAGGTAGGCGACCGCTTCGGGCCCCGCCACCCGCACCACGTCCCGGTCCTCCGGAAACCACCCGAGCCTGGTGCGCAGATCCATGCCGCCAGTCTGGCACCCGCGGTGCGATACCCGGTTCTGCCCGCGCTCACGGTCCAAATCGACGGTGAGCGCGGGCAGAACAGAATCAGTCGCCGGCCGGGGTCGTCGCCGCCGAGCGGGCCCGGCGGGCGGCGGTCATGCGCCGGGCGGCGGGAACCGCGGCGAGCAGGGCCCGCGCCTTGTTGCGGCACTCGAGGTCCTCGTGCTCGGGCACCGAGTCGGCCACGATGCCGGCGCCGGCCTGGACCGAGGCCCGGCCGTCGTCGTCGATCACCATCGTGCGGATGGCGATGGCGGTGTCGATGTTCCCCGAGAAGTCGAGGTAGCCGACGACGCCGGCGTACGGTCCCCGCTTGGTGGGCTCGAGGGCGTCGATGATCTCCATGGCCCGCACCTTGGGGGCGCCCGACACCGTGCCGGCCGGCAAGGTGGCCCGCAGCACGTCGATGGCGCTGCGCCCCCCGGCCAGCTCGCCCGACACCTGCGACGTCAGGTGCATGACGTGGCTGTAGCGCTCGAGCGTGAGGTACTCGTCGACCCGCTCGGTGCCGAAGCGCACCACCCGGCCCACGTCGTTGCGAGCCAGGTCGACGAGCATCACGTGCTCGGCGATCTCCTTGGGGTGCTCGATCAGCTCGGCGGCGAGGCGGGCGTCGTCCTCGTCGGTGTGCCCACGACGACGGGTGCCGGCGATCGGCCGGGAGATCACCCGCCCGTCGGTGAGCCGGACCATGGGCTCGGGCGACGCTCCGACCAGCGTGAGCCCGGGCTGGCGCACGAAGTACATGTACGGGCTGGGGTTGACCTGGCGCAGCACCCGGTAGACGTCGAACGGCTCGGCATCGAGGTCGAAGTCGTAGCGCTGCGCCAGCACGACCTGGAAGATGTCCCCCGCCACGATGTGCTCGCGGGCGACCTCGACGGCCCGGGCGAACAGGTCGGTCCCCATGGTCGAGCGCACGTCCGGCAGCGGATCGTCCGGCGCCGGGGGCTCGACCAGCGGCTCGTCGATCGGGCGGGCCCCGTCCGCCGCCAGTTGGTCGAGGCGGGCCACGGCGCCGTCGTACAGGGCGTCGAGCTGACCGTCGGTCGCCTCGTCCGGCACCACCACGTTGTCGATCAGCACCACGCGCTGGCGCCAGTGGTCGTAGGCGGCCAGCTGGCCGATCACCGAGACGACGGCGTCGGCGT
>OCZV010000638.1_pt1 | contig 12641 bp, 10 predicted proteins | sample 1539051 | NCBI WGS metagenome assembly OCZV01 (sample SAMEA3113581, study PRJEB22503) | soil metagenome
AGGCGCGCGGGGCACTGGTGTTCCAACGTCGTACTGTTCCCGGCGCGAGGAGGGCAGGCCGTAGCTAGGATCTAGCCTTGATGAGGCTTCCCGATCACAAGTTCCCGCTCGTTCTCGTCGCCGTAGCTGCATCGATCGTCACGGTTGCTCTGGCATTCACGGTGGGCAATGAAGAGCAGCCGCAGGCTGAGGTCGGCGCGCCTGCACCGGCGCTCGCGGGCAGTGCCATTCGCGGCGGCGAGGTCAGCCTCGAGCTGCTTCGTGGCCACGTTGTCCTGCTATCGTTTTTGAACTCCCGCGCGGAGGCAACGCCCGATGGCGATTCCTCCCGCGCCCAGATGGTTTTCCTGCGCAGCATGCAGGCGCAGCATGCGCGCTTCGGCTTGCGCGTGATCGTCGTGGACGCGGCCGAGCTCGCCGGTGCGGAGAGGCCAAGCCGGAATGAGCTCGTGAACTACACGTATGACTGGAATCTCGATCCGGCGATCACCGTCCTCGCCGACGACGGCACTCTCGCCCGCCGGTTCGCCGTCGAGCAGGCACCGACTACGTTCTTGATCGGGCCCGAGCGCGTGATGCACGAGCGCTGGGACGGCTTTGTTCCGGTGGCGCAACTCGATCTGGCGATCCGACTGCTTGAGGGCCGGAGCCCGACCGACTAGCTCAGCGGCCTGGGCCACCGATCGTGAGCCGTCGGGTGTGGCCTGCGTGATTTCCGCAGCCCCAGCCGTCGTTGTTCTTTTTCACGTTTCTATCCGGCTTCGTGTGCGCCAATGTCGAAGGCACCGCCGACCGGGATCGGGTTACCGAAGAAGTCGCGCGTTCCCACCGAGCAGCCGCTGAGGCCGGTACAGGCATTCGTGCCGCTGTTGATCGCCGGCGAGCCGGCCTGGAGCGTCCACTCCGTTGTTGGCCTGCCGATCCCATGGTAGCCGAGGCCGTTCACCAGCGGGTCCTGGTTGTAGATGGCGTGCGGTTCGGGCTTCGGATCGGCGAAGTTTCCCCCCGTGTAGTAGTAGAAGTTGTAGTCACGATCCCGGTTGTTCGCCGTAGCGACATCGCCGAGCACGTTGGGGATCTCCGACACGACCAGGTTGTTCCTGAAGATGCCGTTCCGCTCAATATCGGTTCCGGCAGGGCAGACGTCGAAGAGGCCGGTGGCAGAGGGGTTTCCAGTGCTGTTGATGTAGAAGGTGTTGCTGTAGATCCACGTATCGACCAGCCTGCCGCCCTCCCACGTGCAAAAGTAGATTTCCGATTGGCCGGGCAGGATTTCTTCCGTCGTCTTCCCTTGGGGGGTTTCCTTGAGGTAGGTGTGGTCTGTCCCATTGCCGGCGCAGATGTTGTAGCGGAGGATGTTGGTCCTCGTTTCGCCGGTTTTGGCGAAGACACTCATGCAATAGGCGCCGTTGTCGTGGCCGTAGTTGTACTGCATCGTGCTGTTCGTCGACCAGTAGTCGATGTCGTATCCACCGCCGTCCACGCCGGGCGAATGATTGTCATAGGATTCGTTGAACTGGCCCACCATGTTTGAGGAGCTCCACCACCACAGTCCGACCGGCGTCCCGATGTCCTCGGGCGGCGGTTCCATCCCGGATCGATAGACCACGTTGTTCTGGATCGTCCCGTTACGGGACATGTAGATGGCGATCCCGTCGCCAAAGGTGTCGTGAACGGTGGAATTCTGAATGGTGATATTCCGGCTCTGAAGCCCCGGGTCCCGTGCATGCTGCCGCCACTGAAAGTCCTGGTCTACCTGGACACCCCAGACGAAGATGCCAGCCCATAGGGTCGTGTTATAGGCGTTCACATTATCGACCAGCACCGAGTCGAAGTAGCTCTTCCGCGTATACACCCCCGATCCCTTGCTCGACGATCATCCCCGGCGCGAACACGACGAGCCCGGTCCACTTCGCGCCCATCTCCTTGTAACTTCCACCGGTCACATCATGTACGACGAGATTCTTGAGCGTGATTCCGACCGCTGGCGCATCGGTGTCTGTGGTAACGAGCACTCCCCACACCCTGCTGTTCTTGACCTCGAGATCCTGCATCGTGACATACGAGGTATTGAGCAGCTTGACGGCTCGATTCTCGCCGGTCCCGTCGATGGCGGGCAATGGACCGGTTCCGTAGGCGGCGATAGTGATCGGGTTGTCGCTTGTGCCAGACGACGAGAAGACGAACGATCCCGTGCAGGTCGTCCCGCGATTGAACAACAAGCTGTCGCCGGGAGCGAGTGTCTTGCTGTTGACGGTGGTCAGGTTATTCCACGGACTCGCCAGCGAGCCGTTGCCGTCTGAGGCGGCGGCGCAGTCCACGAAATAGGTCGTTCCCGCGGCGAGCGCCGGGCTGGTAAGCATGAGCAATAGGCACCCGGCCACAACGACAATGAAACCAGTAAGCCTCCCACTGCGAGACATCGAAGCTCTCTCCTTCTAAGGTCGACCCGACGTGTCGATTTCCGTCTGCTCTCCCGTCCCCAAGACGACGACGGTCGCGCTCGGGGTCGCGATCGTCTCGCCCGCCCGCGGGCGCGACGATTAGGAGCGCGACGAAGACGGCCGAAGACCATGCGAACTCCCGATTGGAGAATCCCCGAGGTGCAATCGCCCACCGCCCATCAGTTGCCTCGCTCGCACCGAGAACGCCCGTGCCACTCGGTCGCTTGCCAGCCGAGATGTGGCAGCCTCTCTTGTCAACCGGTCACAGTGACCGGTCACATATCCCTCTCTTTATAAGAGGCTCGCAGGGCGAATGTCAAGAAAGAGGATTAGGGCCAAGCAGAGACATAGTCTGTGTTTGCGCCGATTCGAGCCCTGTGCCGCTCCCGCCCGGGCAGACGCGGCGGCGCGACGAAGCTGCCCTCGGAAGATTCGAGCGCCGTTGGCGAGTGCAACGGCGGAAGGTGTGGGTGGGTGCGGACGTCCGCGCCGAGTGGATCCCGACGCAGAGTATGACGAGCCGTCAATTGATGCCCCTGCCCGAAGTGCTCGACAAGTGGTCGAGTCCGGCTACCCGCTCAATGAGACGACGCTCTGCGTTTCGGGGATAGTGGTTCCGCTTTCGAGGTCGAAGAAGTGGAGCTTGTTCGTGTCAACGACCATCTCGACGACTTCCCCCAACTCGAGTCGTAAGTTGCTGTCGAAGCGGCCGACGAACGTCATGCGCCGCGCGCGCGCGTCGCTCATCAGCGCCTCAACGACAGCCTCGTCGCGCTCCACGACACCCTCGAGCACCTCCTCGCGAAGAACCGGCTTTGCCTCGACCTCCACGTGAGCGAGAAGCTCTGAGCCGAGCGCCTCGGTGAGCAGTACTCTGCCCCGCAGCCTCCGGTCGCCGGGCACGTCGGTCGCCAGCGCTGCATGCTGAAGCTGCTCGGGCCGGATGCCGAGGGCGATGGTCCTGTCTACGTAGGCGTTGAGACCGGGACGAGCCGCGAGAACCTCGGACGGAAGGGCGAGCGCATGCTCGCCGACTCGGCAGACCAGCACGCCGTCCGAGCGCTCGAGCGAGGCCTCGACGAGGTTCATGGCCGGGCTGCCGATGAAGCTCGCGACGAACAGGTTAGCGGGAGCGTCGTAGATTCGCTGCGGAAGGTCGACCTGCTGTAGCACTCCTTTACGGAGCACCGCGACCCTGTCGCCCATCGTCATTGCCTCGATTTGATCGTGCGTGACGTAGATCGTCGTCGCGCCCAGCTCACGTTGGATACGAGAGATTTCGGCGCGCATCTGGACGCGTAGCTTGGCATCAAGGTTCGACAGCGGCTCGTCCATAAGGAAGGCTTGCGGCTCCCGCACGATCGCGCGACCCATTGCCACCCGCTGGCGCTGCCCGCCTGAGAGCTGGCGCGGCTTACGCTGCAACATATCGTAAAGTCCGAGCACGCGGCTGATCTCCTCTACACGCCTACGGATCTCCTTACGCGGCACCTTCCGAGAGCTCAGACCGAAAGAGATGTTGTCGTAGACGGTCATGTGCGGATAGAGAGCGTAGCTCTGGAAAACCATTGCCAGGTCGCGATCGCGCGGGTCGAGGTCGTTGACTACATTGCCTCCGATGCGGATCTCGCCTGCGGTTATCTCCTCGAGTCCAGCGACCATGCGGAGCACCGTCGTCTTGCCACAGCCGGAAGGACCCACGAGCACCATAAATTGGCCATCGCTGACCTCGAGATTGAAGTCGGTAACCGCACGCGTTCCGTCGTGAAAGACCTTTCCTACGTCGTCGAACTTCACAGCTGCCACCAGAAGCCTCCTCCGTCGCCTAGCCGGGGCGTGCATCGCTAGGCGCCCTGCCCACGCTACTCCGTACCACTGGATGCGCAGGGAGCAGATGCCGGCTTGGTTGACGCTCGCCACCGAGGCGCTCGCGCGCGATCTCATCGATGAGGAGACTCACTGCCAGTGCTCCAACCCCTCGCATCGGCTGATGCACCGTCGTCAACGGAGGATCCACGAAGCCCGCAATGGGAAGATCGTCATACCCAATCACTGAGACGTCCCCCGGTACCGCTATGGCTCTAGCTCGCAGCTCGCTGATAGCACCGAGAGCTAACAGGTCGCTCTGCGCGAAGATGGCGGTGAAGGGCGAGCCACCGTCGAGCAGATGTGCGGCACCCGATTGCCCGTTTGCAAGCCCCCAGTCGGGAGAGCTCACGACCAGTGAAGGCTCCTCAGCGAGGCGCCACATCTTGAGAGCGTCCTGATATCCCGCGAGCCGTGCTCGCGCCGAAGGCCATTCCAACGGGCCCGTGATCGTTGCGATCCTCCTGTGACCTTCACTGATGAGTAACGAAGTGGCATCGAATCCTCCACGCCGATTGTCGACATCGACCACGGTCGCCCCGGGCAGCTCGACCTCGGATGCGACCACGACTAGCGGCACACGCGAGGGGATTGAGCGCAGTTGGTTGTCGCTGTCAACCCGAAGCGTGGGCCAAGCGACGATCAACCCTTCGACCCGCCGCTCAAGCATGAGGCGGAGATAGGCGCGCTCGTCCTCTTCGGCTTCCTCCTCGACGCTCCCGATAATGAGGAAGAAGCCATGTCTCCTCGCTTCCGCCTCGGCTCCTGCGACCGCCTCGGCAAAGGCGTGGTCAGAGACGTCGCTGCTCACCATGCCGAGAGTGTGGGTGCGTTTGGAAGACAGGCCTCGCGCGCTGGGGTTCGGCACATAGTCGAGGTCCCGGATCGCGGCAAGCACCCTCTCCTGAGTCGACCGGGCTACCGTCTCGCGATTGTTGATCACCCTCGACACGGTCTGGTGCGAGACACCTGCGAGCGCCGCCACGTCTCGGATCGTCGGCGTCTTCACAACACGGCCCACCCTGAGTGATCGGTCACAAGCTCCGCCCTAGTTTGACGTTACGTCCCATCTCAGACCATAATATGTGAACGGTAACATCATCCGTCTGGGGGGTTGCCAAGATGGGTCTTCGACGTGCCGTAAGTGTCGTCCTCGCGGGTGCGTTGGTCATGACGGGTTGCTTGGGCGCGGGGGAAGAGGAACCCGGCTCCCGCGAAGGAGCGCCCGCGGAAGCGAAGGCGCCCCCGTCCGACACCCGGGGGAGTCTAACGATCTGGTGCTGGGAGGCGGCAGCGGACACCCTCAAGGTGGTGGACGACGATTTCAAGAAGGCGTACCCCAGCATCAAGCTCAAGTACGTGCTCTTTGAACCGGCCGACGTCTACCAGAAGATCCAGCTTGCCGTCGCAGCGGGAGGAGGTTTTCCGGACGTCTCTTGCATTGAGGACTCGCACCTCGCTCAGTTCGTGGAACTCGGCGCACTCGCCGACATCACCAACGAGGTCGCTCCGTTCGTCGACAAGATGAACGCTTACAAGTGGAACCAGGCGAGCAAGGACGGACGCTACTTTGCGATGCCGTGGGACAGCGGACCCGTAGCGGTCTTCTACAGGCGCGACGTCTTCGAGCAGGCCGGCGTGGACCCTGCCTCGATCGAGACCTGGGAGGACTATTACCAGGCGGCGAAGACGATCATGGAGAAGACCGGCGTGCCAATGTGGCCACAGCCGACGGGACGCAACGACGCCCGCGTCTTCGAGATGCTGCTGTGGCAGCGAGGACTAGGCTACCTCGACGCCGACGGTAACGTCATCCTCGACAAGGACCCCCGCATCGAGGAGACGCTCGAGTTCATGGGTCGGTTCTGGGACGAGGGGCTCGCCGCCGGACAGGAGTGGTGGACCGATCCCTGGTACAAGGCGCTTGCTGACGGCAAGGTGGCGACTATCGTCGAGGCGGTGTGGATGGGCACGTTCTTGAAAAGCTTCATCGCCCCAGATGCGGAGGGCCAGTGGGGGGTCTTCTTGATGCCCACCTGGGAATCTGGCGACGCGCGAGCGAGCAACGACGGGGGCTCAGCGCTTGCGATCTTCGAAGAGACCGAGCAGATGGAGGCCGCGTGGGCGTACACTCGCTTCCACCTCGGGCTTAAGGAGTCGCAGCTTGAGATGTACCGGGAGAAGGACATCTTTCCGTCGCTCGAGACGACCTACGACGACGCCTTCTTCGAGGAGCCCGATCCCTACTTCGGCGGTGACGAGGCACGCGCCCTCTTCGCCGACGTTGTGACGGAGATCCCCGAGGGGGGCGTTTACAGCGCCGATTATCAACTGATGAACGAGCTTATGGCCACGGAACTCCAGAAGTTCGCGCTCGGCCAGCAAAGCGCGGGCGAGGCTCTCGCGAATGCCGCGGAGACGATTCGCGCGAGGGCCCGACGCCCGTAGACCGCGAGCGATGCGCCGACGGCTCCTGACCCGGGCTCGTTCAGGTCACGCGGACGGGCGAGTGTCGGTCCCCAGCAGGCGGGCGACCGTAGCTCACCCACGCCCGCTCGGTTGGCGGAAGCTCCGGCGCCACCGCTGGCCGCTCCTCTTCATCTCGCCGTTCTTCATCCTCTTCGCAGTCTTCGGCATCTACCCGATCTTGTTCTCCGGCTGGCTCAGCTTCCGCGAGTGGTCGCTCGTCGGACCCGCCCTCTACGTGGGCCTCGACAACTACCGGGAGCTCCTGAACGATTCCTTCTTCTGGCAGGCGATGGTGAACGCAGCCCTCCTCTTTTTCATCTACGTGCCCCTCATGACCTTCCTCGCCGTGGTGCTTGCAGCGCTCCTGAACGCCCGCTACGTACGGCTGCAGGGATTCTGGCGAGCGGCGATCTTTCTCCCGAACATCATGGCCGGAACGGTCGCCGCCGCGCTGACGTTCCAGCTTCTCCTGGACACGAACAGCGGCTACGCGAACTGGCTCCTCTCCCTCCTCGGCGTATCCCCCATCCCCTGGCTCGACGACGTCTGGTGGGCCCGGCTCTCTCTTGGGCTGCTCGTGCTCTGGGCGTGGCTCGGCTTCAACATGCTGATCATGCTGGCCGGCCTGCAGGCCATCCCGCCCGAGCTCATCGAGGCGGCGAAGGTGGATGGCGCCGGACCGGTTCGCATCTTCCGCAAGGTCACCGTGCCTCTCCTCCGTCCCCAAATCATCTTCTCGATCACGCTCTCGATTATCGGCACCTTTCAGCTGTTCACCGAGCCGTTCATCCTCACGGGCGGCGGGCCGGCGCGCGCGACTCAGACGCCCGTGCTCGAGATCTGGAACAACAGTTTTTCGTTCCTTCGCTTCGGCTACGCCGCGGCCATGAGCTACATCTTCCTGCTGCTCATCATCGTCGTCGCGCTCACCCAGTTCTTCCTCGTCAGCCGGCGCGACCCGTGGGGACAGGCATGATGGGGAGGGCGACGTGACGACGTCGATCCGCCGGCGGGCACTCGTCAGGGCCGTAATTTACGTCCTGCTGGCGGCGACCGCCGTCTTCATGATCTTTCCCTTCGTCTGGATGCTGGTCTCATCGCTCAAGCCCTTCGAGGAGATCTTCGCTGGAAAGACCTTCTTTCCCCAGCGCCCAACGCTCGACAACTACTTCTCGTTCTTCGAGCAACGCAATGCGGCCCGCTCGATCTGGAACAGCTTCTACATTTCGACCGCCGCGACGCTGCTCTCGCTCTTTCTTTGTGCCATGGGCGGCTACGGGTTCGCGAAGTTCCGCTTTCCGGGGCGGGGGCTTCTACTCGCGTTCGTGATCGCGACTCTCGCCATTCCCTTTGCTGCCATTCTCGTGCCGCTTTTCGTCATGATGCGAAACGCTTTTCAGTGGGTCGACACCCCCTGGCCTTTGATCATCCCCGGCGCGGCGAACGCGTTCGGCATCTTCTTCATGCGCCAGTACATGCTCTCGATCCCGGACGAACTCCTCGACGCCGCCCGGGTCGACGGCGCTTCCGAGTTCAGGATCTTCCTGCGGGTCGTTCTCCCGATAAGCATGCCGGCCGTGATCAGCCTCGGGATCATCTTCTTCATCGCGAGCTGGAACAACTTCCTCTGGCCCTTGGTCATCCTGCATTCCGAGGAGAATTGGACGTTGCCCCTGACCCTGCGCTCACTGCAGGGCCCGCCTGGGCGGACGCCCTTCGACGTGCTGATGGCCGGGTCGGTGGTCAGTACGATTCCCTTGCTCATGGTCTTCCTGGTCCTGCAGCGACGCCTCGTGGCCGGGATCATGAGCGGCTCGGTGAAGGGATAGGTGGATGAGCGAGCGGCTCGACGGCCCCCGGCTCGGCGTTGCCTACTACCCGGAGCAGTGGCCCCGCGAGCGCTGGCGGATCGACGCCGAGCTGATGTCGGAGGCCGGAATGTCGCTCGTCCGGCTGGCGGAGTTCTCGTGGGCGCTCCTCGAGCCGGACGAGGGACGCTTCGAGTTTGCCTGGCTCGACGAGGTGCTTGAGATCCTCGGCGGGGCGGGGCTGGAGGTCGTACTCGGAACGCCGACCGCGGCGCCGCCGGTCTGGCTGATCGAGCGGCACCCGGAGATCCTGCCCGTAAGAGCGGACGGCAGGACGGTCCGTTTCGGCCACCGTCGCCACTACTGCCCGAACCAGCCCGCGTTCCTCGAGGCGACCGAGCGGGTAGTTACCGCGCTGGCCGATCGCTACGCCCACGACTCTCGCGTGGTCGCGTGGCAGATCGACAACGAGCTCGGCGGTCGCTGCTTCTGCGACCGCTGCCGGAGCGCCTTTCAGGACTGGCTCCACCGCCGCTACCGTTCGCTGGGGAACCTCAACGAGAGCTGGGGAACGGCATTCTGGAGCCAGACATACTCCTCATGGCGCCAGATCCCGCTGCCGGAGAGCTTGCCCGTGCCTCTTCCCGACGGCTTTCTACCTTCCTCCCCGAACCCCGGCCTCGCACTTGACTACCGTCGCTTCGCCTCCGAGAGTCTCGTGCGGTTCCAGCGCCTCCAGATCCGCATACTGCGCGAGCGCTGCTCCCCGGGACAGCGGATCACGCACAACCTGATGGGCTTCCGCTACCCGGACGTCGACTACCATGCCCTCGCCGGGGAGCTGGACTTCGTTTCCTGGGACAACTATCCGCTCCTCGATCGCACCGGGCGCTGGTCGACCCAGGCGTTGGGCGCCGACGCGATGCGGGGGCTCCAGGGCGGCCCGGTCTGGGTGCTGGAGCAGCAGGTCGGCCCGCTCGGCTGGGAGATGCTGCGGACGCCACGCCGTGGGCAGATGCGCCTGCACACCTACCAGGCGATCGCTCACGGGGCGGAGGCCGTCTTCTACTTCCGCTGGCGCACCGCACGCTTCGGCACCGAGCAACACTGGCACGGCATCCTCGACCACGACGGAAGGCCGCGGCGGCGTTACCGCGAGATACGGGAGCTCGCGCGGGAGCTGCTCCAGTTGAGGCCCGCCCTCGGAGGGGCCTCGCCGGTCGCCGAGGCGGCGATCGTGCACGATTACGACTCGCGCTTCGCCCTCCAGGTACAGCCCACCAACGCCGCGCTTGGGTACGAGGAGACGGTCCAGCGGCACTACGAAGCGCTGCGGCGGCTGGGGCTCGGGGTGGACCTCGTGTCGCCGAGGGCCGTGCTCGGCGGTTACCGGCTCGTGGTCGCCCCGAACCTCTACGTGCTCGATCAGGAGGTCTCAGCCGCCCTCGCCGACTACGTCGAGCAGGGCGGATGGCTCGTGCTCGCCCCCCGCATCGGCGTCAAGGATCGGTGCAACGCCTTGCCGGAGCGCGCGTTTCCGGCATGGCTGGACGAGCTTAGCGGGCTCGAGGTCGTCGACTACGCCAGTGTCGACCAGCACTCCGCCGTCCGATTCGGCGGACCGGACGGGACTATGCCGGCGGGCGCGTTCACCGGCTGGTACGAGGAGGTCGAGCTGAAGGGAGCACGGCCGCGGGCTCGCTACCTCGAGGGCGACTTCGCCGGGTCCGCCGCGGTCGCGGAGCGGGAGGTCGGGGAGGGACGGGTCACTTACATCGCCGGCGCGGCGAGCGAGTCCACGCTGCGCGACCTTTATCGCGATTTGTGTGCGCGCGCGGACCTGCCCGTGCACGAGGTTCCCGACGACGTTGAGAGCGTCCGGCTCCTAAGCCCGAGGGGCGGTGGCCTTCTCTTCCTCCTCAATCACGCTTCCGAGGATCGGGCCGTTGAGCTCGACGGCGCGTGGCAGGATCTGCTCGGCGGTGAAGGCGGCTCGGGGGTAATATCGCTCCCCGCCTACGGGATCGCCCTCCTGGCCGGGACGGTCGCCGCGCTCCCGGAGGACGTGACCGCGTCGTGAAGATCGCCGAGGTGCGCCCACTCATTCTTGGGAGCGCCTGGCGCAACCTTGCGATCGTCACAGTGCGCACAGACGAGGGGCTCGCCGGCGTCGGGGAGGTGCGAATGATCAACCAGACCGACGCCCTCCTCGGCTACCTCAAGGAGGTAGTTCCGGTACACGTCCTCGGCGCGGACCCTTTCGCGATCGAGTCGCTCGTCCAGCGGATGTGGCGCACCGAGTACACCCGCGCCGGCCCGATCGCGATGTCTGCGATCGCCGTGATCGAGACGGCCTGCTGGGACATCGTCGGCAAGGCAGTCGGGCAGCCCGTCTACCGACTCCTCGGCGGGCCGGTTCGCGATCGCATCAAGGCCTACGCCAACGGCTGGTACACGGTCGAGCGGACGCCCGAGGAGTTCCACGCAGCGGCCCATCGAGTCGTCGCGCGCGGATACCGGGCGCTGAAGCTCGATCCGTTCGGAGCGGGAGTCGGAGAGCTCGGGCCAGAGGACCGGAGAATGGCGATCGCGCTCGTCGAGGCCGTCCGCGACGCGATCGGGGCAGACGCCGAGCTCCTGATCGAGATGCACGGCCGTTTCACGCCGTCCGCTGCGATCGCCATCGCGCGCGACCTCGAGCGCTTCAACCCGAGCTGGATCGAGGAGCCAGTGCCACCCGAGAACCTTCGCGCCCTGGGCAAGGTGGCGAGCAGGGTGAACGTGCCGGTCGCCACCGGCGAGCGGATCCATGCTCGCCATGACTTCCGCGAGCTCCTCGAACTCCAGGCGGCGGACATCCTCCAACCCGACCCAACGATGTGCGGAGGGATATCGGAGGCCCGCAAGATCGCCGCCTGGGCGGAGGCCTACTACCTACCCGTCGCCCCGCACAACGTCGGCGGGCCGGTCTCGACGGCCGCCTGTCTCCACCTCGCGGCCTGTACGCCGAACTTCAAGATCCAGGAGCACTTCAACGACTTCACCGATGCATACATAAAGGAGGCAGCGCCGGGAAACCCGGAAGTCACCGACGGTTTCTTCGCCCTTCCGCGAGGCCCCGGCCTCGGGGTCACTCTGGACGAGGACGTCATCCGCGAGCACCCTCGCCGGGACATCCATTTCAGCCTCTTCCGCGACGACTGGCACATCCGTCAGGCAACCCAATCCGGCGCATGAGCACACGCCGCAATGACCTCTCCGGATCGTTTCCGCAGGATTTCTTCTGCGGGGCGACTACGTCCGTCCGCTGATGTCCCTCGCTGATCGAGGCGGTATGTACCCGTGATTGTCCCCAACCTTCCCCACGTCCTCTACGGCGGGGACTACAACCCCGAACAGTGGCCTGAAGAGATTTGGCTCGAGGACATGCGCCTAATGAGGGAGGCGGGCGTGAACCTCGTCTCGGTAGGCATCTTCTCTTGGTCGCGACTCGAGCCGCAGCCGGGCGAATACGAGTTCGGCTGGCTCGACCGCGTCATCGACCTCCTCTACTCGCACGGCATCTTCGTCGACCTCGGCACGGCCACCGCGTCACCGCCACCGTGGCTGGCGCGACTCCATCCCGAAAGCCTGCCCGTCACCTCAGATGGCGTGCGGCTGTGGCCGGGGAGCCGCCAGGCCTACTGCCCGAGCAGCCCGGCCTATAGGCAGGCCGCGGCAACGCTCGTTCAACATCTCGCGGAGCGTTACGGAAAGCATCCTGCGCTCGTCATGTGGCACATAAACAACGAGTACGGCTGCCATGTCCCTCGGTGCTATTGCGAGGAGTCGGCGCGCGCGTTTCGGGAATGGCTCAAACTCCGTTACCACTCGCTCGAGGCGCTCAACGAGGCGTGGGGAACATCCTTTTGGAGCCAGGACTACAGCGAGTGGGAGGAGGTCAACCCGCCGCGGCGGATGCCGAGCTATACCAACCCGAGCCAACAGCTCGACTTCTGCCGCTTCTCTTCCGACGAGCTGCTCGGGTGCTTCGAACATGAGCGCTCGATCCTCG
>OCZV010000639.1_pt1 | contig 12639 bp, 11 predicted proteins | sample 1539051 | NCBI WGS metagenome assembly OCZV01 (sample SAMEA3113581, study PRJEB22503) | soil metagenome
GCGGCCCCTCGGTGGGCGGGGTCCGGCCTCGGGCGGCCCGCCTGAACTTCCATCCCTGTCGCCGGTTGATGCCGTGGTTCCCCACCAGGAGCGTGGCGACCATTCCGGCACTCATGTGTCCCCCACTGGCCTCTGCCGGAACTGGGGGCTCCATCGAGCACTCGGACGAAACAAGCCCAGCCGCCGGTTGGACAGACCGATGAAGCGTCGGCCGATTGCGCTTTCGATCTTGGCGCTGCTCATTGTTGTCTCGATTGGCTCGGGGTGGCTGCTGCTCTTCCGAAGGCCCATGGCGATACCCGGTTGGGAGTCAGGTCCGATCAGCTGCCGGGATGACCCCCTGGTCCACGTTCACCACCCAACGAGGTTCTCGCTCGAGGCTCGGTGCGTCTCCATCAGCGGAACTGTGAAACGGGTGAAGCTCGTTGAGGCGTTCGGGGACGTCAAGATCTCGGTTCGGCCGGACGCGAACTACAAGGCGTTCCTGCGTGAGGGGAACAGGGGGAGTGTCATCGCGGCCGTCATCCCTCCAGACCAGCCCTTCGTCTCGATCCCCTCGCCCGGCGAGCACGCGACGTTCTACGGAGCCTGGGTGGTGGACAAGGCGCAGGACGCCGTCGAGCTCCATCCGGCGTGGCACATCCGTTCGGACGATGGACGCGAACTCGTTCCGGCTCGGCCCGTCCTCGACGTGCACCTCGGGGCGCCTGTATCGATCTCGATCGGGGAGCCGCTGACCCTCTGGGTCACGGTGACGTCGTCGACCGGCGGACGGAGGCGCCAGGTCTCTGAGGTCCGGCTCTTCGCCGAGTTGACATCCGCGTCGTACGGGGGAGTGGACTGGGAGGCCGGTCTTACGAACACTCGTGGCAGCGAGATGCTCAGGTTCGTGGCGCTGCAGGTTCCCGGGAAGTACGGGATCACGCTGTATGCGCTGAAGGATGGTGAGCGGGGGGTCGCTCGGGCGAATGTCACCGTGCGACGCCGGTGAGGAGCGCGTCATGATGTTGGCGGGCGGGTGAAGACCTCAGATAGTCCCGGACCGGGAAGGCCGAAGGTGTCGCTCGAGGACGGAGCAGTCTGGAGACGAGGAGTAGAGTATCCATGGCGAGCGCGATGAATAAAAGGAAGCTGGTGGACAGGAGACGACTAGCCCGCGCGCTCTTTGTCGGGATGCTCGCGGTGGCCGCCCAGGCGTTGTTCGCCGCGAGCAGCCCGGCCGCCGAGCCCCAACTCCGGCGCTACCCATACCTCACCGACACGGTGGGGTCGTCGGCGACGGTCAATTGGTCCACGGAAAGGGTCCTAACGTCAGGAACCTTGACCTGGGGAAAAGCAGGGGTGGAAAGCTGCACGACGAACCAGGCAGCGGCTTCCCGGCGGACCCTGATCACGGTGAACTCCGTCAGCGAGTATCAGTTCCAGGCCAAAGCGACGGGACTGGAGCCGGGGACCAGGTACTGCTACCGGATATTCGCCGGCACGCTGGACCTGCTGGGCTCTGACCCCGCGCCGGAGTTCTGGGCCCAGGTCGCTCCAGGGTCCAATGAACGCTTCTCGTTCGCCGTTATCGGCGACTGGGGCTGGGTCGACTCGAACGGGGCGAATCCCCACATGGAGAAGCTCCTCGCCCTCATCGCAGGCACCGACGCCCGCTTCGTGGTCTCGACCGGTGACGCGCCTGCGGGGACGGGGAGCCAGACGGACTTCGGCGACCTCTACTACTCCAAGTCCGCGGTCTTCGCGCCACGGTTCTGGGCAGTTCCGGGCAAGACAATGCCGCTCTACAACGCCTTCGGCAACCACGGGATGACGAGCTTCTCCCTCCTCAACATTCCCCAGACCGAGGCCGTCTCCAGCTCGGGTGGCGTCTACGAGATGCGGACGTACTGCTGCCTCAACGACACGACTTCGAAAAGCTATCCGACGGCCTGGTACGCGTTCACGGCAGGGAATGCCCGCTTCTACATCCTGACCGCCGCGTGGCCTCGCAGCAACGTTGGCTCCGCCGACATCTACAAGAACGACTACGACTACCACTGGGCCCCCGGAACCCCACAGCTTCCGTGGCTCCAGAACGACCTCGCCACCCATACCGAGCCGGTGAGGTTCGCCTTCTTCCATTTCCCGCTGTACACGGATACCAGTTCGCAGGTGTCCGATCCCTACCTCCAGGGGCCGAACAGCCTGGAGGGAGCCCTCAGGCGGGGTGGAGTTGACATCGCTTTCACCGGGCACGCCCACATCTACGAGCGCAACCGCCCGACCAGCAGCTATGGGCTGTTCAACTACGTCTCGGGCGGAGGGGGCTCGGATCTCGCCTCCATCACGAAGTGCAGTTCCTACGATGCCTACGCGATCGGGTGGTCGGACTCCAAGGGACGGGGGACCGCGTGCAACGCTCCGGTGCCCACGTCCAAGGAGCAGGTGTGGCATTTCCTCCTGGTCACAGTGGAAGGGACATCGGTTACGGTCACGCCCGTGAACGAGCTGGGGCAGGCGTTCGATGTGCAGACCTACACGTTCGGGGGTTAACTGAGCGGCGGCACGAGGAATTGGCCAAAAGTGGCCCACTACCTGCAGTGGTGTTTGCTTGCTTTGGTGCCCCTGAGAGGGCACCGGAAATAGGGGCACAGGCACAACCTGCGCGGTTGCCTCGTGGACTTTGTGTCGCAAGCAGCTTTGAGGTACCGAACGCGCGGTTAGTCAGGCGCGTGGGCCTCGGGGGAGTGGGGGGCAGTTGGGCTGACGGGCCGGTCACGCCGGCGGGGCGTTCCGGTCGATGATCTCCCATAGCCGGTCGACGTGGCGCTGCTCGGTCCGGGTCTGACCGACGGAGACCCGTATGAACACCATGTCCCCGATGCTGGTCGGCGTTACGTGGACGTCGTCGGCGGCGTTAACGTCCTCGGCCAGGGCGTCAGTGGGGGCATTCCCGCCGACGTGCCGGAAGCAGACGAGGGCGAAGGGGACAGGGGCCACGAGCTCGAATCGTTCGTCCTCCTCGAGGCGGTCGGCGAGACCCCGGGCCATGCCGACGCTGTGCCGGACGTGACGACGGATCCCCTCGGCTCCGTAGGAGCGGAGCACGAACCAGAGCTTCAGTGCGCGGAAGCGGCGTCCCAGGGCAACGTGCCAGTCTCGGTAGTCGATCACCTCCCCCGACTCGCTGGCACGGTTGCGCAGGTACGGGGGGACGATGCTGAGTGCTTCGATGAGCGGTGACCGGTCGGCGACGTAGAAGGCCGAGCAGTCCAGGTTCGTCAGCATCCACTTGTGCGGATTGAACGTGTAGCTGTCGACGAGTTCCAGCCCTTCTTGGTAGTGGCGGAACTCCGGGCAGATCATGGCCGTGCCCGCGTAGGCCGCGTCGAGGTGGTGCCACATCCCATGCTCCCGGGCGATTTCCCCGACCGTCTGTACCGGGTCCACGGCGGTCGTTCCGGTCGTCCCCACGGTGCTGGTCACGACGGCGGGCGTTAGCCCCGACGCGAGGTCGGCGGCGACGGTGGCTCTCAGCGCCTCGGGTGACATGGCGTAGGCGTCGTCTACGTCCACGGGCCGGAAGTGCTCGTAGCCCGCGACGCGAGCACCCTTCTCAACCGAGGAGTGAGCCTGCGCCGAGGCGTAGGCGACGAGCGAGCGGACCGGGACCCGCCGAGCCGCCCGGTGCCGGGCCACGACCAGCGCCGTGTGGGTCGAGTCCGAGGCGCTCATCTGGATGACCCCGCCCCCGGGGCCGGTCGTCCTCCAGGCCGGCGGGAGGGCAAGGAGGTGGACCAGCCAGTCCATGACCACCGACTCCAGTTCGGTGGCGGCGGGGCTCGTCGACCACAACATGCCCTGGACGTTGAGGCCCGCCGAGGCCAGTTCCCCGAGGATCGCTGGGGGAGACGAGTTTCCCGGGAAATAGGCGAACCAGCCCGGCGACTGCCAGTGGGTGATCCCCGGAAGGATGATCTCGTCGAGGTCGCGGAGGATGGCCTCGAAAGGCTCGGGATACTCCGGGGCCTCCTCAGGCAGCTTGGCTCGAATCTCGCCTGGACGGACCCGGGACTGGATCGGGTACGACTCTACCTTCTCCATGTAGTTGGCCACCCAGTCGATGAGCGCGTGGCCATGCTGACGGAACTCCTCGGCCGACATGTGGCCCGTCCTCATGGCGCCCAGTCTAAAGGGCTGCTCGTCGCCGAGGCCGGGAACATGGTTCACGTGGATGTCGGGCGAAGCACCAAGCAGCCAGCCCGGGACGCCCAGCGTGGAGATCGGGGAGAGCGACTCCACGAACACCGAGAATGACTCTGGAATGGCTATCAGGCGGCCGCAATCCTCCGGGCCCGTCCGGTGTGACTGGATTGTTGCCTCGGCATTGACGTGCGGGCATGCTCTTCTCCGCTGAGCAATGCAGTCCGGTCCCAGGCCGCGAAGGTAGTTGTTTCTTTCCTGCTAATGCTGTAGGTTCTCCGCCCGTAGGCTGTTCGGCCCCTTGGGACGGGAGGGATGGTTAACAGCCCGCGGTGTAAGGAGCTGGGCCCTCAGGGGGCACGGGAGTTCGCCGATCAGGGGCTGTTGTGGCTCGCTCACGGAGAGTTGCGACGGGGCGCAGTGGGCGCGGGGCGTGACTGCCCTACGGGATTGCACCAGGTACTACACAACCGCGCTCCGGAAGCACTTCCGTGAGGACCACAGCGGACCGGAACTGCCAAACCAAGCGATCCACGAGCTGGGCGCCGTTCTCCGCCGCAAACACGAAGCGCGAGGAGGCGGTGAGCGCGACGGTCGGGCCCTCCACGAGCGAGGATCGGATCGAGGTGCTCCAGGAGGTCCTCGGAATGATCGACCAGCTCCTCGACAAGAAGCGAGTCGGGATGGTGGGCGACCGAAACGTCGAGCCAATAGCGCGTCCTGAGCTGGAGGATGCCGACGGCGGATGACTCACGAGCAACGCGCCCGTAGACCAAGCCCGCCTCCGATGCGACGAGTTGCAAAAAGCGGCGGCGGGCCGCGAAGACGAAGACGCGATCGAGTGCCCCCACCCCGTCATCGCGGTCGGGCTGGACGAGTGAAGACGGTCGAGAAGGTCAGGCGCTCCGTCTCCCGCACCATTCGGGAGTGCGTAGCTGAGGGAACCCCCGCCGCCGAGATGATCACTGCCATGCGCGGCGTCGACCGCCTCGGCGTGATCTTTCTGCGCGCGGGCGAGCCCGAGGACCGGCGTCTGACGCTCATGGAAGCGGGCATGTTCCTGTTGGCCGTCGGCGCGGACACCGCGATCTACGGGGCGGACAGGTTCTTGGGGTTCGACCTCGACGAGGAGACGCCTGATGTGAGAGTCCGTCTGCGCGAGGATCCGGAAGCGGTCGAGGCTATCGTGACGGCCGTCGTCACGGCGAAGGAGTTCCGCGGATACGCCCGCCCATACCACCATGGGCACGCCGGGGTCACGTTCGCCGACGAGATCGAGCTGCCTGGCTACGAAGTTGCCGGAGCCGTGCCCGACCACTTGCGCTGGATATTGGAGCACCGCCCGGATCTGCCAGCCCCACCCGACCAGTGCTTGAAGTTCTTGTCTGCGCGAGGGCACGGCATCCTGCTTCGGCGGCAAGGGTCGTGAAGGAGCTGTTTGCCGGCTGTCGGTACTTCATCGGGCGCGTGACGTGGCCTGAGGAGTTGAACTTCGTTCAAGGCGATCACCTTCGACCACCGCGCGCGCAGGCTTCTCGACACGGAACGGGGCGAGGAGTTCATTCTGCGCTTCCATCTGTGTTCGACAACCCGGCCCGTGGAGGGGGTGCCATGGCTTTGCCCGGCCGTTTAGCCCGTACCTGCCTCAAGAGAGACCTCTCATGAGCGCTCCCCGGATTTGGGTCCTGACGGACCGCAGGTATATCGACCAACGCATGCCAATTGCAGTCGTCGCGTGGCTTTCAGGCCATTCGGCTCCCTCCCTCGTCGTAGCGGATCGGGGTGGCGCGGCGAGCAAGCTCGCGCCGGCGGGCCCACCTCACGACACATCTGTGTGGGACGGGCTGCGAGCCCGGGACTACGTCGTGGCCCGCAGCCGCCACCCGCTCGCCATCGCTCTCCTCCAGGAAGCCGAGGCTCTCGGCGCGCGGATCTGTGACGGGTGGTCCTCGGTTCTGAGGGTCCGGGACAAAGTCAGCTGTACCTTGGCCCTGGTCAAGAAAGGTCTGCCCGTCCCACCCACATTCCTCGCCCATCGCCCCGAAGATCTCCGCCGAGTGCCGACAAGACTCTTCCCCCTCCTGCTGAAGCCCGTCGTTGCCGATGACGCACGGGGACTCCGGATGGTTCAGGCTCCCGACGATCTGGGTTCGGTCTCCTGGGCAGACGACTTCGTCCTGGCTCAGAAGTACGTGGACGCCGGGGGGTTCGACCTCAAGCTCTATGTGGCCGGGGAGACGGTTTGGGCGATTCGCCGCGTCTCGCGACTTCTCCCGGGACGAGGGCAGCCGCAACAGGTGCCAGTGACCCCGGTCTTCCACGACCTGGTCCGAGGCTGCCGGGAGGAGTTTGGGCTCATCCTGTTCGGCCTCGACGTTTTGGAGTCCAGGGACGGACCAGTGATTGTTGACGTGAACGAGTTCCCGAACTACGAGGGAGTCGATGAGGCCCCGGCCGTGATTGGCCGCCTCCTGTTGCAGGCGGGCGCGGAGGAGGCGGTCACGAACAATTGAGCAGGGCGATCATGAGCAACCCCTGCGTGGCCGAAGCCCTCGTATACGCCGTCTCGACGCGGGTGGGTGCCTGAAGCGACGACCCGGGAAGCCGGAAATCGCGATTCACCTGTCCAGAAAGGTCTGAAAAAAACTCGGTTCACTCATCTCATCGTGGAGATGGCCTCGATCTAGGACATGCCGGCGGGCTGATGCCGAGGACCCCGTGACGCCGCAGCCGTGACATGGAAGGGCACTCGGCACCACTCGGCAGCCCTGGGTTGCCGCCCTCAACGGGCCCGTGATGACGAACCGCGGCATAGCAGTATCATCACCGAGCTTCTGCGGGTGCTGTTGGACGTTTTCCGTGAAGGTAGTGATTCTCTCGACTCGGTGGCTTCGCCAGCAGACCCTCCGCAGAAGCCGCTGATACCTCGATCGGCATCGGCTCAAGCTCACCAAACTCCTGCGAGATGAGATGGCGTTCCAGCGCGATGTTTCCGGTCTCGGGAAACTGCTGGATCAGGTCGTACGCGAGGAAGTTCCTGGCTTCCCTATCGAAATAGAGGACTTGGGCCGATAGGGGGACACCGCCGACCTCGGCGAAGACTCCAGCTCCGGACCCCCCGGTACTTCCCACACGGAGGAACAAGGTCCCGTCACGCACTCGCGCGGACGGGATGTGTCCGTGCCCCGAGATGACCAGGGGCACTCGACCGGCCGCCGCGTCGGCCTGCTCATCGTTGTGGATTACCAAGACATCCGGCGATTGCGGGAGGCGCTCGAGGTCCGAAAGAATCCGGTCGTTGGCCAGCTCCATCTCTTGCTGCTGTTCCTCTTCGCTTGGAAGACTGCGCCTATCCGGGGTGAAGAAGACGTCCCCGACCCCGTGGACGCTTAGCCCTTCCAGCTCCCTCGTCGTTCCATCGAGGACGATTGCGTTGGGAACTCCCTCCATGGCTTTCTGGAACGTGGTGGAGTCATGGTTACCGCGGACGAAGACGTAGGGTCGCCCGAAGCGCGGAACGAAAGAGACGATTACGTCCTCGGCCGGGCTCCCGAAGGACGTCAAATCCCCAGTGTCCACGATGAAGTGCACGTCGAACGCGTCAGCGAGATGGCGGGCAAAGTCCAGCCCCAGCGGCGAAAGGTGGACATCTGAAATGTGGAGTACGCGTAGCTCATCGCCATCGGCGAAGGGGCCGGACTGAGTCCCCGTGAACACCCTGCCCACGCCTGCCACGATCCGCCCGAGCTCTCCCCGGAAGTTGTTGATGCGATCCACAGCCGTCTCGGCAGGACCGATCAGTTGTGGCGCCAAGGCGAGCGGGCCTGAGAAACTCGGCGAGAGCAGCTGAGCTGCGCTGTATGTCTGCCATGCGACTAACTGAGCTGTGCCGACGATGATAAGCGCGCCGGTGACAGCGATGGCGTTGGATCGCCAGTCGGTTCGAAAAGCAAGGAGGCTGAGTGCTATTGCCCCGAGCAACGAGGCAGCCAGGAGCCGCCCGCCAAACGGCGGAATGTGACTCAGCATGTCTCGTTCGACTTCTGCCACGGCTTGCTCAAGTGATCTGGTTCGCACGAATTCAGACAGCTCCCCGGGATCGACCCCTACCAACGTCGCACTTAGGCGAAGCGGAGCCCTGTGGGTGTCGGCCGACAGGCTCCCGAGCGGAGGAAGAGCGATTTCGGTGACACCTGAGCCCACGTTTGCCGACAGGCGGACGTTGAAGGGACCGGCTTCGACGGTCATCGTTCCGCCAGCCAGCATGGCGATCCAGGCACCGACGAGGCCGATCAGAATTGCTGCGAGCCATCGAGGGATCCGAAGTTTTGGGAGCAGTGATGTGCTTGCCTTCCTCAGTAAGGCCCTAGCCATGGACACCCCTAGCGGTCATCTTCCTGTCCAGCCATGATGAAGTCCGTCCCCGGCGCTTCTGTTGGGCAATGTCGGCGGCTACGTGGCGGGACTTGACACTCACCAGGATTCGTCGCCAGCTCGCTTTGGTGTATCTCTTCGCGATCTGGGTCCAGCTATCCCTGGCCCGGTTGAGGTGGTCGTCTTCTTCTGAATCGGCAGATACGGAAGCTCCAAAAGACGAAGCGCAGGTTGATGCCTCCGGAGCTCAATCAGTTTGAAGTGGCTCTCTTACCCCCTAGGGTTTGCTTGCTTTGGTGCCCCCCGGGCCGGCACCAAAAACATGGGCGCAACTACGACCTGCGACTTCGGAGGGCGACATGGGTAGTCATCGGGAGTTTCGAGGTTCCAGACGTACTCATTGTTCAGGCGCCAGAACCACCACGTGAGCCACACGGTCGTTCCGCTCGTTGCAGTCGCTATTAAGCCGGATCTCACGTGATCGCTGGCTGCAGCCACCGTAGCAATACAACCCACAAGGCGGTACCCCCTTGCGCAGATGGTGCCCACTCCTATATATGTAATATGTACTCTCGCCTACTCGTATAAGGAAATGCCCGATCATCGAAGGAATTGCGACTTCTTCAGACCCTTACTCCTCGTAGGCGAAATGGAGGGCGGGGATCTCGTCATAGCGAAATCCCTACAGCAGCCGCCACCAGTCGCTGAGGGTGGACAGGTGGGGAAAACTCTCCCCCAAAATGCCGAGGGTGTATGGCCTACAGAGCGATCCAAGCATATAGTTACTTTTGCCATGTCAGTTCGATATCCGTACATCTCGTCCCATGGGCCTCTGAGGGAGGTTCCGTGAACACAACCGCTCCGGGCGAGCTGGTCCTGGGCTTCTCCGGCAACGGGGCGAACGCCTCCAGTATGCCGAGGATGCCGGAGCAGGCCGGAGCCTGACATGGTTCTCAAGGCCCGCCAATCCACGGACCGAGTGGTTCCGCCCACCGCTCCGCGCCCGGGTGCGAAGGAGCCAGAACGGAGGCGGGGCCGGGGGTGGTTCGGCATCGCCCGGGCCGCCCGCACGAGGATTCTCGCCTCCTACGTCATTCTCCTGGCACTTTCAGCCGTGCTCTCGACGTTAGCAGTCCGCCAGGTTCTGTTCATCCGGCTCGACGATCGCATCAAGGACGCAGGCGAACAGGAGGTGCTCGAACTCGAGCGACTCCTCGCTGTAGGCCGCGACCCGGCTACAGGCCAGCCCTTCGACTCGCCCGAAGCGCTGTTCGATGCCTATCTGGCTCGCAACGTCCCCAGCAGCGAGGAGGCGCTGCTCACCTTCGTGGACGGCACATTCTACCGCTCGGCGCTGGCAAGGTTTCCGCTGGACCAGCTCCCCGCCGCCCAGCTAGTCGATTGGGCGGACCTCTCCAGCAGCTCACCCGAGGAGACCGAACGCAACATCGGAACGTTCGACACGGAGCTCGGAAAGTCGTACTTCCGCGCCCGCCGGGTGATACTCGGCGAGAGCATCGGCGCATTCATCATCGCCATCCTCCCTGCCGCCGAGTTGGAGGAGATCCGGGATCTTCAGACGTTCGGCGCCGCGGCGACGCTCGGCGTCCTCTTGGTCGCCTCGGCGTTCGCCTGGCTCATCGCCGGCCGGGCGCTCGCCCCGGTGCGGCTCCTCACGGAAACGGCCCGCACGATCTCGCGATCGGATCTGACGCGGCGGATCCACGTTTACGGTTCCGGCGATGCAGCCGAGATGGCGCGCAGCTTCAACGCAATGCTCGACCGGCTCGAAGGGGTCTTTCGAAGCCACCGGGCTTTCGTCCAGGACGTAAGCCACGAGCTGCGCGACCCGCTCACGATCTGCCGGGGACACCTCGAGCTGCTGGGGGACGACCCGAAGGAACGGTATCGGACGATCGGGATCGTCTTGGACGAGCTCGACCGGATGGGAAGGATCGTCGACGATCTGCAAGTGCTCGCGGAGGCGGAGCAGCCGGACTTTCTCCGGACAGAGAGGATCGATCTCGGCCTCTTCGGACAGGAACTCACCGCCAAGGCGAGTGCGCTCGGCCCACGCCGGTGGATGCTGGACCAGACCGCCGACGGAACGTTGCTCGCCGACCGCGACCGGCTGCCCGAGGCGGTCATGAACCTCGCGCACAACGCCGTGCAGCACACAAGCGAGGAAGAGACCATCGGAGTCGGGACGGCCGTGACCGACACAGAGGTGCGTATCTGGGTGCGGGACACCGGGCATGGCGTCGCGATATCCGACCAGTCCCGCATCTTCGACCGCTTCGTGCGGGGCAAGGACGCCCACCGCCGCTACCGCGGGGGTGGCCTCGGGCTGGCAATCGTGCGAGCAATCGCGGAGGCGCACGGAGGGCGCGTCGAACTCGATAGCCGACTCGGAGAGGGGTCGACGTTCACGATCGTTCTTCCGCGAGGCCAGGACGAGGGAGCCTATGGCCAGAATCCTGATCGCTGAGGACGACCCGCTCATTGCCTCCTTCCTCGAGAAGGGGTTTCGCGCCCACGGTTTCTCCACTCTTCTCGCCGACGACGGCGAGCGGGCGCAACATCTGAGTCTCACGGAAGAGTTCGATCTCTTGATTCTCGACATGGGGCTGCCCGAACGGGATGGGTTCCATGTGTTGCAGGAGCTTCGTTCACGCGGAAAGACGCTGCCAGTCCTTGTGCTCACCGGGCGGAGCGAGCGCGATGTGGTCGCGTGCCTCGAGGCCGGCGCAGACGACTACATGAGGAAGCCCTTCCACTTCGAGGAGCTCCTTGCGCGCGTGCGGACGCGGCTTCGGAGCAGGGGGACGGAGGAGCCTAACGTGTTGAGCGCCGGAGAGGTGCGGCTCGACCTGAGGACGCGGCGTGCGACTGTGCGCGAGCAGACGGTCAATCTGACGGCCCGCGAGTTCATGCTCCTCGAAACGCTCCTCCGCCACCCAGACCAGGTTCTGAGTCGGGAGCAGCTGCTCTCCCACGTGTGGGGCTACTTCTTCGACCCGGCCACGAACCTCGTGAACGTGTACATCAGTTCACTGCGTAAGAAGCTGGGCGCGGATATCATCGAATCGGTCCGCGGTGTTGGCTATCGGCTGCGCGCCGGATAAGGAACTCTCATATGGTTTTGATTGCAGCCTTATAAACCCGGTAGACACTTGCCAGGCGTGGATACGGAAAAAAGTCTGTCGGAGTTCGTCCACAACGTAACCCACGAGTTGCGTAACCCGATCACGATCTGCATCGGGTATCTCGAGCTGCTCGGGGATGAACCGAAGGAGCGGCGTCGGACGATCGCGCTCGTCTTGGGCGAGCTCGACCGGATGGGAAGGATCGTCGACGACCTGCAACTGCTCGCGGAGGCAGAGCACTCGGATTTTCTTCACCCTGAGCCGATCGACATCGGGCTCTTCGCACAGGAGCTCACCGCCGAAGCGAACACGGTTGGCCCACGCCGGTGGACGCTCGACCACAGCGGCGAGGGAACTTTCATCGCCGACCGCCATCGCCTGACGCAGGCCGTCGTGAATCTCGCGCGCAACGCCGTGCAGAACACACGGGCGGAGCAGGCCGTGGTGATCGGGACGTCGCTGAGCGAGGCCGAAGTGTGCATCTGGGTGCGAGACACCGGCCCCGGCATCGCGGTTTCCGACCAGGCTCGCATCTTCGACCCCTTCACGCGGGGTAAGGACGCCCGCCGCCGTTACCGTGGGGGCGGGCTCGGGCTGGCGACCGTGCGTGCAATCGCCGAGGCGCACGGAGGGCGCGTCGAACTGGAGAGCCGCCTCGGAGTGGGATCGACGTTTACGATCGTTCTGCCGCGCTACCCGGCGACGTTTTGACACGTGGCCGCCGGCGGCGACGGTATCGGCCGCGCGGTTGATGAACTCTTGATCTGACCTTGAGTGGGGCCCATAGGGCCCGGTCGAGAACTGCGCGCTTGTGCGCGCGGATGACGAGGCGAAGGCCATCAACCCCAGGTTGATCCTTCCTCCTAGAACTGAATCGCGATGAGCCATTAACTCCACTCTTTAGTTGAGCTTGGGACCGGCAGTTCCCGGGCAC
>OCZV010000640.1_pt1 | contig 12628 bp, 19 predicted proteins | sample 1539051 | NCBI WGS metagenome assembly OCZV01 (sample SAMEA3113581, study PRJEB22503) | soil metagenome
TTAGAGCACTCAATTAATGCCGTATTTTCCCAGAATAGAAGAAATGGACCGGGTGGGAGTTGAACCCACGACCTCAGCAATGCCGCTCAGAGCATGCACTGTCAACTGTCATTTGCTACTCTAATAATCCATCAAAAGCGAGCCATACTACTTAGTAGGTGTTGTAGGTATTGCTCCAATCTGTTGCATCAATCCCATCATGTCTGTCCCCGCCCACTGTTCTGCTATCTTGCCACCCCTAAGAGTTACAAAATCCCTTCCACCAAAAGACACTTTCTTGTTAGTCGGAGCTATACCTTGGAATTCTCCTTTATGAGTACCGGTATTAATGACACGGATTGCAACTTTATCTCCTTCTGCTACTATCTCTTCTATCTTAGCACTAAGGTCTGGAAATGCACTCCAGAAGGAAGCGTAGAGTTGTTTGACTCTCTCCCAATCCATAGATGTGGGCATTCCGGGAAAGTGGAACGATTGATTAGTGCTAGATACTACTAACTGTCCCATCCTTTCTATGTCTTGTCTATTGAAAGCCTCAATGTACTGACGGACCACCTGCTTATTTTGTTCTAGTGCAGAAGATGATGATGATGCCATTAGTTCGCTATGAATCGTATATGCTGTTTAAATGTTATTAGAAGTTTTATGAGACATTTCCTATACTGAAGGCATTCTGAGAAATTATAGTTGGCATTACTGCTGAATTTGTCCTACAGGAGTCTAAAATGAACTCAACACAATGCCGTATTCCACTAGGTTGATAAAAGTGGACCGGGTGGGATTTGAACCCACGACCTCAGCTGCAGCAGCCTCTATGTTATAAGGAATCTTTTCCACTGTCAGGTTCAATATGTCCACATACGGAAAATGCTGACCTTGTGAGTTATAAGAACCTACGCCATAAGCAGTATACTTCACCGAGATGATCTTTAACTGCGTTATTCACTGACTTCAATCCAGGACGCAAGACTACTACTGCTATTATATGCAAAAAATTGCGGACGTCCATCTCCCATTGGTAACAGTGAGGAACAGCAATTGCGTGCGAGATAATGATATGCTGCCGCATAATTAACCCAACTTATTAACGATCTTTGCAATCTCTTCTTCGGTAAATGCCCTCAACGTAGTAGTCCTGACACTGCCAAGACTGCCAATTTTTAGGTTCAATTCCATTGCTGCCTCGTCGTTAGGAGCCTCCAAGATACCTATTGCATCATGTTCGCCAAATGTCCAGTATAGTGTAAATTTGCAGCCTAACTTTTCTGCCTCACTTCTTGATGCGTCTGCACGTTTCGTAGTATCTTTAATATTTCTTATTCCTTGATCTGTCAACCGAAACAAAATGAAATAACGTTGTACCATGTGCTAGGAAAGAAGCCTCTGCCAAACTTTAGTTTTTCGGTAGCATCTTCTGTTGCAATTAATATGTGAGAGATTATTGAAAAACCATTGCTAGGAGTTTTGTCCTACAACCATCAAAAAAGAAACCCAGTTTAATGCAGTAGTTAACCAGATTGATAAAAGTAGACCGGGTGGGATTATTTGAACCCACGACCTCAGCAGCAGCTGTCATTTGGTGCAAACAAGATTGAATTGGTTTTTAATTTCTTCCTACTATACAGATTACTTCGTTATCTAAATTCACTCTGCCATGAGAATCAGCATATTGCCAAACTGCTTCGGTAATTGAGTTCCATACTTGGTTCTTCACTTCGTTAGTATATTTTGCCAGCATAGCGTTAATGGGCGCATTAGTTTGTTGATGCGCCCTTGTGTAACTTTCAGGTGAATCAAATTCAAATGTTATTTGAAAAATGTCAATTTTGATGTCTTTGAATCCTGCTTCGCTAAACAATCCCTTCAGATTCTCGACATCTGCTAAGGCGAAAGGACCTGGTGCTCCAGGCGGAGGGTCAGGAATATTTAGCTGCTTTCTTACAGTAGCGAAAGCCAACTCGGACAGTGGGACCTTTGATGGAGCAGACCATACAGCCGCAGAAAGCCTGCCATTTGTAATCAGTATAGCCCATGAAGTAGTCGAACTAAAAGCACAAGTAAAGGTTCTAATCTCACAAATCCAGATGCTTCGCTCAGACTTCAGGGAATTGAAAGCTAGCAGTTGACATCATCATACAATGACAAGGAGGAGAAAGAGAAGGAGAAAGGAGAGAAAAAGAATGCTGCTGCAGAGCGTGAGAAAAAAATGAAATTGATAAAAGAGCTAGATGACATAATCCAAAAGACTCCTGAAGGTGAAATACGTAATGACTTAGAATTTACCAGGGACAAGTTACTCTTTAGCCTATATGAGGATGATGAGGAGAAAGAGAAGGAGAAAGGAGAGAAAAAGAAATGACATAAACAATAACAACAAAAATAGCAACAAAACTATCATCGTTATCACAGCCCTGCTGCAATCGATAGCAGCAGCAACAAGAGCAATAACATTTTGACTTATCAAAAGAGATTATGACTATTAATGCACAGCTTCTAGCAGTGGTAAATAGGCTCAACCATGCTGAGAAGCTGATGATGAGTAGAAGATGATGAAATAAAAGATGACGACACATAAAAAGAAGAAGCAGCAGAAGACTCTGGAGCAACTAATCTATGAAGAAGCTCAAGAGCTAGCACGCCAGCGAGAGTGGTCGGTAAGCTTTACACTTAGTTTTATGTGGTCGAGGTTTAAGGATGCTGGAGACACTAGAGGAGCTGAAGCGGCTTTTGTATTAATTCAGCGGGAAGCAGAGCGAAAAGATGTAAAAGACCCAATCTTTACAGAATGGTGAGAAGAAAGTAAAGAAAAAAGAGAGACTAAGCTGCTGCAGGAGAAGGAGGAGAGGAGGTGGTTTTAGAGGTGGAGAGAGAAATGAGTTCGCCAACTTTTGAGGACTTGGGAACAATAAACAGCATTGCAATGTTTCATCGCCGTGATATTCGCAATATTGAGATAGATGAAAAAGAGAAAACAATTACTTGGTTTTTTAGAACAGGTGCTGAAGTTGAAGTAAATGGCAATACATTGGTTGTCAATGATGATGACGATAGAGCACAGATAGCTAAGAAATATTCCAATAATGAGGACTTTCAAACAGTGCGTGATGCAATTCAGGAATGTGACAAGATGGAGGAGGAGGCAGAGTTTAGAATTCATAATTCAAAAAACATGTTATTCTCCGAGAAAAAAGAAGGGTGAGGAGGATAGACGAAGACGATGGCATCAGCCGCCTTCTCAAACTCTAAAAAGAAAAGGGGAGAGGAGGAATTCTTTTATCCATCGTATTCGTGCTTGGCACAGTGAGAGATTATGCATAATCTCAACAAGAATAACACCATAGTAACAGCAGCAAAAGTTTTTTCATTGGCAGCAATCCTCGTCGTTGCTCTTGCTGGTATTAGTACTATGGCACCTTTAACAGCACTAGCCTCGAGGTCAAGAGGAGGAGCTGGCAAATGACAGTTTACAGCTATCGATCGAATGAGGTTCAATTCAACGAATCAGATAAACTTCCAATGACTGAAGTATACCTCAAAGATGTAGTTGATTCGTCAGTTAGCGAGAGCATGAGCGCTGGATTGGCTAAGTACTCCAAGGGAGTATCTAACAGCTGGACACTTGACTACAACGAATTTATAGTAGTGATTAGTGGTGTATTCACTATTCATTCAGAGGGCAAAAGTTCGACGTTAAGAGCTGGAGATTTCTTCTTCATTACACGTGGTACTTCTGTCACCTATCAGGCTGATGAGGCATCACTGCTCATGTATGTGACCTATCCTCCTTGGAGGGAAGCGGCACGGGAGGCTGGGCGACTATAGGAAGAGGATGAGAGGGGGTAGTAGAGAGGGGAAGCACTCTACTTACATCCACACATACTCTGATTGAATTGTTTTCTTATCCCCTGAAGTTCTCGTCTGTGCGATGCTTGCTTGCTGACCGCATCGAGAGTCCTTGCATCGCAGCGAACGACATTCTCTGTACACCAAACTTAAGCTTAAGCCTTGAGGTATGATTTTCTTCAATCTGCATTCTGACAAATCACCACATGATGAGAATCCAGCATCAGTAGCAGTAGCTGAAGCGGAAGTAGAAGGGCGACAATGACAGCATCTGAAGAAGATGGAAATAATAATGTCTATGTTGTATGGTGGACTAATAGGTCAGGTAATTGGGAAGTTATGTTTAGAGCTTCTACAGATGGAGGAGCTACTTTTGGTGATAAGATAAACCTCAGTAATTCTCCTGACACTCAGTCGCAAACTGCTGAGATACTAGCTGTTGAAAATAATATGGTGTTTGTTTCATGGTGGGAGCTAAATGAAAATGTACATCCACATACAAATGAGTCAGTCTTAAGAGTAAGTACGGATGCAGGACAGACATTTGGTCCCGTGATTAACTTAGGTACTAATGGAACTATAAGTACAACAATGACAACTAATACTAGCGCTCCTAACGCTACTTCTTCCTCTTCAGGCGGTAATGCGACTGATGATTTCCTTTCTTCACGTGGCAGTGGAGGAGGCTCCCAAGCAGGAGGAGGCATTGAGCCAGGAGCTGCCTCAGGCGGAAGCATCTACTGATAAGAAAAGATGATGATAATGACTAAGAAGTAAAAAGAAGCCGCAGCGACAGCAATAGCAGAATTCATTCGAGTTTGAAGATAGCAATGTAATAGAGATGGATGAGCATTAAGAGATGAAGGCATGATGTAACGAAATATTACCAAGAATGGCGCAATAGATAGCGTCAGTATCTAAGAGCTGACATCCAGCCCAAATAAAAGGAAGAAAACTTATGAAATAACGCATAAAATGAATATACATATTCTCAACTATGCACTTCGGTGCGATCACATACATGTAACCTAGAGCTCTCCAAGATCCTTCTTACCGCAGGGATGCTGGCAGTGTTATCTGTCTCGGTGCTAATCATGATGACAGACGAAGTGCTGGCAGTGCCAGACAAATTCGGAATAGAGGAACTTTATCCCACGGCAGATAATAGTCCTGTCTGGTTCCTAAACAACGAAGATCCAGAAGATGATGAAAATTTTTTGATGACATCACATAGACACATAAAGTTGCACGAGGAAGATTCCGGCGTATTTCGGCTAGACGCAGAGACAGGCACCCAAAAACATGGAGTAAGGATTCACGCAGATTCTCCAGATGACGAGTGGAAGAATGTCGAAATGACGGGTTACTTTAAGCTGGAAGATGGGGATGACGAATTTACCATAATAGCAAGACAGGGTCCAACTTACAATGATGACGGTGGATGCGGCGCTTATGGCTACTATGGCATGCTAAGTGCTGACGGTGATGCTTTCTTTAAGAAAAAGTTATTCCATCATGGTGGATATTCAGACAGAACTGCAGTAGAAGAAAATGTTGTAGATGATCTAGAAGATAGATGGGTTGGCATCAAGTTGGTAGTGTATGATTTGAACGACGATGAAGTCGAGTTAGAGCTGTGGGTCGATGATGGAGATGAGGAAAACAATTGGAAGAAAGCTACAGAATATGTAGATGATGGTGACTGGGAGGTTTCAGGTAGTGATTGTGATAGATCCGATGACGACATAATAGAGGATGGTACCCGAGGTGGATTTAGAGTAGATGATTCAGAATTTGAATTTAAAGACCTCTCGATAAGAGAGATAGAAGGAGATGACCAAGAAGCAGTAGACGAAGAAGAAGATGAATAATGACGTCTTCCTATTCTTTTTATTTTGGAGCCTTCCAGACAAGATATATATATATATATACAATCAGCTTGACATGTTAGACGTCTGAATATACTTCTTCTTAGTAGCTGGTGACTTCAGTGCATAAAGAAAGAGCATCCAAGGATCAGTTGTTGTAGACGTGTCTAGCGTGATGATTGTAGTGGTGGTCTTCTGTTTCTCAGGTACCACGTGATCTATTGTATCCACTCCTTTCTATATCACCTATTTTTTTGAAAGAATCCACCAAAAAGAACCGATATCGTAGCGGGTGGTGGAATTTGAATCCACCACGACCTCACCCAACGTACTCTATTCTAGTCCTGTCAGCTATAGATGAAAGCATACACCAACATTTCTCTGCTCATAGTAGAAGAAACTGATGACTGTTGCATAGTTAGTGGTAAAAGTGGGATATCCTAGCTGGCTGCTGTTTCTTCTTGCTGTTGTCGTCTCCTCTTATGTAATTCTGTCTGAATCCACAGGTTTTCAAATATTGAAACATAGCTAAAAACAGTTGCTTCGCTATTAGAATAGGTAGCCAATCCTATAGCTTCATCGTAAGTTTCTTCTCTTGAATCACAATCTTTTAGTTCGACTGTCAAACATAAGCTCTGATCTACTATCAGTGTTGTTAGTTTATTTTGGAAAGACTGTTTAACTGTTCTAATATCAATTCCTACTTCTTTCATTTGATGTATTCTTTCGCTTACTGTACCATTCTTGTCATTATTGCCTATAGGCACTAAAATTCTAACCTTTACACCACGCAGCTTTGCTACTTCTTTTAGTATATCTAATGCTCCCGCCTTCTCTTGACGACGAAATGCATTTGCTGTAGAAAAGAGAAGGAGTATTTCCTCTTCTGCCTTTCTGATAAGGTCAAAGCCGAGCCTTTGTATTTCAGATGGGTCTCTAATTGTTTCAACAAATTCTCTTTTAGCTCCTTCTTCAATTTCTTTGAATCTTTGTTTAGCTGGTATTGCCCTACTCCATAACATATCGAAGAAAAATTGCTATTGTTCTACAAATTCCTTGGCTGTACTATAAATCACATGTGTCAATGGTCTTGCTTCTTGCGCAATTGCATAACCTGCATAAAATGACTCACCTACTGCAAAATTTCCCTTAACTCCATCAAGGTGTCGAACCTCGCTAACAACTTGCACAAGCTGCTTGCAGTAATGTAAATTATCTTTGGTAATTTCAGTAATGAATCTAGTCTTTACACCTCTATTCTTTACATCGATAAATGCCTTCCTTACTGGCTCGGTTGTAACGATTATAGAAGGATGCCTTACATCACCACAGTTATCAAATCTGTACTTTACTTCTGATAATGTTTGTAATGTCTTATTGATTGTATATTCAATGCCATACCATACTTCTGTCTTTTCATCACCACCATCATCATCAGACGTGGTGATATTCTTTCCATTCTGTGGCGGTAGAGGCTGCGTTGATGATGTCAAAAGCACCCTTTCACCTGTCAGATTTTCTATATCCCTGGTGAATAAAAGAGTAGGTGAAAGAATGTTACTTTCCAAATTTCGTGAGATGATATACTCATTGCCAGCATCAGAATGATATGATATTAGTATTGCTAGGCTTTTGTCGGACAACTACCGAAAATGAGCTTAAACCAATACCGTATTCTCCCAGATTGATAAAAGTGGACCGGGTAGGATTTGAACCCACGACCTCAGCAACACCCTGAAAGGTATTGCCGCTCTTTGAGGATGCTTAAATATTATCAGAAGAATATACAGCTAAATGTCCTCTACAGGCTGGCACAACTCTCACCCGCTAAAATTCAAATGTAGTCTCTGCAACCTGTACTTTAGGACAGAAGAAGAAAAAAATAGGCATATTGAAGAAAAACACTCAGATTATTAAAGCTGCATTTCTTAATACTCGATAAATGATTGTAAAGACATAGCACAGGGTTTTGCTAACCAGTTTCCCCCTGCTCTGCCGCCATCTTCTTTTCTTTTCTTCTGTTACCCTATTCGTCTACGTCTATTTCGACAATTTTGTATCTTCGACCTCTTATGTAATTATTATTTTCATGCCCATATCCATAACACACTAGAGCTCCACTCTTCTTATCCAGATGTAATGCTCTGCCTTCTTCATGTCCTACAGCGCAAGGTATCCAGTTATTCCTATATCTGTCATAGTAAGCATTTCCATACTTTCTATCAACGTATATCACCATAAATTCATCATCTGTCATTTTTCATTTAATCACCGAAAACCTTCGTCTTCCTGCTGATGCTATGGCTTCCTCGTACCCCTATCAGAACGCTTCACTAAAGACTTGTTCGTATGCAATAAATTTAGTAATTGAGAGGGATATATCTTATTCAGAATGAATCATGAATTGTTTTAATTGCTATTCTGAATTTAATCCTACGCTCTCAAAACCTATATGTCCAAACTGCGGATTTTGTTACTATTGCATAGATTTCACCTGTTTTCACCATGATAAGTAGCCAATGCCTTTTACAATTGTAACTACTCTTGCCATTTGAACCCATGACGTTAGCTACTCTATGGCGACTCAATAATCTCCCTAATCGCTATCTAAAGAGCAGAGCTATTAATCAAGCCAAAAATCTATTATAATAACTGCATGGATACATAATCTATGCATCATGAGATGCTATCACGAAACCTTGACAAAAATCCTGATGAGGTTAGAAAATTCACAAATGGCAAGGTAGAGCTTGCTAACCTTGGAGAGTCAACAATTGGAAGGGTAATCCTTGAGCCGGATTGGAAGTGGTCCAAAGATGTCAAACCCATAGCCAATACAAATAGCTGCCAATTTGCACATACACAATATGCCATATCTGGAAGGATACGAGTCAGAATGGATGATGGAACAGAACAAGAATTTGGTGCAGGCGAAGTAATGTACATTCCTCCAGGTCATGATGGATGGGTAGTTGGAAATGAGCCATTTGTTGCAGTAGATTTCACAGGCATGAAGGAATACGCTACTACCAGTACTTCAAAGGAATAAGTTCGATTCAATACCGTAGCATACCAGAATAAAAGAAATGGACCGGGTGGTGGGATTATTTGAACCCACGACCTCAGCTCTCTAGCGCCTATATAAAATCGCAGTTGATGAAAGAGAACTTTATTGTTCAATACTATCTGCTCCACTTTAGTCAATGTTACATTGTATCTGGTAGTGCCGAAGAAATGAGATTAATTTGTTCCAGAAAAAGAGATTGACAAAGGAGGCAATTTATAAACAGCACATTTCTTATGCTTGCATGGACCATTCTTCAAGAAATCTTTTATGCATCCTTTAAAGCCCGTAAGCGTATGCCAATTTATTGGCATGTTAAAGGTTAATTTAGACAAACTTGACAAAATGACAAATCATGGCGCTGACGATGATTCAAATCGTAAAGTCACAGGAAACTTTGCTCTTTATAGCGCAGCAGGGACAAAGAGTGGTGCAGTGGTGTATTTTGAACTTGAGCCAGGTAAAGAGCTTGGCTTTCATACAGATAGCGCAGAAGAAATCGTGTATGTAGTAGATGGTACAATTGAGGCGGCTGTAGGCAATAATAATGACAAAGAGCGTCTATCAAGAGGAGACCTTGGAGTCGTGCCAGTTATGGAACGTCACAATTTCCGAAGTATAGGTACAAATACAGCCAAGGTTATTGGATTCTTTTCCAGTCCAAATATCGTCAGTACCTTTGAGAAAGTGTTCATGCCTGCTAATTTTAGAGAATTTGACACTACAAAATTATTGCCTGCTTAAAAGAAGCAGCTGAGACTACAAGGCTGCAAACATTGCATAAACTCACCGTTAAAATTGATATTAGACTAATTCTCATCTCAAACGAAATGGCATCAAAATTAATGAAGAAAAACCTCAATTCACCTGACGAAATCATTAATTCTGAAAAAGAAAAAATCGAGCTTGTAAATCTTGGAGGAGGCTTCACCATTGCTAGGGTGACCCTTGAACCAGGATGGAGTTGGGAAAAATATGTAAAACCTCAAGAAAAGACTGATAGCTGTCAAGTTTCACATACTACACTAATCCTATCTGGAAGAGTAAGAACTGTAATGGATGATGGAACCGTAGTTGATAGTGGACCAGGAGATATTGCTATAGTTCCACCAGGTCATAATACTTCGGTCACGGGAGATGAACCATGCATCTGTATCGACTTCTCAGGGATAGAGGAGTATATCAAGGGGCGCAGGTCGTAACAAGACTATATGATGACAACAGAGAGCTTTTGTACAAAAACTCCCTTGATTTGTCAACTGCTAGCCATGATGGCATTGCTGCTGGAATTGTCCGACAATTATCTAAAATGAACTCAATTCAATACCGTATTTTACTAGATTGATAAAAGTGGACCGGGTGGAACCCAGAACGATATCGGTTCTATAGATGGATTCTAGTTATAGGTAGGAGGAGGGCTGAAGCTAAGTTTGTACCAGTCATTTAAGATAACATACAGCAACCAAGGTTTCATGTATAATTGAAAGAGTAAGAGCAAAAAATTTTGGATGCTCCATGGTAATTTAGGGCGGGTTACAGTAACAAGTTCCCTCTTTACCTTTGTATCTATACTCAAGACCAAATCCAACTGCAAGCACAGCAAGGAGGGCAGTCAATGTGACCCATCCAGGAGCATTTACCACTCCTATCGTCTCTAGAATAGCCAATATACCAAGTCCATAGAATCCTGGTCCTGTTATTTTGCAGTGGTATCTGCCGCATGAGCTAAAATTGGCTAAACACATTGTGCCAAGTGCAAACCAGCCTGCTACTAGCGCCCATCCTTCATACTCTGATGGCATCAAGTTATCCACGAGTACCATATATGCGACCACTGCTAGCCAACCCCACAATGGAATCTCACGACGCCTAACGATACGCCCAGCAGACCCAACTAGTTGTCGTTCTTCTTGGCGCTTGTTTTGCTGTTTTTGTTCTTCCATAGATTTGCTTTACAAAACAATACATTTTTCCTTTATACCGAACATGTGGGGCACATTAATTATTAGTAACGAGTTATAATACTATTAACAAGCGTGTGGAATAATAGCATATGCGGCGTGTAACAATGGAATTCAACTATCAAAGGGCATGGAAGCAAATCTTTGGCTCAAATGCTGAGAAGGTAGAGGTTGTTGAAGCTCTAAGATGTTTCAAATGCGACACCCAGGGACTTGCTATCATATGCAGGTTAAGGCTAAAAGACAGGAGCATTACTATACAAGATCTTCTGCTTGGAAAAGGTCTTCTCACAAATATAGAGCTTCTTTACAAGGAAAAGGATGGCTCACTTGTCGTATTCATAGAAGGCAGATCCTGCGTCCCCCAACTGCCAAAAGATATAAAGCCGCCAAAAATGCTAATGACTCGTCCTCCTGACTTTTTGGATGTGGATAGGATGAAGGTAGAAATGATAGGCAAAGAGGATGAAATAAAAAAGTTGCTTCATTACACAAACAAATGGGGCAATAATTCATTCAAGATTCTTGGACTCACTTCTATTGATACAAAAGGAGAATCACTTCTATCAAAGCTGACTCCTAGGCAGAGGCAGATGCTTCTTACCGCTTACGCCTTGGGTTACTATGATGTGCCAAGAAAAATTTCTTCAGATGATCTCTCTAGGCACCTCAACGTAGACAAGTCCACGATTGTTGAGCACCTAAGGAAGGCTGAGAGAAAGTTGATGGGCGGCATCATAGCAGGGTAAGAAAAGAAACAAGAACTGCAAGAATAAAATAAAAGGAAAGGGAGATGTTCTATGGGTATTATTATTATCTTCGATGCCTACACTAGCAGCACATTTCACTGCTTGGTATAATATCGAGATACTTGTTCAAGAGTATATCTTTTACTGCTTTGTAAACATCGTTTGCTCGATAGAATGTCTGGTCTGGGTGCTCTGCAATCCACTTGGATGCTGTTTTAGGAGAGCTGAAGAAGTGCACGTAGTGGCAGAAGCTTCCTCGGATATTTGTAGGATCTACGCTTTTTACCCATGATACAACAGCAGTTTTAGGTTCAACTTTCTCCACTCTGTCAGGCGTTACACTGATATGAATTTTCTCTCCCGTGAAAGGATCGGGCGATTCTATTTCAGCATTTTGCTTGAGTATGACAGGTAAACTCAATGTGTCTGCTGCGCACCATGCATATAGCTTACGGCTGTCAATTTTGTAGATATGTGGAGTAGGAATTAGAGTCAGCCCGACTCCAACTATATTGCCGTCTTTGTCAAATTCTGCACCAAAGCCTCGAAGTGTAGAGATTACCCTGTCTGGTGGTACTTGGAAGCGTATCGCTATATCATCAGGCGGCACAGGACAGCCATTTGCCAGCAGTTGTAATGTTTGACCGAAAATACGCCGCTGTTCTCGTTCCGGGGTGAGGCTTTCATGGACATCCGTCGCAATCTTGTCGATTGCTTGTTGCACATTGCTGTTGGTTTCCTTTTGGTTGTTTTTTGCCATGCAACTAACTTAGAGGGTGCAGCGGATTAGTTTTATACCATATAGGTTGGGCTCGCTATACCCTTAGAAGTCTGATAGATCCTATCGTCTCGTCATCAGTCTGAATGTGGAGATGCGTCATGCTGCAGCTGACAAGGTCACTTCTTTTTCTATCTTTGCTAATAACAACTATCAATTGTATAGTATTTATGGTAGACTTTACTGGATTGAAGGAATATGCCGCTGCCTCCACTGCCTCAAAGAAATGAGCTCAAAATAATGCCGTAGTTAACCAGAATAAAAGAAATGGACCGTGTGGGAGTTGAACCCATGACCTCAGCAATCCCATGTTTTTAAGAGACTCTTGCTCCTGCTCCTTTTCTCCTTGTTCATCACTGTAATCA
>OCZV010000642.1_pt1 | contig 12614 bp, 11 predicted proteins | sample 1539051 | NCBI WGS metagenome assembly OCZV01 (sample SAMEA3113581, study PRJEB22503) | soil metagenome
CCTCATGCGCGATGCCCGGTGGATAGGATAGGCACCGAACCTACCTGAAACGCGCTCTACTGCCCCCGCACTCAGGCTCTCGTGCACCTCTTCCCGGGGCAGGAAATCCCGAAACTACAGGCTGACGATCGATCGACACGACAACCGCCTTGACCTCCGCCAGCTCGAGTCCGCCGCGAACGGTGACGCGATCGACCAACAGTTAGCATCCGCCCATGCCGAACGTCCGTCCATCCCGGCGCACCGAGTCGTTCACCGAGTCCGTTATCCGCGAGATGACGCGCCTCGCGATGGAGCACGACGCCATCAACCTGGCGCAGGGCTTTCCGGACTTCCCCGCGCCCGAGGAGGTCAAGCAGGCCGCCAAGGACGCGATCGACGCCGACCTGAACCAGTACCCGATCACGTGGGGCGAGCCGGAGCTCCGCGGCGCGATCGCCGCTCATTACGAGCGGCGTTATGGAATGCACGTGGATCCGCTAGCGCAGCTCTGCGTCACGTGCGGCTCTACAGAGGCCATGATCGCGTCGCTCCTCGGCGTGATCGATCCGGGCGACGAGGTCGTCATCTTCGAGCCCTACTACGAGAACTACGGGCCGGACACGATCCTGTCGGGCGCCGTGCCTCGGTACGTCTCGCTCCGGGCACCCGATTGGACGTTCGACGAGATGGAACTTGCGAACGCGTTCGGGCCGCGAACGCGCGGGATCGTCCTCAACACACCGAACAACCCGACCGGAAAGGTGTTCACGCGCGAGGAGCTCGAACAGATCGCGGCGCTCTGCCAGAAGTGGGACGTGATCGCGTTCACCGACGAGATCTACGAGCACATCGTCTACGACGGCGCGCAGCACGTGCCGATCGCCACCGTCCCCGGGATGGAGGACCGAACGGTCACGATCAGCGCGCTGTCCAAAACGTATGCCGTGACCGGATGGCGCGTCGGCTGGGCGATCGCGCCGCCGGCGCTCGTGCCCGGGATCCGGAAGGTCCACGACTTCCTGGCGGTCGGTGCGCCGACGCCGCTGCAGCACGCCGGTGCGACCGCCCTCAACCTGCCCGACACGTACTACGCGCGCATGGCGGAGGAGTACGCCGATCGGCGAGAGCTCATGATGAAGACGCTGTGGGATCACGGGTTCGAGGCCCAGCCGCCGCGAGGCGCGTACTACGTGATGGCGGGGATCTCGCACCTCGGCCTGGGCGACGACACGCAGACGGCCGAACACCTGACGCGGGAGATCGGGGTGGCCGTCGTGCCCGGCTCGTCGTTCTTCTCCGATCCCTCGCTCGGTCACGCGCTCGTGCGTTTCTCGTTCTGCAAGAAGCTCGAGACGCTGGAGGAAGCCGCTCGGCGTTTGGAGAAGCTCCGGACGTAGCTGGCTCAGCCGCGATCGCGCTCGAGCGTTGCGGGATCCGCACCGAGGAACCTCAGCAGGTTCCCGAACATCGCTGCGAACGTGAACACCGTCGCGGCGACGACGATGAACACGATCGTCACCGACGCGATCGTCGGCGTGAACCCGTAGCGCAGGCTGTTGAAGATCTTGATCGGCAGCGTTTGGACGGAGAACCCGGCGACGAGGAACGAGATGATGTACTCGTTCAGCGACAGCACGAACGCAGCGGCGTAGCCCGTGACCATCGACGGCACGAGCAGCGGCAGCGTGATCGTTCGGAACGTCGTCCGCGGGTTCGCCCCTAGCGTCTGCGCGGCCTCTCGGAGCGCCGGGTCCATCGTCTCCATGCCAAGCGAGATCGCGATCAACGGCAAGGTCGAGAAGAAGACCCCGTGGGCGATGATCACGTTCTCGATGCGGCCGACGTGCCCGGTGGCGTTCCAGAACACCTGCAGGGCGAGCGCGGTGATCACCGGCGGCAGCAGGAACGGCAGGATGCCCAGCGAGTACAGGAGCGGCGTGAGGCGGATCCGGTACGCCCGGAGCACGTAGGCGAGAGGCGTGGCGACGGCCACGGCGAGGGCCGCGCTTGCGGTGGCGATGACGAGGCTGGTGACGATCGCGTCGCGCCATTCGGCGTCCGTCCATAGTGCGCCGTACCACGCGAGCGAGAACCCTTCGGGCGGAAAGTCCATGTACCGGTTCTCGTTGATCGACACGATCGCCACCACCACGAGCGGGGCGAACAGGAACACGATCGTGAACGCCGTCACGAACCACTTGAGCGCTCGCATCAGGCGACTCGCCGGGTCCGCGACTCGATCAGCGCGACGACGCCGACCACGACCAGGGAAAGGGCCGTGAGGAAGATCGCCATCGCCGACGCGAACGGCACGTTCGCGTTGAACGATGCCTGGTCGGAGATGAAGACGGACAGCGTCCAGTGCTCCGGCCGCCCGAGGAGCGCCGCGATCAGGTACGACCCGAGCGTGAACACGAACACGAGCAGGAACCCCGCCATGATCACCGGTCGCGAGATCGGCACGACGACCGTCCAGAACGTCCGCCACGGCGACGCTCCCAGCGTCTGGGCGGCCTCGGTCACCTCCCGGTCCAAGCGTGTGAGCGACGGGTACAGGGTGAGGACGCAGTACGGGAACGCGATGTAGGACAGGCCGAGCAACACGGCAATGAAGCTCGGCTGATACGCCACCGGTTCGTTCATCGCGCCCAGCCACACCAGGATGTTCGAGATGCCCGCGGCACGCCCGAGGAGCACGCTCCAGGTGAACGCCACGATGACCTCGGAGAGCGAGAGCGCGGAGAGCACCAGGATGAGCAGCGCGACGTGGGGACGCCGCCGCATCCGCGTCAGGAAGTACGTGAACGGGAACGCGATCGCGATGCACGCAGCGCCGGCGAGCAGGCAGATCCCGATCGAGAACGCCGCCCGCTCCAGGAACACGTCGGACAGGAGCCGCTGCCAGCTGGCGACCTCGAACGCCGGCTCGTAGAACCCGCCCTGGATGCGCCGGTAGAACGAGGTCGCCACGATCATCCCGAACGGGATGAGGAAGAAGACGGCGAGGACGGCGATCGGGATCGCCAGGACCCCGTAGGTGGCGGGCGTCGGATCTCGCCGCTCACTCATCCGCGCACCACGACGCAGGCCTGGGGCGGGAATCTGACGGTGACCCGGTCGCCCTGCTCGACCGGCACGCGATCGCGAGGACTTCCCGCAACGACGACGTTCTCGTCCAGGCCGCAGTCGACGTAGCACTCGAACAGCTCGCCGAGGTCGCGGACGAACACGACCGTGCCGAGGATGCCGTTCGACTCGTCCGTCTCACCTCTCGAGAGGTGTGTGTCTTCCGGCCTGACCGAGATCAGCACCTCGTCGCCCTCGTGTGCTGCCGTGCCACCTTCGACCCGCAGCGCGCCCCCCTCGACGCCGACGCGTCCGTCCGGGAGCGCCCTTCCCCTCAGCAGGTTCGTGCTGCCGATGAACCGCGCGACGAACGCAGTCGCAGGTCGGCGGTAGACCTCCAGCGGTGGACCCACCTGCTCCACGCGCCCCGCGTCCATCACGACAACGAGGTCGGACATCGTCATCGCCTCGCGCTGGTCGTGCGTGACCATGATCGTCGTGATCCCCAGCTGCTGCTGCAGCAGCCGGAGCTCGACCTGGAGCTGCTCGCGGAGGTTCGCGTCGAGCGCAGACAGCGGTTCGTCGAGCAGGAACAGCTTTGGAGCCAGGGCGAGGGCGCGGGCCGTGGCCACCCGCTGGCGCTGCCCGCCCGAGAGCTGCGAGATCCGGCGGTCCCCCATCCCCTCCAAAGAGACGAGCCCGAGCAGCTCGTCGACGCGCACTCGGCTCTCGCGGTCGCCGACGCCCCGGATCCGAATGCCGTACGCGATGTTCCCCGCGACGGAGAGGTGGGGAAACAGCGCGAGCGTCTGGAAGACCATCCCGATGTCGCGCAGGTGCGGCGGTCGATCGGTGATGTCGGCGCCGTCGAGGTAGACGCGGCCCTCCGTCGGCTTCTCCAGCCCCGCGATCATCCGGAGCATCGTGGTCTTGCCGCACCCGGACGGCCCCAGGAACGAGATCAGCTTGCCCGGCGGCAGCTCGAGGTCGACGCCGGCGACCGCTTCCACGTCGCCGAAGTGCTTGACGAGTCCCTCGAGCTTCAGTCCTCCGCGTGCGTCCACGTCACGGTCGCTACGAGAGCATCATCTCCGTCCACTGCTGGTCGATGAAGTCCTCGAACTGGTCGTAGATCTCGTACTTCGGACGCAGCGCGGCGTCGGGACCGGGACCACCGACCGCCTCGTACTCCTTCTCGGTGAGGTCCATCGTTTCCTTCCGCGCGGTCGGCGTGGTGCCGAGCGTTCGCGCCAGCTCCGCCTGCACCTCGGGCCGGCAGAAGTAGTCGATGAACGCGACGCAGCCGCCGACGTTTTCGGTCGTCCTGGTCACCGCCCAGAACCCCGAGTCCAGGACCGCGCCCTCGTCGGGGAACACGCTTCGCAGTGGCTCGCCCTGCGACGCCGCGAACGTCGTGATGTCGTGATAGAACTGCCCGAGCGACACCTCACCCGTGTTGAACGCTTGCTGCGCCTGCGCCTCGTCGCGGTAGAACAGCTTGACGTTCGGCTTGACCTCTTGAAGCTTCGTCATCACCTCGACGATGCCGTCCTCGGTGTCGAGGATGTCGTAGCCGTCGAAGTACAACGTCGCGGTGATCTCGAGCAGATACGAGTTCGCCGCGTTCCGCAGCAGGGCCAGCTCGTTCTCCCATTCGGAGTCCCAGAACGCGCTCCAACTGGTGGGACTCTCCGGCACCCGCTCGGTGTTCGAGACGATCGTGATGTACCAGGACACGTTGCCGACGCCGGTGACGAGGCCGTCGTCGGTCGTCCGGATGTAGCCCTCGGCGATGTTGTCGGCGTTCGTGAGGTTCGAGACGTCGTACGTCGCCAGGATGTCGCCGTTGATCGCGCGCTGGATCCCCACGCCGGAGAGCATCGAGATGTCGGCCGGTGGAGGAGTCCCGGAGTCGACCGCCTGCTTCAGCTGAACCACCCAGACCTCCGACGTCGGCTGTTCGACGGATTCGACCTCGACGCCGGTCTCCTTCGTGAACGCCGGATACATCGCCGCGAAGTTCTCCTCGAAGAACCCGCCGTACGTGCTGACCTTGATGCTGGTGCCCTCGAGATCGCCGGTCGGGATCGCGGTCGCAGACGGGCTCGCGCCGCCTCCCGCCTGCTGCTCCGGCCCGCGGCCGCACGCCGCCAGCAGCGCCGGGAGCGAAAGGCCGACCGCGCCGGCAGCCGGCGCGCGCCTGAGCAGGTCCCTACGAGTGATCCTCCTCTCGCGGTCCACCATGCGCCCCCTCTCTGGTCGTTCATCGATGACCATCGCGGTTCGCGCCGCCGAGCGCAAGCCAAGCGGTTCTTACGTACGGTCGGCCGCGAACAGCGCGATGAGCTCGTACGCGATGTGTGATGCGGCAACCGCCGTGATCTCGGCATGGTCGTACGCCGGCGCGACCTCGACGATGTCGGCTCCCGCGAGATCGAGGCCTCGAAGGCCGCGGAGGATGCCCAACATCTCCCGGCTGGTCATGCCTCCCGCCTCGGGCGTCCCCGTTCCCGGCGCGAACGCCGGGTCGAGCGCGTCGATGTCGATCGAGACGTAGACGGGCGCGTCGCCGACGCGTTCGCGGATCCGCCCGGCGACGGCGTCGATCCCCTCCGACAGGATGTCGAGCGCCGTCACGATGCGGAACCCGAAGCTCGCGTCGTCGACGAGGTCCTGCGCCGAGAACAGCGGGCCGCGGATCGCGAGGTGGATCGAGCGGTCCTCGAGGAGCAATCCCTCCTCCCACGCGCGACGGAACGGCGTCCCGTGCGTGTAGGACGCGCCGAAGTACGTGTCCCACGTGTCGAGGTGCGCGTCGAAGTGCACGAGCGCGAGCGGCCCGCGTTGCTCTCGGAGCGAGCGGAGCAGCGGCAGGGCGATCGTGTGGTCGCCGCCGATACAGACGAGCCGTCCCACCTCGTCACGTAACTCGGTGGCGTGCCGCTCGATCTGCCCGATCGCCTCGTCGATCGAGAAGGGGTTGCACGCGATGTCGCCGGCGTCGACGACCTGCTGCGCGGCGAACGGCTTCACGTCGAGTCCCGGGTGGTACGCGCGGAGCAGTCGAGACGCGTTCCGCACCGCGATGGGCCCGAACCGCGCGCCGGGCCGATAGGTCACGCCCGAGTCGAACGGGACGCCGAGGACGGCGACGTCGGCGCGACCGACCTCGTCCAGACGCGGCAGTCGAGCGAACGTCGACGGACCGGCGAAGCGAGGGATCTTGAGAGGATCGAGCGGGCCTCGGGGGGTCTCCGGTTCGCTCGTTGAGGCCGGCGGACCCGAGGACTCGTCCATCGCGCGGTGCAGCGTAGTCCGTCGAGCCCGCTCGCCGCGACGAGGCCGGTCCCGTCGCCCCTACCGGCAAACTGGTCTACGACATCAACCTCTTCACGTCGTGCCCTTGTAGTTGGCGAGCGCCCGCAGCTCGTACGCGATCTCGACCAGATCGGCCTGGTCGCGCATGACGACGTCGATCGGCTTGTACGCCGACGGCGCCTCGTCGAGGAGCTGCTCCGCGTGCTCGTGCTGCCAAGCCGCGTCGCCCATCGCCGTCGCGAACTCATCGAGGGAAAGGGTCTTCCGCGCTCGCGAGCGCGACATCGCGCGCCCCGCTCCGTGTGAGCACGACTCGTACGAGTCGGGATTGCCGAGCCCGCGGACGACGAACGACCGCTGGCCCATCGCGGCCGGGATCAGTCCCCACTCGCCCCTGCCGGCTCGGATCGCGCCCTTGCGCGTGATCCATCGCTCCCGACCGCCGTGACGTTCAAGCTCCGTGTAGTTGTGGTGGCAGTTCACCTCGAACGTCGCGTCGACGTCGCGCCCGAGGGCGTTCGCGGCGACGGCGTGCGTCGACTCCAGCATCAGCTCCCGGTTCCGGAGCGCGTATCGCTGCGACCATCTGAGGTCGCTCAGGTAGGCATCGAACTCCGGTGTCCCCTCGTCCAGCCACGCGAGCTCCCGGTCCGGCAGCGGATACGCGCACGTCTCCTTCGCGATGCGCGTGTGCATCGTCGCCAGGATGTTGCCCGCGCCCCGCGATCCCGAGTGCAACAGGATCCATACGAACCCCTCTTCATCCGCCGCGAGCTCGACGAAGTGGTTACCTGAGCCGAGCGTCCCGAGCTGGTCCATCGCCTTCGTCACGTCGCGCAGCCTCGGCGGCGGCGGGTTCTCCTCGAACCACGCCTCCGCCTCCGCCTTTGCCGAGGCGTGCCACTTGCCGAGGCCCGCGGGAACGGCCTTGCGCATCGATCGGATCCACGAGCGGAGGTGATCCGGCGTGAGCTCGTCCGCCGTGAGGTCGAGACGACGGGCGGCCATCCCGCAGCCGATGTCGACACCCACCGCGCTCGGGATGACCGCACCGTTCGTGGGAATGACCGATCCGACCACGGCGCCCTTCCCCAGGTGCGCGTCGGACATGAGCGCGACGTGTCCGTCGACGATGGGGAGGTCGGCGGAACGCCGCGCCTGCTGTTCGGTCTCGGGTTCGAGGATGCTCGCCCACGACAGGACGTGTTCGCCCAGCCTGGTTGGCACCCGGTCAGCGTCCCTTCAGTCGCGTGGGCACGTCGTCAGCGTTCGTCACGCGCGAGCTCGTAGCGCACCACCTGGCCGCCGTGTCGATGCTCGTAGCGTTCGACGAGACGGAGGCCGACGTTCTCCGCTACGCGAAGCGACGGGACGTTTTCGGCAGCCGCGAACGCGCGGACGCGCTCGGCGCCGAGCGTCCCGAACGCGTAGTCGACCAGCGCGCGAACGGCCTCGGTCGCGTACCCGCGCCCCTGGAACGCCGGGGCGATCGTGTATCCGATCTTGGCCACGCCCGGCTCGCCGTCGACCGCGCTGATGCCGACGTCGCCGACCAGGCGACCGCCGTCGCGTTCCTCGACCGTGAACTGCACCCACCCGCCCGCGCCGCCCGGCGCTCGGCTCTCCATCTCCACGATCTCGGCGCGGATGCCCTCGGGGTCGGTGCGGTCCCATCCTTGGTACCGATTCACGTTCGGGTCGCTGCGGTAGGCGGAGATCGGTTCCGCGTCCTCCCGTCTCGATCGCCGAAGAACGAGGCGCTCCGTCACGAGCGGCTTGAACTCGGGGTCGGCGCGCATCGTCCGGGAAGGGTAACTACCGCGGACGTGCTGAGGAGCGCTAGCCCGTGGCCGGCGCGGGCGGCACGACGGACAGCGAGTCGACCGAGACGACGCGTCCCGTGGCGCGAGGGTCGGATCGGCCCAGCACCTCGATCCGGATGGTGTGCAGGCCCGGCGACAACCCCGTCACACGGTGACGCACCGCGTCCACGCGCCGAGCGGAGTACGTGTCGACGACACGCTCGAGCTTCCCGTCGATCCAGATGGCGGCGAGGCCATGGTTCGGCCCGGTGACCGTCGTCCACACGGCACCAGTCCCGCGGAAGCGCACGTCGGCGCGCGCTCCGTTCACGTCGCTGCCCGCGACGCGCCCGCTGCGCCCCTCGCGCGCGGGAAGCACCGTCCACGCACCCGGCCGCCGGTACGTGATCGCCGTGCTGCCCTGTTCGAGCTCCGTCGGCGCGACGAACGCGCGGACGATGCTCGGCGTCGGGTTGCCGGCGCGGTCCGTGACACGATGCTCCGCGGTCGCCGGGTTCACCACGATCCGGTAGTGCTCGCCGGGAACGAGGGGTCGGCGCGGCGTGATGACGACCCGGCGCACATCACCGGACGAGCACCCGATGTAGGTTCCGACGCCCGTGAGACAGGCGAGCCGGATGCTCGGCTGCCTGACGAACCGGCTCGCCCGCACGTGCACGTTCCGCGGCGTTATGCCGCCCACGGTCTCGTCGAACGAGACGATCGCCGGGCTCGTGAAACCGTCTGGCCGCGTGATCCGTGCCGTCGGCGGGGTCGTGTCCGGAACCGTGATGACGAGCTCGCTCAGCGAATCCGTGAGGTTCACGTCGACGCACCCGCGGATCCCCGGAACGCTGCCGCATTCGCTCTGCTGCCAGATCGACCATCCGTGGCCGCCCCACTCCCGGGCCGGAAGCGAGGGGCGACGGACGCCCCAGTGCGCGACCCACAGCGTGTCGAAGCCCGCCTTCACCACCGCCGTCGTGTCGCCCGTTCGCTCGGCCCACCCGAGGGAGCTCGTGTAGACCATCGGCCGAACGCCGAGGCGGTCGCGAACGCGCCGAAGCCACTGAAGGATCCACCTCGTCAACCGCCGGTGCGACAGCCCGCCGGAGGACTCGAGGTCGAGCACGGGGATGACGTTCCCCGGCTCCAAGCGGGCGACGTCGAGGAAGTGGTTCGCCTCGCGGACGGCGTCAAAGGGGCCCTTGTCCGGCCGGGCGAAGTGGTACGCGCCGAACGCCAAGTGGTTGGCCTCGGCATGTGACTTGTTCCGCAGGTACCTCCGATCGATGTACGTGCGGCCCTCGGTCGCCTTGGCGATCACGAAGTGATGGCCCGAGCGTGCTACGCGCTCCCAGTCGATCCGACCCTGGTAGTGGGACACGTCGATGCCCCGGGTCTGATTTCCCCTCGCCTGTCGAACGACCGCTCGAGGGAACGCCGAGGCGCCGGCGACGATCGACTCCCTGATCGCCTCCACGAAACCCACCGCGGGCGCGGACGCCTTCGGGCCGGTCCGGTGCCGCGACGGCCGCTTTGGCTCGTCACCTTTGAAGTTGGGATACGAGGCCAGACCTGCCAGCGCGGCGGCGAAGACGATGACGCACGCCACCGCGCGCCGAACGTGTTGCATCGACGCTTTCCCCCTGCCAAGGACGGGATGGGCGAGGCTACCGAGTGCAACGACGTTTTCGTGGCAGGGACGCTCCAGTTGGAGCATTCCGCCGAGAACATCCGTGCACTGAGCGTGCTCGCCGGGCTCGTTGTTCGGAGGGTTGAGCCGGGCGTGAGGCTCAGCTCTGTTCGGTCGGACGCCGCCCGTACACTCGCCGCACCATGCCGGTCGACGCCGACGCCATCCTTTCGCTCGCCGTCGACCTCGCGACGCAGGCGGCCGCGGTGCATGCGGACGGCCGAAAAACGCTGCTCCGAGTCGAGGAGAAGGGCTCGCCGTTCAGCCTGGTCACGCAGGTCGACCGGGAGGCCGAACGCGTGATCGTCGACGGGATCACAGCGGCACGTCCGGACGACGAGATCCTCGGCGAAGAGGGAACGTCGGTACCCGGCAGCTCAGGCGTGCGGTGGCTCGTCGACCCGGTCGACGGAACGACGAACTACGTCTACGGGTATGCCGCGTATTCCGCCTCGATCGGCGTCGAGATCGACGGCCAACCGGCGGTCGGCGTGGTGTTCGACACCGGGCGGGACGTGCTGTACACGGCCGTTCGCGGTCGCGGAGCGACCGCGAACGGCGACCCCATCGAGGCGAGCGACAAGGACGAGCTCGCCACCGCGCTCGTCGCGACGGGCTTCGCATTCGATCCCGCGCTTCGAACACGGCAGGGCGAGACGCTGACGAGGATCCTGGCGCGTCTTCGCGACATCCGGCGGAGCGGCTCGGCCTCGATCGACCTCCTTTCGTTGGCTACCGGGGCCGTCGACGCCTACTACGAAGGCGGGCTCGCGCCTTGGGACGTCGCGGGTGGAGCCGTCATCGCCGAGGAGGCCGGCGCGACGGTGCTTCGGTCTACCGTCGATGGCTATCCGGGGATCGGCGTGATCGGCGCGAACCCTCGGCTGCTCGAACCGCTCACCACGTTGCTGCGCGACGCCGGTTTCGCCCTGGACGCCTCCTGATCGTTCGTCGCCGTGCCGGGCACCGCTCAGACGTAAACCGTTGAAGGGTACCGCCAGAGGCTGTTTTCGCGTCGATCAGCGAGGCGCGGAAACGGTGACGCCCGCGGCAGCCCGAACCACAGCCAAAACGAGCCTTGCCCACGTGGGCTTTCGAACCGGCTTCCGCGACGATTGCTCGTCCGTCAGTTCGGCGAGGCGCTCCTGAATCTCCGCCTCCCATGCGTCCCAGCTCTCCATGGGCAGAACATCGGCACGTTGATGGGCGGGCTCAAGGCTCGGGCCACAAATGAAGGAAAGGGCGGTTGGCTGTACGCGGTCCGCGTTCGGCCGGCGACTGCTCGATCAGCGCCCAGCTGGCTGCGGAGCGCGTTCAGCCGATCGCTTCGCCGCTCACGAGGTCGAACACGTGCAGCCGCGCCGTGTTCACCACGAGCTCCAACCGATCCCCCTCGCGAACGGGCGTCCGTTCATCGATCCGCGCGACGAAGCGATTGGCGCTGCCGAGCGCGAACGCGGGCCCGTCGTCGTCCGCTCCGAAGTCGCCTTCGCCGGCGTCGGGCATATCCACGACCGGCGCGCCGATATCGAAGTGCACGTGCAGATCCCGCCCGATCGTGTCGACGCGTTCGACGTTCGCCGAGATGCGGGCGTCGGCCGGCGCGGTCGGCGCGAACGCCGCATCCTCCAGGTCGTCCGGGCGGATACCCACGACGACCGGCAGGCCCTCGTACACGCGGAGCCGCGGATGCCGTTCGAACACGCGGTCGTCGATCCCGAGCCGATGCGTTCCGAACGCGAACGTCGGGACGCCATCGTCACGGGTCAGCGTGGCTTCGACCAGGTTCATGGGCGGTGTTCCGATGAACCCGGCGACGAACAGGTTCGCCGGCTCGTCGTACAGCTCGCTCGGCCGGCCCACCTGCTGCAGCACCCCGTCGCGCATCACCGCCACGTGGTCGCCAAGCGTCATCGCCTCGACCTGGTCGTGGGTCACGTACAGGGTGGTCACGCCGACCGCACGCTGGATCCGGATCAGCTCGCCGCGCATGCCTGCGCGGAGCTTGGCGTCGATGTTCGACAACGGCTCGTCCATCAGGAACACCTGCGGCTGCCGAACGATGGCCCGCCCGAGCGCCACGCGCTGCCGCTGGCCGCCTGACAGCGAGCGAGGCCGCTTGTCCAGGACGTTGTCGATCTCGAGGATTCGCGCGGCCTGACGAACCATTCGGTCGACGTCGTCCTTCTTCGTACGGCGGGCGAGAGGGCCGAACGCGATGTTCTCGTACGCCGTCATGTGCGGGTACAGCGCGTAGTTCTGGAAGACCATGGCGACGTCGCGATCGCGTGGTGAATCGCCGGTGACGTCACGCCCGGCGATGCGGATCGTGCCCTTGGTCACGCCGTCGAGGCCGGCGACCATCCGAAGCATCGTCGTCTTGCCGCATCCCGAAGGACCGAGGAGGACGAAGAAGCTGCCGTCGGGCACGTCGAGATCGAGCGACGACACCGCCTCGACACCGCCGCGGTAGACCTTCGTGACGTCCTCGAGCTCGACCTCGCCCATCGTTCGGCTACGCCCACCACATCTTCGGCTTCTCGCGGATCACCACGGTCCGCAGCAGCTCGATCGCCCTGCGGAGCCCCTCGTCCATCGACACGAGCTGCTCCACGTGCTCGATGCTAGCTCTGTCGGGTTCGTCGCCGGCTCGTTGAGCGGCCGCGCGTGAGCGAGGCCGAAAACGCCAGCCCGGGACGAGCCGCCACGCCGGCCTGCCGCGAACGGCGGCGTTCGGGATATGGTCGAAC
>OCZV010000643.1_pt1 | contig 12584 bp, 13 predicted proteins | sample 1539051 | NCBI WGS metagenome assembly OCZV01 (sample SAMEA3113581, study PRJEB22503) | soil metagenome
GCGCGGGGCCGTCGCATTCCGCCCATAGCGACTCCGACGCGTCCTGCGGTTCTCGCCCCAGTAATCCCGCGCCTGCGCACGGAACGGATAAGGAGGCCACTGAAGGAGAGGATTGGGTCCTTCTCCCAGCCTCTCCCCTGGCAGCGCGTGGGAACCATAGCGCCGTGTGGACAGGGCGTGAGCTAATCATCTGGGGAGGCGCTGCCAAGGGCGGCTTCGCCCAGTTCTCAGATGGAGCAGCATTCAATCCCCAGTTTCCACAATGGAGACGGTTGCCCGATTCGCCGCTCACGCCACGAGACCTGCACACTGCGGTCTGGACAGGCGATGAAATGATCATTTGGGGCGGCATGGAGCGCGACTCCGGTACCGAGTTCGGAGACGGTGCCGCCTACAATCCCGTTACGAACTGCTGGCGGGTGTTGAGCGATGCTCCCATCGAAGGGCGAGCAGAGCATGCCGCCGTATGGACCGGCGACAAGATGATCGTGTGGGGCGGCCAGTCAGACGACTACCTCGCGGATGGCGCGAGCTATGAGCCCGCGACGGATTCGTGGTCGAAGCTCCCCAGCAGCCCGCTCAGCCCTCGCGTAGGCGCCCAGGCTGTATGGACTGGTCGCGAAGTGCTTGTCTGGGGCGGTTGCAGCAACGCGGGCGCGGCCCCCGACGGTGCTGCTTACGACCCCGTTGCCTCGTCTTGGCGCATCTTGCCGCCCGCTCCGCGATCTGGCTGCATAGATGCCGTTTGGACGGGACAGCAGATGATTGTCTGGGGATCCGCTGGGAGCGAAGTCCCCGGCGCCTCGTTCGATCCGGTGACATCAACCTGGAGTCCAATTCCAGCGCCCGACCTGCCCGACTTGGGGGAAAGCTCTGTGACGTGGGCGGACAGCGCCTTAGTCGTCTGGGGCGGATCCATGGAACCGGACGCACAATATCGCGCCGTCGGTGCAGTGTTCCAGCCTGAGCTGAACCGCTGGCACACTCTGCCCCCGTCACCGCTCAGTCCTCGCGCAAATCATTCGGCAACGTGGACGGGAACAGAACTCGTAATTTGGGGTGGGCTGACTCAGAACTTGGGTCAAGCTGCCGACGGCGCAGCGATTAGCAGTCTCTAGACGGGTCAACGGGGGACGGGATTCGCAACTCGCCGGAACGAGCCGCGGCCTTGGATCATCGGTGAAACGGAGACCCCGTTGGGAGAGGCGCTCTGGTGACTCGTTCCGACCCGCATCCAACCTTCGGCAGGTCCGTGACGTGTAGCGTTCGTCCGCGGGACAATGCGGGACGAACGGCCCGGCTGACTCACCGCTCAGGCGAGGAGGGGCGCCTGAGCTGCGCCTTCGCTTGTAGTCCCAACGGGATTTGAACCCGTGTCTCCACCTTGAGAGGTTGAACCATGCCAATCCCCTGACCTGGGGCGGAGGTGGAAAAGGACCGCTGACCTCTGCATTCAGGTCCTGGTCGATTCTGGTCGCTACCTCTCGATTTTCGTTGTCATGCGGGATATTCACGGGATCAAAGCGCGGCGGAAGACTACAACCACCTTTGCGCCGATCTTCACACGAAGCGCTCGGACCAATTCGGCCACGTTGCTCCCGGCAGACGCGTGTCGTCGGCGATCCCCTCGTCCGTCAGGATCGCTGGCATTGTTGGTTGTAGTCACGCCGACGCTCCGGCATCCGTGGTTTCGAACCGGCGCTCGAGTTCCTGGCTTAAGAGTGGCGGTTGGCTTGTCGAAGCTGAGCGCGAGAACGAGGTACATCGTCAGCACGAGACCACTTCTGCTTGGTCACCCCGCAGCCGCTGGCGTGGTCCCTTTGTCAATGCGCGCCACTTGGGCGGCAGGCTCGGGGGACAGCTCTCGTTGTGCGGCTTCTGCGAAGGCCGGATCGCGAGCGAGGCTCGGTAGTCGGCTCGCTCCATGCTTCGAGTCGCTGAAGCTCGTGTTCGACCCGTCGAGCGATAAGACGCTGCTGAGAGCGAAGGTCCTCTACAACAGGTCCTCGTACGACTTGTCCCCGAAGTACCGCATAGCCGAGGCACCATGAGCACGGAGGGTCTCCTGCGCCTGCTGGCGTGCGGCCGGGTCAGCCGCCGGCACGAGGAGGATCACACCGCCACCTTCCAGGTGCGAAGCGTCTTCATTGATGAGCTCGCCGTACGACGCGACGAACTGCGCGGCCCTCACCAGACGTCCCTTCAATCCATGATGTCGACCCGTTGGGTCGAAACGCCGGATCCCCTCCTCCCCGTAGATCGCATAGACCTGATCGGTCGGTATGCCAGCTTCGCGCAGCGCGCGGACCGCCGACGCCGCCTGATCCACGCTAGGCAACCGGGCGACGAGTTGCTGATCCGGCTCCCTTAGAAGGTCCGGCCCGGGTGGTGCGACGAAGAGCTCCTCAGGATTCATCCTTCGCCTCCCATGGCGAGGCTACGACGACTACTCGAATACGGTTGCACCTTACTTGCTTCAGCGGTTACCAATAGGTTGTGGGTTCGAGTTCGGAGGCCTCTCGGCGGATCGCTGGGGCCCTCCTCGGGATGGGCCCGCGTACGCCGCGGGGCCAATGCGGGGCCATTCACACTCGCGATAGGGTCGGAGCGTTGTAACACCAATACCTGCCGACGTTAGGGAGGGCCGTCCTCGGGTGCATCAGAAACCATGCGGACAGGCCGGAACGGGTAAGGAGGTCGCTGATGGCACGTCTGTTCTCGTTCAAGCCCGCGATCACGTTCAGGGGACGAGCGTTCCACGGGATCCGCGGATGGGCGGGAAAGCCGACGCACCCGCCGCTCACCGACTTTCCGATCGTCGCGTACGTGCTGACCGCGATCTTCGACCTGATCTCGTTCTTCGGTCACGGATCGAGCGCCGACCCGCGCCCGTTCGCGCGAGACCTCTTCACGGCTGGGACGTACGTGATCATCGCCGGCGCGATCGTGTCGCTCGGCGCGGCGACGACCGGTTTCTGGGACTGGTGGAAGGGCATCGATCGCGAACCCACCGGTCTGCTGGGGCGCGCCCAGCACACGCAGGTGTGGCGGACGATCAACACGCACATGACGATCATGCTGTCGGTGACGGCGATCGCGATCGTCGACATCGTCGCTCGACTCGCGCAGTCGGACGCTCCGTACTCACCCGGTGTGGTCGTCATCCTGTCCGTGGTTACCGGGGCGCTGGTGACGATCGGAGCGGCGTACGGCGGTTCGCTGGTCTACGACTACCAGTTCAACGTGGAAGGCCTGAAGGGAAGCACGGCGTGGGATGAGACCGAAGTCGATCAGCTGCCGGGCGGCAAGGTCGCGTCCCCGACAGAGCCATGAACAAATCTGCCCAGGATCGGGCGACGTCGATCGGTTCGTCCCACCTCCAGACGGACCCGGAAGACGACGTGCGGTGGGAAGCCGTCCGCCCGCGGAGCCTGTCGCTCGCGCAATGGGACAGGTTCGAGGGCTACGTCCGAGAGATCTTCGAGGCTCTCGGGATGGACCTGGAGACGCCGGGGACCAAGGACACGCCGTCGCGTTTCCCCCGCCGCGTTCCTGCGGCGGAGGTCGAGACCGCGGAGACCGAGCTGGTCGTCGCGCTCGACTGACGCAGCCGCAGGCGGCCGTGCCGAGGAGCGAGAAAGGTCGCCATCGGGCGAGCGAGAAACGAGACGCCCCGGCCCCTTTCGGGACCGGGGCGCCAACTCCACGGTGCGGAGGTCGTGGAGTCTTCCTACACGCGGCGAGCCGCGACCGGTTCGACGTGGAGCCTCCGCGCCAGGGTGGGGATGGCAAGCCCGCCCAGTGCCACGCCGACGCCGCCGATCACGAACCCGAGCGCCGCGAAGGCGACCCCGAGACCGATGACGAGGTCGGACACGCTGAACGCCATCACGGACGTGTACAGGCTCGTCCGAAGGGCCGACGCCTGGAAGGCGACGTTCCGCACAGGATTCGCAACGGGGTTGCCCTCTTCGTCCTTGAGGGCTGCCGCCTCGTCGCTGGTGTCGCCGCCGTCCGGTGTCAGGAAGCGCCCCAGCTCCGCGTAGGAGCGCCCTCCCGTGGCCTCTTCGGCGTGAACGCCGATGATGTTGGCCATCGACTGTGCCGTTGCCGCGTCGACGACGGCCGCGTTCGGAATGGACGCGTCTTCCGGCGTCACGATCTTCTGCGCCTCGAGCTCATCGCGAACATCTGCCCTGGCGTCGATCCCACGAACGACCGTGTAAGCGCCGGCCGCCAGGAACACGAGCCCGATGAGCATGAGAGCGACTGGAAAGGCCTTCTTCATGGCCCTTCTCCTTTCTCTCTCACGGGGCGGACTCTCCGCACCGCACGTGAGTGAGTGTCGGCGAGAAGAGGAGGTCCGCCCCGAGGCGTCCGGCCCTACCTGCGCGGGCCGAAGGTCCCGTCCGACTTAGACGAATTGCGCCTCAGGCGCTTGCAGCGAGCCGACGCACCTCGGTGGCGATCGTCAGATCCTCGCGGGCGTGCACGACGACCGTCCGGACGGATGCTCCGTGGGCCGATACGTCGACGTCGTCGTCGGTCACGCGATCGTTCGCGGTCTCGTCGATGGCCATGCCGAGGAACGCGAGGCCGTGGCAGGCGTCCACGCGGACGAGGGCGGAGCCCTCACCAACGCCCCCGGTGAACGCCACCGCGTCCACGCCTTCCATCGCCGCCGCCATCGCGGCGATCCCGGCTCGGAGCCGGTACAGATAGACCTCGACGGCGAGTGCGGCGCGCCGGTCGCCGCGCTCGGCTGCGGTGATCACGTCGCGCATTCCCGGCGCGACGCCCGAAACGCCGAGCAGGCCGGACTCGTGGTCCAGGACCCGTTCGACGTCGTCGGCACTTAGGCCCTTCTCCCTCAGGACCCAGAGGAGCGCGCCGGGATCGACGGACCCCGAGCGCGTCGCCATGACCAGCCCCTCGAGAGGCGTGAACCCCATCGTCGTGTCGACCGAACGGCCGCCGGCGATCGCGCACAACGAGGCGCCCGCACCGAGATGACAGCTCACGATCCGAAGCTCGTCCGCGTCCCGTCCGAGGATCTCCGGCACTCGTCGCGCCACGTGCGCGTGGTTCAGCCCGTGGAACCCGAACCGCCGGATCCCCCACTCCTCGGTCCAGCGCCACGGGACGGCGTACACCGCAGCGCGATCGGGGAGCGTCGCATGGAACGCCGTGTCGAAGCAGGCGATCGACGGTCGATCGGGCGCAACGTCGCGCACCGCTTCGAGCGCGGCGAGCGCCGGTGGGTTGTGGAGCGGCGCGAGGCTGCCGATCGACGCCAGACGTTCCATCACCTCGTCCGTGACCACCACGCTCTGGCGAAAGACGTGTCCGCCGTGCACCACGCGGTGACCGGCCGCGTCGAACTCGACCTCTCCGATGAACGCCGAGAGCTCGCGCGCGTCGGCGTGGCCGTCCCGTGCGTCGATGTCACGAGAGGCGACGACTCGATCGTCGTCGTCGAGGATCCTCAGCTTCAGGCTGCTCGAGCCGGCGTTGACGACGAGGACCCGCACGATGCGGCTCGGGTCAGGGCGGCCAGGTCCACTCGCGGACGCTCGGGACGTCCTCGCCATGCTCCCGCGTGTACGCCCGAGCGCTGATCCGGCTGTCGACCATGAGCTGCCGGACGTGCGCGGCTCGAGAGCCCAGACCGGGAACGCGGTCGATCACGTCTATCACCAGGTGAAAACGGTCCAGGTCGTTCCGCATCGCCATGTCGAACGGCGTCGTGACCGTCCCTTCCTCCTTGTACCCACGCACGTGCATGTTCTCGTGGTTCGTCCGCCGGTACGCCAGCCGGTGGATGAGCCACGGATAGCCGTGGAAGGCGAACACGACGGGCCGGTCGACCGTGAACAGCGTGTCGAACTCGCGGTCGGGCAGCCCGTGCGGGTGCTCGATCTCCGGTTGGAGCCGCATGAGGTCGACCACGTTGATGACGCGGACCTTGAGGTTTGGGAGGTGTCTACGGATGAGGTCCACCGCGGCGAGCGTTTCCAGCGTCGGTATGTCGCCGCAGCAGGCGAGGACCACATCGGGGTCTCCGCCGTCGTTGCTCGCCCAGTCCCAGATCCCGATGCCTCGGGTGCAGTGCAGGATCGCGTCGTCGATCGAAAGGTAGTTCAGCGCCGGCTGTTTCCCGGCGACGATCACGTTCACGTAGTTCTTCGTCCGTAGGCAGTGATCGGCCACCGAGAGCAGGCAGTTCGCGTCAGGCGGTAGATACACCCGCGTCATCTCCGCCTTCTTGTTCGTGACGACGTCGATGAACCCCGGATCCTGGTGTGAGAAGCCGTTGTGGTCCTGGCGCCACACGTGGCTCGTCAGCAGGTAGTTGAGCGACGCGATCGGCCGGCGCCACGGCACCTCCTTGCTGATCTTCAGCCACTTGGCGTGTTGGTTGAACATCGAGTCGACGATGTGGATGAACGCCTCGTAGCAGTTGAACAGCCCGTGCCGGCCGGTCAGCAGGTACCCCTCCAGCCATCCCTGACACATGTGCTCGGAGAGGACCTCCATCACGCGACCGTCCGGCGCCAGGTGGTCGTCCGTCGGAACGACGTTCTCGAGCCACGTGCGATTCGTCACATCGAACACCGGAGACAGGCGATTCGACGCGGTCTCGTCGGGCCCGAACAGGCGGAACCTGTCCTCGTTTCGCTTGATGACATCGCGGAGGAACGCGCCGAGGATCGAGGTGGCCTCGCTGAAGGTCCGCGCGGGCTGGTTCACCTCGACGGCGTGCTGTCGGAAGTCGGGGAGCGACAGGTCGCGCTCGACGCCTCCGTTCGCGTGTCGGCTCGCGCTCATCCGACGTTCGCCGCGAGGCGCGAGGGCGGCGATCTCCGCGACCAGGTGTCCCTTCTCGTCGAACAGCTCTTCGGGCCGGTAGCTGCGCATCCACTGTTCGAGGAGATCGAGGTGACTGGGGTCGTTCCTCACATTCGCCAGTGGAACCTGATGTGATCGAAACGTCCCCTCGACCTGTTGGTCGTCGACCTCATGCGGTCCCGTCCATCCCTTTGGCGTGCGAAAGACGATCATCGGCCAGCGAGGCCGCCGGCGAACGCCGTCCTGCCGCGCCGCGCGCTGGATCCGCTCGACGTCGTCGAGCACGTCGTCGAGCACCGCGGCCATCTGCCGGTGGACGTCGGGTGGGTCTTCGCCCTCGACGAAGTACGTGCGGTAGCCGTATCCCTCGAGGAGCGACGACAGCTCATCGTTCGGGATACGTGCAAGGACCGTCGGGTTGGCGATCTTGTAGCCGTTCAAGTGGAGGATGGGCACGACGGCGCCGTCGGTCGCCGGGTTCAGGAACTTGTTCGAGTGCCAGCTCCCGGCGAGCGGCCCGGTCTCCGCCTCGCCGTCGCCGACGATGCAGAACACGAAGAGATCCGGGTTGTCGAACGCGGCACCGAACGCGTGCGCGAGCGAGTATCCGAGCTCGCCGCCCTCGTGGATCGAGCCCGGCACCTCCGGCGTCACGTGGCTGCCGATCCCGCCCGGGAAGGAGAACTCGCGGAACAGACGGCCCATGCCGTCCTCGTCCTCCGTCACGTCGGGGTAGAGCTCGGAGTACGTGCCCTCCAGGTACGCGTTCGCGACCGGCGACGGGCCGCCGTGACCGGGACCGATGACGTACATCGCCTCGAGATCCCGCGCCTTGATCACCCGGTTCAGGTGGACGTAGATGAAGTTCAGCCCCGGCGTCGTTCCCCAGTGGCCGAGCAGCCGTGGCTTCACGTGCTCGGGGCGGAGCGGCTCACGAAGGAGCGGGTTGTCCATCAGGTAGATCTGTCCGACGGCGAGGTAGTTGGCCGCCCGCCACCACGCGTCGATCAGCCGAAGCTCGTCATCGGAGAGCGGAGGTGCCTCGCCGCCGGGCGCCCGCGATTCGACCGACGTTCCAGTCATAGCCCCTCGACCTCCTGACGCTCGGGAAGCAGTCGAACTTCCGACGATATCCGTTCGGGCCATGGTGCACGCCTCACACCGGTTTCGTCGGACGCAAGCTGCTCGAACGTCGCGGGATCACCCGCGCTGGGGCGCCGCGGTTGCCGGAACGATCGCGTGCCGAAGCGTCGTGATGAACCACAGGAAACCGATCACACCGGCGAGCGCGAGCAGTAGCGACTCGGAACCCGTGATCAGGCCTAGGACGATGAGGACGAACGCCGCGATTCCGAATGCCGTAGCGACGACACCGAAGGCGCTCTTCACCGGCGACACGTCCCTCGAACCACCGACGATGCACATGGCCAATCCGATCGCCCCAACGGCGCCGACGGCGGCACGCGTCGACCCCAGCAGCGCCCAGTCCCAGTCCTCCGTGACGGCGAGCGTTGCCGCACCCACCGATACCGCGAGGATCGTGGTCACCGCGTCTCTCCACGTGAGTCTCATCGTTCGTTTCCTCCCCTCTTTTGCGTCCGTGCTCCAAGCAGCAGCGCCATCGATGCGATCATTCCGACGGTCATCGCGACGCCCTCCGGTGGGAACGCCCTGACGCCGGCGACGTCGGCGTTAGCCTGGAACGCCGCGGCGAGCAGCAGGTTGAGCAGGACGAGCGATCCCATCACGCTCACGATGCCCCCCGCGACGTACCCGATCGGCGTTCGTCGCCACAGGAGGACCCCCGAGACCACGAGCGCCGGGACGAGCAGCGACAGATCGAGCGCGAATACGACGTGCTGACCGCGGACCGGTATGTCTGCCAACACCTCGCCCGTCACGGCGTACCGCACGATGACGAAGATCCACAGGCCGCCCTGACCGACACCGACGAGCGTGAGGAACCCCCCGATCCACCGGGCGAGTCGTGAGTGTCGAAGCAGTTTCGCCGTCGCGACGACGTCGAGGCTCGAGATTGCAAGAACGAGCGCCAGAATGGAGCTCGAGAAGATCGCGACGTGGATCAGGAACGCGTCGTTGAACGATGCGCCGAAAACGTAGTACGCGTAGTTGTAGACCGCGTAGGCGAGCGCGCCGATCCAGACGACGGTGGCGCGGACGGATCCGCGCCGCGCAAGCGCCATCGACGTGATGAGGACCGGCACAACCAGTACGAGTGTCACGACGTCACCGCCGCGGAACGCCTCGCGTGCCCACGCGCCCTCTCGATAGAGGTCGTCGACGACGATGCCGAGCACCGACGCGCCCAACATGAGGGCCGCGACGATCGCGGACAGCAGAACTGCGGGGTCCACGCCGCGCCCGCGGGGAGACGATCTGGCGGATGCTTCCGTATTCAGAACTCGGACGCCGCGGCTGCGTCCTTGTACGACCTTCATTTTCATTTCGACTCACCTCTCTCCGTCGATGCGAACGTAGCCCTTGGCTCAGCACGTGAAGGGGACGAAGGGCCCCGGAACACAGGGCCGGCCGGTCCGCTCGTGGCGACCAGGACGGCTTGCGGATCACGGTCCGCGCGTGTCGTCGGGGGTAGTGTCCGACGAGACCGGTCCAACCCGAAGGGAGGCGACGATGGAGGTTCAGGAGGTGCTCACGCAGGCCCGCGACGCGATGTCGGTGAAGCGCGTCTTCGGCGAGCCGTATGAGAAGAACGGCGTCACCGTTATCCCGGCGGCTCGCGTCCAGGGCGGTGCCGGTGGAGGGGGCGGCGAGGGGCCGGAGGGCCAGGGCAGGGGCTCTGGATCGGGTTTCGGTCTGGCCGCTCGTCCGGTCGGGGCGTACCTGATCCGTGGCGACGAGGTGACGTGGCGGCCGGCGGTGGATCTGAACCGGATCGTGCTCGGTGCCCAGGTCGTCGCGGTCGTCGCGCTGCTCACACTCCGGGCGATCGTGAAGGCCCGAGCGAAGGCGCAGCGTTAGGTTCCTCCGTCCCCAAGGCGGCGAGCGCTACGCTCCGATCGTGGATCGACGCGATGAGCTGATCGAGGCCGGCCTCGTCCTCGCATCGGAGCTGTCGCTCTCGGCCGTGCTCCAACGCATCATCGAGGTCGCGGCGGACATCACTGGCGCTCGGTACGGGGCACTCGGCGTCGTCGAGGACGGCAAGCTCGTCGACTTCATCACCACGGGGATCACGACCGAGCAGCGCCGCGCAATCGGCGACCTACCGGTGGGTCACGGAATCCTGGGACTGCTGATCCACCGCGGGACCGAGCGAACGCCGATCAGGATCGCCGACATCTCGCAGCATCCGGACGCGTACGGCTTCCCCCCCAACCATCCCGAGATGCATTCGTTCCTCGGGGCGCCGATCGTGGCACGGGGGGAAGTCTTCGGCGATGTCTATCTGACCGAGAAGCAAGGTGCTTCGGAGTTCACTGAAGAGGACGCTCAGACGGTCCTGGTGCTCGCGTCGCAGGCCGGCGTCGCGATCGAGAACGCGCGGCTGTATGAGGAAACGTCGCGCCGCGAACGCTGGCTCGAAGCCGTGCGCGAGATCACGAATGCGGTTCTATCCGGAAAGGGCTCCGACGAAGCTCTTTCGCTCGTCGCTGCCCGTGCCAGGAACCTCGTTGAGGCAGACCTGGCGACGGTGGCCGTCGCGGCTGGGGATGGCGAGCTCGTCGTCGCGGTCGCCGACGGAACGCATGCCGAAGCGATCGCGGAACGGCGCTTCCCCTTCGACGGTTCGATCTCCGGGATGGTGATCGGGAGCGGACGTGCGGATGTCAAGGCGGACCTGTCCGAGGACCCACGCGAATACCAGCCCGTGGTCGACCTCGTCGCGATGGGTCCGGCCGCGTTCGTTCCGCTCGGGCGCGACGGTGGCATCTCCGCAGCGCTCGGCGTACTAAATCGTCGAAGCGGAAAGCCCTTCACCGACGAGAACGTCCGATTGCTCGAGGCGTTCACCGGACAGGCCGCGCTGGCACTCGAATACGCTCGCGCGCAGGAAGGGATCCAGCGGCTGGTCGTTCTCGAAGACCGTGAGCGCATCGCGAAGGAGCTGCACGACGGCGTGATCCAGGCGCTGTTCGCTGTGGGTATGGGGCTGCAGGGGACGGCCTTGATGAGCAGCGACGAGGACCTCGCCCGCCGCATCGAGGCGGCCGTCGGCGAGCTGGATCGCGTGATCCGGGACCTGCGCAACTACATCTTCGGGCTCCGCCCGGGGATCCTCGCGGACCGCCAGCTCGGCCAGGCGCTCCGCCATCTCGCCGAGGAGTTCGAAGCGAAGAGCGGCGTCATCACCGTCGCCGACGTCGACGACGAGGTCGCGTCCGTCGTCACCTCACATGCCGCCGAACTCGTCCAGCTCGCGCGCGAGGCGCTCTCCAACATTGGACGCCATGCGAACGCGGCAACGTGCAGGGTGTCGTTGCGGCAGGACGGCGGCGCTGCCGTGCTCGAGATCGACGACGATGGGAACGGCTTCGATCCGTCGACCACACGGCGCGGGGAAGGGCTGACCAATCTGGAGGGGCGCGCGGCGACGCTGGGCGGCAAGGCGATCATCACGAGCGTGCCCGCGCAGGGCACGACGATTCGGATCGAGCTTCCGCTCTGACCTAGTCGGGTCGCGCGAAATGCCGCTCTTGGCGGCGGATCGGCTGTTCTCCGGGGTGCACGAGCGAACGAACCGCATCGATGAGCTCCTGCCGCTCGGGGTGACGCCGGCGGCGAAGGAGCTGGTCCGGGATCTCGCCGCCGGGACGAGACCCCAGAGCGACGACGCGCCGGTCGGCGAACAGATAGAGGCTGAGCAGGTCCTCGGACGCCGTGCCGAGCCCGACCACCTCGCTCTGCGTGCTCATGTCCAACACGACGACGGACGCGTCGGTGGCAAGGGGGCACGTTCCGGTGCGATCGCCTACACACGTGAGGTCGGGCTCCATCGGGCCGGGGCAGGCGAGAACGCGGTATCCGGCATCCTCGAGCCACGCACCGAACATCTCGCGCTCGTCCGGATTGGCTTCGACCACGAGCACCGTTGCGGTGTCTGTTTCGGTCGATTCGATCATGGGGCCAACTCTGCCGCAGCGGCGCCAGCACGCTCGGGCCGCTAGTCCCGGCGTCGGAGGGTCGTTCGCCCCTCCGAACGCGGCGCGGGTGAGCCGATCCTCGTTGCATGTTCATCCGGTACTTCCTGGAGGTCGAGGATCCGTACGACCGCGTCGGGGCGGCGTTGCTGTCGGACCCCGGGACGTGGATCCCGGGCGAGCCTCGCGCGGCCGACGACGCAGGCGAGCAGCTCTTGTCCGACGTGGGATTCGCCGTGACCAACGGCCACCGTGTCGACAAGCGGGTCGAGATCTCGTTCGGTCAACCGGTCTGCGCGTTCGGCCAGGCTCGTCTGCCGTTGTCGTGGAGCGCGACTGGCCCCGCGCGGCTGTTCCCGTCGTTCGAGGCGGATCTCGAGATCGCGGCGCTCGGACCGGCGCGGACCCAGATCTCGATCAGCGGGCGCTACCGGCCACCGATGGGAAGTGTGGGGCGGGTGTTCGATCGCGCGCTGCTTCACCGCGTGGCCGAGGCGACGGTGAAGGACTTCTTGGACAGGGTGGGCGAGAGGGTCTCCGGTCGGGTCCACCCCACGGCCTGCAGTTAGGCTTTCCACCCGTGAGCACGGAGAAGGCCAGGAACAAACCACCTCT
>OCZV010000644.1_pt1 | contig 12584 bp, 13 predicted proteins | sample 1539051 | NCBI WGS metagenome assembly OCZV01 (sample SAMEA3113581, study PRJEB22503) | soil metagenome
GCGGGCACGGGGACGTGGAGGTTACGTTCAGGCCCGGACCGTGGGAGCCACCACCATTGGAGCGGATCGGGTGGCGGCCTAGAAGGTAGAGGCCTATTGACTGCGGCCGGAGGGGCTTGTCTATCGGTTTATATTATGTGACGGTTTTCCTCGGTCCATAAATAATCCGGGCAGGGCTATGCATCGCTTGAACTGACGTTCATTGCGACGTCATTCGAACACCATGCTGGTAAAGGTCACGGCGGATCCCGTCTCAGGTGTGAAAGCCTGGCTGTACTTAAGATTCGTTCCCCGACTCCCGGTCAGTAAGTGAATGAGCGAGTAGAGAGGCGAGAAACCGCAGATCCGTCTCCTGTCTTGATCCTTCGCGATTTCGTGGAAAAAACCCGGCGCATCCAGGGCCGCAAGTCGATCGATGAGGCGCTGATCTTCTGCCGCAACCCGTGTAAGAAAGTCCTCCGTGACCGGCTCACGATCACCGAACTGCCGACCCACGTGGGCTAGGTCAACTCCAGCAACCAGACAAACTTGTCTCGTCTCGCTCTTCGCTAAGTCCCGCAGAGCGGTGAGGCACGTCCCGATAGATGAATTTTTTTCCGGCAGAATTTGGCTCGCCACCATTGCCTGAAAGGAAGAGACCAAGATAGGCACTATTTTAAACGGCCTCTCGCCTTGACCCGTGAGCTCAGCGCGCCGCTGCGCCATGTATTTTAGAAACACCACCTGAAACTCGAGAGAGTGCTCTCCCCGATGAAGGTGTTCGTCGGTAAGGAGATCGTCTTTACATTCTTGTCGCAGACGGTTCAGAAACTGCTTGTCCGTCTCCACGATACCCAGCGGAGTCTCGAAATCTTTGAAAGTCAAGACGAACGGATTTGTGCCGCCGCAGTGAGACGTACAAAGAAGGATGTAAAGGTCCGCCCCGTCGCTTTCGGCCAAGCGCTTATACGCCCACGCATAGGCCGGCCCGCCGCGATGGAAATCAATATGGGGCGCGACGATCGCCCTGGGGGGTGTTGTCGTGATCTCTCGCCTTGGAATTCCGGGACCGTTGGGCGAAAGGAAATATCCATCCAACTGAGCTTTTAGCCGCGCCGGATCGTGTTGATACACACTTCCCGCATGTGCCGGCGCACGCGTTGGTCGGCGGCGAAATTCCTCGATGACATTTCTCTGGTATGCCAGAAACCGCGCGTTCAATAAGTAATAGTGCTGATCAAGGATATCGACGAATTGCTTAAGGTCGTTGCTGAGTAAAAGCGTACCGAATTTTTTGGAATAAATTTCTTGGATGTCAACGAATGAATGGTTGCCGTCAAAGTGAGACATGATGAAATATCCCACCGGGGAGATGCCTATGGGCGTCGCCAGATTGAGCGGATCTTTGAGATAAACGAGAGTCTTGCCGTCCTGTTGAACAGGAAAGGCCTCGATCGATCGCAAACGAGGGAACCCGTCCATGCTTCCGCAACAAGAGTCAATAGATGTAATTCAAGTTCGGACCGATTTCATGCTGTTTGAGCGGCGAGAAAAATGAAGTCGGATTCCGACGAGTGATAGGAATGTACTGCTCAGATCACCAGCGATGCAATGGCTCAACGAATCTAGCCAATTCCCAGTTTTTGCTTTGCCTCGTCGCTGATCATGGTTGGATTCCACGGCGGATCCCAAACAAGATCGACGGTTGCGTCATCGACTCCGTCCAATGCGAGAATTCTCTGCCGCGCATCAGCGGCGATCATCGTTCCCATGCCGCAGCCGGGCGCGGTCAGCGTCATCTTCACTGCTACTTTAACGTCATCGACTTGCACGTCATAAACTAAACCCAAGTCCACGATGTTGACCGGGATTTCGGGGTCGTAGCATTCGTGCAGTGCTTCATAGACTTGATCTTTGGTTACCATTTCCAAATCTCCTTTGGGAAGGACGCGTTAGCTCGATACAATCTTCAGACCTTGAGTCCGCTGAGCCCTTTCCGACGCGATCGAGAGCTGGCCGGCCAACTTGGCGGCGATTTCCAAGAAACACTTACTCACTTCAGATTTCGGATCCTGAATAAGAATCGGCACTCCCTGATCACCCCCTTCCCTGAGTCTGGGTGTGATGGGAATTTCGCCGAGATAGGGAATTTTGAATCGCTCGGCGGCGCGCCGGGCGCCGCCGCGGGAAAAAATCTCATGTTCTTTTCCACAGCCGTCGCAGATGAAGTAGCTCATATTCTCGACGATGCCAACGATAGGGATCATTACTTTGTCGAACATCGACTTGGCTCGAATGACATCCGCGAGCGCAACTTCCTGAGGCGTTGCGACCAAGAGTGCGCCGCTGACCTTGAGCTGCTGCGAGAACGTAATTTGCACGTCCCCTGTGCCGGGGGGCATATCGACGACCAGATAATCCAGCTCGCCCCAGTGAACGTCCGCCATCAACTGATGCAATGCCTTCCCGAGCATCGGCCCGCGCCAGATCACCGCCTGCTCCGGGTCCAAGAAGAAGCCGATGGACATGATCGGTACACCGTGAGCCACAGCTGGAGCAATCTTATACGCGCCATTCACTTCAATTTTGTTGGGCTCGCCTTTGACGCCCATCAACATTGGCACTGAAGGGCCATAGATGTCAGCGTCCAATAAACCGGTGGAAGCCCCGTGTGCTTTTAGCGCTACTGCCAGATTGGCTGCGACGGTTGACTTACCAACACCCCCCTTGCCCGCCGCGACAAGGACGACATTTTTCACCGTCGGAAGCAGATCCGTTTGGCCCGCACCCGACTTGCTGCCCCGAACTTGCGCGCCAAAGTTGATTTCCACGGCGTTAAGACCGGAGATTCCTGCCAACGCCTTTCGACAATCCGTCTCAATGCTCTCGCGCAGCGGACAGGCAGGGGTGGTCAGCTCGACGGTAAAGGTGACTTTGCCGTTAATTACGGCCAAATCCTTCACCATTCCGAGACTCACAATATCGCGGTGGAGTTCAGGATCTTGGACTTTTTTTAATGCCTCAATGATTTGTTCTTGAGTTCCGTTTTCCACTAGAATCCTTTCACTCAAAAAACTATAGACTTATAAGGTCCACGATGTCAACAGGGTTTTAATAGTTAACTTTTTCGGTGCAACTGAGTCTAACCGAAGGAAGCCTCTGGATGGAGAGAGCGGCATTGCGTGGCGGAATAAAAACTTGCTGGGAAATGGGCCTTCTGTTAGAATTGCGCCTGTATTGTTGATATTAACCCATCAAGTTTTCCAGGAGGTAACATGAAACAGGTATTCAGCACGGTTTTTGGTGCTCTACTGCTAATTTCGGCCATAGGTTGCTCGGGCGGGCCAATGACAACCCGTGAAAAAGGTGCGGGCATCGGCGCGTTAGGCGGCGCCGCGGCCGGTGGCCTCATCGGTGCGGCCGTCGGCCGGCCGGGTGCCGGGGCTGCCATCGGTGGCGTACTCGGGTTAGGAACCGGCGCGTTGGTTGGAGATCAGCTTCAAGGACAGGACCACAAACAGGCGGATCAACAGCGTCAAATTGATTCCAACCAGGCCGAGTTGGATCGCCAGCGACGCGAGCTCGAGAGACTGAAAAAACAAGGTGAGTATTGAACGAGAACGAGCGACTAAGACTGTGCAACAAGGAGAATGGTAGACTAATCGCGTTCTGAAGAGGTGCCGCCATGATTCGAGACTTGAAGCCTTACATAACCGTCGCGATCACGATCGCGGTCATAAGTGGCGTGGGCTGTTCCGCTCCACTCACGACACGTGAGAAAGGCGCAGGCATTGGGGCTCTTGGCGGCGCGGCCGCCGGCGGCATTATCGGCTCCGCTGTAGGGCATCCCGGCGCGGGAGCGGCCATTGGTGGCGTGCTAGGTTTGGGTACAGGGGCTTTGGTCGGGGATCAGCTTCAAGGTCAGGAGCAAAAGCAGACTGAACAACAACGGGCCATCGATCAGCAGCGAGTCGAAATTGCCAAAAACCAGGCTCTGATTGAAGAACTCAAGAAGCGTAACATCGAAGCGCGCGAGACCAGCCGTGGCGTCGCGGTTAATCTGCCGAGCGTTAACTTCCAATTTGACAGTGCTGAGCTGACGCCAGATGGACGCGATCGCATCAATCAGATCGCCAGCATTGTAAAGCGCGATGTGCCCAATCGCCGCATCGCGGTCGAAGGCCATGCCAGCAGAGAAAGCGCCGCTCAAGAAGACTACAACCAGCGATTGTCAGAAAGGCGAGCGAATACAGTTGCGAGTGCGCTCGAACGAGACGGTCTCAGTAACGGCCGGCTTTCCGCCCGGGGACTCGGAACACGGTCACCGCTTGCGTCGAACGAGACGGAGGAAGGTCGCCGGCAAAACCGTCGGGTCGAAGTGATTATCGAAAACAACTAGGAACCGAATTTTGGTTCCGTCCCGGCGAGCAAACGCTGAATATTGCCGCGGTGGCGCAGAATGATCATGACGGCGAGAAGAGCGCTCGCACCAACGAGCACAGGGGGATAAGAAAACCACCAAAGAGCGAGGGGAGCCAGAGCTGCGGCAATCATTGAGCTAAGTGAGACCAGTCGGCTGGTCACAACAATCAGAACAAATATCGCGATCAACACAACCGTCGCTAACGGTGCTAGCCCCAAGAGAACTCCCAAAGCCGTCGCCACGCCCTTTCCTCCGTGAAATTTCAGGAATACCGGATACAGATGGCCCAAGAACGCCGCCACGGCCACAAGCGCTATCACCTCAGTAGTTGAATTTAACTGTCCGGCAAGGAGCACAGGGATAAGCCCTTTTGCGGTATCGCCGATCAACGTCAATAACCCGTGGCGTTTCCCGACAACTCTAGCGACATTCGTAGCGCCGACATTACCACTACCTGCCTTGCGAACGTCCACCCCAGCCAGCGATCCAAGAACGTAACCTGTCGGGATGGAACCCAACAGGTACGCGACCAGGATCAGTATGAATTCCATAGCTTACGATGTTCGTGAAAAACCTGCCTGGAATTGCAATTTTATTCGCCGGGCGCGGTCACGCCGGAAGCAATGCTTGGATCGGCTGAAACCTATCACAGGCTCTATTTAGCTCTCAAATTGAATCCGCTGCCTTGCAGCTGGGTAAAAAAAACCCCGCGCCAAGATGATTGGCACAGGGCTTTGTAAATCAACAGTTAGGAAACGAATGGGCTTTACGCGGGCTTTTTGTAAAAATCTGGATTCATCCGGCTGTGGGTTCCGGACTTCGCCAGTTCCTCTTCGAACATCTTTCGAACCGAGGGGTCTTCGTCGTAGTACTCGATCTGGTTACCCCCTGCCTTTACGTCCTTGTCAACTTTGGTGATGTCACCAAACCCTTCGCCTAAACTGTATTTGATGCCGCCCAAACGCGGGGGCAGATAGCGTGCCGGGCTCGCGCCCGTGTTGAAATGCTGGTGGAACATCATGGCCGGGGGAGTGAAGACGCTGCCATCTTGCCAATCGTAGCGCTTGATCGGCTCGCCTTCTCTCCAAAAAAGCGAAAATCCTTTTCCTTTTATGATAATGACGTTGAACCCCGGTCCGTGGCGATGAGCTTTTTTGTAAGTTCCTACAGGAACTTCTGAAATATGTGCGGCCATCGAGCCGCTGGCCATTGCCAACATGACGTTGGTGCCAGCCGCCCCACGCTCTTTCCACTCTTCTAGTTTGAAATTACGGGCGTCCGCAATGAAGTTGGTATCCCAAACGCGACCCGGATGCGCTTTCCCCTTGCCGCTGAAATATTCTGCCTCGCCGTCGAAGCGATCGGTGAAATCGCGAGGGGTGTTGAAGATAAAATCCGCATTATGGAAAAGATTAAAAACAATCGGCATGCTGTTGACAGAAAACAGCCGCGCAGGCTCGTCGCCTTGGCCGTTGAAGTGCCGGTACCAGGCATTGAGCGGCAATGCGAAGACGCTCCCCTCGTGCCATTCAAACGTTTGCTTGGCTCCTCTATCGTTCCAAATAGTCGTCGCGCCTCGTCCCTTTAAAACGTAAATCATATCTTCATAGAGATGTCGCTGAGTATTTAGGCTTTTCCCGGCCGGAATCTCACTCACGTAGGCACCCGTTGCCCCTTCCGCACCTTCCATGTTGATAAAGGCCCCGTTGCCTGCTGTTCTATCCCAAGGTTTGAGTTCCACCTTTTTCAAATCCTGGACAAAAAAGGTTTTGATTATGGGGATGCCCTCTCCGAGCTGCCATTTCTCATAATAGGGAATATTGTCCATGACATTATCGATTTGGGATGCAGGCTTAGCCATACTTGTCCTCCAACTATGTGGGGTTTTCTATCGTATCAGCCGCTCAAAAGCAAGGCAGTTTGACCGCCGTCGAATGAGTCTAATGCGTGAAGAACAAGCAATTTTTTGCTCCAACGGTCCGACGGTTCGAAGCGCACCCTTTTTGAAGTCACAAGCCTTGATCCACCTCGGATATTCAGATTCATTAGCATTGACAACCCGGGCGAAACTTTACTAAATTGGGCAGTAACTTAACTGGCACAGCCCAAAACACGAGCCGAGAAAGAAAAAGGAGAAGCGCTTTGGCCACAACCGTTGAAGCACCCATGGTGGGCAAGATTTTGAAAATTGAAAAACAGGTTGGCGATCGGGTCGAAGAAGACGAAATTGTTTTGGTTATGGAAGCGATGAAGATGGAAATCCCCATTGTAGCTCCCGTCTCAGGATTCTTGAAAGAATTAAAAGTCTCACCGGGTCAGGCGGTTGAGGCCGAGCAAGAGCTCGCCACCATCGAATAACTTTCGCTTAATCGGCTTTTTTTCCAAGGAAAATCATTCGAAGGAAAATCAATGGATACCTGGACGTTCGGTTGGACTCTGGCACTGATTGGCATGGGTGGAACGATGCTGGTTCTGTGGTGCCTGAGTCTGATGATCCTGATCCTCAAGAAGATTTTTCCTTACACACCCGAGGATTCGGCAGCCCAGAAAGGTTAGTTCGAAAGATGGAATCAGCGATCGCTTCCGGCATCCAAGGCCTATTGCTCGGCGTCACCAATCTGGGGGTAGGCCACGTGATCATGATCTTGATCGGATCCTTACTTCTCTATTTGGGTATCAGCAAAGGTTATGAGCCGCTCCTTCTACTGCCCATCGGTTTCGGTGCCATTCTTGTGAATATTCCCCTGGCGGGTTTGATGGAAGAAGACGGCATCCTTCGTTTCTTCTACAATAATGGCGTGCTCACCGAGGTATTTCCTGTCTTGATCTTCCTCGGCATCGGCGCCATGACCGATTTTCAGCCGTTGCTGGAAAATCCTAAGATCATCTTGCTGGGAGCCGCCGGACAATTCGGCATTTTTCTCACGTTGCTGCTCGCCCTCGCCATCGGTTTTGACAAGCTCGATGCCGTCGCGGTCTCCATCATCGGCGCTTGCGACGGCCCGACGGCAATCTATGTCAGCTCGAAATTTGCGCCGCATTTGCTCGGCGCAGTATCCGTCGCCGCCTACTCGTATATGTCCCTGGTCCCGCTGATTCAACCACCGATCATGCGCTGGCTGACCACCGACCGTGAAAGAAAAATCGTTATGGGTGCAGTAAGACAGCCGGTCTCTAAAACGGCAAAGATCGTGTTCCCCATCGTCGTCACGGTAGTTGCCTCAATCCTGGCGCCCATCGGCACGCCGCTCATCGGCACGGTCATGCTGGGCAACCTGATGCGGGAATCGGGCGCCGTAGAGCGGCTTAAGAGTGCCTCTGAAAACGAGATCACCAATATTGTGACGCTGCTGCTAGGTCTTTCCATCGGAGCCACCATGGAAGCCGAAAAATTCCTTCGAGCCCAAACATTGATGGTCTTGGCGCTCGGCTTTATTGCCATTGGTCTCGACACCGCTATGGGGGTCCTCTTCGGAAAACTGATGTGCCTGCTCACGGGTGGCAAAATCAATCCGCTGATCGGAGCCGCGGGGATTTCCGCGTTTCCGATGTCGGCCCGAGTCGTGCAAGCGCAAGGTCAGAAGTACAACAGAAAAAGTTACCTGTTGATGCACGCCATGAGCGCCAATGCCGGAGGTCAGATCGGCTCGGTCATTGCCGCCGCGGTTATGCTGTCAGTTCTCAAGGGCATGGGAATCGTCGGTTAGAATCAATATTGTATGTCGAAGTCGACAGAAGAACTCAAAAAGAAACTAGGAATATTGGAGCAATCGGCTGTTCAAGGCGACCCTAGAGTCGCCGCCAGATTGAAGTCGGATGGTAAGCTGACGGCGCGCGAGCGGATCGACAACCTCCTCGATCCGGGGAGTTTCGTCGAGGAGTTCATGTTGGCAGAGACGCAATGCGTCGATTTCGGTATGGCGGAGAAGAAACGACCTTCGGACGGGGTCGTAACCGGATTTGGCAAAATTGATGAGCGCCCGGTTTACGTTTTTGCCCAGGACCGTTCGATTTTGGCTGGCACGGTTGGCAGTGCCCACGCGGAAAAGATCGCCTACGTCATCCAAACCGCCCGCAAGTTGGGAATTCCCCTCATCGGGCTTTGGGACTCCGCGGGAGCGAGAATTCAGGAAGGCCTGTCGGTGACCACGGCGATAGGAAAAATTTTCTTCGAGAATAGCATCACCTCGGGAGCCATCCCTCAGCTCTCGGCCATCATGGGCCCCTGCATCGGCGTCGGCTCGTATGCTCCGGCACTTACGGATTTCATTTTGATGGTGGAAAAATCGAGCCAGATGTTCATCACCGGCCCGGCGGTGATCAAGGAAGTCCTCGGCGAAGAGGTCACCATGGAGGAATTGGGCGGAACCAAGATTCATTCCGAGGTTTCCGGCGTCGCCGATCTCGTGGCCAGAAATGACGAAGAGTGCCTCGCGCTGATTCGCCGCCTGATCGCATTCTTGCCCTCGAACTTCAACTCCGCGCCGCCGCGCCAAGCAACCAGCGACGATACAAATCGTTCTTTGGACACTCTGGAAAAGATTGTTCCCGAGGATATGCGCAAAGCCTATAACATAATTCACGTCATCAAAGCGCTGGTCGACGATGGGGATTTTCTTGAACTCAAAGCCAAGTTTGCACGTAACCTCGTCATTGGACTAGGCCGGCTCGACGGTTATCCCGTCGGTTTTGTCGCTAACCAGCCGATGTTTTTGGGCGGGAGTCTCGACGTTGATGCTTCGGACAAAGCCGCTCGTTTCATTCGCTTCTGCGATGCTTTCAACATTCCGGTCGTGACTTTGATGGACGTTCCCGGTTTTTTCCCCGGCAAACAGCAAGAGCAAAAAGGCATCATCCGTCATGGCGCCAAAATGCTCTACGCCTATGCCGAGGCGACCGTGCCAAAGATCACGGTCATTCTGCGCAAAGGCTACGGCGGCGCGAAGCAAGCCATGTGTACGCGCGATATGGGTGCGGATCAGCTCTTTGTCTGGCCCGCAGTGGAACTCGCGGTCATGGGCGGTGGGGGCGCAGTCAACGTTCTCTACAAGCGAGAGATCGAACAGTCGCCGGATCCGGAGAAGACCAGACAAGAAAAAATTGCGGAATTCGCCGAGCGATTCAGCGGGCCATTTGAGGCGCTTTCCAAGCAGTTCGCGCACGCCGCCATCCGACCCGCAGAAACCCGCAAACGGCTCATTCAGTCTTTGGAGCTGTTACGCAACAAGAAAGAAGACCGCCCGGGAAAGAAGCACGGCATCATGCCCGTATGATAGGAAGCCGGCTCAGGAATTCAGCGGCAGAGTGAAGTAGAAGGTGCTTCCTTTGCCTTCCTCGCTCTCGACCAAAATTCGCCCGCCGTGGGCTTGAACGACCATCTTACAGATCACAAGGCCAAGACCCGTTCCTTGATGGCCGGATTCCCTGATGTTGCTACACTGACGGTACTTTTCGAAAAGATTGCCAATTTCCGTCTGCGGAATACCGACGCCGGTGTCTTTCACCCATATCTCGGCATGAGTCTCATTGGCTCGGCCAGCGCCCACTTCGATCACTCCACCCTTTTCTGTAAACTTGATGGCGTTACTCAGCAAATTACCTAGTACTTGGTCCAGCCGTCGGGGGTCGGCGTGGATCCAGGGCATGGATGGATGCACTGAGTTCGTAAGAGAAATTTGCTTCTCTTGGGCTAAGATCAGAAAATTATCCAGCGCTTTTTGAATTAGTCCGCTGAGTTCCACGGCTTGCTTGGCTACGTCGACATAGCCGGCTTCGAGTTTAGAGATATCGAGAAAGTCGCTTACCAGATTGACCAAACTGCGGCTGTTTCCCAAAATCTTTGAAAGCCATTGCTTCTGTTCTTCGTTTACACTGCCGAACATGCCATGCATCATGACTTCTGCGGCGCCGCTGATATTCATCAGAGGAGACCGCAGGTCATGGGCAATCATCGCAGTGAAGTCCGCCTGCATCTTGTTCGCTCTTTCCAGTTCGAGTGCTTGCCTTGCAGTCTCCTCGAAGAGCCGCGACTTCTGGACCGCGACTCCTAATTGGTTGCCGATCGTCTGGAGAAGATTCACTTCTTCCGACTTAAAGTTGCGCCGCGAACGACTCGCAAGCAGAAAACTGCCCAGCACTTCAGTGTCTGCGCGAACCGGGACCATAACAAAGGATTCCACCCCTTCTTTTTTCAACGTCCTATAACCAGCGCATTGTTGCACCCGTTCTTCCACACAAGGCTCTCTAAAAATACCGTCGCCGAGATTTGACTGCGTCCTCTCCGCCGTTTGGGCAAACGGCCGGTATCGCGAAACATTCTCCGGATCTCGATATCCCCGGCTGACCACGACTTCCAGGTTCTGGCCGCTAGGATCCAGCAAGCGGACATTGCCGAGATCGAACGAGTCGCTCACCATAGCCTGCTCGAGAATTCTCTCAAGGACTGCCTTCAGATCCAAAGAACCCAAAATAGTCTCGCTGATTTCTTGTAGAATCAGAAGTTCTCGATTGCGTTCTTTCAGAGTCTCCTCAGCCCTGTGCCGTTGAATCGCATAACGCAAAGAGCGGGCTAGGAGATGCCCGTCCACCTGTCCCTTGATCAAATAATCCTGCGCGCCCTCTTCCACAGCCCGCACTGCGATCTCCTCATCGTTCAGGCCCGTCAGAATGACGATCGGCACTCCGGCTGCTTGGCACCGCAAACGGGCGATGGTATCCAGTCCATGCGCGTCGGGAAGCGACAAATCGAGCAAGATGATAGGGAACTGCTCCTCTCTAAGCACCCTCAAAGCTTCGCCGAGTCGATCCACATGGACCAGGTCAAACTGAGACCTGCCCGTCTCCTTCAAAAGCTCGCGCAAAAGACGAGCGTCCCCCTGGTTGTCTTCGACTAGCAGGACCTTGATCGGTCCGCTGCTCATTTTGCTCCTTCTTCTGATGGCAGCCTTACGACGGTGACCCAGAAGTCCTCAATGGACTTGACGACACGCATGAACTGCTCCAAGTCCACCGGTTTGGTGATATAGCAGTTGGCGTGCAAGTCATAGGTTTTGAGAATGTCTTCTTCTGCCGATGAGGTGGTAAGAACAACCACGGGGATACGCCGCAGGTCAGGATCGGCCTTAATCTCGGCCAAAACTTCGCGCCCGTTCTTCTTGGGCAAATTCAAATCAAGCAAGATAAGGTCTGGCCGAACGGCCGCGGCATGGCTACCCTGCCGGCGAAGATAGGACAGCGCCTCCACGCCATCTCCCACAACATTGATGTGGTTGAGAATCCGACCCTCTTTGAGCGCCTCCTTGGTCAAACGGACGTCCCCAGGGTTATCTTCCACCAACAGAACCTCAACCAACTCGTTACGACGATCCATACTGCCTTATCTCCTTAATTCAAGAAAAAAACTTATCCCGGCATCGTAAAGCTAAACGTCGCGCCCTTTCCGGGCTCTGACTCCACCCAGATCCGCCCGCCATGCCGTTCGACGATCTTTTTGCAGAGCGCAAGACCGATTCCGGTGCCTGGATATTCTTCTTTACTGTGCAGGCGCTGAAAGATGACAAAAATCCGCTCCGAGTACTGAGGATCAATCCCGATACCGTCATCGCGAAAAGAGAAAACCCATGCGTTACCGTTTCTCGCGGCAGAAACATGAACGGCAGGCCGCTTATCGCCGCGAAATTTGATGGCGTTACCGACCAGGTTCTGAAAGAGCTGTCCGAGTTGCGTGGCGTCGCCCCTGACAGTCGGCAGAGGATCGTGCGTGACGACCGCTTGACTATCTTCGATCGCGATCTGGAGGTTCTGAAGAGTGGTCTTAAGAACACTCTCGCATTCTATCGGCGCGAAGTCTCTACCCTTGGTCCCGATGCGCGAATAGGCGAGCAAAGCATTAATGAGCTCCTGCATCCGCTTGGATCCGTCCACCGCAAAGCCAATGAATTCATCCGCGTCGGCATCGAGCTTACCCTTGTAGCGACGAGCCAGGAGCTGGACATAGCTCGCGACCATGCGCAAAGGCTCCTGTAGATCGTGGGAAGCGATATAGGCAAATTGCTCCAATTCGGTGTTGGAACGAGCCAGCTCGGCCGCCTGAAGTGTCAGGACACTGTTGACCTTCTCGAGCTTTTCCTTTGCAAATTTGATTTCTTCCGCAAAATGCTGCAGCTCAATATTCGAACCGGCC
>OCZV010000645.1_pt1 | contig 12578 bp, 12 predicted proteins | sample 1539051 | NCBI WGS metagenome assembly OCZV01 (sample SAMEA3113581, study PRJEB22503) | soil metagenome
GGCCCGGCCGGAGCCGATCGACTGGAACCACGGCCGCTCGCGCATCGCGATGGCCCGGGCCACGAAGACGTGCTCGGTCGAGCGGCGGGAGAAGTAGCCGGTGAACTCGCCGAACGGGCCCTCCGGCTCGCGCACGCCAGGGAGGATCTCGCCTTCGATGACGATTTCGGCCGCTGCCGGCACGTGCAAGTCGATCGTCGTGCAGGGCGCGACCTCGAGCGGCTGGCCGAACAGACCGCCGACCACCTCGAACTTGCCCACCTCGGGTGCCGGGTACGCGAGCGAGCCCATCGAGACCAGCGGGTGCACGCCCAGCGCGATCGCGCAGGGCAGGGCCTGCTTGCGCGCCTCGGCCCGGCGCTGGTACTCGAACATCCGGCGGCGCGAGTGCAGGCTCACGCCCATCCGGTCGCGGCCCTTGACCTGGAATCGATGGTAGCCCTCGGTTTCCCCGCCGGTATCGGGATCGCGCGCGACCAGCAGCCCCGCCGTCAGGTAGCGGCCGGCGTCGCCCGGGAAGTAGGTAGGGATCGGCAACCGGCCAAGGTCGAGGTCGGGCCCGGCGAGCACGCGCTGGCGGAAGGGTGGATCGGCGACGACGACCGGCTTGATCGCGTCCTTGATCCGCCGCGCGTATTCGAGCGCCAGGCCGGCCTCGGGCACGCCCAGCGCGAAGGCCAGGGCCCGACGGCTCGCCACCACGTTGCACACGATGGGGATGTCCGACCCCCGGACCTGCTCGAGCAGCAAGATCGGAAAGCGACGCCGGCGCTCGTACTCCAGCACCAGGGCCATGACGTCGAAGTCGGTCGAGACGGGCTCGGTGACCCGCACGACCTCGGCCGGGAAGGCGCGCTCGTAGGCGGCGACGAACGATCGTAGATCCTGGCTCACACGACTCCTCAGAAGTGGAAGTGAGCGCCCAGGCCGAGGTACTCGATCCGCTCCTTGTAGAACTGGCCGTTCGGCGAGCGCCCCTTGAAGTACTCGAGCAGGAGCTGCAGGCTCCGCGAGGCGAGCACGCCGTCGATCTGGATGCCGGCCCGCACCGAGAGGTCCATCGACCAGTCGTTCTCCTCACGTTGCTGCAGATCGGCCGCGGCGATGGGCCGCCAGCCGGCGTCGCGCGATGGCCACGGGCTGATCAGCTCGACACCGTACTGCACCGACCACGGTTCGATGTCGGCCGGCTCCTGGTCGAAGAGATAGCCCCCGCCGCCATAGAGGCGCAGGACGTCGCCGACCTCGTACGACAGCTTGAGATCGACGCTCTCGTAGCTGAAATTGATGCGCTCGGTCTGCGTGCGGAGCAGGAACTCGTCGCCGAGGTGGCTGCTCTGGTGGAAGAGGCGGAACATCGCCGACCAGTCCCCGTAGCGGAGGCCCACGGGCATGCCGACCATGTAGTCGGCGTTTACCAGGTCCTTCGAGTCGGCGGCGAGATCGAAGAGGGCGAACACGCCGGCCTGGATGCCGATCTCCCACCAGCCGGGTCCGAGCCTCTCCCGCAGCAGTGTGAAGGTCTCGCCGAACGAGGCGGCGCCGACGTCTCGGAGCTGGCGGTCGCCCAGGTAGCGCTGGTAGGAGGCGGCGAAGTGGGGCCAGCGCGGGTCGGCGATCAGCGGCCTGAAGAGCGTGCCGCCGGGCAGCAGGCCGGTCTGCCATTCGGCCAGCACGCCCGGAGGGGGCGCCGGTGACACGGGCCGCGGTGCGGGCGGGTCGCCGACGACCTCCACGCGGGTCACGCCGCGGATCGCCTGCAGCAAGGCCACCACGCGTGGCCGATCGGCCGGGGGGACGTCGTCGGCGCTCAGCGTGAGCACGCCCCGCGCCGCGCGCAGCGAGGGGACGATCAGGCCCAGGTCGCGCTCGAGGACGGCGGCCGCGTACCCCTCCAGCCACGCATCGGGCGGCAGCGCCGCATCGGCGACGGCCGGCGCCGCGAGCCGAACGAGCAACGCGAGGACGAGCGCGGCCCGCCGCATGGCGTCAGTCCACCATGGCGAAGAAGCGCGCCGGCGCGCCTTCCGTCTTCGCGATCTTGTAGAACGGTGCCGCGAAATCGACGCGGCGGCGGGGGAGGGCGCCGAGGTTGGTGAGGCCCTCCATGATGACGACGCCCGCCCCGAGGATCACGCGGTGCATCGGGAAGTCCTCCGAGGAGAAGTCGGGCAAGCGCGCGCAGTACTCCTCGAAGAAGTCGAAGCCGATGTTCTTGGGGCCCTTGGCCACCAGCCACTCCGCGGACTCGGGCGGGAAGTACGGCGACTGCGTGAAGTAGTCCGGCCACGTGCCGTACATCCTGTCGGTCCAGTCGGTGCGAAGCAGCACGATATCGCCGGACTTCACCTGGTCGGCGCCACCGCGCTCGAGATCGTCGATGGTGATGGCGTGATTGGCGCCGACGAACGAGAGATCGACCACGAGCGCTTCGCCCATCACCTGGTCGAGCCCGATCTCGGCGGTGGTGATGCCGTCCTTGAAGACATGCAGCGGGGAGTCGATGTGGGCGCCCGTGTGCAGGCTCTGGTGCACGCTCGACACCTGCCAGAAGCCCGGGCCGCGCCGGTGCGGCGTGACCTGAAGCCGCATGTTGGTGGAGGGCGGGCTCAGGGTCGTGTCGTCGACGGTCACGGACAGATCGATGTACCGTTTCATGCGGTCCGGTCACTCCTCTCGGTTGTGACGGGCCGCGCGGGCGCGCGCGACCAGGCGGCCGATGATGGCGGCGAGCTCGTCCGGCTCGACCGGCTTGGCGACGTAGGAGTCGAAGCCGGCCGACACGATCTTGATCCGCTCGTTGACGCCGCCATAGGCGGTGACCGCGATGGCAGGGATACGTTCGCCGTGCGCGACCTCACCGTCCCGGAGCTTGCGGATGAAGACGTAGCCGCTCTCATCGGGCATCTCGATGTCGGAGACGATGACGTCCGGCTCCCACGCCCGGAGCAGGTCGAGCGCCTCCCGGACCGACCTGGCCACGCGCACCTCGGCGCCGGCCTGGCGGAGGACGGTGGCGAAGAGCTCGAGAGCATCGGTGTCGTCGTCGAGCACGAGCAGGCTGATGCCGCTCAGCGACACCGTCGCGGACCGCCGGTGCCCGGCGCCGGCCGCGCGCTCCGTCTCGGCGTGCAGCATCAGCGGCAGCTTGACAGTGAAGGTGGCGCCCTGGTCGGGCCCGGGGCTGGCCGCCTCCACCGATCCGCCATGCAGCTCGACCAGGCTCTTGACCAGGGCCAGCCCGATGCCGAGGCCGCCGTGTGAGCGCTGGCTGGAGCTGTCGGCCTGCCGGAAGCGGTCGAAGACGTAGGGCAGCACATCGGGCGTGATCCCCTTGCCCGTATCGGTCACCACGATCTGGACGTGCGAGTTCACGCGCTCGACCCGGATCTGCACCCGCCCGCCCCGCGGCGTGAACTTCACGGCGTTGGAGAGCAGGTTCCAGACGATCTGCTGCAGGCGATCGGGGTCGCCGGACACGGGGCCGGCTCGCGGATCGACGATCGGCTGCAGGCGGATCGCCTTCGCGTCGGCGGCCGGGCGCAGCGCGTCCACCGCCGCCTCGATCACCGTCGCCGGGGCCACCGCCTTGACGTCGAGGCGGAGCTTGCCGGTGATGATCCGGGAGACGTCGAGCAGGTCCTCGATGAGCTGCAGCTGGGCTTTGGCATTGCGCTCGATGACGTCGACCGCGCGCTTGGCCGTCGACTCGTCGAGGCTGTCGGCCTTCAGCATGCGCGCCCACCCGAGCACCGCGTTCAGCGGCGTGCGTAGCTCGTGGCTGAGCGTGGCCAGGAACTGATCCTTCAGCGTGTTGGCGGCCTCGGCCTCGGCCCGTGCCGCCTGCTGGCGCTCGCGCTCGTCGAGCACCAGCCGCGCCGCCTCGCCCATCGCGGACCGCAGGTCGTTGACCTCGGTGATCGTACTGCCGCTCGACTGGGGCGCCGCGCCCCGTCCGATGTCGCGTGCGGCCACCGACAGGGCGGTGATCGGCCCCGCGATGCGTCGGGCGAAGCAGACCGCCACGGCGACGCCGAGGCCGAGCACGAGGATGCCCGAGCCGCCGATGCGCCAGAGCGAGCGCTCCAGCGGCGCCTCGATCAGCTGGGACGGGACACCGAGCGCCACCGTGACGCCGGTGAACGGTGAGCGGCTGAAGGCGGAGTAGGTCGATGTGCCTTCCTTCGTGAGGCCGCGGTACCAGCCCTCGTTGGCGCGCGCGCTGGCCCTCCGCAGCCGGTCGGAGGCGGGCTGGCCGATGAACTGCTCCTCGCCCCGCGTGCGCGCGATGATGACGCGGTTGCGGTCGAGGATGGTGCCGATCCATTCCGGGGACAGCCGCTGACCGAGCAGGACATCGCGCAGCTCCGAGGTCTGGACCGTGGCCGTCAGCACGTAGCGGACTTGCCGGGATCGGATGATGGGGACGCGGATGGCGATGACCCAGCGACCACTCAGCGGACCGACGAAGGCGTCGCCGATCACGGGCTTGGCGGTGGCGACGACCGTCCGCACGTCCTCGGCGTCGCCCCCGATCGGTGGCAGTGCCGCCCCCAGCGGCCGCAGCACGTTGAGGATTTCCTTGCCGCTCGCCTCGGTGAGGGCGATGGTGGTCCAGCCCGGGTGCCGCTGCCGGAGGCGCGAGGCGTGGGCGTAAAATCCGGGGAGGTTGCCGGCGTCGAGGTCGCGGGACGTCGCCAGCGCGTCCAGCGCAGCCACCGTCGCCGCCAGCTCGCCGTCGACGGCCAGCCGGAGCGCGCGGGCGGTCTCGGTGAGCGCCCGCTCGGCGCGCGCCCGCTCCTCCCGGTGCATCTCCAGGACGGTCCAGGTGGCGAAGACGAGCAGCGGCAGGATCGTCAGCGCCGCCAGGATGACGAGATGCCGACGAAGGGCCATCGGACCGGGTCAGGCCAGGGCGGCGCGCATTCGCTCCAGGCCCTGGGCCAGCAGCGAGCGCGGGCAGCCGAAGTTCATTCGCACGAAGCCGGCGCCGCCGGGACCGAAGGCCACGCCGTCGTTGAGCGCCACCCTCGCGCGCTCCAGGAAGAACGCGTGGGGATCGCGGCCGGCGACGGCCGAGGCGCGGCAGTCCAGCCAGGCCAGGTAGGTCGCCTCGGCCGGCGCGACGGCGACCCCGGGCAGGGTGGCGCGGACCTGGTGGACGAGGAAGTCGCGGTTCGCCGCGAGGTACCGCAGGAGCGCCTCCAGCCAGGCGTCGCCCTGGCGATAGGCGGCCACGGCGCTGGTGTAGCCGAGCACCCCGAGCTTCGGCACGAGGTCGGCGGCTGCCGCCACGAAGCGCTCGCGCAGCGCCGCGTTGGGAATGATGCCCACCGCGCACTTCAGCCCCGGCAGGTTGAACGTCTTGCTCGGCGCCATCAGCGTGATCGTCCGCTGCTCGATCTCGGGCGCCAGCGAGGCCATCGGCACGTGGGCGCGACCGTCGAGCAGCACATCGCAGTGGATCTCGTCGGCCACGATGAACGCCTCGCGCTGCAGGCAGACGGCGGCCATGCCTTCCAGCTCCGCGCGCCCGAACAGCCGCCCCACCGGGTTGTGCGGATTGCAGAGCAGGAACACGCGCGTGCCCTCACGCAGAGCCGCCGCGAACGCGTCGAGGTCGACGGTGTAGCGCCCGTCGGTGTCCCGGCTGAGCGCGTGCTCGTCCCGGCGCAGGCCGTGATTGCCGGCCGCCCGCAAGATCGGTGGGTACACCGGGGTCTGGATGAGCAGCGCGTCGCCCGGCGCCGTCAGCGCGCGCAGCGCCTGATTGAACCCGGCGATCACGCCGGGCAGCGTGACGACGGCCTCGGGGCTCACGCGCCACCCATAGCGTTTGGCGACCCGCTCGGCGACGACCTCGGGCAGGTCGTTGCGCTCGGCGAGGTAGCCGAAGAAGCCGTGCTCGACGCGGTCGCGCAGGGCGCGCACGACGACCGGCGGCGAGGGAAAGTCCATGTCGGCGACCCAGAACGGCAAGACGTCGGCGGGGAACTTGCGCCACTTGTTGCTGTCGCTCGACCGGCGGTCGACGACGCGATCGAAGTCGAAGTCGGGAGCCATGGCGGACCAAGGCTAGCCGCCCCCTGCACAGGCGTCAAGGAATCCGTGTAGTATTCGAGCGCCGGGAGGAGCGTCGATGGAACAGCGAACACTGGGGCGTACCGGATTGCGAATCTCCGCGCTGGGGTTCGGGTGCGGTGACGTCGGGGGGCTGATCGTCCGCGGCACGCCGGCCGAGCGGGAACGGGCAGTAGCGCGCGCAGTCGAGGCCGGTATCAACTACTTCGACACCGCGTCGTCGTACGGCGCCGGCGAATCCGAGCGCAACCTGGGCCTGACGCTCAAGACGCTCGGCCTGCGGCCCTACGTCGGCACCAAGTTCCGCGTGGACCCGGCCGAACGCGACACGGCCGGCGCCATCACGCGATCCCTCGAGGCCAGTCTGCAGCGCCTCGGCATGGACAGCGTGGACCTGCTGCAGCTGCACAACCTCATCGTGGGCGAGGACGGCGCACCGGTGCCCGGCCGCGGCTTGGCCGTGAGCCGGGTCCTCGACGAGGTCGTGCCCGCGCTGGCTGCGCTGCGCCGGCAGGGCAAGATCCGGTTCGCCGGCATCACCGCGCTCGGCGACACCGAGGCCGTGCACCGGGTGCTCGACGCCGGAGTCATCGACACGGCTCAGGTGTGCCTGAACCTCTTGAATCCGAGCGCGGCCGTCGCCGTCCCCGCCGGGTTCCCGGCCCAGGACTTCGACCGCCTGCTCGATCGCGCGCGCCAGCGCGGAGTGGGGGCGATCAACATCCGGGTCCTGGCCGGCGGTGCGCTCAGCGGCACCGTCGAGCGGCACGCGATCGCCATGCCGCAGGTGGCGCCGATCGCCTCGGGGACGGACTATGCCGCCGACGTCGAGCACGCGCGGCGGTTACGGCCGGTCGTCGACAAGGGCTACGCCGAGGACCTGATGGAGGCCTCGATCCGGTTCGCGCTGGCGAGCGACGCGATCTCCACGGTGCTGGTCGGTTATTCGACGTTCGACCACCTCGAGCGGGCCATTACCGTCGTCGAGCGGGGGCCGCTGGCGGCCGCGGCACTCGACCTCCTGAGCGGGCTGTGGGCGGGACTCGCGGCCCGGTGACGACGCTCGATCGTGCCCGCACGGCCACGGTCGCCCTCGCCATGCCTGGCGGCCACCTGGATCCGACGATGGCGACCCTGTCACGGGCGGCTGAGCAGTGCGGGCCCGTCATCAAGTGGCCGCCGTGCCGGCAGTGCCAATGACCACCATCGGCATCGTCGGCCTCGGTCTGCTCGGTACTGCGGTGGCCACGCGCCTGCGTGGCGCCGGCCACGCGGTGGTGGGATACGACATCGTGCCGGCCTGCGTGGACCGCCTGATCGCGCTCGGCGGCACGCCGGCGAAGTCGGCGGCAGACGTCGCGCGCGAATCGGAGATCGTCTGCACGCTGCTGCCCTCGCTGGCAGCAGTCGAGGAGGCGATTCTCGGGGCCGACGGCGTGGCCGCCGGCGCGCGGCCGGGCCAGACGCTCTGCCAGATGAGCACGATCTCGCCGACGCTCACCGAGCGGCTCGCGCGCGAGACGGCCGCGCGCGGCCTCACGTTCCTCGACTGCCCGATCAGCGGCACCAGCGGCATGGTGGCCAGGGGGGACGGCGTCATCTTCGTGGGGGGCGAGCGGGCCGCGTATGTGCGGTGGCGGCCGCTGCTGGAGTCGATCCTGCCCGGCGCCGTCCACATCGGTGCGGCCGGCCAGGCCATGCTGCTGAAGCTGGTCGCCAACTTGCTCGTGGCGCTCAACAGCGCCTCCGTCGCCGAGGCCCTGACGATGGCCCGGCGCGGCGGGCTCGATCCCCAGATGGTCCTCGACGTGCTCAAGACCGGGGCGGGTTCCTCCCGCATGCTCGACGTGCGCGGCCCCATGATGGTCCGTGGCGAGTTCCCGGCGCAGATGAAGCTGGACCTGTTCATGAAGGACCTGCATCTGATCCAAGAGGCCGCCGGTACCATCGGCGCCCGGCTACCACTGACCGACGTGGCCGAGCGGCTCTATGCTGCCGCCCAGGTCGCCGGCTACGGCGGCGACGACCTGGCGGTCGTCGTCACCGAGCTAGAGCGCGGGTGAACCGGCAGGTCGAGTCCTTCCAGCGCTTCATCTTCAGCACGATCGACAACCTCGTGCAGAGCCTGGAGGGGCTGACCGAGGCGCAGCTGAACTGGCGTCCGGCCGCCTCCGACACCAATAGCCTGTACGCGATCGCGGCCCACGTGCTCGGCAACGCCGAGGAGAACGTGTTGCAGACGGTCTGTGGGTGCTACTGTCTGACGCCGACCGGCGCCCGCGTCGACGGGTACGTGATCGCCTACCGGTTCACCGAGGTCCCGTCGGTGGTGAAGTAGCGGCTCACACCGAGCGGTCGGCCTGGCCGAGTCACGCCACGCCCAGGTAGCGCGACTTCACCGCCTCCTCGGCCATCAGAGCGGCCGGGGTGCCGGAGTAGACGATCTCCCCGCGGCTGAGCACGTGGGCAGCGCGCCGTAGGAGAGCCCGTTGAAGGTCTGGGTGATCCAGAACTCCGGGCTCACGCGCGGATCAGCCGAGCCGCAGCAGGCGGGCGGCGGTGGTGCCGAGGATGCGGCGCTGGTCCGCGCGCGACAGGTGCAAGCGCCTGGTGACGACGTCGACGGGCCGCGTGTAGCCCATGTCGAAGCAGTAGTCGCTGCCGAGCATCACCCGGTCGGCGCCGACCGTGTCGATGAGGAACTTCAGGAGATGGGGCGAGTGGCTGATGGTGTCGTAAGTGAAGCGGCGCACGTAGCGCTCGAACGGGCGTCGGGCGACCCCCTTGGTCTCGGGCCGCACGGCCTGGCCGTGGGTGAGCCGGCCCACCAGATACGGCAGCGCGCCACCGGCGTGGGGCAGGCACACCTCGAGCCTGGGGTGGCGATCGAGGACGCCGCCGAACACGAGGTGCGCGGCGGCGATAGCGGTGTCGAAGGGATTGCCGAGAAAGTTGTTCAGGTAGAACTTCCCGAGCCGGGCGGCGCCGATCACGTTGAAGGGGTGCAGCAGCACCGGCAGCCGGAGCGCTTCGCAGCGCGCGAAGATCGGTGCGAAGTCGGGCTCCGACAGGTCGCGGCCGTTGACGTTGGTGCCGAGGTAGATGCCCCGGATGCCGCGCAGGTCCTTGACGCGCTCCAACTCTTGCAGCGCCAGCTTCGGGTCCTGCATCGGCAGGGTCGCGCAGCCCACGAAGCGATCGGGATAGGCGGTGTGGGCGGCGTCCATCGCGTCGTTGACGGCCCGGGCCAGGCGGAGGCCGGTGGGGCCGTCGGCGAAGTAGACCATGGGTGCCGTGAGCGACAGGGCGTGCACGTCGACCTTCGCGCGATTCATCGCCTTGATGCGCGGCTCGAGGTCCCAGTACGTGACCTCGAGCGGCAGCGTCCGCGTGCCCTTCACCTCGATGACGGGCCCCGCCGCGTGGCTGCGGTCGATGCGGGCGTCGAACGGCTGGCCGGCCTCGTCGACGATCGAGAAGAAGCGCTCGGGGAAATAGTGCGCGTGGATGTCGACAGCCGTGGGGGTCGTCACGGCGGGAGATTGTACTATAGGCGCCGGCACAGGCCCGGGCCGTGACGCCGGGCGACCAGCGAGGAGCCGCGTCGTGAGACTGCCGTCCGAACGCTTCGAGTACTCGGCCATCGTGGACCGCCCGCGCTGGCGCCTGCCGCGCGGCGCTCGCATCGCCGTGTGGACCATCGTCAACATCGAGGAGTGGGACATCGAGAAGCCGATGGCCCGCCAGTACCTGACGACCCCGCAGGGCGTGGCCGTCACCCCCGACGTGCCGAACTGGGCCTGGCACGAGTACGGAATGCGTGTGGGGTTCTGGCGCCTGCTGGAGGCGCTGCACAAGCGCAAGCTGCGCGCGACCACGGCCATCAACGCCGCCGCGTGCCAGACTTACCCACGCGTCGCGCGGGCGATGCTCGACGCCGGCTGGGAATTCATGGGCCACGGCGTCCGCCAGGGCGCCATGCACCTGCTGCCCGACCAGCGCGCCGCCATCCGGGAGGCCGTGCAGATTCTGGAAAAGTTCACCGGCCGCAAGCCCAAGGGCTGGCTCGGCCCTGGCCTCACCGAGACGTGGGAGACGCTCGACGATCTCGCCGAGGCGGGCGTCGAGTACGTGTCCGACTGGGTCAACGACGACCAGCCCTACGAGATCCGCACCACGCACGGGCCGCTCGTCTCGGTGCCCTACACGCTCGAGCTCAACGACATCCCCACGATGGTCATCCAGCACCACGCCTCGTCCGCGTGGGTCGAGCGCTGCCGCGATCAGTTCGACCGGCTCTACGTCGAGGGGGCGAAGAACCCGCGGGTGATGGCGATCGCCGTGCACCCGTACATCCACGGCGTTCCGCACCGCATCAAATACTTCGAGGCGGTCTACGACTACATGCGCCGCAAGAAAGGCGTGTGGTTCACCACGGGCGAGGAGATCGCCGACTGGTACCGCGCCGGGCGGCGCTAGCCCGGCGACGTGACGTCGTCCCGGCCGTATGGGACGTTGCCGCCCGTCTCAGAACAGGCGCGCGCGTCTACGATTGGCGAGGATCACGTCGGCGGTCGTCGCCGGCGAGAGGTCGCCGTTGTCGATCCAAAGCCCGATCCCCGCCAGCTCCTCGACGAGAGGCCCTTCGAGGTGGGCGAAATGCTCCGCGATCGTCAGGCCGTGCGCTTGCTGGTGACGCTGGCTCTTCTCCCGCGCCGAGTCCCGGGCCATGGCGACGCGCTTCCCTGGATGCAGCACCACGAGGTGGATGGCCAGCCCTCCAAGCTGCGACCGGTACTCCTGCAGATCCGTGCGGTTGACGATCACGTAGTCGACGATCGGCGTGAAGCCGGCCGCGGCGTAGGACTGGGCGAGCAGGCACTGGTTGCGCATGGTGAGGCGGATCTGGCGTGACGACTCCGCGGCCGGCTCCTGGCCCGGCCACACGTTGCCCGACACGATCCAGCTGTGAAGGAGATCGCCCTCGATGACGGCGGCGCGCTGGAAGCGCTCGGCAAGCCGCCGGGCGGCCGTGGACTTGCCGGCCCCAGGCATTCCGGTGATCAACCAGGCGTCCGTCATGCCGGAGATCGTACCTCACGCGTCGATCGGGCCCGGCGGCCGTCCGACACGTCGCTGGTCGCCTGCGGTATCCTCGGCTCATGTCTGTCGTGGCCGCCTTCGCCTTGCCCCACACGCCGCAGTTGCTGGTCCGTCCGCCGACGGAGGATCGTGACCTCGTTCTCCGCGTGCACGCCGCCTACGCGGCGGTGAAGCGACGGCTGGGCGCGGCGCGGCCGGAGGTCATCGCCATCGTTGGCGGCGATCACATCGAGGGCTTTTTCCTCGACGCCGTGCCGGCGCTGGCTGTGTTCGTGGGCGCGCGTGCAGCCGGAGAGTTCGGGCGCTACCGCTACACCTTCGACGTCCACGAGCCCCTGGCCCGGGCGATCGTGGAGCAGGGGATCGAGGCGGGGTTCGACCTCACCTACTCGCAGGACGTGCCGCTCGACTACGCGTTCTACGTCCCCCTGCACTTCACCATGCCCGCGCCGCCCGTGCCGATCGTGCCACTCTACGTGAACGTCTACCTGCCGCCCCAGCCGGCACCCCGCCGCTGCTACGCGTGGGGGCAGGCGCTGCGGCGGATCCTCGACGCGCGGCCCGAGCGCGTGGCCCTCGTCGCCTCCGGCGGCCTCTCGCACTTCCCAGGCACCGACCGCTACAGCTCGCCCGACTACGACTTCGATCGGGCGCTCCTGGCCTCGCTGGCCGAGGGCCGCGGCGCCGAGACCGCGCGGCTGACCGGCGAGGAGCTCGACAAGGCGGGCAACGTGGAGCTGCGCACGTGGATCACGCTGCTGGGCGCCGTCGGCCCCGCCCGCGCCGAGGTGTTGTGCTACGAGCCCTCGTGGCACCACGGCAATGCGGTCGTGGCGTGGCCGGTGTGAGCGCGATGGAAGGCCACTATTCTTTTCCCCCGGCGGTTGCGTATCCGCTCAACCGTTTCCTGTTCGCGCTGAAGTCGAACACGGCCGCCCGCGAGCGCTACATCGCCGACCCCGAGGCGGCGATGACCGAGCACGGCCTCGATGGCGAGACGCGAGCGGCCGTACAGGCGTTCGACCGCAACCGCCTCGTCGCGTTGGGCGGGCATCCCTACCTGGTGTTCATGGCCCAGGTGCGCCTGTCGATGGCGCGCGAGCCGGGGACCTTCGAGTACTTCTGACGCGCTCCGATTGGCGCATGGCCACTGCGCTCCAGCACGTCGCCTGGGAGCCCTGCCTGCTCGAGCCTCGGCACGATCGGGCGCTGGAAGGCTATGCGCGCCGGAAGCTGGGGATGCCTCACCCGTCGGTCCGCTATTACGTGGAGGTGCCGTGGGCCGCGCGGGCGCTGGTCGATCTGCACCCCGAGCACGGCCTGCTGGTGCGCCTCGATCTGAAGCTGGCCGACCTGATCCAGCTGGTGGTCAGTCAGGAGAACTCGTGCCGTTA
>OCZV010000646.1_pt1 | contig 12572 bp, 9 predicted proteins | sample 1539051 | NCBI WGS metagenome assembly OCZV01 (sample SAMEA3113581, study PRJEB22503) | soil metagenome
TCGGGTAAGTTCCGACCTGCACGAATGGCGTAACGACTTGGGCACTGTCTCAACCGGGGACTCGGCGAAATTGCAGTACGAGTAAAGATGCTCGTTACCCGCGGAAGGACGGAAAGACCCTAGGACCTTTACTGCAGCTTGATATTGGAGCTTGGGGCGGTTTGTGTAGGATAGGCGGGAGGCTTTGAAGCGGGGACGCTAGTTCTCGTGGAGCCAACCTTGAAATACCGCCCTGATCGTTCTGGGCTTCTAACCCGGGTCCGTAATCCGGATCGGGAACAGTGTCAGGTGGGCAGTTTCACTGGGGCGGTGGCCTCCTAAACTGTAACGGAGGCGTTCAAAGGTTCCCTCATCCTGGTCGGCCATCAGGAGTTGAGTGCAAACGCACAAGGGAGCTTGACTGCAAGACCTACAAGTCGAGCAGGTGCGAAAGCAGGAGTTAGTGATCCGGCGGCTCCTCGTGGTAGGGCCGTCGCTCATCGGCTAAAAGGTACCCTAGGGATAACAGGCTGATCGTGCCCAAGAGTCCATATCGACGGCACGGTTTGGCACCTCGATGTCGGCTCAAATTAGGGCCCACGGACGGGTAACCGTTCGTGCAGACTCGGCTAATAACGGGGAAACCCTCTCGGATTTTTGTCATACCCAGCAGCTACGGTGAACGTAGTCGCGATCCGAAGGGCAATCCCGTGGGAAGTCGAGAAGCTTGCTCATCGATCAGGCCTCATGTGATCAATGAGATCTTGTTCAAGCTTCTTTGACCCCGTAACGACTGAGGGCTTTTGCCCGAGATGGTGATCTCTGGAGTTCGCTCCAAATCTATGGTCGCCATAACACGCCGAGCTCCAACCAAGGCCGGTTGGATGAAGAGATAGTCTGCGCCACTGGAAACAGTGGACTTTCGTGCGTCGCATCCTGGGGCCGGAGCAGGTCCCAAGGGTTGGGCTGTTCGCCCATTAAAGCGGTACGCGAGCTGGGTTTAGAACGTAGATCACTGCGTCCCCACGGAGTAATCCGTGGGTGCCCACCGGCTCATATCGGTGAAACCCCGTCACATCCGAACTGTGATGTGGGCAATACCGAGGGAAGACCGTGCAAGTTCCTAAACCAAAATGCGGCATGGAATGCATGTGTCCCCGTAACGACTTCTTCCTTTGTGAAGAGATGGGATTCGCTGCCGCAAGGCAAATTCATGGATCCCATAACACGCCGGCCCCTCGAAAGAGGGTGAAGGTATAGTCTGTGCCTCCAGCAATGGGGGATGAACATGCGTGAGACAGTTCGGTCCCTATCCTCCGCGGGCGCAGGAGACTTGAGGAGAGCTGTCCCTAGTACGAGAGGACCGGGACGGACGCACCTCTAGTGTGACAGTTGTCGTGCCAACGGCACGCTGTTTAGCTACGTGCGGAACGGATAAGCGCTGAAAGCATCTAAGTGCGAAGCCGACTCCAAGATGAGGTCTCCCACCGGGTTAACCGGGTAAGGCCCCTTGCTAGACGACAAGGTTGATAGGCCGGAGCTGTAAGCACAGCAATGTGTTCAGGCGACCGGTACTAATAGGCCGAGGGCTTGGTTTCGCTCGCGCTCGCTCTGGAGCGTTCAAGGTTCCAGAAACACGAAACGTCCCCCAAGGGGGACGTGGGTTGAAAACTGAATAGGTTTCCGGTGGTTATGGCGAAGGGGAAACACCTGGTCCCATTCCGAACCCAGAAGTTAAGCCCTTCAGCGCCGATGGTACTGCCCTGGAGACGGGGTGGGAGAGTAGGACGCCGCCGGGATTTATTTACCTAGAAGGCCGCCGAGAGGCGGCCTTCTTCGCGGTACGCCCGGTAACACAGTCGGTGCGCCGTGGGGACAGGGCCGGGTCTTTGGCACAAGAGTTGCGCCTGGCGCTACTTCTGTGCCAACGACGTCGCGGCGAGGCCCAGCCGCGGCGTGGGCCCGGGCCCGCCCCCCGATTAGGTCCGCGGACCCTGGGACGCCGGCGCGCCCGCTGACAGCATCGGCATATGCACCGAACCCGGGCGCAGCGCGGGCAAACCTCGACCGAGTACCTCGGCGCGTCAGGGCGCGGAATGCGGACGAACTCGGCGGCTACACCCGGCGCGCCGAAAAAGCCCCGCTCGGACAACTCGAAGGAGCGCTCGTGCAACGACGCGGAAGAAGCTCCCACGGGGGAGTTCAGATCGCAGTTCGGCTACATCGTCGACACGGGATCAGTCGCCACCGCCGACCTACTCGATGACATGCATGACTTCTTCGCATCGATGGAACTAGCCGTGAACGCGAGCAGGATTCCGGACGATCCTCCGGCAGTGTTCGCCGAAGGATCCGGGTTCAGCTACTCGGCGATCCTGAATTCGGTCGGCGAACTCGTGGTGGGCGGAACCACTCCGTGCTTTCCGCCTAGTCGAATGGAGGAATCGAGATCGCCGAGCCCGTCCGATCGAGCCGGTACGCACTTTGATTGTCCTGGCGCTGGACGCGTACGGAGCTCGCCGCCTGCATCGCTCGGATACGGAAGTCGGCGGGCTCCAGATCACGGCCTCCGGGGCCAACCGAACAGCGAACGAAGTCCTCGAGGCCGGGGATGTTCGTCCCCCCTTCGTCCACGAGGATGGGCTCTGAATCGTGAAGGAAGCGGCAGTTCACCAGCTTCACGGCACTCCCTGAAGTCTTGAAATGCCGCCCCACGACGAGCGCTGGGATCTCCCCGGTTCCCTCCAGCAGCGAACTTTCAATGAGCAGCGGATCACCTTCTGGTGTCACCTCGGAGTTCGCGTGAAGCAGGAAACCACCCTCGCCGTTGCCGCTCAGCCGGAGCCCGGAGTACTTGAACGCGTTCGCAAAAGCGCCGTGTTTGATCCCATAACTTCCGTTGTGGAACGCAACGAAGCCATTCACGACGTTTACGGAGTCGTTGTTCTGCCATACGAAGATGCCGTGGACCGCATTGTTGTGAGCCACGCCGTCCTCGAAGGTCCAAACTCCGTCGGCGGGCTTCGGCGGCCACTCGAATCCGCTTGCACTCGCGTCTCCTCCAACCCCAACTGCTGTGCACCGGCGCGCCGTATTGCCCGTACCCCGTCCGAGGAAGAATCCCGTCAGATCGTTCGCGGCAACCGGATTGTCGGCTCGGACGCGTGCGGCGATGCAGTCTTCCCACAGCGTGTTGTTGGTTCGATCACCTTCGTCCCACCAGTAAGGGCTTTCGCTCACGTCGTACGCGATGCAGTTAGAGAAGGTGACGCCGTGGCTCGTGTGGGGAACGAATGAGTGGTTGCCTGCGTCGCGCACTACGACGCCGTCCACGACGCTACCCTTGCTGCCCGAACGAGCCTCATGGAAGTGGAGCCCATAGCGGCCGAGGACAGCCACGGTTGAAACCGAACGCTTGTGCCGAGGTCCGACGTGCCGAATCTCGGTGTGGGAGACCATCTGCGGGTGGGCGCTGTGGATGAACACGTGCGTCCGACCTCGGCGGCGGCCTCGGACTCTGACGTTTCTTGTGAGGTTCAATACCTCGGCGCCCATCCCCATGATTTGCGGGTGATCCCTTTCGACGGCGCGATCCAATATGACGAGCCGTCCGTCGATCTCCTTCACGAATGCCGCTTCGAATCCGTCCCGATGGCCCGCAGAGCCGGGTGGTCCCGTCGGGCTGATGACAACCTCGTCGCCCACCTCCCATCCGATCGGATCGCGGTCGAGGTTCACTGCCGCCTCACCGGCGAGGAGCGCTCCGGCCACTCGCCCCCAGGCCACTTTGGCAGCCCCTCGCAGGTCCAGGCGTCCGTGGTGCATCACCCAGAGGCCGACGTCCGAGCGCAGAACCCTGTGGCCGCCTCCCACAAACTTCGCTTCGGAGGCGCGGTCGAACTTGATCGTGTGCCGCACGCTCGAGGTTCTGGGCCGCATTACGAGCCGGCCCTTGACGACCACATTGCCGCGGCTCGTAAGCGACACGCTACGGCGGGGGTGGAACTTGAGTGCGCCCCCGGGGTCGACTACGACACCGCCGACCACGACGTCGCGGTCAAGCACTACGGGTCGATCTATGCGAACGATGTCGTCACGTCCCGGCGCGTTGCCTCCCCAGGTCGCCGGGTCGCTCCAGAGAGTCGGGCGTGCACGTGCGGGCGCGGTGATAGCAGTGAACCCGGCGGCGGCCGCACCCCCGAGAAAGGCGCGCCGGCCGAGTCTTCCGTCCCCCCCGTTTCCCATGCTCCTGAATCTCCCTTGGGACCGGCAGGCGCCGTCCCGACCGGCACATCAATGCGATTGCCTTGCCGAAGATTCTGCACGTCGCCGGCCGATTGGCGCAAGGCCGTTAAGGTGTCCCGATGACCCCTCCCCGCGATCACGAGGGCGGTCGAGCGCGCCGTGGGCCAAACGCGCGCCGGCGCCCGGAACCGGCCCGGGCGAAGCGAGAGCGTGGGACGCCTCGTGAGCGGGCGACGGAAGCAGCGTCCCTCCACCTGACCGACGACGTGGTGCGCGAGCTGCGTGCGACCGCCCGCCCGGGCAAGGGGGACATCCTCGTGAAGGTCTTCAGTGAATCGGCGGGGGCTTTCGCAGAAGGCGACTACGGGACCGCCATCCGCCTGGGGGAGCAGTCGAAGCACATGGCATTGCGTGCCGCCACGGTGCGAGAGCTCCTCGGCCTTGCCTATTACCGGGCGGACCGCTGGCAGGAGGCGGCCAGAGAGCTGTCGGCGTTCCGACGCATCTCCGGATCCACAGAACAGAACCCAGTCTTGGCGGACTGCTACCGAGCAATGGAGAAGCCGGATCGCGCCGTTGAGCTCTGCGACGAGATCGACGGGCGGTCGGTCGCGCCGGCCGTGTTCTATGAGGGCCAGATCGTGGCAGCCGGAGCGCTCGCGGATTCCGGTCGGATGGATGAGGCGATCGCGAGACTCGAACGCCTCGAACTCCGACCAGAGGTCGCCGAACAGCACCATCTGCGGGCGTGGTATGTGCTCGGCGACCTGCTCGAACGCCGAGGCCGCTTCACCCAGGCGCGCGAGTGGTTCGAAGCAGTTGCGGGCGCAGACGCCGAACTTACAGACGCTCCCGAACGCGTTGAGCGCCTGCGCTCGGGCAGATAGCAGCCGTCAGCCGCGCGCCTCCGATTTGTCGATGTAGCGCATATAACCGGACACGTTCATGCGGTAGGAGGTGGTTTGCTCCATGCGTGCTGCGTCATCCGGTGCTATCGCGCTCTCCATGTCACTGCGGGCTCTGTTGCGGACGTGGGCTGTCACTTCATCGAGGTCGGTGGATTCTGCGCGCGCCGCGCGGACCCATCCTTCCCACTTCCGCAAGGAGGAGATCGCTGCATCGCATGCGCCGTCCACATCGAGGGGTTCCTGCCCCCGGTTGGCGGCGCCGAAGTGCGTGAGCCACAGCGCGGACGGCGCTATTGACCGAAGGCGCTCGATGGATTTGATGGTGTCTTCCACATGGAATTCCGGCGGCGGGGTGGCAGGGCGCACGACCCCAACGTCGGGGAGCCGCACGCCGAGTGCATCGCCGCACAACGCGATCCCCGTGGAGTCGTCTACGAACGCATGGTGGTGACGGGCGTGGCCGGGCGTGTCCACGGCCAAAAGCCGGCGGTCGCCGAGATCGATCTCGTCGCCGTCATCGAGGGTTCTGATCCGTTCCTCCGGGATCGGGTCGATTCCTCCCCAGAGACGATCCATCTGGTCTCCATAGATCCGGCCGGCACTGGCCCACAATTTTGCGGGGCTTACGAGGTGCGGCGCGCCGACTGTATGAACGGCAACCGTTGCCTCCGGAAAGTCGCGTGCAAGGGTCCCCGCTGCACCGGCGTGGTCGAGGTGGATATGCGTGACGATTATCCAGTCGAGGTGGTCGACGCCGAGGTCCTTCAGCGCAGCTCGGACCACCGGATAGGAGGACTTCGGTCCCGTTTCGACCAGGGCGGTCTTCCGTGCCCTCAATAAGAACGCCGCGGTGATGCCGTCGCCTCCGTGCATCTTTGTATCGATGACAATCGGATCCATCTTCTCCCTCATAGGGTTAGCGTTGCGCAATGAGTTCATCACGGCCGCCGGCCGTTCTTATCGTCAACCCTAACGCGGGGAGGTTGTCCGAGCGGCAGCGGGAAGACGTGATAGCGGCGCTTGGATCGCGGTTCCGCCTCGAGGTGGTGTCGACAACGGCGCGGAGTACGGGAATTGGACTCGCCGCCGACGCGGCCGCCGCGGGTGAGACCCTCGTGATCGCATTTGGTGGCGACGGACACGTGAACGAAGTTGCGAACGGAGTTGCGGAGACCGAGGCCACCCTGGCGATTGTTCCGGGCGGAACGATGAATGTATTTGCGCGGGCGCTCGGTGTGCCCATGGATCCGTTCGCGGCTATTGAGTTCATCGCCGAACGATCACCTGCCGAACCCCGGCTTGTACCGCTCGGGCAAATGGACGATCGCTACTTCACGTTCTCGGCCGGGTGTGGTTTCGACGCAGAGGCCGCGGAACGAGTCGAACGTTATGTCCCCGCAAAGAGGCGATTCGGGGAAGCGTTCTTCTACTGGAGTGCCTTTCGCGTTCTGGCCGGCTCCTACCGACACCGGTCACCATCGATACTCCTGAGCGGCGCGTTCGGCGAAATCCCAGTCGCGATGGCAATCGCATGCAACGCCGGCCCGTACGCATATCTCGGTCCCATTGCGGTCAACCTGGCCCCCAATGTCGACCTCTACGGAGGTCTCGACGTGTTTGCACTCAAGCAGATGCGCGTGGAGGCACTGCCCCTCTACGCGTGGCGGATCCTCGTCTCGCGCGACATCGTCCACCATTCCGACGTCTTCTATGCCACCGACCTCGAGAAGTTCGAGTTGACGGCCGAAGAACCCTTTTACAGACACGTTGATGGGGAACCACTCGGGCCCGCCGTGACGGCCCGGTTCGCCCTGGTCGAGGATGCCTTAAGGGTGTGTGCATGAGCCTCTTGTTCGTAGGGCTCGAACCCGGTCTCGGAGAACCGCTGATCACCCATCTCGTTGCCCAGGACGACGAGGTCAGGGTCGTCGAGCCGGATTCGGGGCGGGCCGCCCACTGGAAGGAGCTCGGTGCCTACGTCGCTCGCGGCGACGGTGTCGACGCCGACCTGATTGAGCGCGCCGCACAGAACGTCCGGACCATTGTTGTGCTCGAGCGCGCGACTGAAGATCTCGGGCGCGCGGTCGAGGCGGCGCTGGAGGGAGCGGCGCTCGCGGGGGTGGGGCGCGTCGTTGTGTGTGCATCGTCGGTTCCTCGGTCCGTGGTGGATCGGCTGCGCGCATCCAGCCTGGAGTACGTCGCCATGTCGTTCGGCGGTCGACGGCGACTATTCGGCAGCCGTTCGGCGCCCGAGTCCACGATCACGGTGGCAATCGATGCGGCCGACGATCTCGCCGGACCGGTAAAGCTGGAACTCGATTTGAGCCAACCGGACGCGCTCGATTCCCTTGGGATCACCTGAACTGTCTGCGCTGAGTCCCGCATACCGTGACAGATTGCAGACGGTTCAGTTAGCGGAGTGAGCGAAACACCAGTCCGGTCAGTGCTTTGGGCCAGAAGTAACTGGCTTTCTGCGGCATGCGCTCCCCGGAGCGAGCAACTTCGAACACATCGGAGGCGTGTGGCGGCCTCAGCAGGACGCCGGCCGACCAAGCTTCGGCGTGGACGAGCCGTGCAACTTCGTCGGGTTCCTTGGTGAACACAAGTTCGTGCATCCCCTCGGGGAAGATCTGAGGAAGCACGACCTCGTGCAGCGCGACGACATCGAGCGATCTCCATGCTTCCGAACGGGTGCCGAGCCTGGCGGTGACATCGTCGACCGGCACTTCGATGACTATGGCCTCGTCCTGCAGGACGAAAGCCATCGGGTGGCTGCCGGTTCTCGAATCAAGCGCCAGGCTTGCGTCGCCCTTCACGACCTCACCGGCGAACCGATCGAGAAGTCGTTGATGGAGTTCTTCCGGACGCGCCGCTCCTTTGATCACGCGGTGGAACGGGAACACGACGAGGTCCTCGGCGTCGGCATCCACGCAGAAACACATGACGGAGTCGTGTCCGCCCGGGGTGCCGTCCTGTTCGGCGTGGTAGGCGAGTGCGGTCTCATAGCGATGGTGACCGTCGGCGATGACGAGCGGTCCCGGAGCGAGCGCGTCGCGCAACATGTCGATCTCGGCGGGGAGGCTTACGGCCCAGAGCCGGTGCAGGCTCCCGGTGTCGTCGGTGAACCGTGCATCCGGCGGGCGATTGCCGAGCGCTTCCAGGAATGGTGCGAGTCCTCCGTCTCCGCGATAGACCGCATAGATCGGGGAGATGTTGACCGGGCACGCCCGCAGCAGAGAGAGTCGATCCTCGATCGGCCCCGGCATGGTGCGCTCGTGGGGAAGGACGCCGGTGTCCCGACCGAAGGCCTCGAGCCGCAGAGCTCCTATGACTCCTGCAACCCGGCCTCGATCTCCGTCCGGTGAGACGTAGTCCTGCCGGTATACATACATGCTCGGCGTCGAGTCGGTGACAAGCACGCCGCTCTCGAGCCACTCACGGAACTGACGGTTCGCCCTTTCGTAACGCTCGGCCGGTCGCCGTCCTTCCGAGAACGGCAACTCGATCCGTACGGCGTTGTACGGATGGCGCTCGTAGAGCCGGACCTGCTCGTCCGGCGAGATGATGTCGTATGGGGGACAGACCAGTTCCTTCAGGGGCCCCATTGGTGTGTAGCGGACCCCTCGAAACGGTCTCAGCTCTGGCATCGGCGGCATGATAACGGGCGGGCCGGCGGCAGCCGCGGTCGTCCCGGTCGAGATTTGACCCTTTCAGGGCCGAGAAATAGGCTCTGGAAGTTGCTGGGCGGGGACGGTGCTACCGGTCTGGCGCTGGCGGCATTGATTCAAAGGGGGGTGATCGGTCGACGGAACTCAACCGTTGTCTTCGCGCTCGCAAATCCGTTCTACCTCTTGGAGGTTCTCATTGATGAGACGATGGCGGTTCTATTTGGCTACGGTTGCGGTTCTGGGGCTCCTGGGGTCGGCGCTGCCGGCCGCGGCAGACCACAACGCGGACCAGCATCGAAAGATGGAAGAAGTATTCACCTCTCCCAACAATGCGACGAACTCCGATTTCGCGTTCTGGGGAAACCACGCCTTCTCCGGCTACTACTCGAATGCCGAGCCGAGAGGTGGTGTCCGTATCTTCGACATCTCCAACCCGGCAGCCCCGACGCTGGTGAGGGACTTCGCGTGTGACGGACTGCAGGCCGACCCGATCGTGTGGGACCGGAACGGCAACGGCGTCGCCGACTTGCTGCTCTTGGCCGTGGACCGGACGATGACCGCCCCCGACTGCGGGGCACCGCGGTCGGCCAGCCACGCCGACCCCACCGGATGGGAAGGCGTTCGCGTCTTCGAGATGAGCGACGACCCCGCGAACCCGTTCGCCACAATCGAGCAGGTGAAGGCGGTGTACACGGACTGCGGCGCGCACACGATCACCGGCTGGCCGAAGGACGACGGAAGCGGTCTGCTCGTCTACGTCTCCTCGTACCCGCTGCGGTCGGGACCGACGTGCGGAGAGGCGAGCCCGGCGCCAGGTGACGGATTTGAGAACCTGGCCAACCCATACGACGAAGACCCGGGGAGCCCGAACAGCCCGCTGCACGGCGTGATCCAGGTGGTCGACGTCCCGTTCGCGAACCCGGCTGCCGCCAATGAGCTCGACGTGCAGCCGGCGATCAGCTACCCCGGTGATCCGGACGGCATGATCGAGTGGTTTGAACGCGGTCTCGGACCCCCGAATCCGCCGACCGGCCTCGAGCCCGCCGCGATCGCCTGCCACGACATCGTCGTCCACGTTGAGAGCCGCCTCGCCGGGGCGGCCTGCGCCGAGCAGGGTCAGGTGTGGGAGATCGACGCAAACGGGATACCGGACACCCTGAACCCGATCTCGATCGGCGACGACGAGGTCACCTCCGGTGGCACGGGCGAGTTCCCCGGAGCGGTCGACTTCTTCCACTCCGTGATGTTCGACAACGAGGCGGAAACGGTGAACTGGGTCGACGAGTCGTTCGGGAGTGGTTGTCCGCCGATGACTACGTACCAGCCCCGGCCGTGGAACCCCGCCGGCGGCGTCCACAAGACCGGGCGGATGTTCTTCTCTGACCTGGACGGCACCTTCCTGAGCGAATTCCACGTCGGAGACGTCCGACCGAACCCGGCGGCGGGCGAGTACTGCTCGGCGCACATGGGCATGGCGGTCATGGGCATAGGGCGGGACCTGCTCGTCAACGCCTGGTACACGGGCGGGGTCGACGTGATCGACTTCACCCAGCCGAGGCGCTTGAAGGAGATCGCGTACTACGATCCTGCGCAGAACTCGGGCACTTGGTCCGCGTACCCGTACACGGGGCCGCTGTTCAAGACGGGCCCCGGGATCCCCGTCTATGCGTCGGACGGCGTCGAAAACAACGCCCTCGCCGAGGGCATGGTGGTGTACCGGACGATCATTGAGAAGCCCGGCAAGGGGCACCTCGTGGATCACCTGAACCCGCAAACGATGGACTAGCCGCTCTTCTGAGCAGCCACAATGTGGGGCCTCTCCTAGCGGGAGGCCCCACTTGTCTTACGGGGCAGCCGTTATCGTGGACCCCAGCATGGAAGATCAGAACCCGCAGCGAAGCTTTGGGGAAGAGGGCGGCAAGCTCTCCTATGGGAGCTACCTGAAGATTCCCGAAATTCTGTCTCAGCAGGTCTTGCTCTCGGATCCTCCCGCGCACGACGAGCTCCTTTTCATCATCGTCCACCAGGCCTACGAGCTGTGGTTCAAGCAAATTGTGTTCGAGCTCGAAACCGTCAGACGGCTCATCGGTGAGGGCGAACTCCTGCGGGCGCGCCACCTTCTCAGCAGGGTCCACGCGATCGAGGCCGTGATGATCGAGCACATCGGCGTGCTCCAGACGATGTCTCCCCAAGACTTCCTCGAGTTCCGGCACAATCTGGCTCCGGCGAGTGGCTTTCAGTCGGTCCAGTTCCGCGAGGTGGAGTTCATCTCCGGCCTCAAGGACGAGCGCTACCTCAACCGGCTGCAGCTCTCCGACGAGGAGCTCGAGCGCCTGAAGCGCCGCCTCGACGAGCCGACCCTGTGGGACGCTTTCTGCGCTCTGCTGGAATCACGGGAACTGCCCATGCCCGCCGACGATGCCGAAGCGCGCCGGCAGAGCTTGATCGAGATGGCGAAGAACCGGGATGCGTACGGCGAAGAGTTCTACGTCTCGGAGGCCCTGCTCGATCACGACGAGCAGTTCTCACTGTGGCGGTATCACCACGTCCTGATGGTCGAGCGGCAGATCGGTACCAAGTCCGGGACGGGAGGATCTGCCGGGGCGCCCTACCTTCGCACCACTTTGAGCAAGCGCTTCTACCCGGAGCTGTGGGACGTCCGCAGCAACCTCTAGTTGTCGAGAGGTCTCACGCGCCGTAGGTTTGACACGTTGGCATGAGCTACTGGGGGAGGGGCAGCCATGTGTGTTCCGGGCACCGTTGAAACCGTAAGGGAGAGGACAGATCGCGGGGAGGTGCCGGCCGTGAGCCGGCGGGCGCTCTTGCTGGCCGGCGCCGGTGGCGCAGTTGCAGCGACATTGCCACGTCCGGTGCTCGCCGCACCGAAGAAAAAGAAGAACCGCACCCGCGACCTAACGCACATCTTCCGCGCCGGATTCCCCATGTATATCGGGAATCCTCCGGCGCGCGAAACGATCTTCTCGATCCCGGACAACGGTTTCTACGCGCAGCAGTGGACGTTCAGCGAGCATTCGGGCACTCATATGGACGCGCCCGGCCACTTTGTAGAGGGCGGCCGGCTGGCGCCCGAGATCGATCCGCGCGAACTGATGGTGCCCATCGTCGTCATCGACATATCGGCACGGGCGGCATCGGAACCCGATGCCGCGGTAACAGTCGAAGACCTCATCCGGTTTGAGCGGCGGCACGGGCGCATCCCGCGGAGTGCCCTGGTGTGCGAGTACTCGGGATGGGAGTCGAGGGTGGGCAACCCGGATGCGTACAGGAACGCCGATGCCGGCGGGACGTACCACTTTCCCGGCTTTGGAATCGATGCCGTCGAGTGGCTGCTGGCTAACCGCAGCATCACGGGCATCGGAGTCGATACGCTCAGTCTCGACGTTGGAGCTTCGACGACCTTTGACGTTCACGTCACGCTGCTCGGCGCCGACAAATACGGAATCGAGAATCTCGCCAACTTGAGCCTGATCCCGCCGCGCGGGGCCGAGGCGTTCGTCGGCGTGATCCCGTGGGAAGAGGGCTCCGGAGGCCCGTGCCGGGTGGTGGCGCACTGGTAGCGCGCGGCGCGCCGCTCACGCTCGACGGAGCAATCCCGTGTACACCAAACGACAATCTTTGTCGTTCTGTGACCACAGGTTCGGTTCGGAGGGGGCTTAGGCGGGTTGGGGCTGCGGAGGCAGCTTGCCCAGTGATGCCTCCAGGGCCTCGTCCGGCAGCGTGAAGTCCTCCATCGTCCCGTTCAGGTAGGAGT
>OCZV010000647.1_pt1 | contig 12552 bp, 11 predicted proteins | sample 1539051 | NCBI WGS metagenome assembly OCZV01 (sample SAMEA3113581, study PRJEB22503) | soil metagenome
GTCTGAGGGGAAGTTGCCCCTAGTACGAGAGGAACAGGGCAGCGCAGCCTCTGGTCTATCAGCTGTCCGACAGGGCACGCTGAGCAGCTAAGCTGCCTAGGATAACTCCTGAAAGCATCTAAGGAGGAAGCCTTTCCCGAGAAAAGACAACCTTCCGCAAGGAATAGGGCGGCCATAGAAGATGGCGTTGATGGGGTGGAGGTGTACGCATCAAGCTTCGGCGAGGTGTTCAGCCTGCCATTACCAATAGCCCAAGGCATCCAACCTTCAATTTTCTGAAAAAGAAAGTTAAAGAAAGAAACTTGTATCCGACTGAGCAAATTGATGTATGAGTATCAAGGATAAAGATTGAATTGGCACGAAGATGTATGTGCTAATGCGCTAACTTGCGCATCGGAACATATGCAAGTTGTATGTTCTAATGTGCTTACGCATGGCATTTTCTTCTTCTTTGCCGTTATCAACATCTTTGTTTCCCAAGATACAAGGTTGGCCTTTGTTCATCAACATCCCTTCAGAGGAATCAATAGATCTGAAAGCGTAAGGATCACCAGATAAAGTAGTGCATGCACTGCGTAAAGAACTCTGCATTTGCTCTGTAACTATGCAGTACTTGTGCTTGGATGAATGAGTTAATGAATAAATAAAAAAACAAAAAGCCACGGAACGTGTCGAGTCTGTCTTAAATTGAACTTGGTACATGTCTAAGTGTGCCTTTCCTGTGCGCGATGGTGAATTTTTTTCAGATAATTTTGTGACTATAGAATTGTAATTTCGCAATAGTAGTGTTTTGTAATTTAGATAGTTTGAGTGTTGTAAGTTGTTGTTTTTTGATTGAAGTGTAAGTTCAATTGATATTCGAAGTTGGAGTTCGGGATTTGTTTTTTGATTCTTGGCTTGAACTGGGAATAATAAATATGATGATGATAATAATAATGATGAGCGGTTTGAACGCTACAATTATTTAGGGGAGTGTTAATTTTGCTGATCTGTTGTGTTTGTTCTTAAGTTGTGTTATGCATACTTCCACCACCACTTATTCTACCGTCGGTGTTGTGATTGTTGAAACTTTAGTCGAGGATTCGTATCTTCCTTCTTTTTTATCTTCCATATTATTGTCACCATCGTGTTCGCCTTCTTCTTTAGCCTTTCCTGTGCTTGGTAACAGAGCTTATCAGAATTCAGGTGATCCTTTAATTATTAATCCTATTTGCAGTAGTAGTGGTAGTAGTTGTAGTTATGCCTATACCCTTGAACGCGGATCGAGGTGTGAATGCCCTTGATACGGGTCAGGGATCAGGTACGTATGCCTAGGAGGAGGAGCATTGGTAATAATATGTCTACTCTAACTACTGCTGAAGAGAAAACAGTTGATGGTCACGATGCTGACAATGCATCTAAAGGCAAAATGGAGACTGAGGCGGGAGGATTGACGAGTATTCAATCAAAGAGCCCTCGCAATTTCAATTCTAAGAATCAGGATATTCATTTTGAGTCCGGAGTGCCATCAGTCATATGCCTTTCTCACAGAGAGGATGTCGATGGTCTTTCTTCGGCGGCCCTTGTCAAATCTGCATTCAAGGACTGTTATGTTATCTTGCTTGATTACTCTAATTTGATAAGGCATCTTAAAAGACTGTCCTTTTTAATATCAACGTCAGCCAAAGTAGAAGGTGGCTCCATTTCAGGATTATCGCCCGCTGATGATGGTGATGATGATGATGCTAGAACAGCAGCAGCAGCAGCAGCAGCAGCAGCGGGAGCAGCCGTTGATAGCGGCAGTGGTGAAAACAAGAAAATTGGAACTGCCAAGGTGAATAGAGCTAAGAAGTCAAGAAAGAATAAGAAATTGATAATATGTGATCTAGGACTTAACAAGAAAAACGAATCTGCATTTGTAGAGATTCTCGGGGAGATAGTGTCAAGTGGATATAAAGTCGAGTACATTGACCATCACGATGTCAGTGAAGAGATAAAAGAGAAATTGAGAAAAGTTGGTATTACCCTCGTCCATTCCACCGAAGAATGCACAACCGTGCAGGTTTACCAGCGATATAAGAATAGGCTCAACTCGTATTCCTCATTCTATGCTGCTGCGGGAGCGCTAACCGACTATTTAGAGCAGAGACCAGTTGCTTCCATGCTCGTATCCAGATTCGATAGACATTTTCTAATGCTCGAATCTACGGCCCTTTCTTACATGATTTCTTCAAACCAACATGATGACAGATTTCTATTAAAAATTGTGGACACTATTTCAAAAAATAGATTTCCACATGACGTAGATGGAGGTTTTATGATAGCGGAAAAGTATGCAATTAGAATATCTGAGGCTGTAAAGTCCTTGGAGGACTCGATAGTTCGAAAGAAAAAGTTAGCCTACGTTAGAAATGACCTTGACCTTACTGCAAGCGTAATAGTAAATTTTGTTCTCGGCATCTCAGGTCGTCCTGTAGCACTAGTTTACAAGCCTCGGGACGAGATCAATTCCTTTGTCATTTCTATTAGAGGTTCAAAAGAATGCGATGCTCATCTGGGTAGGATTGTCAATGAGATCGCCGCGAATTTCGGAGGAAGCGGCGGAGGACACGATAAAGCTTCTGGAGCAGTCATCCCAAAGGATCGTCTCGTTGAATTTATTTCCGAACTAGATAGACACATATGAATATCCGAGTTCACCGGCCTCAATTTCATTTTGCTGTGAAATGACTGGACATTTAGAGAAGACAGGCAGCCAAGCACAGTTGACTAACATAAATAACTATATACTATACTTTAACCGTCAGATGGATCTGAGTGCAACTTAGATTTGCCAGTTATTCAAATCACTATGAGCAAAGGTAGAACAGTCGAGCAGAAAAGAGAACTTGTCCAAAAAATTATGGAAGTGTCTGCTCGGATTCTCAAAACAAAAAATGAGAAGATTAGGATACTCATTTATGAAGTTGAAGGGGAAAATTGGGCAGACGCAGGTATTCTAGGGTTGGATATGAAATAGTGATAAGTTTGAAGCCTCAGACCGCAGACCAAAGTAATACTCATTAAAGTAACGGCATATGTTCGACCCTAGGTAGGTAGATCAGTGCATATGCCGATGAATTCCTATTGATATCCAGCCCTCCCGTCTAAAATACCATAGCAGAAGAGTTGTACTTGTGACTGCGCCTATTAACAATATTATTAGAGTAGTATAGCTTCCAAATATGGCAAATCCAGGATTATTATTGTCCCCCGGTAATGGCAGGTTCATTCCATAGAAGGTGCTTATTAATGTCACGGGAATTGAAAGCGTAAAGAGGATTGTGAGTATAGATAAAATTCTGTTTGACTTTTCGGAGCTCAGCATAAAATCCGTGTCCTTGTATATCTCTATAGTCTCTTTCGATTCATCTAGGGTCTCTAAGACTTTTTCTATGTGATCTTTAACATCGTAAAAGTATGGAGTCAAATCTTCCTTGGAAAAGCGCTGAACATCGCGTGCTAATTCCATGACAATTCGTCTCATTGGAATGATAAGACGTCTTAATATGGTAATTTCCCTTCTTAAAATCGAAATTTCCCTTGCCTCTGACATTTTTTCATTGAATACGCCTTCCTCGATATCGTCTATGTTACCGACTACCTTCATCAGAATGTGAAACAAGTCGTCGACCAGGGTATCTATGATTGTATGAAGCAAGTAGCCCGGTTCCTTGCCCATGAGATTTTCCCTCTGGCTTGGATTCTCCTGACACATCTTAAAGAGGTCCACTAATGGTTCGAGCTCGCCTTGATGGACGGTCACGAGAAAATTGGCCCCAAGAAACATGGATAGCTGACTGACTTTGGGGACATGTTTCTCTTTGCCCCTTGATGGGAAGTGAATAATTACAAAGATATAATTTGAGTGTCTTTCGATCTTCGGAAGCTGAGTCTTTGAGAGAGAATCCTCCAAATTTAGGTCGTGAAAAGAGTAAAGCCTACCAAGTTCGTCCATCTCATGCCTTGTTGGTCTTGGCAGATCGATCCACTTGAATCCATCGCTTTCTACCGTGCGCAACGATTTCATGAAATCTGTCTCCATCTTCGATCACGCCAGGTAAAGCTTCCCATAATTTAGTCTTATAATCTATTGCATTTTCATGTGTGTTTAAAGAAGGGATATACTGCCTATAGGACGCTAATGGGGAATGCGTCACCACTGACTCGGATTGTTTATATGCACTCGCGGGGTATTACAATTGCAGATTGTCGACTCGGGAGCAAGGAACCTTCTTTGATGCGGTTTCGGAAAAATTGTTCCCCGACATTCCTGATTCCGCATCTGCGATTGCGAAGGTTTTCTTGAATATTGAACAATTTGAGATTGGACAAAGTTACGTAACTGCCAAGATTGTCAACAAGTATGGTGATAAAGTAGGGCTTAATATCCAAGGGGGAATACCTGGAATTGAATTGCAAGAAAGCCTCTTTAGATTTCGAGGAGAACAAGTACCAAAACATGCCTTCATACTTACCAAGGTCAAAGATAGTGGAAATTTGCTGGTGCGCAAGCTGCCCGTAGTAGGGATGAAAGACTGGCTTCTGATTTATGAGGACACATTGTTTTTGCTAGCAGTAAAGGATAGGTACGATGAAATCGAGTTCAGGGTTGTCTAATTGTTGCTAGTGCCCAAAAGGACGACAAGAGAAATCGCATAAACTAATAGAATAGCCTTTTTTTATAGCACTGCAAAAGTATCGCGGGCCCAAGAGACTTTGCATCTGCATATGAAATATCATTCAACCTGCCAAAGTCCGTTTGTGCTCAAGTTCTAGTACGTTTTTCGTACGTACGTTTATCGTAGGCTTAATGTCGTTGAAATAATGCCAATCCAGGCATAATAAAAAATGAACTAAATTGAATTAGCGCCTAGTGCAGTCCAGTTTTCACCGAACTAGCACTAGGCATGTTCCCCATCGGTTTGGTCGATGTACTTCTTCGTTAAACCCATGCTAATTTAAATGTGACTAGTGTGCTTGTCGACTCGCGTTTCCCCTTCTCCATAATAATAATTGAATATGTTTCATCTACACAGGAAGAAAGATCTTCCTAGATCGATCAAATTGATGAAGGGTCGTCTCAGAGTTGAACCAAACCAAGTTGATGCATGTATGTTTATTGAATTAAAAATATTGTGTCTTTCCATATCTTGTAAATCGTGGATTTTCTAGAAAAGGTAGCATTTAATAAACATGACATCACATAGAATTTAATTGAGCAATAGCAGGGACTTTCTGTCGCAGCAATTAATGTGGATAGGAATATCTCTAGTAATAAGCCTGGCCATTTCGTTCATAGTTCCATTTCCGTACTCCCTTCCAATAATTATTGGAGTCTTTATAATTCTCAGCTTCTACGTTCGGCAAAGAGCCATGAAAAGAATGGGTATGTCTGGTACGTCAATGTTTGGAGGGTATAATTCAGGCTCCTCACTTAATTATTATTGTATGAGTTGTGGAACGAAGCACAACCAAGTGGCTTGCCCCAAGTGTGGTTCCAAGATGAAGCGCGTCGGTTCTTAGCCAGTAATGCTTATAAACTAACATTTTTTTATGCTTTATTGTTAAGTCGATAATTGACTATCAATTTTTGCTACTTTAATTAGTATATTATTTTCTTAGAATTGTCTAGTAATTCCTTTTGCATTTTGAGGAATAAATTCTACTATATTGTTAGAAGACGGTTCCTCCTTTGATTATGTAGAAAATTTTTTCAGTTTCAATTTTTGACACTGCACAAATATGACTTGTGTAAGCTTGCCTTAAAGGGGCTTTTCAATTGGATAAATGCAGATTAGTATCTGGGGTATTTCTAGTAGGCGCAGTCTTGGTAGTGGTATCCTATACCAGTATTTTCTTCCCAGCTAGCCCAGCCAACCAGATATATGCTCTAGCCAAAGAACATGACGTTGATACTTATGATGATAAGTTAATACAAATTACAGATTTCACGTCCAATGAAGCGGGAACCACGAAAATCGTTCCTCTGTCGAGTGGCAACAGCGAGAGCGGCAGCGGCAGTAACAGTAATAGTTATGGCTACTCGGGTTCAAAAGGCATTTCGGTTCAACAAAATGTAACTCAGCAGAATGTATGCAGCTCCAATACGGCGTATTGTTACAATGAAGTTGACAATGACTTTAACGTCAATCCTCCTTAAGTATCGTTAAGAAATTTAAAACATGTGTCGTTTTTAGTGTGTGTTGATATTGGTAAAGAAGAACAGTCTCAATGTGGAGCTAAGTTGGAAGGTAACGGATAGTTAAAGAGTATGCTAATAATAACACGTATGATCGCACTCGCTGGTGAGGAACAGTTCAAAATATTATATTGTTTACTATTTTTTATTATAAAAACAAGTATTGTAATCGAATGGTTTATATACTACCACGTTGCCAACTTACAGTAACGGTTAAATAGAAAATGGCCAATACCGTAAATATGAAACAAGTCCAACTACTAAGGATCCTTGTAAAAGAGAGGGCAATAGTTAGACTGTTGAAAACAATAGGAAACTCTGATTACCCGACCAGAGAACTGCTTAATAAGCTGGGCGCATATGGATACGGACACAAGCTGTTAGTAAGAGCCGAAAAGATCGGTCTTGTTCAGAGAAAGGTCGAGAAAAACAGGGTTTACAACAAGCTTACCCAAGATGGTAAAAAAGTAGTCAAACTCGCAAAACAAATCGGAGTCTAAAATAACTTTCCTACCCTTCGCTGCCCTTCACCTCAATGCTGATAGAAGGTTTGCAGAATGAGGTTGCACTTGTTAGCTAGCGCGAACTAAGATTCCCATGTTTTTTATTTTATTAGTCGGTTTTTTTTATTTGCCATCTTTGCCTCGGGACAGAAGCTTGACTATGCAAGAGGCCTATTCCTGACTACAGCGAGTTTGGAACTGTCATTTTTCCCTTGGTAAAAACTGCAACAGACTTTCAATTTTCCTTCTAGAGCAGCAGTATTGGAAAATTCATTAACGTCGACGAGAGAGGAGGTCTTGCTTATTGCTGAGCTTTAAAGCCTGATGCAAGTTCATGAATCTTATCGTACCATGATTTGGCTTTTATAACGCCGCTGGCTACAAGTATACCTTTAGCGCCTAACCTTAAGGCGCTTTCTACATCATCTTTATCAAGTATGCCAGCGCCGCAAACAACCCTAGTACTCTTTGACCTTTTCTTGACTGCAGAGATAGACCTTGTAACAATGGAGGGGTTTTCCTTGGATACAGCTTTTCCAGATCCAATTAGCTCTGGTGGCTCAATGGCAATGAAATCAGGGTTGAATTTAGCGATGGTTTCCGCTTCCTCTGGCGTTCTGACACAAACAATAGAGACCATTTGAAGACTTCTTAAAATGCTGACCAACTCTCGTATAGATTCTGTATTTTCAAATCTGTGCTCACTGTGGTTTATCAGTGAACCGACAGCACCATAGGATTTGATGATTTCAGGAACCAGAAATCCTGTCGTTGAACCGGGTTTTGAAAAATCGACGTGTTGACCAATTACCGGAATCTTTACTGTCGCACAGACCTGACTTATCGATGGTGTGGGAGGAGCGACAATGATATCAACGCCTGTATCTTCACTGACCTGTTCGGATACTTTTGAAAGTTCTATACTCTTTTCTCCTGCAATCTCAAGATAGTTCTTGAAATTGATGATGAGCGGTAATCTAGAATTCAATTCTTCACTCGAATTATAAAACTGAATATACAAGCTGTGTCATTGCAGTGCTATCGACAGGTAGAGATTACTTAGTTCATAACCCATCTAGCGTTCATTTGGATTTGCGTACAACCTTCTCTATATCCACAAACTTTTCGCCAAGCTTTTTCATCCTTGCTTCATAACCTTTGTTATACTCAAGCTCATCAGGAACAAGTGTAGCTGGATGAATAAATCCTTGGTTACGCATAATCATTGCGCGCTCAGCTGCCCACATTCGCTGTAGTTCCCAGTCAGCGGTGCCAAATCCATCGTGGGGGCCGGTAAATTTGCCATTGCGCATACTAAATACAAGGCATGACACTATTGGTATTGAATAGTTAATTGATGCCGAGGAATTCAGCTTAACTGGCATCAGCGGCATGTGATGACTACCTCTAGTATTTCCTGCAACAAAGTGTGGATTATTGAATGCGCTTCCAACCTCTTCTGTAGCTGGGTAATCCTTCTGAGTTCGAACAATCATAATTGGATCGTCTTTGCCTACATAAGTGCCTGCAATGTTGTGTAACCTGTCTGTGGAAGCAGATACGATTACTTCTCCATCTTCTCCTTCTTCGGAAGAAACGATCGAGTGAACTACATATCTTCCGGGATACATCAGGGCAGCTTCCAGCTCTGCCTTATCCCCCCACATCTTGAGGCTTGCCAATTTGCCCGACATCACGTCCATGATCCTGAAAGTGACGCCTGCGGCGAGTTTTTCGTTTATCAGCAATCCTGTGTTACTTCCCGCATCCACAAAGGCACGCCACAATGGGAAGTTAAATGCTCCGGGCTCGGTCTTGTCTGCGGCGTAAATACTAAACACCTCGCTTGGCCTTTCTTCCATTTCAATTTCCGCCACCCCGGGTCCCATTCCCTTGACATTGCCTGAAAAAGCATCTTTTAGTAGATCCTGACCTGCCCCGTACAACCCTTGCTCTTTGGCGACCTTAGTACCGGTGGTAAAGGCGTCCCATGCAAGTTTATGAATCTTCTCGTTGTCAACACCGTGCGTATGACTCATAACGATATGAATATCGTCGCCTGTGTAACCTATATACAAGTCAATTAGCAGATTTTTTGAATTTTTCTTTACAAATTGTTTAACCGAATCTAAAAGTTCATCGCTTGGTCTTGTATGACCTCCAATTGCGCCAATATCTGCCTTTATAGCTGATACAGTTACTTTCATTAATTTTCCCTAGCCTATTTCGCCCCGTGCATCTTAAATCCCTTCCGATGGCTTTTCTTTTCCTTAAAAAGTGTGCCTTATGTCGTACGAACAATTGTACAACCGGCATTGCAGAATTATGAAAGCAATTATCTAGAGTTTACAAAGTAATTGTATCTCTTTTCAACTTCTTTATTGTTTCCTCCTAGGACTTGCTGGGTTTCTTTGTTTAGCATCTCTCTTGAGCGCGCTTTGAATTTTTCGCTTTCCGGCGAGTTTGGGAAGGTAGATAGGGTATGTTCGAATTGGTTCATAAATTCGACTACCTTATTCCGAAACTCTTCTCTGGTTGGATTCTTCTGACCCTCTACCTTGAACCAGCTTGTAGCGCATGAGCACGAATACAATTTTGCTAGATCCTCAATCAGTCTTTCAATTTCAAAGTAGTCCAACAGGCGTACCTTGGTAGACATGAAATAAGTCTGTTACCTGGTCATTTTAGTACTATCCATCACTTTGTGTAACTTATGAAACTAGCGCTTTTCTATCGGTAAGAAATTTGAACGAGGCTCCTTTATTTGTCGCAGAAAAGAGAAGTAATGGAGATGGGATCGCTTGACCATAACATAAATGGGATTTCTAAAGAAGCCGACTGGTATCTCACCCAATTGAGCAGGTTTCGACAGATTGGTGACGACTGGAGCAGTGAAAGAAATCCGCCCTTTTGGTGTGTACCTAAATCCGGCAAATCTCAATGTATCTAATAATGTCAACATCATTAATGGTAGGCGAGCTACCCCAGAATCACTAGTTTGTCATCATGCATCAATTTCTGGCTCTGAAGCAATGGTAAAGACTATGAACAGAGCTGTCCCCGAAAATATCCGATTGTGACATCTCCATTTTAAGGACCAAAACAGAAAATACCCAGTAATGCTATAAAGGTAACAAGAGGGAATTTGAAGATAAATTTGGAAAGAAGTGGGGGTATCCTGGGTTCTGTTAGCTCGCACACCGTTGATACTAACAAACTTCCTAAATCAAAAGCTGCTGAACTTAAGGATCTACTGTCTCAATCTGAGTTCTACAAGCTTTCTTCTATGAGATCTAATCCTATCCCACCTAAGAAAGGAGCCGCCGATTATTTCACCTATAACATCACGGTGGAAGATGGAGAAAAGAAGCATTCTGTAAGGTGCACTGATCTTGGGATGACTAAGGAGTTAAGAGAACTGATTAGCTCGCTGTCCCAAGTAAAGGACTGATTCTCTAATAGCGGTGTAATGCACAAGTTTTTCGGGTTACTTGATACAACCAAACTAGCATGTTCAATTGTACGTGTACAGTAGTAACATAACAATGCTAAAAATAATCTCTTCCCAGCTACCACTACTCAAAATGTGTTCGGTGGTTTTACTTCGCTTGAACCCAACTAATAATTCTGAATACAAATTGATTGTTAGGATTGTGCCTGCAATTCTACTTTGTATCTTCAACCCGGGAGTAAGACAACGTAAGAGATCCCAATCACGGCCCGAGAGTGAACGGGTTATGCGAATGTATCCATTCCTTTTGATCCGGGTAGTACGACTCAACTTGATTGACCAAGTTATTCTGCAACACATTGGATCCGAGATAGCAAAATACTTATACTTCTGCCCCGATAGTTGGGCATGCATTCCCATAAAAAGGGAAGTTTACCCTACAAACGTGAAAATCACATCTGCTTTATTCTGCCGGAGTTCGTTAACAAGCGTATCGTCGAGAACGGCTCAGATGAACAGAAACGGAAAGCATGGCAGAATCTCATTGTAACTGAACAGCTTAGAGGCAGAAGAAATATTGTCGGAGGCTTGTATACAATGTTCCCCGTATCGGATAGGCTTCACAGGAGTATCTATAATGCTGAAAACGCGGAGAATCTCCCAGGTAAGCTTGTTCGAGGGGAAGGCTCGCCTCAAAAAGGGGGAGTTTCAGTTGACGAAGCTTACGACTATTCTGGAAACACATACGACTTCTTTAACAAGATTTTCGAAAGGAAATCTATAGACAATAGAGGAATGAGACTTGATTCCACGGTACATTACGGCGAAAATTATAACAACGCTTTTTGGAATGGTAGTCAGATGGTCTACGGCGATGGAGATGGCGAGATGTTTAACCGCTTTACCATATCGCTTGATGTGATAGGGCACGAGCTAGCACATGGCATAACTCAATATGAGGCGGCTCTTGAATATTATGGCCAGCCTGGTGCCTTGAACGAAAGCTTTTCTGATGTTTTAGGTTCTTTGGTGAAGCAATATGTACTCAAACAGGATGCAGAAAAAGCTGATTGGCTAATTGGAGACGGTCTCTTTAAGAGAAAAGTAAAGGGAAAAGCTCTTCGTTCCATGAAGGAACCAGGAAGTGCATATGACGATCCTGTAATTGGAAAAGATCCTCAACCCGGCCATATGAGGGACTATGTAAACACCTCAAGCGACAATGGAGGTGTGCACATTAACTCGGGCATCCCAAATCGTGCATTTTATCTGACCGCAATTGAGCTTGGTGGAAAAGCTTGGGAGAGAGCGGGTGCGATATGGTACGTTACTCTGAGAGATCGCCTAAGAGAAAACTCGTCTTTCCAGGATGCTGCGGAGCTTACACATAGTGTAGCGGGGAATTTGTTTGGTAGGGGTAGCCCTGAACAAAAAGCTGTAGCGAACGGATGGAAAGGTGTGGGAATCCAGATAAAGTCAGGTAAAGGATCTGTGAAGAGACGGCGATAGTCCTCCTTTCTGTTGCATGTGATTGACATGAATTTCTAGGTTTCCCATCCTTTGTCTGTTTGTACAGGCTTTCTCAGTTTAATTGTTAGAATTAGAGGTGTGCGTTGCGGGATGAACTATCAAATTTCAATCTTTAGATATGATAATACCATTAACATGAATAACCGGAATTGGACACGTCTGTAATCCGAAGGCTATAGATGACGATTTGAACAGGCTGAGTGTAAGATAATTAATAGTTCCAAATCAGGTTGAGAGCCCTGATTCTTATAGTTCTTTCATTTATATAACAAGATCCGAAGATATCCTGCGATAATTAGGACCCAGCTTACTATGGACAGCCAATAATAGATACCGAGATTAAAGCTATTTGCAGCAATGAATAGGTCGTCCTCGCGTATATTCGGATTATCTAACGAAATGATACTGTTTACTAGAAGAGAAGACGCAATGAAAAGAAAAAATGGAACAAAGAATAAGACTAGTTGGACTGGCTGCTTCCTCTTGGGAATAATTGGATCTAACCAAAGCGAAGAAAGAAAAGTAACATGACGGTCGGTTCTTGTAAAGTCTCTAGGGTCGTTTTGTCCCTGCATTAACGTATTAAGGTCTTTCTTGATAGTCATAGTCTGTTGAAGTATGTGAGCAAAAACAAAGAATCCAGCCGCCAGGAAAAATGGAAACCAAACTATAGCTTCATTTAGGCCCAATGGGATATTTCCTAGTGGCGATTCGAATTGATTGAAACGTCCTTCGAGTTTTCTTATTCCATCCACCACGAACGAGACTCCGGCTTCGAAGCCACTACTAAATCTCTCCAACTCCGTCCTAAACTGGATTATTTTTTCCCTTGTTTGAGGACTCATGGC